>JAESGW010000279.1_pt1 | contig 76494 bp, 77 predicted proteins | sample 9269791 | NCBI WGS metagenome assembly JAESGW01 (sample SAMN16773120, study PRJNA677053) | algae metagenome | isolation source: Aphanocapsa lilacina HA4352-LM1 and co-occurring heterotrophs from near cave... | place: USA: Maniniholo cave, near Haena, Kauai, HI | collected 2009-07-28 | reverse complement strand
CATAGTCCTCTACCCGAGCTGGCAGAAGACTAACCTGCTCGCGACTCTCGCCGCTCTTGTATGTCCGATTCGTCATAACCAGAATCGTACATCAACTCGCAGCCCAAGCTAATCTTGCCCAGTCTCTACGCTCCATCCGGGCTACAGCTCCGCTCGCTATGGCGACGTTTACGCGCCCGCGGCGAAAATCCGGTAGCGCTTCGGCTTGAGGCCGATCACGTCGCCGACCTTCAATTCGCGGTCGCGCGGGGCGTCGATCTCGATCATCGTCTCGCTGCCGTTGGTGCGGAGCGCAATGTCGGCGCGCTGGATCGGTCCGAAAGCGCGTACGCGCCGCACCGCGCCTTCGAGGTCGCCGTTGCCCGGCGCCTCCAGGATCACGTCGTGGCGGCGAATGAACAGCTGCGACGGACCCGACGCCGCGCCGTTCGGCTCGATGCCGAGCACCTTGTCGCCAAGCTGGACGCGGCCGGCCTCGACGTTCACCGGCAGTACGATCGACTCGCCGATGAACGAGTGCACGAATGCCGTCTGCGGCCGGTCATAGACATCTTCCGGCGTGCCGATCTGCTCGATCTTGCCCTTGTCCATCACCACGACGCGGTTGGCGACTTCCAGCGCTTCCTCCTGGTCGTGGGTGACGAAGATCGAGGTGACGTGGATCTCTTCATGCAGGGCGCGCAGCCACTGGCGCAGCTCCTTGCGTACCTTGGCATCCAGCGCGCCGAACGGCTCATCGAGCAGCAGGATGCGCGGCTCGATGGCGAGTGCGCGCGCGAGTGCGATGCGCTGACGCTGTCCGCCCGAGAGCTGGCTCGGGTAGCGGTTGGCGAGCCAGCCAAGCTGCACGAGGTCGAGCAACTCGTTGACCCGCTTCTTGATGCCGGCCTCGTTCATCCTGATCGCGCGCGGCTGCACGCGCAGGCCGAAGGCGACGTTCTCGAACACGTTCATATGGCGGAACAGCGCGTAGTGCTGGAACACGAAGCCCACATGGCGCTCGCCGGCGCCCCGCGCCAGCGCGTCCTCGCCATCGAAGCTGATGCTGCCGGCGTCCGGCCATTCGAGGCCGGCGATGATGCGCAGAAGCGTCGTCTTGCCGGAGCCGGACGGGCCCAACAGAGCCAGCAATTCGCCGCTCTCGACCTTGAGATCGACGTTGTCCAGCGCCGCAAAATCGCCGAAGCGCTTGACGATATTCCTGACTTCGATGGTCACTTAAGGGGCCTTTCCAGTCGGCGTTCGAGGATGATCTTGATCACCAGCGTGACCAGCGCAAGCATCGCCAGGAGCGACGCGATCGCAAAGGCAGCCACGAACTGATACTCATTATATAGGATTTCTACCAGCAACGGCATGGTGTTGGTTTCGCCGCGGATGTGCCCGGACACCACCGAGACTGCGCCAAATTCGCCCATCGCCCGGGCGTTGCAAAGCAGCACGCCGTAGAGCAGTCCCCACTTCACATTCGGCAGCGTCACCCGCCAGAACGTCTTCAGGCCCGATGCGCCGAGCGACAATGCGGCTTCCTCCTCCGACGTGCCCTGTTCCTGCATCAGCGGGATCATTTCGCGGGCGACGAACGGGAAGGTGACGAACGTGGTCGCGAGCACGATGCCGGGGACCGCAAAGATGATGTGGATGTCGTTGGCCTGCAGCCACGGGCCAAGCAGCCCCTGCGCACCGAACAGCAGCACGAACACCAGGCCGGAAATCACCGGGCTGACCGAGAACGGCAGGTCGATCAGCGTGTTCAGCATGGTCTTGCCGGGAAACTCGAACTTCGAGATCGCCCAGGCGGCTGAAACGCCGAACACGAGGTTCAGCGTGACCGAGATCGCAGCAACGATCAGCGTCAGCTTGATCGCCGAGATGGCCTCCTCGTCGGCCAGTGCCGCGAGGTAGGCACTGATGCCGCGCGAAAACGCGGACGTGAACACAACGACCAGCGGCAGTACGACGAAGACGGTCAGGAAAGTGACGGCCAGCGCAATGATGATGTAGCGGACGATCGCAGGTTCGCTGCGCGATCGTTCCCGCGCTTTGGCAAATTCTCGCAAAGGCAGCGTCTCGCTCATCGTCATGCTCAATTGGTGATCGCCCGGGCGTGCGACCAGCGCTGCAGGCGATTGATGATGAAGATGATGGCAAATGCGACCACCAGCATGACCACGGCAATGGCGGTGGCGTCGGCGTAGCGGAATTCCGACAGGCGGATCACGATCAGGAGCGGTGCGATCTCGGAGATGTTCGGCAGGTTTCCGGCGATGAAGATCACCGAGCCGAATTCACCGACCGCGCGCGCAAACGCCAGCGCGAAGCCGGTCAGCATCGCCGGCAATAGTCCCGGCAGGATGACTTTCGAAACCGTATGCCAGCGGCTGGCGCCGAGGCTGGCCGCGGCTTCCTCGATCTCCGGATCGAGGTCGAGCAGCACCGGCTGCACCGTTCGGATCACGAACGGAATGCCGATGAATACCATCGCGACGAAGATGCCGAGCGGGGTAAACGCGACCTTGATGCCGAGTTGGGCGAGCGGCGCGCCGAGCCAGCCGGTTTGCGAGAATAGCGCCGTCAGCGACACGCCCGCCACCGCAGTCGGCAGCGCGAACGGAATATCGACGATCGCATCGAAAATGCGCCGGCCGGGAAAGCGATAGCGCACCAGCGCCCAGACGATCACCATTCCCATGACCAGGTTGACGATGGCGGCCGCGAACGACAGGCCGAACGACAATTTCAATGCGTTCAGGGTGCGCGCACTCGTGATGATCGACCAGAACTGCGCCAGCGACAGCTCGGTGGTTTTGACGAACAGCCCGGCGAGCGGGATCAGGACGATGATCGACAGCAGCGTCAGGGTCAGGCCCATGGTCAGGCCGAACCCCGGTAAGCTGCTTCGCCGTGCCGCGGCCCCGCTCAAAGCTGCTCCTGTCGCAACAAGCAACATGCCCCGACCGGGTTGGATCGGAGCATGCTCCTTCAATTCGTCGATCGTACCGAGAGAGGTAATGCGAGTTCCCGCTTTTTGTGTGACGGTTCAGTTTTTGTAAATCTGGTCGAAAATTCCGCCTTCGGCGAAATGGTCCTTCTGGGCCTTGGTCCAGCCACCGAAGACGTCGTCGATGGTGAACAGGCTTACCTTGGCGAACGACTTCTCATACTTGGTGGCGACGTCGGTATCGCGCGGTCGGTAGGAGTTTTTCGCTGCAATCTCCTGACCTTCCTTGGTGTACCAGAAGCGCAGGTAGGCGTCGGCGATCTCGCGGGTGCCCTTCTTCTCGACCACCTTGTCGACGATGGTCACCGGCGGCTCGGCCAGGATGGAGAGCGGCGGCACGACGATCTCGAACTTGTCGGCGCCGAATTCCCTGAGCGCAAGAAACGCCTCGTTCTCCCAAGCCAGCAGCACGTCGCCGACGCCGCGCTCGACGAAGGTGACGGTCGAACCGCGCGCGCCGGTATCCAGCACCGGTACGTTCTTGTAGATGCTGGCGACGAACGCTTGGGCCTGCTCCTGGGTCTGGCCCTTCTTCAAGGCGTGGCCCCAGGCGGCGAGATAGTTCCAGCGCGCGCCGCCGGAGGTTTTCGGGTTCGGTGTGATGACGGCGACGCCGCGCTTGGTGAGGTCATCCCAGTCCTTGATGGCCTTCGGGTTGCCCTTGCGCACCAAAAAAATGATTGTCGAGGTGTAGGGCGATGAATTCTGCGGCAGCCGTTTCTGCCAATCCTTGTCGATCAGTCCCTTCTCTGCGATCGCGTCGATGTCGTAGGCGAGCGCCAGCGTCACGACGTCGGCCTGCAGGCCGTCGATCACGGCGCGCGCCTGCGCGCCCGCGCCGCCGTGCGACTGGCGGATGCTGACGGTCTTGCCGGTCTCCTTCTGATAGGCGGCAATGAACGCCTTGTTGAACTCCGCATACAGCTCGCGGGTCGGGTCGTACGATACGTTCAGCAGCGACAGAGTCTGAGCTGTTGCTGCACCCGTAAAAAAGACAAGCGCCGCGACAGCAAGAGCCAAGCGAGTGCGCATCTCGATCTCCATTCAGTTCGGCGACAGTGCCGAAGAGCGCGCTAAAATCGTGAGGAGCAGCTCAACTGTCAATGAAAGGCGTTTTTGTATTTCGTATCGGACTTGGTGCCGTCTGCTACGAAACCTTGGCGACATGGATTCCGCATTCTGTCTTGCCGCGATCGCGCCAGCGGCCTGCACGCGGATCCTCACCGGGCCCGGTTCGCGTCGTGCACGGCATGCAGCCGATCGACGTGAACCCGGACGCCAGCATGGGGTGCGGCGGGAGCTTGGCCGAGGCATATAACGCCTTGAGGGCCTCGGCGGTTGCATTGGCAAGCGGATTGAATTTCAGCCGGGCGCCGTCGGCCTCAACCACGGCCATCGCGGCGCGGTCGCCGCCCTGAAACCGCTTGCGGCCGTTGAACCAGCCCGCAAACGGCTCGAGCGCACGGGCGAGCGGCTCGACCTTGCGAAGGTGACAGCAGGCATCGGGATTGGAAGACCACAGGTCGCTGTCGGGATCGTCGCGCCGTAGCGCAGCCTCCAGCGGCTTGATCGTGCGGACGTCACGCAGGCCCAGCAGATCGGTCAGTTGGTCGCGATAGTCCAGCGTCTCCCGAAACAGCCAGCCGGTATCCAGAAACACCACCGGAATGGCCGGGTCGACATCTGCGACAATTTTGAGCAGTGCGGCGGATTCCGTTCCGAAGGAGGATACCACGGCGAGCTTGTCGCGGCCGACCGTTCGGAGCGCGCTTTGGACGATCTCCGTCGGCGCGGCGTGCGTGAGCTCGTGATCCAGCGCAGCCGCCGTCGCCTCGATCGAGGGGACGGACACTGCTTGCGCGGAATCGAGGAAGGTCATCGGCTGGCGCTCTTGAGTTCGGGCTCACGCGCCGCGAAGTCCTGCACGCGCTTGCGGAACGCAGTGAGTCGGCCGTCGCCGGTCGGCTGATAGAAGACGCTGTAGCGCTTCATCACGCTGGGGAAGACCTTTGCGTCGGCATCCTTCTTCACCTCGAAGGCGTCGAAGCCGGCGCGCAGCATGAACACGAACTGGTCGCGCAGCACCTGGCCGGTGGCGCGCAGCTCGCCGCGAAAGCCCAGCCGCTCGCGCAGGATGCGCGCCTGGCTGTAGGCACGGCCGTCCTGGAACTTCGGAAACACCAGTGCGACCAGCGAAAGCTTGTCCAGATGCGGGCCAAGCTCGTCGATGTCGCGGTTGTTGGGCCAGATCACGCCGGTCTCGCCCTGACGCGCGGCAAACTCCCCAGCGTCAGCGAGGAAACGCTCCGCCGGCACGAGCACGGCGCCGTTTGCGGGGATCGGGGCATCGTCGAGGATGCAAAGATAGCGGTCGCTCGTGACCGCGCCGCCTTTAACGAGTTGCATAGACACGCTCCTTGAAGGGTTCGACACCGAGACGCTTGACGGTGTCGACGAACAGTTCGTCGGGCCGCAGCCGCAGATCGAGATAGGCCTCGACGATATCCTCGACCACGTTCGCCACCTGCACATACGGCACCGCCGGGCCGATCAGTGTGCCGACCACCGCGCCTTCGTCGGCGCGGCCGCCGATCGTCACCTGGTAGAATTCCTCGTCGTTCTTCTCGACGCCGAGGATGCCGATGTGGCCGACGTGATGGTGGCCGCAGGCGTTGATGCAGCCCGAGATGTTGATGTGCAGCCGGCCGATCAGGTTCGCCGTCTCGTGGTTGGCGAAGCGGCGGGTGATTTCCTGCGCCACCGGAATGGCGCGGGCGTTTGCCAGCGAGCAATAGTCGAGGCCGGGGCAGGCGATGATGTCGGACGCCAGATTGACGTTCGGCGTCGCGACGCCGATCGCGTCGAGCGCGCGCCACAGCGCGGGGAGGTCGCGCTTGGCGACGCTGGGGAAGCAGAGGTTCTGCTCATGGCCGACGCGGATCTCGCCGAACGCGTAGCGGTCGGCCAGATCGGCAATCGCGTCCATCTGCTCGGCCGTGGCGTCGCCGGGCGGGCCGCCGATCGGCTTCAGCGACAGCGTGACGATGCCGTAACCAGGCACGCGGTGATGCGAAACCGAATTGCGGTACCAGGCCTTGAAGGTCGGATCGGCGAGCGCGAGCTTCAACTCGCCTGGATTGTCAGAGAGCTTCTCATAGGCCGGATACTGGAAGCGCGAGCGGATATCGGCGATCACTGCCTCGTCCAGCGCCAGCGCACCATCCTTGATCCCGAGCCACTCGTCCTCGACCTCGCGCGCGAATTTTTCGACGCCGAGCTCGTGCACCAGGATCTTGATGCGCGCCTTGTAGATGTTGTCGCGGCGGCCGTACTGGTTGTACACGCGCAGGATCGCCTCGATGTAGCTGAGGATGTCGCGGCGCGCGACGAACGGCTTGATTGTCTTGCCGATGAACGGCGTGCGGCCGAGCCCGCCGCCGACCAGCACCTCAAAACCCATCTCGCCGGCGCCGTTGCGATGCAGGCGCAGGCCGATGTCATGGATCTTGATGGCGGCGCGGTCGTGGTCCGATGCAGTCACCGCGATCTTGAACTTGCGCGGCAGGAACGTGAATTCCGGATGCAGCGTCGAATACTGCCGCAGCAGCTCCGACCAGATACGCGGATCGTCGATCTCGCCAGGTGCTGCGCCGGCCCACTGGTCGGTGGTGACGTTGCGGATGCAATTGCCGCTGGTCTGGATGCCGTGCACGCTGACCGAGGCGAGGTCGGCCATCGCGTCCGGAAGCTCCGAGAGCTTGATCCAGTTGAACTGGATGTTCTGGCGGGTCGTGAAGTGGCCGTAGCCGCGGTCATATTTGCGGGCGACATGCGCCAGCATACGCATCTGCGCCGATGACAGCGTGCCGTAGGGGATCGCGACGCGCAGCATGTAGGCGTGCAGCTGCAGGTAGACGCCGTTCATCAGGCGCAGCGACTTGAACTCGTCCTCGGTGAGCTCGCCGGAGAGGCGGCGTTCCACCTGGTCGCGGAATTCGTCGACGCGTTCCTGCAGCAGCGTGCGGTCGTATTGGTCGTGGATGTACATTTTACGTTGGCCTGTCAGGCGCTTGCCGGAAGCGCAAAGGTGGTGCCGCGCAGGCGGATGGTCTCGCGGAAATTGCCCGGCTTGATCGCGCCGCTGGTTTCCACCTCGACCGGGGCGATGTAGGAGCCGATCGCGCCGAGATCGTCGGCCATCGCCTCCGCCCACAGCGCCTTGGCGTCGTCGGCGGTGCGCACCACTGCCGCGCGCGACAGTTCGGTCGACCAGCCTTTGGTGGCTGTCCGGTAGATCACAGCGCCGTCGCCTGTGCGGTTGGCGGTGACGATCGAAGGTCCGGTGATTTTCAGCTTTTGTTGCAGGGGGGAGGTCATTCGGCAGCCATCTGGAGGGTTGAAACGAGTTGCTGGAGACCGGCGTCGCGCCAGGGCGCGGAGTGCGCCACCACGTCGCCGATGATGAGGATTGCCGGCCCGCGATCGACCTGCGCCGCGAGTGCGGGCAATTGATCGAGCGTGCCGACGACGGATTTCGCGTCGGGCCGCGTCACGCGCGCGAACACGCCGACTGGCGTCTGCGGCGGGCGCCCTGCTGCCAGTAGCCCGGCTCGGATCGCGGGTGCAGCGGTCATGCCCATATAGACGACGACGGTCATCTTCTGGTCGGTCAGCGCCGACCAGTCCACCACCTCGGCGTCCCTGGCCTTGTGCGCGGTCAAAAGCGTGATGCGCAGCGCTTCGCCGCGGAAGGTCAGCGGCACTTCGGACGCAGCCGCTGCACCAATGCCGGCGGTGATGCCGGGCACGACTGCGTAGGCGATGCCTGCGTCGCGCAGCGCTTCGATCTCCTCTCCGCCGCGGCCGAACACGAAGGGATCGCCGCCCTTCAGCCGCACCGTGCGCTTTCCGGACTGCGCCGCTTCGACCAGCAGGCGATTGATCGCGTCCTGGCCGATGCCGGGCTTGCCGACGCGGCGGCCGACCGGAATGCGCGGCGCATCGCGGCGGATGCGGTCGAGAATTTCGGGAGAGACGAGTTCGTCGTAATAGACGACGTCCGCGTCCTGCAGCGCGCGCAGCGCCTTGATGGTCAAGAGATCAGGATCGCCGGGGCCGGCGCCGACCAGCGTGACGAAACCCTTGCCACCGGCTTCCGCGAAGACGGATGGATTATCAATGGCCTTCAGCGCCGCCTCGGCCTCGCGGGTCTTGCCCGCCAGCACGAGCTCGCCAATCGGCCCGTCGATCACGCGCTCCCAGAAACGGCGGCGCAACGAGAAGTCGCCGATGCGCGCATGAAAATCCTTTCGCCAGCGGCCGATGAAGCCGGCCAAGTCGCCGATGCGCGCCGGCAGCATCGCCTCGATCTTTTCGCGCAAGCGGCGCGCGACGACCGGCGACGTACCGCTGGTGCCGATCGCAACCACCACATCGCCGCGATCGACGATCGCCGGCGAAATGAAGGTGGAGTGCGCGAGGTCGTCCATCACATTGACGGGAATCCCCTGCGCGCGCGCCCAGGCGGAGACTGCGGGGCCGAGTTCGCCCGCGCCGGCGCTGAGCACCGCAATGGCGCCCTGAAGATCGGCAGTGAGCGGATCGCCAGAGAGAATTTCGATCTGCGAAGCCGCCTCCGCGCCGAGGGCTGCAAGCCGATCGGCCGGCGCGATTGACTTGTCGGTCGCGTACCAGCGCACGCGCGCGCCCGCGGCGATCAGCACGCGCAGTTTGGCCTGCGCAAGGTCGCCGTCACCCACCAAAACGATGGGGCCTGCTTTCAAATCGAGAAAGACCGGCAGGAACCGCATTCAGCACTCCGCTCCCCCGCCTCGGGGGTTGACTGGAATTATTTTCTATATATGTCTGGCGCAGGCGGCGTAAAGAGAAAATTATTTCTTCTATGCCGCACCGCAAATATAGAATTTTTCTCCACCAAGTCAAAGCGGCAGAGATGCATCTTCCCAGCGACGAGTCCGTGACAAGCGAGGCCAGCTTCGATCCCGAGGTGGCTCACCCCCTGCAAAGCAATTTGCGCGCCGCCGAGAGAGTTTTTTTTCCGCGATCAGCGGGAAGGAGCTAGCCGTGGATCACCTCGACGAGCTCGAAGCCCAAAGTATCTACATCTTCCGTGAGGCGTTCGCGCGGCTGAAGAAGCTCGCGCTGCTCTGGTCGCTCGGCAAAGACTCCAATGTGATGATCTGGCTGGCGCGAAAGGCCTTCTTCGGCCGTGTGCCGTTTCCCGCCATGCACGTCGACACCGGCAAGAAGTTTCCGGAGATGTACGCCTTCCGCGACCGGTACGCGAAGGAGTGGGGCCTCGACCTGAAGATCGAGCCGTGCCCGCCGATCGACGCCGTCGATCCGACGCTTCCGCCCGCCGCCCGCTCCGCTGCGCGCAAGACCGAGGGCCTGAAGCTGGCGCTGGCCAAGCACGGCTTCGATGGTCTGATCGCGGGAATCCGCCGCGACGAGGAAGCGACGCGCGCGAAAGAGCGTGTGTTCTCGCCCCGCGGCATCGAAGGCGGCTGGGACGTGCGCGATCAACCGCCGGAATTCTGGGATCAGTTCAACGCCTCGCCGCCGCCCGGCGCGCACCTGCGCATCCATCCGATCCTGCATTGGACCGAGGCGGACATCTGGGCCTACACCCAGCGCGAGAACATCCCGATCATCCCGCTGTATCTGTCGCACAACGGCAAACGTTATCGCTCGCTCGGCGATGCCGACATCACCTTCCCGGTGGCGTCGTCCGCGTCGTCGATCGTGGAAATCCTGAGCGAGCTTGAAAAAACCAAGGTGCCGGAACGCGCCGGACGCGCCCTCGATCACGAGACCGAGGATGCGTTCGAACGGCTGCGTGTGTCGGGCTATCTCTAAGTCGAGTTGTGCTGATGAATATGCAGGTCGCCAAGTCCGCAAGTGTGCATGATCTTCGCGCCGCGCCCGTGCACGCCGCAAACCGCCCACAGGTACGCATCGTCATCGTCGGCCATGTCGATCACGGCAAGTCGACGCTGGTCGGGCGGCTGCTGCATGAGACCGGCAGCCTGCCGGACGGCAAGCTGGAGATGCTGAAGGCGGTCAGCGCGCGGCGCGGCATGCCGTTCGAATGGTCGTTCCTGCTCGACGCGCTGCAGACCGAGCGCGACCAGGGCATCACCATCGACACCACGCAGATCCGCTTCCGCACCAATTCGCGCGAAGTCGTCTTGATTGATGCGCCGGGCCACGCGGAATTCCTGCGCAACATGATCACCGGCGCCTCGCAGGCCGACGCCGCAGTGCTGATCATCGACGCCGCCGAAGGCGTGCGCGACCAGACCCGGCGTCATGGCTATCTGCTGCATCTGCTCGGCATTTGTCAGGTGGCCGTCGTGATCAATAAAATGGATCGCGTCGGCTTCAGCAAGCAACGTTATCAGGACATCAGCGACGAGATTTCCGCGCACCTCAATGGCCTCGGTGTCGCCCCGACCGCGGTGATCCCGATTTCCGCGCGCGACGGCGATGGCGTCGCCGCCCGTACGCCCGCGATCGCCTGGTACGCCGGACCGACCGTGGTCGAGGCGCTCGATCAGCTCACGCCGGCGCGGCAGATGGACGAGCTGTCGCTGCGCCTGCCGATCCAGGCGGTCTACAAGTTCGACGACCGCCGCATTGTCGCCGGGCGTGTTGAATCCGGCTCGCTCAAGGCGGGCGACGAAATCGTCATCATGCCTGCCGGCAAGATCGCGAAGATCAAGACCGTCGAAGGCTGGCCGGTGACGCCGGTGTCAGGGCCACAAGGCGCCGGCCGCTCGGTCGGCATCACGCTCGATCGCGAGCTGTTCCTCGAGCGCGGCGACGTGATCGCGCATTCGCAGGCCGCGGTACGTGACACCAGGCGGCTCAAGGCGCGGATCTTCTGGCTGCACGATGCGCCGCTGACGGCCGGCTCGACCATTCTGGTGCGCCTCGGCACCATGGAGAGCCGGGCGAGCGTGGTCGCGATCGAGAACGCCGTCGATCCGGGCGAGCTCTCCAGCGTCGGCACCACATCGATCAGTCGCAATCATGTCGGCGAGATCGACATTTCGCTGGCCCAGCCGGTTGCGGCTGACACCTATTCGGACAATCCGCGCACCGGCCGGCTGGTGATCGAGGTCAACGGACGCATCGCCGGCGGCGGGCTGGTGCTTAGCGTCGATGCCGGCGCGCGCGGCGTGCCAGTCGACATCGTGCCGGTGGAATCCGCGTTGCGTGCCGACGAGCGCTCGGCGCGCTACCGCCATAACGGCGCGGTGATCTGGCTGACCGGGCTGCCGGCCTCAGGCAAGTCGACGCTGGCGCGGGCGCTGGAGCGACGGCTGTTCGGCCGCGGTGGCTCGCCGATCCTGCTGGATGGCGACACGCTCCGGGCCGGCCTCAATGGCGATCTCGGCTTCTCGCCGGAGGATCGCGCCGAAAACATCCGCCGCCTCGCCGAAGTGGCGTCGCATCTGGCGCGCAACGGCCATGTCGCTATCGTCGCGGCAGTGTCGCCGTCACTGGACGACCGCGCCCAGGCGCGCCGGATCGGTGACGACCTGTTCCACGAGGTCCACGTGTCGACCGCGGCGGACGTCTGCGAGGCGCGCGATCCCAAGGGCCACTACCGCAAGGCGCGCGCCGGCGAACTGAAAGGCTTTACCGGCACCGATGGCGGCTACCAGCCGCCGGTGAATGCCGAGTTGGTGCTCGACACCGGCACCAAATCCGTCGCTGACGCGACCGACGAGATCGAACGAATGCTCGCGCGCCGCGGCGTGTTGTTCGAAGAGCTCGCCGATCTCGCCGCGAACATCTGATCACCGATTGAACAGGCTTGAACTCATGAACACCCGCATTCGCCTTTCGGCCATTGCCCTTGCTGCGGCCCTCGTCGGCGGCATCGCGACGCCGTCGCTGGCGCAGAACCCGAACACGCTGCTGAACGTGTCCTATGACATCGCCCGCGAGCTCTACGTCGAGATCAACGCCGCCTTCATCAAGCACCACAAGGCGAAGACCGGGCAGGACATCACCATCAACCAGTCGCACAACGGCTCGTCGCGGCAGGCGCGCTCGATACTCGAGGGGCTGGAAGCCGACGTGGTGACCTTCAACCAGGTTACCGACGTCCAGGTGCTGTACGACCGCGGCAAGCTGATCCCGAAGGACTGGCAGAAGCGCTTGCCGAACAACTCGTCGCCGTACTACTCGCTGCCGGCCTTCCTCGTCCGCGCGGGCAACCCGAAGAACATCAAGGATTGGGACGACCTGGTCCGGTCCGACGTGAAGGTGATCTTCCCGAACCCGAAGACCTCCGGCAACGCGCGTTACACTTATCTGGCGGCCTATGCGTATGCGAAGGCGCGGTGGGTGAGGGCGCCAAGACCGACGACTTCATCAAGCAGCTGTTCAACAACGTGCCGGTGTTCGACACGGGCGGCCGTGCGGCAACGACGACGTTCGTTGAACGGCTGACCGGCGACGTGCTGATCACCTTCGAGGCGGAGACCAACGCAATTCGCGATCTCGTCGGCAAGGACAAGGTCGAGGCGATCGTGCCGTCGGTCAGCGTGCTGGCTGAATTCCCGGTGGCCGTGGTCGACAAGTTCGCCGACAAGCACGGCACGCGCTCGCTCGCCACCGCCTACCTCGAATACCTGTACTCCGAGGAAGGCCAGACCATCCTCGCCAAGCAATACAACCGCGTGAACAATGAGAAGGTCGCGACCCAGTTCAAGGACAGGTTCCCCGCGGTGAAGCTGGTCAAGGTCGAGGACGAGTTCGGCGGCTGGGACAAGGTCAACAAGGACCACCTCAATCCGGACGCGAAGCTCGATCAGCTGTTCGGCGCGCGATAGGTTGAGCGCAGCTCATTCAATTGCAGTTGGCGCGCCCAACCGGCGCGCCGATCACCGAACGATTGCCCCAAAAGTGCGCCAGCGTAGCGTCATCCCGGGATTCGGACTGGCTCTCGGCACGACCATCCTCTATCTCGGAGCGATCGTGCTGCTGCCGCTCTGCGCGCTGGTTTTCAAAGCCGCCGACATGGGCCTGGAGCAGCTCTGGACCATCGTCTCTGCGCCGCGCACGCTTTCGGCGATCCGCGTGACGGTGAGCATGGCACTGGCGGCGACGGTGTTCAACGCGATCTACGGCCTGCTGCTGGCATGGGTGCTCGCTCGCTATCAGTTTCCTGGCAAGCGGCTGCTCGACGCGCTGGTCGATATTCCCTTTGCGCTGCCGACCGCGGTGGCAGGGCTGGCGCTGACCGCGCTGTTCGCCAAGAACGGCTGGTTCGGCGAGCCGCTGGACGCGATTGGAATTTCTGTTGCCTACACACCGCTCGGCATCGCCATCGCCATGGCATTCGCCAGTGTGCCGTTCGTGGTGCGCACCGTGCAGCCGGTGATCGAGGACCTCGGCTCCGATGTCGAGGAGGCAAGCCGCTCGCTCGGCGCCAGCGACTGGCAGATCCTTCGCAAAGTGATTTTCCCGGCAATCTTCCCGGCGTTCCTGGCGGGTTGCTCGCTGGCGTTCGCACGCTGCCTCGGCGAGTTCGGCGCCGTGATCTTCATTGCCGGCAACCAGCCGATGAAGACCGAGATCGTTGCGCTGCTCGCGTTCATTCGCCTGGAGGAATACAACTACAGCGCGGCGGCGGCGATCTCCACGGTGATGCTGGTCATGGCCTTTGTCATGCTGATCGTGACCAACACGATCCAGGCGTGGCATCTGCGCTATATCGGACGGGGCGACTGACCATGCGCCCGCGGCCGAGCCAGAGCGAGGTAATGCTGACGCCGGTGGGCGCGGGGCCCGTCACGCGGCGCATCCTGCTTGCCGTGGTGCTCGTCACGACGGGCTTCTTCCTGGCCGCGCCGTTGATCCTGATCTTTGCGTCGGCACTGTCGCAAGGCCTCGGCGTGTTCTTCAAGAACCTGACCGATCCGGCGATCGCCTACGCGATCTGGCTGACGCTGCTGACCGCGCTGATCGTCGTGCCGATCAACATCCTGTTCGGCCTGGCGGCCGCCTGGACCGTGACGAAGTTCGTCTTTCCCGGCCGCACATTCCTGATCGCGCTGATCGAGCTGCCGTATTCGATCTCACCGATCGTTGCCGGCGTCGCCTATCTGTTCGTCTACGGCACCCAGGGGCTGCTGGGACCGCTGCTCGAGCAATTCGACATCAAGATCATGTTCGCCCTGCCGGCGATCTTCCTCGCCAGCATGTTCGTGACTGCGCCGTTCGTCGCGCGCGAGCTGATCCCGCTGATGCAGGTGCAAGGTACCGACGAGGAGGAGGCCGCGGTGACGCTCGGCGCCTCCGGCTTCGCCACCTTCATCCGCGTTACCCTGCCGAACGTGAAGTGGGCCGTCGTTTATGGCGCGATTCTGTGCAACGCGCGGGTGATGGGGGAGTTCGGTGCGGTCTCGGTGGTCTCGGGCAACATCCGCGGCGTGACCACGACCCTGCCGCTGCAGATCGAGCTGTTGTTTCATGACTACAACATCGTCGGCGCCTTCACGGCATCCACCGTGCTGGCCGGCGTGGCGCTGCTGACCATCGTGCTGAAGGTCATTCTGGAACGGTTCGGCGGCGACGAGCTCGGCACCGCCAATCGCCTGCATTGAGGCGAATTTCGCCGAAATACCGCCGATCCGGCTGCAGGGCGGGGGGCTTCTCTTCAAGCCGCCTTTGGCGCTAAAAGGCTCCGGAACGCGTCCTTTTGCCTGCGCAGGAGGGTGCCCGCCCAAAATCCTCAAAATCAGCGGACGATCTTTCCGTTGTCGACGTGAGAAGCGAGAAATTATGAGCCGAATTGAAGCCAGCGGATTGAAGGTCGCAGCATCACTTTATGACTTCGTCGCCAAGGAAGCGGCGCCGGGGACCGGTGTTTCCGACGACAGCTTCTGGGCCGGGCTTGCCGGCATCGTCAAGGATCTCGCGCCGAAGAACCGCGACCTTTTGGCCGCGCGCGATGCCATGCAGGCGAAGATCGACCAGTGGCATGTCGCCAACAAGGGCAAGGCCTTCGATCCCACCGCCTACACCAAGATGCTGCAGGATATCGGCTACCTGCTGCCGGAACCCGCCGTGCGCGGCGTCGCGACCGCCAAGGTCGACGACGAGATCGGCACGATCTGCGGTCCGCAGCTGGTGGTGCCGCTCACCAATGCCCGCTATGCGCTGAACGCGGCGAACGCGCGCTGGGGCAGCCTGTACGACGCGCTTTACGGCACCGACGTCGTTCCGCATGAGGCGGGCGATGCGGCGGTGAAGGGCTACAACAAGGCGCGCGGCGACAAGGTCATTGCCAAGGCCAAATCGATCCTCGATCAGGCGGCCCCGCTCGAAAAGGGCAGCCACGCCGACGTCACCGCCTATGCGATCGAGAACGGCGCGCTGGTTGCGACGACGGCGGGCGGCCGTACCGCGCTCAAGCGCGCGCAGCAGCTCGCAGGCTTTCTGGGTGATGCCAAGGCGCCGAGCGCCGTGCTGCTGGTCAATCACGGACTGCACATCGAGATCCGCATCGACCGCAATCACCCGGTCGGCAAGGACGACAAGGCCGGTGTTGCCGACGTGGTGCTGGAGTCGGCGGTCAGCACCATCCTCGACATGGAGGACAGCGTCGCCGCGGTCGACGCCGAGGACAAGGTACTGGTCTATCGCAACGCGCTCGGATTGATGAAGGGCACGCTCGCCGCAGATTTCGAGAAGGGCGGCAAGACGCTGCAGCGTTTGCTGAACAAGGACCGGGTCTACAAGTCGCCGGACGGCAAGGAGCTGCGGTTGCACGGCCGTTCGCTGCTGCTCATGCGCAATGTTGGCCATCACATGTACACCGACGCCGTGCTCGACAGCGCCGGACAGGAGATACCGGAAGGTTTGCTGGATGCTGCGATCAGCGGCCTGATCGCCATCCACGACCTGAGGTCGACGTCCGACACGCGCAACAGCCGTGCCGGCTCGGTCTACATCGTCAAGCCGAAGATGCACGGACCGGCGGAAGTCGCGCACATCTGCGAGATCTTCTCGCGCGTCGAAAGCATGCTGTCGCTGGGCAAGAGCCAGCTCAAGGTCGGCATCATGGACGAGGAGCGGCGGACCACCATCAACCTGCAGGCCTGCATCCAGGCAGCAAGCGACCGCATCGTCTTCATCAACACCGGCTTCCTCGACCGCACCGGCGACGAGATCCACACCTCGATGGAAGCGGGTGCGATGACGCGCAAGAACGACATGAAGTCGACCGCCTGGATCAAGTCTTACGAGGACTGGAACGTCGACAAGGGGCTCGCCAACGGCCTTCCCGGCCACGCCCAGATCGGCAAGGGCATGTGGGCAGCGCCGGACAAGATGGCCGACATGCTCGCGCAGAAGATCGCGCATCCGCAGGCCGGCGCATCCACCGCCTGGGTGCCGTCGCCGACCGCCGCGACCCTGCACGCGCTTCACTACCATCAAGTGGACGTGCTGGCGCGCCAGCGCGAGCTGACCGGCAAGCCGCGCGCAAAGCTGTCCGACATCCTCGCCATTCCGGTGTCGCAGTCGAACTGGGCGCCCGATGACGTGAAGCAGGAGATCGACAACAACTGCCAGGGCATTCTCGGCTATGTCGTGCGCTGGATCGACCAAGGTGTTGGCTGCTCGAAGGTGCCTGACATCCACGATGTGGGCCTGATGGAAGATCGCGCCACGCTGCGCATCTCCAGCCAGCATATCGCCAACTGGTTGCACCACAGCGTCGTGACCGAGGCTCAGGTGATGGAAGCGCTGAAGCGCATGGCGGTGGTGGTCGATCGGCAGAATGCAGGCGACCCGCTCTACAAGCCGATGGCCCCGTCCTTCGACGGCATCGCCTGGAAGGCCGCCTGCGACCTGATCTTCAAGGGTCGGGAGCAGCCGAACGGCTACACCGAGTGGATTCTGCACGCACGCCGCAGGGAGGCGAAGGCGGCGCATTAAAGCGTGCCGGGCGCGGGCTTTATTGCAGAGCGCGCGCCTGCGCCCGCTCGAACTTCGCGCGGATGCGCTGCGGCGCGGGGCTGAAGTCGGCGAGTCCGCGTTTGCGCTTGTTGTTCGCGACGATCAAGCCGTTCTCGCCGGCGACGATATCGCCCTTGCGGATCGTTTTGTCGTCTTCAATGTCGATCGATGCGAGGCCGACCGGGTCCCCGCCATTGCACGTGCAGCCGCTGACGAACTGCTCGCGATATTTGAAGGCGTTCGGGAGCGACGAATAGGATCTTCCGCCTTCGCTTGTCGCGTGATCGATCGAAGAGCCGTAAAAGATCTTGGTATCGCTTGCGGGGCACAGGCTGCTGCAGGTCGCAGCACGACTTTGCTCACTGTTCGCCGACACAGGGAAGTAGCGGCCGTCGCAGGTCCGAACGCAGTAGGCCGTGCTGCGTCCGCCGCCTGGTCGCGCCCGCGCCACCGCCTTGGGCCGAAGCCGCGGAGCCGCCTTAGGCCGAGATAGCGTGTCGTTTGAGTCGCCATAACCGAGCGCCGGCCGCGAGGGGTCAGGCGGCCGTCCCGAAAGCGTGTCGAAGAACGACGTGAAGAAGTCGCGCGCAGAAGCGCTCGGCAGATGGCTGCTCATGACAGCAGTCATCGCGGCGATGGCGAGCGCCGAACGGACGCCGATGGACAACAGCGGTCGCATGTTCGTTCGACCTTCAATGAATGCCTGAGACAACGCCGCGTCGCGCGGGAAGTTACCGGTTGAGGGCCACGGAAGAGATCATGCTTAAAACAAAAGCCAGGACGGGATGACGATTCGAAGAAAACTCATCCCGTTCGCCGCATCGGGTGAAACTGCATGCATGCGAGCGTGGGCGCAATGGACATTTTCCCCTGGTCAAATCAGCGTTTCACCTGAGTGAGTTTGCGAAGCACGGGTGCGATTGGTTTGAAGCCTCGGATTTTCGCAGGCTAGCGACAAGGCTTCACCACGAAGCCTGACGAATGTCGTCGGGATCAGCCATGTCACCGGAGCCGCATTAGGGCAAGACAGAACGCAGACAGTGAGGCCCCCCGCATCGGAGAGTCGTTATGTCCATTCCTTGCAGATTCGAACGCAGCCTTCTCAATCATGAAGAGTATGAGACCGTTGCATCCAGTCACCATCCCGCAATCTATGACGTGGGTCTCGACGATCTGAAATCGCTGCGCACACGACTTCGTACCCTGCGCGACAAGGAGCGGACCCTTTCGCGAGAGAAGAGACGTGAATCGCTGGGAAAGGGCGCGCCGCGCGGTGCGAGCTTCCCGGGGACGGCCGAACATCCGTTCAGGCGCAAGCAGGTTTTCGTTTCGGCGCTCAAACGCGTAGGCAAAGAGGTAACCCGAAGAGACCGGCTCAATGCCCGAGCCGCTCACGTCGAGGCCGCGCATAATGCGCTCGCCATGCGGCGTGCGGCGCAGTTTCCGCCGCGGCCCGCAGCGGGATATGCTTCGTACGATGGGATGCGCTCGCTGCCGAGCCAGCGTCGCCAAACCATAGTGCCGCCATCCAAGATCGGCAGGGTATCGCAAGCTACGCGCAGAGCCCAAGCAGCACACGATGCCCGCAACTGAGTTTCAGCCACGCTTCCGGCTTCGCAATGGGCAAGCTTTGCCAGGGAGCGCAGGAACGATTGGGTCGGCGCCCCGTTTCCTGTTCATCCAATCACTGGAGGACAGACGATGGACTGGAATCGCGTTGAAGGAAACTGGAAGCAATTCAAGGGCAACGTGAAGGAGAAGTGGGGCAAGCTCACCGACGATGATCTCGACGTCATCGAAGGCAAGCGTGAGCAGCTCGAGGGCAAGATCCAGCAGCGCTATGGCTATGCCAAGGATCAGGCCCGCAAGGATGTCGATGACTGGTTCTCGAGCCTGAAGTAGGCCGCTTGAATCAAGCTATGCAAAAGCCCCGGCTAAAAACCGGGGCTTTTGTTTTGTCATCATCTGAGCCTGCGGGATGGCTAGAAGACAGCGAGATATTTCAGCAACGATATTATGCCGATGATGATGACGATGGCGCGGACGATCTGTTTGGCGCGGCCGTCGAGCGGCAAGAGGTTGATCAGATAGAGAACCAGAACGATGACGAGAAATGTGATCAGAATGCTGATGATCAGCGACATGCAGTAGCCCCTTTCGGTTTAGCCTCGATCCGCACAAAAGCGCGACATCCAGGGCACAACGTTCAGGGCTTGCCTGGGTTCCATCGCAGGAACCGGGCGCATGCTTTATTGCAGCGAAAGTGCCTGCGCGCGCTCGAACTTCGCGCGGATGCGCTGCGGGGCGGGGCTGAAGTCGGCGACGCCACGTTTGCGTTCGGCCGCACGGTTCGCGACAATCAAGCCGTTCTCGCCGGCAACGATATCGCCTTTGCGGATCGTCTTGTCGTCTTCGATGTTGATCGAGGCGAGGCCGACCGGGTCCTTCCCATTGCACGTGCAGCCGCTGACGAATTGCTCGCGATATTTGAAGGCGTTCGGGAGCGACGAATAGGATTTGCCGCTCTCGCTCGTCGCGTGGTCGATAGAAGAGCCGTAGAAGATCTTCGTATCGCTCGCCGGGCAGAGGCTGCTGCAGGTCGCGGCGCGGCTTTGCTCATTGTTCGCCGACACAGGGAAATAGCGGCCGTCGCAGGTCCGCACGCAGTAGGCCGTGCTGCGTCCACCGCCTGACGACGCCCGCGGGGCCACCTGAGGCGGAAACATCGTGTCGTTCGAGCCGCCATAGCTGAGTGCCGGCTGCGAGGGTGCAGCAGGCCGTCCGGAAAGCGTGTCGAAGAACGACGAGAAAAAGTCGCGCGCAGAGGCGCTGGGCGTGTCGCTGCTCATGACCACAGTCACCGCGGCGACAGCCAGTGCGGAACGGATACCGATGGACAACAGCGGGCGCATGTTCATTCGACCTTCAATGGATTCCTGAGACAACGCCGCGTCGCGCGGGAAGTTGCCGGTTGACCGTCACGGAAGTCTCCCGTGCCGGCATTGCGGCGTAGGCATCGAGCACGCGTCGCTCCGTCTTCGGCAGCACCACCACCTTGGTGCCGATGTTCACCTTGCCGAACAGGTCGATCACATCTTCGTTGGTCATGCGGATGCAGCCTGAGGATACGAACTTGCCGATCGTGGTCGGATCGTTGGTGCCGTGGATGCGATAGATGCTGGAGCCGAGATACATGGCGCGCGCGCCAAGCGGATTGCCCGGGCCGCCGGCGATCCAGCGTGGCAGGTAGGGCTGGCGTGCGATCATGTCCGAGGGCGGAATCCAGTCCGGCCACTCTGTCTTGCGCGAAACGGCCTGCACGCCGGACCAGGTAAATCCTTCGCGGCCGACACCGACGCCATAGCGGATGGCGCGGCCCTGGCCGAGAACGTAATAGAGGTAGGTGTTTCCGGTATCGATCACGATCGTCCCCGGCGCCTCCCGCGTGTCATAGGCGACGACGCTTTTCTTCAAATGCTCGGGAGTTGGCGCTTCCTCATTTGTCGCCTCGTGCGGCGGAAGGTTCGACAGCGCCCCCGGCACCGGCGGCTGGTACGCGTAGCCCAGCGATTGGGCATTGGCGTCGCCAATCAGCGCGAGCGCAGCGACAGTCAGGCCCGCGGCCGCAATCTTGAGCATCGACTGGCGGCTCGCAGCGAGTGAGCGTTTCTCGGTCATGGCGGAAATCCCCCTCGCGGCGGCACGCGCGGGACGTCGCCGCGCCGATGTTTGAGGAACGTGCGGTCGCGATGTCTGGTTCCATGAGTGTCAAGTCACGGCTCGGTGAGCCTTTCGAAAAACCGGGGAATTGCGTTCCGTCTATGGAACTCTACCTGCGCTTGCGACTTTCACTGCGAAAGGAATTTTTCCTTCCACGATTTCGCGAGGGTTACGCAATGACGCTTGGCACCATCCTGGTCATCATTCTGATTCTGCTGCTTCTCGGTGTTATTCCGAACTGGGGCTACAGCTCGGGCTGGGGCTATGGACCGTCCGGGATCGTCGGCACGATCCTGATCGTCGTTCTCATCCTGTTGTTGCTTGGCAGGATCTGACAGCGCCTGAGCTTGCTGCGTCGGCGCGCCGCGCGAAGGACGCACGCGCCGGCTGGCGCAGATGCTCATGCGTGTTCGACGCAGAGCGAGGCGCCAGAATTCCCCCAAGATTCGCGGGTTTCGCTGCCGGAACATTTCATTCCGCGCGCACGTTGATCTCGCAAATTCGACGATAGGAGCTTTCGATGTCGAGTACCGACGGTGAGGATGCCATGAAGAATATGACGGACAAAGCCACCTATGAACGCTTGCAGAAGGATGTAGAGGCCGTGAAAAACGATATCTCAGCACTGACCGAGCAGCTCTCAGACGCACTCAACGCCTTCACCCGATCGACCCAGAAACAGGCGCGACGAGGCTACAAGGACGCGCGCTCCAGCGTCGATTCCTTCGTCGACGATGCCACCAAGAAGGGCGCTGCGGCGTTCGGGGCGGCGCAGGACGCGGCCGCGTCGCTGGAAGATACGATCGAAGACGCGATCGTGCAGCGTCCGCTCGCAGCCGTCGGTCTCGCGGTCGGATTAGGCTTCCTGATCGGCGTGACCTGGCGCCGTTGAACGCGTGGCCGAGGGATTGAAGCGGCATCCATGCGCCGCTTTGCATGAAACAACACAGGGCAAGCGCGATGCTGCAGCGGCTGATGGATGATCTCCGAACCGGAGCGGGGAGTGCGGTTCGGCTGACAGCGTTCGGCCTTGTCGTCGCGGTCTCGCTATTCGTGACGACCGGCTTCCTTTCCGCTGCGGCCTTCATGTTCGTGCTGCCGCGGGAAGGCGCGGTCGCCGCCTGCTTCGCCGGCGGCGGCGTCTTCCTCATGATCGCCGTGTTGGCCGTCGTGGCCTACGCCGTGAAGGAGCGGCAGGAGCGGCGGCAGCTCGAGCAGGCTGCCCGGGAGGCGGCGCTGGCAGCGAAATCGACCGCATCGACACTGCTTTCGGATCCGGCCGTGCTGGCGATCGGTCTGCAGCTTGTCCGCATCATCGGCGTGCGACGAGTGATTCCGCTGCTCGCAATCGGCGGCCTCGCGCTTGGGCTGCTGGCCAGCCAGCGCGGTCGCGGCGAGAGCGATCCGACCGATCCGCCTGATCAATAATTGTTCAGGTGACGCAGCGGCCGGCTTCGAGTTGCTTTGCAACCTCGGTCAGGGCGCTGACGACGCCTTCGCAGGCCACCGCCTGCTTGGGTCTCGCGGCTGGCGCTTTCCTGTCCTTCAGTTCCTTCAGCGCCGGACGGCCTTTTGCGGCGCCGACCACCTCCCACAGGCGCACGGCGACGGTGGTCGACGGCAGGTCGGGATGCTGGAAGGTGATCGTGCGGCCTTCGCTCGCGCTCACGAAAATCGCCTCGCGGTCGGCCTTTGCGCCGCGGTTGATATCGGCTGCGGCATGCGTGGTGCCGGTACGCAGGCTTGCGTCGGCCGGCACCGGCCGGTCAAGGCTGCGGCCGGTCGCCATCTCAAGATGCAGTCCGCTGAACAGGACGAAGGCGCCCGCCGCGGCCAGAGAACCCAGAGAACGACGTATCATGTGACGCCTCGGCAATCTTTTGCGCTTGGTTGTCGCTCAAGAAGCGATTGCGGAAGCAACGTCTCGCCGGCGTCCGGGGTTCCGCTCTACGCCGGAACCGGGAGGCAGGACGGGCAAAATATTTTTTTGGAACTGGCGGTAGAGTGCGGAACGAATTCGCGGCTTGGGAGTCTTCTTCGCAAGCCGGCTATTCCCCCTGCCCCTAGTTAGCCGGTGATATGGGGCGCAGCCGTGGTGATGCCGGCTGCGCCCTTATTTTTGTTCTCTTTGCCCGTTCGTGCGGTAGTCGAAGCGAAAACGCCGGCCCAGTGGGCCGGCGTTCGACTTGGTAGGTAGTATGAGCTGCATCCTAGGACGCTGCGACCCGCGGCGCCCGGTTGCGCGAATTGCGCTGGAAGAACAGCGCCTGGCTCGCGACGGCAGAGACCATCGCGGGCTGGAACGGTTTCGAGATCAGGAACGCCGGCTCGGGTCGCTCACCGGTCAGGAAGCGCTCCGGATAGGCGGTGATGAAGACGACCGGCACCTCGAACGTCTTCAGCATCTCGTTCACCGCATCGAGGCCTGAGCTGCCGTCGGCGAGCTGAATGTCGGCAAGGATCAGGCCCGGCGTCTTCTTGCGCGCCATATCCACCGCATCCTTGTGGGTGCGGGCGACGCCAATCACGTTGTGCCCGAGGTTCTTCACAAGGCTTTCGAGATCCATCGCAATGAAGGTCTCATCCTCGATGATGAGGACGTCGGTCGCGATCTCGGCTGCGAGCTCGCGGCCCGCCATCTCGGAGTACTGGCGCACGTCCTTGACATCGCAACCGAGAATGAAAGCGACCTCACTTTCGGAGAAACCCTCGAGCGACAGCAGCAGGAACACCTGCCGCGGCAGCGGGGTGATGTTGGACAGGCGCTGCTCGGGCCGGGCGTGCAGCGGCACGACGTCAACGTTTTCGTTGATCGCCACCGAATTCCATATCTTGGTGAACAGGCGGAAGAGCCCGGCGCGCGAGCCCTTGCTTTCGTCCAGCAGGCTGGGGTCTTGCAGCAACGCTTCCAGCATCGCCGCAACGTACGCGTCGCCGGAGCCCTGGTTACCTGTCAGCGCTCTCGCGTAGCGCCGCAGCAGCGGCAGATGTTCGGCAACAAGCTGGGATCGTGACATTCCCCCTCCAATGAATTGACGCAGTCCGGAAATCGGGGGCGCTACAGGCCCGCGAAGGTCGATACCTACGTTTGATCCCCAGAAAAGTTCCCGTATCAGCCGGAACTTTTCACGTATCGATGAGTTAGGCCTGTAATCGAACCGTGGCAAGGGCTTCAAAAGTCTACAAAAAATGCCCCGGACGCCGCCTGGCACTTCTCGAGGTCATTTACGGATCGGGGTCATGAAAGAATTGAAATCCCAAGGAAGCCTCCCCAACTCACCGGGAGCACCCGGTGGCAGCACGCCACGGGACAAGCGGCCCAGCGGCCTGAACACTGAGATTCAGGCCCGGATCGGCCACCAACTTCGCGCGATGTACGACGACGTCGTGCGCCAGGGAGTTCCGGATAGGTTCGCCGAACTGATCCGGAAACTGGACGATCCGAACGCTGCAAAGCCTGAGGCCAAAACGGAGGGATCTGACTGATGCCTCTCACAGACAGCTTGCGTGACGATATCCTTGCGTCGGTGCCGAACCTGCGTGCCTTCGCGATCTCCCTGAGTGGAAATGCCGATCGAGCCGACGATCTGGTTCAGGAAACGCTGTTGCGCGCGATCGCCAACATCGATTCCTTCCAGCCTGGATCGAACTTGCCCGCGTGGCTGTTCACGATTCTGCGAAACCTCTTCCGCTCCGACTACCGGAAACGTCGGCGTGAGGTCGAGGACTCGGACGGCAGCTATGCGAAGACGTTGAAGACGCAGCCGAGCCAGAACGTGCACATCGAGTTTGAGGAGTTTCGGGCCGCGCTGGACAAGCTGCCGCAAGACCAGCGCGAGGCGCTGATCCTCGTCGGCGCGTCAGGCTTCTCGTATGAAGATGCGGCCGCGATCTGCGGCTGCGCGGTCGGCACGATCAAGAGCCGGGTCAACCGCGCACGCTCGAAGCTGAGCAACCTGCTGTATGTCGAAGGCGCCGATGACTTCGGGCCCGACAACACCATCCGCGCGGTGATCGGCGGCAACGGCTGATTTGTCTGTTGTCGGCTGACGACATCGCCAACGAAAAACGCCGCCCTCGGGGCGGCGTTTTTTTTGTCTCATCGTGCCTGGAGCGTCTTCTAGCTCAGGCCGCCGAACGCCCAGATCAACAGCAGGATCGGTATCGGCACACCCAGCAGCCACAACAACATATAGCGGCCCATTGTCAGCCTCCTCATTGCAAAACCATGACGGGGCAATGCGAGGGCGACGCCGTTCGTTCCGTCACGGCATCGGTAGCAATCCTGACAGTTTTCCGGTGCGGTCCATTTCGGTCTTGTCGACCACGGTCCGCATTGGCGCGGATATTTCGAACACGTAGCTTGCATCGGTGAAATAGCGCTTCGAGGTGCCGCCGAGCGCTTCCGGTGCGACGCGGTCGAGGAGGATGGTGCCGAAGTCGCTGTCCGCGCGCCGCGAAGCGGCGCTGACATTCAGCTCCTCCCACCTCAGGTGGAAGAGCTCGTTCTGTCCCTTGCCGGTCACCTGCCATTGCACGGCAATGTGCAAGCCGCCATCACCGGCATTGGCCTGGGATGCGAGCTCGAAGAACAACAGGCAGAGGCTCTGTGCGGCGCGCGCGCTGACGATGATGTCCGGCCCGGTGGCCTCGATCTTCTCCGCGTGAGGGATTGCGCGCGAAGCCAGCAGGCTTTTCAGCCGCGCGCCCTGCCAGTGCCTGTCGCTGAGCAGCGACATCACATGCGACATGGCGTGGATGCGGCCGATCAAAAGCTCGCGCGCCTGCTCGACATCGGCACCGGGCCGCATCGTCCGCGTGACGATCGATTGGATCACCGCCAGCACGTTCTTCACCCGGTGATTGAGCTCGGCGATCACCGACGAGAGCCGTGCTTCGAAGCTGATGCGCGCCTCGATCTCGCGGCTGAGGCGAAGATTGTTGTAGGCGACGTAGCCGAACAGTCCGCACAGGATACTGGTCAACGCGATGCCGACGATCATCACGATTGCAGCAAGCGATTGGGCGCGCGCGGTCGGATCGACCTTGGCGTAGTAGCTCAGCACGAAGTCGCGTCCGCCGAAGGTGACGCCTTGCAGCAGCGGCGTGGTCGCGCGCGCAGTCACGGCCACCGGCGGGCCGACGATGCTGTTGCGATCGGAGCTGAATTCCAGCGACTCGTTGCGCGGGTCGCGCAGCGTCACATTGAAGAGCGATGGCTCGTCATTGCTGAGCATCAGCGGACCCAGACGGTACGAGAAGGAGATGAAGCCGGTGAGCGGTCCCCCGTTCTCTGCGAACACCGGTGCGACCAGCAGGATGCCGGCGTCTCCGTCGGTTCGCTGCAGCACCGCCGGGTCCGATGCTGCGGGCGCGCGCCTGGCGAGCGCCGCGGTGATCGCCGGTCCCAGTGTAGGCGCCCGGTCGAGAATACGTCCCGGCAGCGCAAGCGTTTCCGTCGTGCGTGGCTCAACGTCCATCAGCACGTTGAAGGCGGCGGGCAGATTTCCCGCAACTGCCGTGTCGTCGATGTTGCGGATGGTCGGGCGCGAGTAGCCGCCCTCGGCAAGGATTTGTTCGGCCTTCGCGACGTCTGCCGGACCGATATGCGCTATCCATGTGGCCAGCACGAAGTCTGTCTTGAATGCGTAGATCGAAGTCCGCAGCGGCTGCAGGGCGTTCGGATGCAGTGGCTGCGGCGACCGGATCAAACCGACCGCGACACGCGTCAGCAGTTCTCGCTCGGAGAGCCTTTCCTGCACGCGACGCCCGTGCGTGTCGATGGCGCGCGACAACGCCGCCTCCTCGATCACGATCTCCTGTTCATAGACTCGAAGCGCGACGAGCCCGGAAACGAGCAGGCCGATGAGGGCCACAAGAACAACGATGAATCCCAGCCGAACCAAGCGACTACTCTAAGTACAATGAAATTTGCGGGAGCAATTTCCGAAATGCTGCAAAATAGCTCGTTGCCGCACGACAGTCTGTCTTGAGCGGAATAATGACAACGCAATCATTGCTGCACAAGTCTCGCCGGGGCCTGCTGTCTTCGCCGTTGCGCGGCCGAAGCTTGAGCGGATCAACGTCCTATGGCCCGTTTGGTTCCATCGCCTTGGGGTGGGATGGCGTTAACCCTTTGGGCCGGTCCGGCTGTCCGGCCGATGTATCTGGCGCTTGTCGGCATTGGCGTGCGTTGGGTCCGGCGGCGCAAGCTCAGCCGCCTTTCGGCGAAAGTGATGCGCGAGTCATCCGGGCCGGCGGCAGACGGCATCATCAGGCCAAGTCCCGTGATCATCAGCAGGACGCCCGCCAGAATCAGTCCCAGAAATGCGCTCTCATAGTCCATCATTGTCACAATCGCAGGGTGATACTTTGCGAAGGTTAACGCTGCGGGCGCAAGGGTGTTCCTAAGAGCGGTCCGAAACTCGGCCTGGATCGGGCCGCTCAGGCGCCGCGCAGCCCGCCCTTCCGTTCGATGAATTCGATGATCTGATCCAGCCCTTCGCTCTTCTTCAGGTTGGTCATCACGAACGGCCGCTCTCCGCGCATGCGCGTGGTGTCAGTGCGCATCTTGTCGAGCGAAGCCCCGACATGCGGCGCCAGATCGATCTTGTTGATGACGAGCAGATCGGAGCGAGTGATGCCGGGACCTCCCTTGGAGGGGATCTTGTCGCCGGCCGCAACATCGATGACATAGATCGTCAGGTCGGCAAGTTCGGGAGAAAACGTTGCGGCCAGGTTGTCGCCGCCGGATTCGATCAGCACCAGATCGAGCGACGGAAATTTCGCGCGCATGTCGGCCACCGCGGCGAGGTTCATCGAGGCGTCCTCACGGATCGCCGTGTGCGGACAGCCGCCGGTCTCGACGCCGGCGATGCGGTCGGGCGTGAGCGAGCCCGCACGCACGAGATATTCTGCGTCCCACTTGGTGTAGATGTCGTTGGTGATGGCGGCGATGTCGTAGGTCGCCCGCATGCTCTTGCAGAGCAAATCCATCAGCGCGGTCTTGCCGGAGCCGACCGGACCGCCGATGCCGACCCGCAAAGGTCCGTGCGGGCTCAAGGCGCGAGGCTTTGCGGCCTTCGATGTCGCGGCGGATGTCGTCGCCGACGTTTTCATGGGACCCTCGTGCTCATGTCCGAAACAGCCTCGTATACTGCGTCTCGTGGCGCATGCTCGCAAGATCGGCGCGAAACGTCGCGCTGCCGATATCGTCGAGCGTGGCGTCCAGTGCACGCGACGCGGCCGCCGCGACGGCGGGCTCGAGCGCGGCCATGACGCGCTGGCTGTCGGTCTGCCCGAGCGGTATCAGCCGGACGCCGGCGGAGATCCAGTTCGCGGCCTGTGCATGCAGGAACGCGTGCAATGTCAGGTCGAGCCGCACGCCGTGGCCTGCGGCGACCGTGCCGACGACGACCGGGTAAGCGATCGGGCCAGACGCGACCGTCAGCAATCGGTCCAGCGCCGCGCAGTTCCAGGTGGAGCTCGCAATGTCTGCAAATGCACGGCCCTGCGCGGTCGTCTCGAGGTGCCGCTCGCGCGACGGAGCAAAGGCGGCTGCAAGCTCGATGAGCTCGGCGGCAGCGATGTCGTCCGCGGCGGCACTGGCGCGCCATGCATGGCAAAGGAACACGCCGTCGCAAAACCCTGGGCCGTCCGAGAGCATGGTCGAGAGCCACTCCTGCAGCGTTTGCGCGTTGCCGATGTCACCGGCTTCGACTGCCCACTCGATGCCGCTGGAATAGGAGAAGGCGCCGACCGGGAACGACGGTGACAGCCACGTCATCAGCCGATAGAGCGCGGCGTATTCGGTCGGACCCGTCGCGCCGGATTGGACGGCCGGCGCGGAAACGTGCGGGCGGCGAGGGGGAGGCCCCTTGCTACGACCCATGACGGTGCGGATGGGCGTGGCCGTGATGATGGGCGCGGTCATGCTCGTGGTCGGTCGACCCGCCGTGGTCATGGTGGTGATGATCGTGTGCATGGTCATGCCCATGGTGGCCATGACCGTGGTCGTGCCCGTGATCGTGGTGATGATCGTGATGATCATGACCATGGTCGTGGTGATCGTGATCATGCGCATGTCCGCCTTGCGGAGCGGTGGCATAGGCGCCGCCTTCCGGGTCGAACGGGGCTTCGATCTCGATCACGCGCGCACCGAGGCCGCGCACCATCTCCTCGATCACGTGGTCGCGGCGGATGCGCAGCCCTTTGGCCGTGATCTGCGTCGGCAAATGCCGGTTGCCGAGATGCCAGGCGATCCGCACCAGGTGCATGGCGTCCCGGGCGCGGATCTCGACCAGCGGCTCGGCCGCCGCGATGACCTCGATCAGGCGACCGTCTTCAAGCACCAGCGCATCACCGCTGCGCAGCGCGATCACCTCGGCAAGGTCGAGCAGGAATTCCAGCCCGCGCGTTGCCGTCATCGCCAGCCGCCGCCGGTGGCGGTCGTCGAATTCCAGCACGATGGTGTCGGCGGGCTGCTCGCGCCAGGTCTGTGCAGGCTTCACCGATATGGCGCGCAGCATCGGCTGTCTCAGCGCTTGATGACGTCGGCGGGATTGATGATCTCGATCACGGTCGGCGAGGCCTTGAACGGCGCCGAAAGCTCGCGCCAGACCTTCATGTGCGGTGCACGGCCGTGCGCATCGAGATGCTCGCGCGATTCCCAGCGTTCGACAACCACGAACAGGTTCGGATTGTTCACGCTGGCATGGCTGTCATAGTAGATGCAGCCGGCTTCCTTCTGGGTCGCAGCGACGCAATCCTTCGCGCCCTTGATGTAGGCATCGCGATGCTCGGGCTTCACCTCGGTGGTGGCGAGGACATAGATCATTCGGCTCTCCCGGAAACTCTTGTTTTTGGACGTGCAACCTTAGAACAGGAAATACCGCTGCGCCATGGGCAGCACCTCGGCCGGGGCGCAGGTCAGCAGTTCGCCATCCGCACGGACTTCATAGGTTTCCGGATCGACCTCGATCTTCGGTGTCGCGTCGTTGTGGATCATGCTCTTCTTGGAGATGCCGCCACGGGTGTTCTTGACCGCGTAAAGCTCCTTTTCGATGCCAAGCTTGCGCTTGAGCCCGGATGCGATCGCGGCTTTCGAGGTGAACACCACCGACGACGACGTGCGGGCGCGGCCGAGCGCGCCGAACATCGGCCGGTAGTGCACCGGCTGCGGCGTCGGGATCGAGGCGTTGGGGTCGCCCATGGGAGCTGCGACGATGGTGCCGCCCTTGATGATGCAATCGGGCTTCACGCCGAAGAACGCCGGCGACCACAGCACGAGATCGGCGAGCTTGCCCTTTTCCACCGAGCCGATCAGCTTCGACACGCCGTGGGCGATCGCCGGATTGATCGTGTATTTGGCGATGTAGCGCTTGACGCGGAAATTGTCGTTGTTGCCGCCCTTGTCCTGCGACAGCGATCCGCGCTGCTTCTTCATCTTGTCCGCCGTCTGCCAGGTGCGGATGATGACTTCGCCGAGCCGGCCCATCGCCTGGCTGTCCGAGGACATCATCGACAGGGCGCCGAGGTCGTGCAGGATATCTTCGGCGGCGATCGTCTCCTTGCGGATGCGGCTCTCGGCGAACGCGAGGTCCTCGGCGATCGACGGGTCGAGATGGTGGCACACCATCAGCATGTCGAGATGCTCGTCGATGGTGTTGCGCGTGAACGGCCGGGTCGGGTTGGTCGACGACGGCAGCACGTTCGGCAGGCTCGCAACCTTGATGATGTCGGGTGCATGCCCGCCACCGGCGCCTTCGGTATGGAAGGCGTGGATGGTGCGGCCCTTGAACGCCTTCACCGTGTCCTCGACGAAGCCGGACTCGTTCAGCGTGTCGGTGTGAATCATCACCTGGATGTCGTGCTTGTCGGCGACGTTCAGGCAGTTGTCGATCGCCGCCGGCGTCGTGCCCCAGTCCTCGTGCAATTTCAGCGCGCAGGCGCCGGCCTTGATCATTTCCACCAGTGAAGCCGGGCGCGCGGCGTTGCCCTTGCCGGAGATGCCGAGATTGACCGGCAGCGCGTCGAACGACTGGATCATGCGGGCGATATGCCAGGGCCCGGGCGTGCAGGTGGTTGCGAACGTGCCGTGCGAGGGTCCGGTGCCGCCGCCGAGCAGCGAGGTGACGCCGCTCATCAGCGCGTCCTCGATCTGCTGCGGGCAGATGAAATGGATGTGACTGTCGAAGCCGCCTGCGGTGAGGATCTTGCCCTCGCCGGCGATCACGTCGGTGCCGGGGCCGATGATGATCGTGACCTTCGGCTGGATATCGGGATTGCCGGCCTTGCCGATCGAATGGATCTTGCCGTCCTTGATGCCGACGTCGGCCTTGACGATGCCCCAGGTGTCGACGATCAGCGCATTGGTGATGACGGTGTCGACGGCGCCCTGGCTGTTGGTGATCTGGCTCTGGCCCATGCCGTCGCGGATGACCTTGCCGCCGCCGAACTTCACCTCCTCGCCATAGACGGTGAAATCCTTCTCCACCTCGATGATCAGGTCGGTGTCGGCGAGCCGCACGCGGTCGCCGACGGTGGGGCCGAACATGTCTGCATAGACGGTGCGCGCGAGCTTGACGGACATGCGGCTCAACCTTCTTTGGGTTTGGCGAGACGGAGACGGGGGGCGGAGCAGCCGATGCTAGACGGCATGGCCTTGCCCTCCGTCAACGGGTCTTCGACGCCACATCATCAGCGCGTAGGTGCCATAGATGCCGGTCGAGAGCACAACGAGAAGTGGCAGCGGGTCAAGCTGCCAGACGGCGGCATCGAGGAGAGTGCCCCCGAAGACGCTGGCGACAAACAGCACGAGCCCCACGGGAATCGCCGCAGCACCGCGCTTCCATCCACGTGCGTAGAATACGACACCCATCACCACGATCTGTGCGGCGAGCGCGATCATCATCGCGATGATCCAGTGTGGTGGCGGCACCCACATCATAGCTTGCCCATCACCTCGCCACGAAAGCCGTACACCGTGCGCTTGCCCGCGAGCGCGACCAGCGTGACGTCGCGGGTCTGCCCCGGCTCGAAACGCACCGCGGTGCCGGCGGCGATGTTGAGCCGCATGCCGCGTGCCTTCTTGCGGTCGAACTTCAGCGCCGGATTGGTTTCGAAGAAGTGGTAGTGCGAGCCGACCTGGATCGGGCGGTCACCGGTGTTGGCGACCGTCAGCGTCACCGTCTTGCGGCCTTCGTTCAGGACGATCTCGCCGTCCTTGATGAACATCTCGCCGGGGATCATGCGAACCTCAGATCATGTTGAGCGAAAGACCCACGCCGACCAGCACGCAGGCAGCGCCGGCGACGCGAACGAGCGGCTGCAGCGATGCCGAACGCAGGCCAAGCACGATGCCGATGCCCGCGAGATGCAGCGCCGCGGTCGCTGCGACAAAGCCGATCATGTAGCCGAGCCCGCCATGGTTGGCGGCTTCCAGCCCGTGCGCATGGCCGTGAAACAGTGCGGCGCCGCCAATCACCAGCGCGCCGAGCCACGTGGGGAGGTTGACGGCAAGCGCTACGAGCAGGCCGAGCACGACGACCGAGGCGAGAATTGCAGGCTCGACCAGCGGCAGCGGGACCTGCGCCATGCCAAGCGCGGCGCCTGCGACCATGACGCCGACAAACGTCAGCGGCCACAGCCACAGCGCGCGTCCGCCCTTGAGCGCCGCCAGAAGGCCGACCGCGAGCATGACGGTCACATGGTCGAGGCCGGACAGCGGATGCTGCAGGCCGGCAAACAGGCTCGTGGTCTCACCATGGCCCGTATGCGCGAACGCTGCGGTCGGGGCGAGCAGGGCGAGGGTCAAGACGAGGCGCAACATGAAGGTCTCCTGTTCTTTCGCGTTTCTTGTTTGATGTGTGGTGAAGTCAGCGGATCGGTTCGTGCACCGTGACGAGCTTGGTGCCGTCGGGAAAGGTCGCTTCGACCTGGATGTCAGGGATCATCTCGGCGATGCCGTCCATCACCTGCGCTCGCTTCAGCACCTGTGCGCCGGCCTGCATCAGCTCGGCGACGGTGCGGCCGTCGCGTGCGCCCTCCAGGATGAAATCCGAGATAAGCGCGATCGCCTCCGGGTGATTGAGCTTGACGCCGCGCTCGAGCCGGCGGCGGGCGACGATGGCCGCCATGGAGATGAAGAGCTTGTCCTTTTCGCGCGGGGTGAGGTTCATCGAACAGCCTGCAATCAGTTGAGCCAGAGTCTCGGCAGCGCCTTCGCATCGATCTGCGCCAGCACCTTCATCACGTCGGAACGCAATCCGGCGGCATCCTTAGCGCAGAAGCGGGCGAGTGCAAAACCGTTCCAGGCCGAGATGCCGACCTCGCCTGTGAACGTGGCCGCGGCGCTGCGAACGCGTTCCACGACCTCATCGGTGCCCGGCACCACCAGCACAGTCGCGATCGCCACGCCGCCGTCGGCTGTGGCGCGCTGCGCCAGCTTGCCGCCGATATCGTCCGCGAGCCGCAAGGTTTCGGCGAAGATCAGCCTGCCGCCGCGTCGCAGCCGCCAGCGGTCGCCATAGGCGCCCGTGCGCATGCGCTCGTCCATCGCGGCGCGCCCGAACACCACGATTTCGGCCAGCAAGAGCGAAGCCTCCTCGTGCAGGTCGATGTCGATCCGGCGCGACAGCCGAGCTCGATCGAACAGGATCGTCTCCTGCGGCAGCCAGGCGAGAGTTGCGCCGGCCTGCACGCGGAGGGAGACGTCGATCGTGGCCGCGGGCCCGTGCGAGCGATAGACCTTCTCCGCCGCCGCCGTTGTCAGCGTCAGCGCTGTCCCGGTGCCGGCATCGATCGAAATGTCGAAGCGGTCGCCGCCGGCCACGCCGCCTGCGGTGTTGACCAGCACGGCGGACAGCGCGCGTGTTTCGGGGGACGGAAAGCGGACGCGCAGCGAGCCGGCTTCATGGACGTCGCCGCGACGGGTTTTCCCGGCTGAGAGAAGTGTCTCGAACCTGACCGATCCGACGGCGCGATTGGCCGCGAAGACGTTCGATATGTCTGTGGTCTCAGAAGCCAACGGCATCGCCCCTCTAGTGCTCCGTTTCCGAAGTTCGCACCACTTTGCGGCAACCTCTCATGCGAACTTCGGAAACATAAGGAGCACTAGCAACTTTATGATTCTAGTGCCGCTTTTCGATTTGAAATTCCTGAGATCAGTTTGCAGCAGATGGTGCAGGAATTTCAAATCGGCGGCACTAGCCCCGACGATGGCACGAAAGCGGCTACAGTGCCATTGCCCGGCTGATCGCGCTCGGGTCGAGATTGGAGCGGTCGCAGGAGAAGGTCACGGCGCCACGATCCATCACGGCGAACTGGTCGCCGAGCTCGCAGGCGAAATCGAGGTACTGCTCCACCAGGACGATGGCGATCGTGCCGAGGTTGCGCAGGTAGGAGATCGCCCGGCCGATGTCCTTGATGATCGACGGCTGGATGCCCTCGGTCGGCTCGTCGAGCAGCAGGAGCTTTGGCCGCATCACCAGCGCCCGGCCGATCGCCAGTTGCTGCTGCTGGCCGCCGGAAAGGTCGCCGCCGCGTCGTCCGAGCATCGATTGCAGCACCGGAAACAGCGAGAACACGTCGTCGGGGATGTTGCGCTCGTCGCGTTTCAGCGGTGCGAAGCCGGTGCGCAGGTTTTCCTCCACCGTCAGCAGCGGGAAGATCTCGCGGCCCTGCGGCACGAAGCTGATGCCGCGCCGGGCGCGCTCATAGGGCTTCAGCGCATTGATGTCCTGGCCTTCGAACAGGATCTCTCCGCTGGAAATCGGCTGCTGCCCGACCATCGCGCGCAGGAGGCTGGTCTTGCCGACGCCGTTGCGGCCGAGCACGCAGGTGACCTTGCCGGGCTCGGCGACCAGCGAGACGCCGCGCAGCGCCTGTGCCGCGCCGTAGTAGAGGCTGATATCCTTGACGTCGAGCATCGCTATCGCCCCAGATACACTTCGATCACGCGTTCATTCGCCGACACGTCGTCGATCGTGCCTTCGGCCAGCACCGATCCTTCATGCAGGCAGGTGACCTTGACGCCGAGCGCGCGCACGAACGTCATGTCGTGCTCGACCACCACGACTGTCTTCTTCTTGTTAATCTCCTTCAGGAGGTCGGCGGTCTGATGCGTTTCCACGTCGGTCATGCCGGCGACGGGCTCGTCGACGAGCAGGAGCTTGGGATCCTGCGCCAGCAGCATGCCGATTTCGAGCCATTGCTTCTGCCCATGCGACAGACCGCCGGCCAGCCGGTCGCGCGCATCGGTCAGGCGGATGGTTTCCAGCACCCGCTCGATCGTCTGGGTTTCGTCAGGTGTCTCGCGCCAGAACAATGTGCCGCGCACGCGATGGTCGACGTTCAGCGCCAGCAAAAGATTGTCCGCGACAGTCTGGCTTTCGAACACCGTCGGCTTCTGGAATTTGCGGCCGATGCCGAGCTTGGCGATCTCGGTCTCATCCAGCTCGGTGAGGTCGACCTTGCCGCCGTCAAAGAACACGTCGCCGGTATCGGGCTTGGTCTTGCCGGTGATGATGTCCATCATCGTCGTCTTGCCGGCACCGTTCGGGCCGATGATGGCGCGCATCTCGCCGGGCTCGATCGCCAGCGACAGGTTGTTGATGGCGCGGAAGCCGTCGAAGGCGACGTACACGCCGTTGAGATAGAGAAGCGCGGATGTGGTGGCCGTCGGCAGCATTTCGTTCACTCCGCCGGGTTGGCGTGCGGGGCGGGCGCGATCGGCGCCGCCTTCTCCGCCTTGGCTTCGGCACGCTGGGCGCGCCACGGCGCCCACCACTGCTGCAGCGTGCCGATGATGCCGCGCGGCATCAAAAGCGTCACCAGCACGAACAATGCGCCGAGCATGAACAGCCAGTAGGGGGCCAGCATGCCGGACGTGAACACGGTCTTGGCATAGTTCACCAGCACGGCGCCGAGCACCGCGCCGGTCAGCGTGCCACGCCCGCCGACCGCCACCCAGATGACGGCTTCGATCGAATTGGCCGGCGCGAACTCGCTCGGATTGATGATGCCGACCTGCGGCACATACAGGGCGCCGGCGACGCCGGCCATGCAGGCCGACAGCGTGAACACGAACAGCTTGTAGGTTTCGACCCGGTAGCCGAGGAAGCGCGTGCGCGACTCCGCGTCGCGGATCGCGATCAGCACCTTGCCGAGCTTCGAGGTGACGATCGCGCGGCAGATCAGGAAGCCGATCAGCAACGCGACGCAGCTCAACACGAACAGCGCCGCGCGCGTGCCTTGCGCCTGCACGTTGAAGCCGAGAATGTCCTTGAAGTCGGTCAGGCCGTTGTTGCCACCGAAACCGAAGTCGTTGCGGAAGAAGGCGAGCAGCAGCGCATAGGTCATCGCCTGGGTGATGATCGAGAGATAGACGCCGGTGACGCGCGAGCGGAACGCAAGCCAGCCGAAGCAGAAGGCGAGCAGGCCCGGCACCAGCAGCACCATCAACGCTGCGAACCAGAACATGTCGAAGCCGTGCCAGTACCAGGGCAGTGCCTTGTAGTTCAGGAACACCATGAAGTCCGGCAGCAGCGGGTTGCCGTAGACGCCGCGATTGCCGATCTGGCGCATCAGATACATGCCCATCGCGTAGCCGCCGAGCGCGAAGAACGCGCCGTGGCCGAGCGAGAGGATGCCGCAATAGCCCCAGATCAGGTCGATCGACAGTGCCAGCAGCGCGTAGCAAAGGTACTTGCCGAACAACGCCACCAGGTAGGTCGGGACATGGAAGAACGACGTCGGCGGCACCAGCAGATTGAGCAGCGGCACGATGATGCCGATGGCCGCGACGATCACAAGGAAAGCAACCGCGCTCCGGTCGAGCGAGCGGATCAGGATGTGCGACATCATGCTTCCACCGCACGTCCCTTCAGGGCGAACAGTCCGCGGGGCCGCTTCTGGATAAACAGGATGATCAGCACCAGGATGGCGATCTTGCCGAGCACGGCACCGGCGACGGGCTCGAGGAACTTGTTGGCGATGCCGAGCGTGAAGGCGCCGACCAGCGTGCCCCACAAATTGCCGACGCCGCCGAACACGACCACCATGAAGCTGTCGATGATGTAGCTCTGGCCGAGGTTCGGGCTGACGTTGTCGATCTGCGACAGCGCGACGCCGGCAATGCCTGCGATCCCCGAGCCGAGCCCGAAGGTGAGCGCGTCGACGCGCGAGGTGGCGATGCCCATCGACGCAGCCATGCGCCGGTTCTGCGTCACCGCCCGCATCTCGAGCCCGAGGCTGGTGTAGCGGAGCATCAGCAGCAGGATCGCGAATACCGCCAGCGTGAATACGACGATCCACAGCCGGTTATAGGTGATGGTGAGCTGTCCCACTTCGAAAGCGCCGCTCATCCAGGACGGGTTGCCGACCTCGCGGTTGGTCGGGCCGAACGCGGTGCGGACCGCCTGCTGCAGGATCAGCGATATGCCCCAGGTGGCGAGCAGGGTTTCCAGCGGCCTGCCGTACAGGAAGCGGATGACACCGCGCTCGATCGCGACGCCGATCGCGCCCGCGACCAGAAACGCCAGCGGTACGGCGATCAGCAGCGAATAGTCGAACAGGCCCGGATAGCTCGTGCGGATCACTTCCTGCACGACGAAAGTCGTGTAGGCGCCGAGCATCACCATCTCGCCGTGCGCCATGTTGATGACGCCCATGACGCCGAAGGTGATGGCGAGGCCGATCGCGGCCAGCAGCAGCACGGAGCCGAGCGAGATGCCATACCAGGCATTCTGCGCGGTGGACCAGATGGCGAGCGAGCTCTGCACCGAGGCGATCGCCGATTGCGCGGCCTGCGCGACCAGTGGCGACGGATCGTTGGCGACGCCGCTCAAGAGCGCCAGCGCGTCCTGATCGCCGCGGTCGCGAATGACGCTGACCGCTTCGATGCGGCTTGCCTCCGGCGCATCGGCCTTGCCGAGCAGGATGGCCGCCTGGGCTTCGGCGAAGGCGCGCTTCACCGCCGCGTTGGTTTCCTTCGGCAGCGCGCCCTCGATCGTCGGCAGCGCATTGGCGTCGCGCGACTTGAACACCGACTGCGCCGCCTGCAGCCGCCGCGCGGGATCGGGCGAGAGCAGCGTCAATCCGCCGATGGCGGCTTCGACCGAACGCCGCAGCCGGTTGTTGAGGCGAACGTTGCCGAGATTGGCGAACGACGATGCGACGGCGTCGCCGGTCGCTGCATCGGTGACCTTGCCGTCGCGTTCCTTGATGTAGACCTTTTTGGTGGCCGGATCGGCGACCAGGCGGCTGTCCTGCAGCGCCTGGATGACGACCAGCGCGCGCGCGTTGCCGCTTGCGGCGATGGCGCCGATCGCGGCTTCGGTATCGGAGAACGAGTCGTTTGCGAATTGCGCGACCGCGTCCTCGAACGGACCTGCAGTCGCGGGGGTGATGAAGGCGATGGCCAGCAGACAGAACAGGACTGCCGCGGCAGCGCTTTGGATCAATCGATTGAACACGAAAACCGCCCCGGCAGAGGTTGAGGAAGGCGGCGGATGCCGCCGCCTTCCGTTGGTTGTCGTCGCATTATTGCGGACGGAGAGACAGGACTTACGAGCCCTGACCGCCGCACTTGTTGGTCTTGGTGTTCCAGTTGCCGCACTTCTTGCCGACCCAGTCGCCGATCAGGTCCTTCGAACCGTCGAGTTCCTTCGACCAGGCGTCACCCGGAACGAGGCCGGGCGTCTTCCACACCACGTCGAACTGGCCGTCGGCCTTGATCTCGCCGATCAGCACCGGCTTGGTGATGTGGTGGTTCGGCAGCATCTCCGACTCGCCGCCGGTGAGGTTCTTGGCTTTGATGCCCGGGAGTGCGTCGATCACCTTGTCAGGGTCGGTGGACTTCACCTTCTCGACCGCCTTCACCCACATGTCGAAGCCGATCACGTGCGCTTCCATCGGATCGTTGGTCACGCGCTTCGGATTCTTGGTGTAGGTCTGCCAGGCCTTGATGAACTTGTCGTTCTCGGGATCCTTGACCGACTGGAAGTAGTTCCAGGCGGCGAGGTGACCGAGCAGCGGCTTGGTATCGATGCCGGCGAGCTCTTCTTCACCGACCGAGAACGCCACCACCGGAATGTCGGTGGCCTTGATGCCCTGGTTGCCGAGTTCCTTGTAGAACGGCACGTTGGCGTCGCCGTTGATGGTCGAGACCACCGCCGTCTTCTTGCCCGCCGAGCCGAACTTCTTGATGTCAGCGACGATCGTCTGCCAGTCGGAGTGACCGAACGGCGTGTAGTTGATCATGATGTCTTCCGGCTTGACGCCTTTCGACTTCAAGTAGGCTTCGAGGATCTTGTTGGTCGTGCGCGGATAGACGTAGTCGGTGCCGGCGAGGACCCAGCGCTGCACCTTCTCTTCCTTGGCGAGATAGTCGACCGCCGGGATCGCCTGCTGGTTCGGCGCGGCGCCGGTGTAGAACACGTTACGCTCGGATTCTTCGCCCTCGTACTGCACCGGGTAGAACAGGATTGAGTTCAGCTCCTTGAACACCGGCAGCACCGACTTGCGCGACACCGAGGTCCAGCAGCCGAACACCACCGCGACCTTTTCCTTGGTGATGAGTTCGCGTGCCTTTTCGGCGAACAGCGGCCAGTTCGAAGCCGGGTCGACGACCACGGCTTCGAGCTTCTTGCCCATCACGCCGCCCTTCTTGTTCTGCTCTTCGATCAGGAAGAGGATCGTATCCTTCAGCGTGGTCTCGCTGATGGCCATGGTGCCCGAAAGCGAATGCAGGACGCCCACCTTGATGGTGTCCTGTGCCTGGGCCGCCCCGAAACTGGACAGGCCGAGGGCGAGACCAGCGGCGGTCGCCAGCACCTTGCGGCGGCTGAGCGGCCGAGCGATGGCCGAGGTCAATTGAGTAAGCATGCGATGTCATCTCCCTGACGCAGACAGTAAATGCTGCGAAACGGCCACCCGGCCGCCTGCGTTAACGGAATCGCAAGAACTGTGCCATCGTTGCAACGCAACTTAAGATTATGAAAAGACTGGAGAACTTGGCGGTGACGAGGACTGTCGTGAATCGCCCAGCCTAATCTTTGGGCAGTATTCTTGAGCCGTAAATGGGCTGATCGCACATTATTTAGGCAAATTTTGTCAATTGTATAAAATTGCAGCAGCTGATTTTCGCTAACCCGCGACGGCTAAACACGATTTCCGACGCGAATGCCTTGAAAGCACCGCAACCTTGGCGCATATGAACGGCGACCGCGACTCGATCCGGTCGCTGCAGGCTGCGTGTTCTGATCCGTGGACGCCACTCAATATCTGGCGCAACCGGTGTCTGGCCTGCCTCTTTAGCTCACAAGCAGATGCTCCAAACACGCGGGCATCATCAAAGCTTCGCTTGCGCCCGTCGCAATCCGCGTCGGCGCCCGTGTTGACTCATAGAAAGAACCCTTTTGACTTCCTTTCAGGATTTCGGCCTCGCCGATCCCATTTCTCTCGCCCTTACCGAAGAGAACTACGTCACTCCCACCCCGATCCAGTCCCAGACGATCCCGCTCGCGATGAGCGGCCGCGACGTCGTCGGCATCGCCCAGACCGGCACCGGCAAGACCGCCGCCTTCGCGCTGCCGATCCTGCACCGGCTGATCCATCCGCGTAAGCAGACCCCGCCCAAAAGCTGCCGCGTACTCGTGCTCAGCCCGACCCGCGAATTGTCCGGACAGATCCTCGACAGCTTCCAGGCCTATGGGCGCCACCTGCGCCTCAGCGCCACGCTCGCCATCGGCGGCGTGCCGATGGGCCGCCAAGTGCGCGCCGTGATGCCTGGCGTGGACATCATGGTCGCGACGCCCGGCCGCCTGCTCGATCTCGTGCGCGGTAACGCGCTGAAGCTCAACCAGGTCGAATTTCTGGTGCTCGATGAAGCTGATCGCATGCTCGACATGGGCTTCATCAACGATATCCGCAAGATCGTCGCCAAGCTGCCGGCACAGCGGCAAACGCTGTTCTTCTCGGCGACCATGCCGAAGGCGATCGCCGAGCTTGCCGAGGACATGCTGCGCGATCCGGAGCGCGTTGCGGTGACGCCGGTCGCCTCGACCGCCGAACGCGTGTCCCAGCGCATCATCCAGGTGGATCGCGGCGCAAAGCCGGCGCTGCTGGCCCGCATTCTCAAAGGCGAGCCGGTGGACCGTGCGCTGGTCTTCACCCGCACCAAGCACGGTGCGGACAAGGTGGTGAAGGGCCTTGCCAAGGCGAACATCACCGCGGAAGCGATCCATGGCAACAAGTCGCAGAATCATCGCGAGCGCACGCTCGCGGCGTTCCGTTCCGGTCAAATCCGCACCCTGGTCGCGACCGATATCGCCGCGCGCGGCATCGACGTCGACGGCGTCAGCCATGTGGTGAACTTCGATCTGCCGAACGTGCCCGAGACCTACGTGCATCGCATCGGCCGTACCGCCCGCGCCGGTTCGGACGGCATTGCGATCTCGCTGGTCGACGCCGACGAGGTGGCCTACCTGCGCGACATCGAGAAGCTGATCCGTCAGGCGCTGCCGCGCGAGGATCAGCGCACCGGCGACGTGAAGTCGCATGCGGAGCGCACCGGCGATACGCGCAACCATCAGGCCCGATCCAACGATGGCCGGCGGCAGCAGCCGCAGCGCGCACATCGGCAGGATGGCCGCGGAGCGCCGCATCGTAATGGCGGGGAGCGTGGTCATGGCGGGGAGCGCGAGCTTTCGCAGTCGTCGCAGCCTCGGCCGCAATCGAGCCACGTGAACGGCGCGCGCTCGCCGGACCAAAACAAGAAGCCGCGCAATGGCGGTCGCCACCACGCCCCGGCACAGCCGGCCAGCCGTCAGGCCAATGGCAACACGTCGCATGAAAGCATTCAGGGCGTCGCGTTCATGGCGCGCGAAAGCCGTCCGGCGCAGCCGCCCACGGCACGCAAGGGAAAACCTCATTCGCACGGGCGTTTCCGCGACGCCCGGCAACCGCAGCGCTAAAATAGATCAACGAATCGGAGAGACCGATGGCCAAGGAAGAACTGATACAATTCGAAGGGCTCGTGACCGAGATCCTTCCCGACGCGCGGTATCGTGTCCAGCTCGATGCCGGACACGAGATCGTCGCCTACACCGCCGGCAAGATGAAGAAGAACCGGATCAAGACGCTTGCGGGCGATCGCGTGACGGTCGAGATGTCGCCGTATGACCTGGAGAAGGGGCGGCTGATTTTCCGTCACAAGGACGAGCGCGCGAGCAGCGCACCGCGTCCGCCGGGACCGCCGCGCGGCAACCAGCAATTCCGCCGGCGCTAGACCGGTCGAGCTTCACTTCTCCTACCTGTTGTTCGAAGCCCGGTCTCTCTTCCGGGATCATGACCCGGCCACGGGCCGACGGATCGAGTTTCCTGACCAGAAGCAACGGCGCTTCTGGTCAGGAAGCTGATTCAAACGCCGTCACCGATTTTCCGATTTCCGATATTTTTTGAATCCGAAGCCTTCGGCGCATCGCAGATGCGTTGAAAGCGCACCGCTGTCGTCGTGCGTGCGAGGCAACGTCTCTACGATTGATCAGGAATTGATCAGGCGCACTGAGCGCGGGGAGCCGCCGCCGATTACCGCTTCCTTAACCAAATCTCATCATCTTGTGCAAGATTTTATGGAGATTTGCATGCTCGATCGCGTCAGCGGCACCACCCTCATCAAGTCCGTTATTCTGTTCATGTCGGCGTGCGTCGTGTTGATGCTGTCGATGGACAGCTGGCGGGCCTGGGACCGTCTGGCGATGACGGGGCGCATTGCCAACATCGCTGACGCCTCCGCGAACGCGTTCAAGGCGATGCACAACCTCCGCACCGATCGGGCGACGACCAACCGCTCGTTGAACGCCAACGATCCGATCGATTCGGAAGGCGAAAAATATCTCCGCTCGATCCGCGACTCGCAAATGCCGGCGATGCGCAAGGCCGCAGAGATCCTCGCCAACGTCGACTTCGCCGACAAGAAGACGCTGCTTCCCGAATTGGTCCGGCTCACGCAAAGCCTGACCACGATGCAAACCGAGCACTGGGAGGCCGTGGCCAAGCCGAAGGCCTCGCGCCGCCCGACGCTCGCGAAGGAGTACATGGACACGACCGGAACGTTGCTGCAGGTCCTCGACAAGATCTCGAACCAGCTCGCCGCCGCCGTCCATCACAACGACCCGGTCGTTGATCAGCTGCTGCTGATCAAGGGAATGGCGTGGCTGCTGCGCAATACGGCGGGTGAAGCCTCGCTGCTGGTTTCGAACGGCCTGGCTGCAGGCAAGTTGCCGCCCGAAACGCGCCTGACCTACACAAAGTTCGTTGGTGGCATCGACGCCGCATGGTCAGCGCTTGAAACTGCGGCTTCTGGACAGCTTCCGCCAGAGCTCACGGCTGCGGTAGCCGCTGCCAAGCAGGGCTACTTCGATCAGCAATACGTAGCTCTCCGAGACCGGCTGTTGAACACCACCATTGCCGGAGAAAAGGCCGAACTGAACGCGACGCAATGGGCTCCGGTCACGGTCGGCCGCATGAGCAGCGCCGTCACTGTTGCCGAAAAAGCTCTCGATCTGGCGAAAGAGCATGGCGTCAAGCTGCATCAGGAGGCGCTGCGCGAACTGATCATCAAGCTCGGCCTGCTCATCGCAGCGATCGCGATCGCCGCCCTCAGCATCCTGGCTGTCACAAAGCGCGTGATCGGTCCGCTGCATCAGGTCCGCGACGCGATGCTGAAGGTCGCCGCCGGAGATCTCTCCGCCAATGTGGCATTTGCGGAGCGTAGCGACGAAATCGGCGCGCTGGCCAAGGCGCTCGGCACGTTCAAGCAGAGTGCGGTCGACAAGGCGCACATCGAGGACGAGCAGCGTGAGAGGCACACGCGCAATGCGGGCCGCCAGGAGGCGGTCGAGCAGCACATCTCAGCCTTCGAAAATCAGGTCCGCGAGGCGCTCGATGCGCTCGCTGGCGCATCCGAACAGATGCGGCATACGTCGGAGACAATGAGCGTGATCTCCGAGCGGACCAATTCGCAGGTCCGCACGGCGGCAAAGGCCTCCGATGATGCCTCATCGAACGTGCAGAGCGTCGCCGCCGCGTCGGAAGAGCTGAGTGCGTCGATCGGCGATATCAGCCGCCAGGTCACCCACGCCGCGAGCATTGCCGCGCGCGCCGTCGACCAAGCGCGTCAGACCGACAACACTGTCCAGGGCTTGTCGGAAACTGCCAGCAAGATCGGCGATGTGGTCAAGCTCATCAACGACATCGCCGGCCAGACCAACCTGCTCGCCCTGAATGCCACGATCGAAGCTGCCCGCGCCGGCGAGGCCGGCAAGGGGTTTGCGGTCGTGGCCTCCGAGGTGAAGTCACTGGCCAATCAGACCGCGAAGGCGACCGAGGATATTTCGCAGCAGATCGCCGCGGTGCAGCGCGTGGCGCAGGACGCCATGGACGCCATCAAAGGCATTGGCGGCACGATCTCCGAGGTCAGCGAAGTCGCGACCGCCATCGCCGCCGCCGTGCAGGAACAGGGTGCGGCGACGATGGAAATCACGCGCAACACCCAGCGGGCCGCGCAAGGTACCAGGGATGTTTCGGAGAATATCGCCGGCGTCAGCTCCGGCGCCGACGAGACCGGCCATTCGGCACAGAGCGTCAAGTCTGCCGCCGAAGCGCTGGGATCGCAGGCGCAGCACCTGCGCAATCAGGTCAACGATTTCCTCGGACGGATCCGGGCGGCGTAAGCCGCCCGTTCTTCGGGAGGCGCCGCTACGAGCAGGTCGGGACGGCCGGCGGACGGCAGATCGTACTGGACTGGCGCGGGCGCGCGAAGAACTGCTCCGTCAGCGTCAGCGATCCGGTGATGTATTTCGCCACCGTCGGCGTATAGGCGTAGGAAATCTCGCTCCAGATCAGCTGGGTGTTCGGGATCTTCAGCGCCGTCGGGATCGTGACAGGGTCATCCTTCTTTCGAGCCGTTTCGTTCGCCGTCGCATCGCCCCAGCCAACGGTCGCGTTGCCGCTCGCATCGATGTTGACGGCCGATACCTTGGCCTTCAGCGGCGTAGCCGAATAGGGCGTCATGATCGCAGTCGTCGCGTTGAAAATGTTCGTCATGTCCGCGTCGGCGATCGTCGTCGATTGCGCGACCAGATCGGACAGCGACCTTGCCGAGATCGTGACCTTGCGGTCGACGGCGACGCCGTCCGCGAGCTCGGCGGTGCCGAAGAACAGTCCGAGGATCGCGGGCGTGATGATTCCGAGCTCCACGGCGGCCGCACCGCGGGTGTCGCGCAAGAACCTGCCCGAGGTCCGGCCTCGAATTCGTTGCAACAGTTTGCGCATCATCTAGAACGGTCCCGGTTCGTTGCGGAATGAAGCGGTCGAAACCAGCAGCCGCTTGTTGTTGTTGAGGTTGCCGGCGCTGTAGCCGAGGTTGGTCACGAACAACGGCCATTGATAGAAGGTGCGAACCACGACGATCTGGCCCGCGCTCCCCGGCTGAAAGGTCGTCGGATTGTTGTAGTTGCCGCCGCTGATCGGATTGTTGATGCTGATGCTGGCGAACGTCGGATAGCTCTTCACGTCCACGTCGACGCCGGCGCAATCGAATAGCCCAGCGAGCCTGGTACAGAGGTCTGCCTTGAACTGGGTGGCGGTCATGCTCGACATCTGCGCCTGGCCGGTCATGATCAGCCGCGCCGTATCCTGCGTGGCAGTCTCCAGCAGCTGGGTCGCGAAAAAGATCATGCAGATCTCGATGATGGCGAACATCATCATGAAGAAGGGAAGGGCGATCATCGCGAACTGGATAGCGACGGCGCCGTTGCGGTCCCGGCGAAAGCGGCGCAATGCACACACGGCGGCAATGCTGACGTTGAGAGACGAGCGCATCAAAAAAGACTTTCGGCCGCAGGAAGCGTTATCGCCGAAACTACACAGCAGAAATTGTCGAAGTCTTTCGCACGATCGCGACAATCCGTACCGCGGCGTTAACCTTTTGTTAACGAGGCGACATCTGTGCCGGAGCGTCGGCCGGGGTTGCCGCCGCAAGGCTGTTGCGCGTGCCGCTCTGATTGATCGTCGCGGTGAAATAGGTCGGCGCGTCGCCGAGAGTGATACGGCGCTGGCAGATCGGCGTGCAGCTGTAGGACTCGCGGTCGATGCCGCGATACACGGTCACGAGCTTTTCGCTCGATCCCTCGACCTGGACCATGCGGTCGAACACCGTCGAGCCCTCCCGGTCCAGCGCCATGACATTGGTCGTGCCATAGCCTTTGCCGGTCACCACCATCATGTTGCCCGCCTGCAGCGACACGTCGGCGATCAGCGGATTGCCGACCACGATCGTCGCGACCTTCTCCGGGAGCTTGACCAGCTTGGCCTGATCGACCACCACCGCGATCGACTCGGCGGCGAACGAAGGAACCGCCAGCGGCACGAGCAACAGCCCGAGTGCGATCGCTTTTGCGGGAATGCGCAGCAGGGTGCGCGGGAACGACGCCGACATACTCACTGAACTCCGGGACGCGAGACTTGCCGGCTAAAGCGATACGCAGCGGTGCCGGCACCCGTGATGCTGAATCTGCCGTTTATTGATGAACGAACTGCAAATTTATTCCGCCGGCTCCAGTGTCTTCTGCCGCAGCGGGTGTGCGAGCTGGGCGACAAAGCCATCGGGCATCGTCGGGTCGCCCGCTCCGTAGTTCGCCGGCACCCGGTCCTTCGGCATGTAAAAGGTGCCGAACAGGAGATCCCAGATCGGGAAGGTGGTGGAGAAGTTGGTGTTGCCGCCGTCCTCCAGGCCGGTGTGGTGCCAGCGATGAAACACCGGCGTGGCGATCACGTATTTGAACGGGCCAAGGGTCCAGTTCAGGTTGGCGTGCACGAATGCCGAGTGGAAGATCTTGAACGGTCCGACCCAGAACATCACCTGCGGGGAGATGCCGGCGAGCAGCAGCGCCACATCCACAGCGACCGTGCCGAGCAGGATGTTGACCGGATGAAAGCGGGCGGCGGAGATCCAGTCGAGATCCTCTGAGGAGTGATGGATCGCGTGATAGCGCCACAGCGTCGAACCGTGGAAAATCCGATGCAGCCAGTACATCGGAATGTCGGACAGCACGAGGAACAAGATCGCCTGGAACCAGAGCGGCAATTGGGCGAGCGGGCCGTGACCATTGTCGTAGAATGCGAGCAGTTCGGCTTCGCCGTGCACATTGAAAATCAGCGCGGCGCCGATCACCAGCGATCCGATGCGGACCACCCGGGCGATGAGCGGGATGAAGAACCAGTAGACGAAATCGGTGGCCAGTTCGCGCTTCTGCCACCAGGGCGGCCCCGGATTGCAGGCCCAGAAATGATTGAGAACCGTGAAGACCAGCGCGAGAGCGATCGTGGCCGGCAGGACCTTTAGGAAGGTCTCGCCCATCATCTGAACGAGTCCCAGCGTCACTTCGATCATGGTAGTCTCCGGCGCAAAAGCGACTACTTACGGACTTATGGTTAAGGCCTCATAAAAAGCGCCTGGCGCCAGCACCGGTTTGCTCCGTCACGAACCGATCTCGTCCGGTGGCGAACGGCGGATGCGCGCGCGCCGCCGGCAAACTTTCGTCAACCCAGATGCAGAACCCCTGATAGTCCGGCTTTTCTGCAATCGAATTAACTGCGCCGCAATTCCTCGCAAACTAGCTTTGCCACATGGCCAGGTCGCCGGACCAAATTCCGGGTGAGGCCAATTGCAAGCTTCAACAGCCCTGTGTTCAAACGGAGTTATCCATGAAGAACCTTCTTGCTCGTTTCGTGAAGGACGAGTCCGGCGCCACCGCGATCGAGTATGCGCTGATTGCCGCCGGCATCGGCGTTGCGATCATCGCCGCAGTCAACGCGCTCGGCACGGCGATCAGCGGCAAATTCACCGATATCGGCACTGCGCTGAACTAAGCGATCGTCCTGTTAAAAAAGGGAAAGGCCGCGCCTTGCGAACGAAGGATGAGTGCGCCACCGGCAAGCTTTCGTTAACTGTGGCGCATAACTGCCCGACTGCGCGGTCTTTCTGCAATCGAATTAACTGCGCTGCAATTCTCGCTAACTAGATTTGCCACATGGCCAGGTCGCCGGACCAAACTCCGGGTGAGGCCAATTGCAAGCTTCAACACCCAGTGTTCAAACGGAGTTATCCATGAAGAACCTTCTTGCTCGTTTCGTGAAGGACGAGTCCGGCGCCACCGCGATTGAGTATGCTCTGATTGCGGCCGGCATCGGCGTCGCGATCATCGCTGCAGTCAATGCGCTCGGCACGGCGATCAGCGGCAAATTCACCAGCATCACGACCTCGCTGAACTAAGCGATTGCCCTGTTGAGAAGCGAAAGGCTTCGGTCAAACCGAAGCCTTTTTCTTTTTTCGGCGCTTTTGTCGCAAGAGCGTGTCCGTTCCGATCCGGATTCGGTGATTGTTCACCATTCGCCGATAACTTTCCGAAGCGTTGTCCGGCCGCGGCGGGACCTGTCGAATGGCGGAAATGACCCTCGATATCGTTCGCCTCCTGCTTTTTCCCGCACTGATGGCCTTCGCCGCCATCAGCGATCTCTTCACCATGACGATTTCGAACCGGATCTCGCTGCTGCTGCTGGCAGGTTTCGTGCTGCTGGCTGCCTTCGGCGGCATGAGCCTGCAGGCGATATCCCTGCATGTCGCGGCGGGTTTCGCGGTGCTGACGTTCGCCTTTATCTGCTTTGCGCTCGGCTGGGTGGGCGGCGGCGACGCCAAGCTGGTGGCCGCAACGGCGCTCTGGTTCGGCTTCGATCATCTGATGATGTATTTCGTCTATGCCTCGATCGCCGGCGGAGTGCTGACCCTGCTGATCCTGCAACTGCGTCAATGGCCGCTACCGCAGCCGCTGCTGTCGCAGGCCTGGTTGCAAAGGCTGCACGACCGGAAGACCGGCGTCCCCTATGGCATCGCACTCGCCTTCGCCGCGCTGCTGATCTACCCCGAGACCGAGTGGATGAAGGCGATCGATCTCAGCCGCTTCGCCGGCGGCTAGCGCATGATCCCGAAAAGCTTGCCCTCGACGTGATCGGGGATGTGAAGCGGCTTTCGGCCAAGATCATGCGCAAACCACAATGGCTTTTGCGCGCGGGAACCTCGAATTCGCGGCACTAGATCTTTCGCAGAAGCTTTCGTTAACTCGATTTAGATACGCCTCATTAACCATGCTTTGACCTTTAGCTGGTCAAATCCCGTGACGGCGGCGGCTGCGCTGCGGCGTCATGTGGAAAGTGAAGCGTATGAATACCGCGCGTATCATGGTTCTGGCCATCGCGATTGGTGCAGGCGGTATAGCCGCCTACCTGGCGAGCGGTTCCGATCCGCAGCCTGTCGCCGAGGCACCGCCTCAGTTCGATACGGTCGACGTATTGATCGCGAAGTCCGACATTCCGCTCGGTCAAACCGTCAAGCCGGAAGACCTGCAGTGGCAATCCTGGCCGGCGGCGACCGTGAGCGAAAACTTCATTCGCCGCGACGCGCGCGGCAACGCGATCGCCGATCTTACCGGCTCGATCGCCCGCTCGCCGTTCTTCGCTGGCGAGCCGGTGCGTGACGCGAAGCTGGTGAAGGGCAACGGCTCTGGTTTCATGGCGGCGATCCTGCCGTCGGGCATGCGCGCAATTTCGACCGAGATTTCGCCGGAGACCGGTGCCGGCGGTTTCATCCTGCCGAACGATCGGGTCGACGTGATTCTGTCGCGCCGGGAGAGGGTCGGCAACAACGAGATCGTCAATTCCGAGATCATCCTGGGTAACATTCGTGTTCTCGCGATCGACCAGACGGTCGAGGAGAAGGGTGGCCAGAAGGTCGTTGTCGGCAAAACCGCAACGCTGGAGCTGAAGCCGGAGCAGGCCGAGTCGCTCGCGCGCGCGCGCCAGATCGGAACGCTGTCGCTCGCGCTACGCAGTCTCGTCGATGCGAGCGACCCGGGCGTCGCTGGCGATCGCCGTGGCGACACGGTGAACGTGGTGCGGTTCGGTCGCACGGCGACGATGACGACAGGCCAGAAGTGACTTGGGGGATGGAAGGCATGAAGGCGCGAGTACCTAAGCGGTCGCTGTGGACCCAGGCGGTCTGCGCCGCGTCGTTCGCGATCGTCGCGGCCGTGACGCTGGTGCCGCAGGGCTCGCCCGCGAGCGACCTGCGCGCCGGCAACGCTGCCGTCGTCCAGGGCGCGGTGCGATTTCTGCCGCTCGGCATCGGCAAGTCGGTGGTGATCGATCTGCCGCGCGAGATCAAGGACGTGCTTGTCGCCGATCCGAAGATCGCCAACGCCGTCGTCCGCTCCGCGCAGCGCGCCTATATCATCGGCGCCGCGGTCGGTCAGACCAACATCTTCTTCTTCGATAGCGATGGCCAGCAGATCGCGGCCTACGACATCGCCGTCACTCGCGACCTCAACGGCGTCCGCGCCGCGCTGAAGCAGACCCTGCCCAATGCCGACATCCACATCGAAGGCGTCGGCGACGGTGTGGTGCTCTCCGGCGTGGTCACGAGCCCTGTCGATGCGCAGCAGGCCGGCGATCTCGCCGCGCGTCTGGTCGGCAGCGCCGACAAGGTCGTGAACAGCATCGTCGTGCGCGGCCGCGATCAGGTGATGCTGAAGGTGACGGTTGCCGAGGTTCAGCGCGACGTCATCAAGCAGCTCGGTATCGATCTCAGCGGCGGCCTGAACTTCGGCACGTCGGTCGTCAATTTCAACAATGTGAACCCCTTCTCGGTCGTGGGGCAGGCGCTTGTGGCCGGCAACGGGGTCGGCGGCACCTTCGCCAGGAGCGCCACTCAACCGGGAGTCACCGCAACGTTGCGCGCCATGGAGCGCGCGGGCGTCGTCCGTACCTTGGCGGAGCCCAATCTGACGGCGATCTCGGGCGAGTCGGCGTCCTTCATTGCCGGCGGCGAGTTTCCGTTGCCAAAGGGATTGAGTTGCACCACGGACATTCTTGTCGGGCGGAATTGCATCATTCAGGTCGACTTCAAGAAATTCGGCATCACACTCAACTTCACCCCGGTCGTGCTCACGGAGGGGCGGATCAGTCTGAAGGTGATGACCGAGGTGTCGGAGTTGTCCTCGGAGAATTCGTTGACGCTTGATCAGGGTGGCGGTCAGACGCTGACCGTCCCGTCGATCAAGACGCGTCGTGCCGAGGCGACACTGGAGATTCCTTCGGGTGGCTCGCTCGCGATGGCCGGCATGATCCATGAACAGACCAAGCAGGCGATCAACGGCTTTCCCGGCCTGATGCAGCTGCCGGTGCTCGGCGCGCTGTTCAAGAGTCGCGATTACGTCAACCGCCAGACCGAGCTGATGGTGCTGGTCAGCCCATATGTGGTGCGAGCGGTTGCGCAAAAGGATCTCTCGCGGCCGGACGACGGCTTCGTCGACTCGTCCGATCCGTCGGCGGTGATCGCCGGCACGGTCAACCGCATCTACGGCGTGCCGGCGCATGTCGATGCGGCCCGGCCACGCCGTAACGTCTTCGGGTTCATTACGGATTGAGTTGGGGCAAGGATCAGATGACGAACGCTAACCCCACTCGCTCTACCTTGCAGCGCGCAAGGTCGATCGCCCCGCTGGTGCTGCTGGCGGCGGCGCTCGGCGCCTGCACGCACACCAAGGAAGAGGTCGTCGCCACCGTGCCGAGCGACTACCGCCAGCGCCACCCGATCGTCGTGCAGGAAGCCGATCGCTCCATCGAGGTCTTCGTCGGCACCAGTCGCGGCGGCCTGACTGCCGCGCAGCGGACCGATGTCACCGCCTATGCCCAGACCTGGCTGCACGAGGGCACCGGACCGATCGCCATCGACCTTCCGGTCTCCACCTCGAACGCGCGCTCGGCCGCGCAGTCGCTGCACGACATCCAGGCGATCTTCACCTCGGTCGGCGTGCCGGCGCGGGGCGTCACGATCCGCCGCTACACGCCGCCGGATCAGCGGCAGTTCGCCACCATCAAGCTGAACTATCCGAAGGTAGTCGCCGACGCCGGCCCATGCGGCCTCTGGCCGGAAGACCTTGGCCCGTCGTTCCGCAGTCCGATCTACCAGGAGAACCGGCCCTACTCGAATTTCGGCTGTGCCTATCAGCGCAACATGGCGGCGATGGTTGCCAACCCCGCCGACCTCGTGCAGCCCCGGCCGGAATCGCCGAGCTATACGGCCCGGCGTTCGACCGTGCTCGGCAAGTATTCGAAGGGTGAACCCACCGCGACCCAGTATCCGGATGCGGACAAGGGCAAGATCAGCGACGTCGGCAAATGATCAACTACGCACAAAAGAACACGGAAGGAGACGCGCCGCGGTCGCCCGCAGCGCAGGACGATCACATCGCGCCTTCGCCGCGCGTCTCGGTGCAGGCGTTCTGCGAAACGGTAGAAACCGCCGCGGCGGTACAGTCGGCCGGCGAGGATCGACGGCTCGGCAAGGCGCATCTGAAGATCCAGATGGGCGGCATGGCGGCGGCGGTCGAGGCCTATCGCAACGCGCCGACCCCGAACGTCATCGTGCTCGAGACCGAAGGGCGGGGCGACATCCTGTCGGGCCTCGATCACCTTGCCTCGGTCTGCGACGCCGGAACACGCGTCGTCGTGATCGGCAGGATGAACGATGTCCTGCTCTATCGCGAGCTGGTGCGTCGCGGTGTCAGCGACTACGTGATTGCGCCGGTGGCTCCGATCGACGTTGTTCGCGCGATCTGCGGCCTGTTCTCGACCCCGGAAGCGAAGCCGGTCGGGCGCGTCATCGCCGTGACCGGCGCCAAGGGCGGCGTTGGCGCCTCGACGATCTCCCACAACATCGCCTGGGCGATCGCGCGCGACCTGGCGCTCGATTCCGTCGTCGCCGACCTCGACCTCGCGTTCGGAACCGCCGGTCTCGACTACAATCAGGATCCCGCCCAGGGCATCGCCGACGCGGTGTTCTCGCCAGACCGCATCGACACAGCCTTCATCGACCGGCTGCTCTCGAAGTGTACCGACCACCTGAGTCTGCTGGCCGCGCCGGCAACGCTCGACCGTGTCTACGACTTCGGGGCGGAGGCGTTCGATTCGGTGTTCGACACCTTACGCTCGACGGTGCCCTGCATCGTGCTGGACGTCCCGCACCAGTGGTCGGGATGGACCAGGCGCGCGCTGGTCTCCGCCGACGATATCCTGATCGTTGCCGCGCCCGACCTCGCCAACCTGCGCAACACCAAGAATCTGTTCGATCTCCTGAAGTCGCAGCGGCCGAACGACCGGGCTCCGCTCTACTGCCTCAACCAGGTCGGCGTCGCCAAGCGTCCCGAGATCAAGGCCGCGGAATTCGCCAAGGCGATCGAGAGCGAACCGGTTGCGCTCATTCCGTTCGAGCCGCAACTGTTCGGACTTGCCGCAAACAACGGCCAGATGATCGAAGAGATTGCGGGCAAGCACAAGGTGACGGAGCAGTTCCTGCAGATGGCGCAGCGCCTCACCGGTCGCGCTGAAGCCAAGAAGCCGCGCTCGTCACTGCTGCCGCCACTGCTCGGAAAGTTGCTCGCCAAATAATCCTTCGCGTGGAGTATCGTCGTGTTCGGTAAGCGTAGCGGATCGGAAGCCGAAGCCAGGGTCGTCAAACCCGCGGCCAGCGCGCCTGCGCCTGCAGCGACTCCGCGCGCGATCTCCGAACCGCCGGTCACGGCGTCGCCGTCGATCGCGCCGGCGCGGCCTGTCGAACCACCGAGGGAGGCTCGCCGCTCGGACAACTATTATCAGGTCAAGGCGACGATCTTCGGTGCGCTGATCGAGGCGATCGACCTCGCCCAGCTCGCCAAGCTCGACGGTGAATCCGCGCGCGAGGAAATCCGCGACATCGTCAACGAGATCATCGCGATCAAGAATATCGTGATGTCGATTGCCGAGCAGGAAGAGCTGCTCGACGATATCTGCAACGACGTGCTTGGCTACGGGCCGCTCGAGCCGCTGCTGTCGCGGGACGACATCGCCGACATCATGGTCAACGGCGCCAACACCGTCTACATCGAAGTCGGCGGCAAGATCCAGAAGACCGGGATCCGCTTCCGCGACAACCAGCAGCTTCTGAACATCTGCCAGCGCATCGTCAGCCAGGTCGGCCGGCGTGTCGATGAGTCGTCGCCGATCTGCGACGCGCGCCTTGCCGACGGCTCCCGCGTCAACGCGATCGTGCCGCCGCTCGCGATCGACGGCCCGGCGCTCACCATCCGCAAGTTCAAGCGCGACAAGCTGACACTCGACCAGCTGGTCAAGTTCGGCGCGATCAGTCCGGAAGGCGCCGAGATCCTGAAGATCATCGGTCGCGTCCGCTGCAACGTACTGATCTCCGGCGGCACCGGCTCCGGCAAGACCACGCTTCTGAACTGCCTGACCAACTACATCGACGAAGACGAGCGCATCATCACCTGCGAGGACGCGGCCGAGCTGCAGTTGCAGCAGCCGCACACGGTCCGCCTGGAAACCCGCCCGGCGAACCTGGAGGGCGAAGGGCAGATCACTATGCGCGATCTGGTGAAGAACTGCCTGCGCATGCGTCCCGAGCGCATCATCGTCGGCGAAGTTCGCGGACCCGAGGCGTTCGACCTGCTGCAGGCGATGAACACCGGTCACGACGGATCGATGGGCACGCTGCACGCCAATAGTCCGCGCGAGGCGCTGTCGCGCTGCGAATCCATGATCACCATGGGCGGCTACTCGCTGCCGTCGAAGACCATCCGCGAGATGATCTGCACGTCGATCGACGTCGTCATCCAGGCCACCCGTCTGCGCGACGGCTCACGCCGCATCACCCATGTCACCGAGGTGATGGGCATGGAAGGCGAGACCATCATCACGCAGGACCTGTTCCTCTACGACATCGTCGGCGAGGACGCGAACGGCCGGATCCTCGGCCGGCACCGCTCCAACGGCATCGGCCGGCCGCGCTTCTGGGAGCGCGCACGCTACTACGGCGAGGAACGGCGGCTTGCCGCCGCGCTCGATGCCGGTGAGATCGCCAACAGCGAGGAGGCGCAGCGATGAAGCTGCAGTTGCTCGCGCTTGCATTCATGGCCGCGACCGCGATCGGCGGCGTGGCCTGGGTATTTCTGTATCCGATCCTGTCCGGCGAACGGCAGGCCGAGCAGCGCCGCGCGAACTTCGCCAAGAGCGAACCGGTCGCCCGACGTGCCGACCGGACCCAGCGCACGCGGCGTCAGCAGGTTGAGGACTCGCTGAAGGAAGTCGAGGACCGCAGCAGGAAGGCGAAGAAGGTCGCCTTGACCACTCGGATCGCACAGGCCGGTCTGTTGTGGAGCAAGCAGCAGTTCATCATCATTTCGGTCGTGCTTGGCGCCGCGATGTTCCTGCTGGGGCTGTTCATGGGCGCCGGCTTGGTGCCCTCGCTGGCGTTCGGATTTGCGGCGGGCTTCGGCGCGCCGCGCTGGTTCCTCGGCTACATGAAGAAGCGGCGCGAGCGGAAGTTCCTCGAGGGACTGCCCGATGCGGTGGACATCATCGTTCGCGGCATCAGAGCGGGCCTGCCGCTGTTCGATTCGATCAAGGTCGTCGCCGCCGACGCGCAGGAGCCGGTCAGGAGCGAGTTCGCGACCATTGTCGAGACCCAGGCGATCGGCATGCCGCTCGGCGAGGCCTGCGCGCGCCTCTATGACCGGATGCCGGTGCCGGAGGCGAACTTCTTCGGCATCGTCATCTCGATCCAGCAGAAGGCCGGCGGCAATCTCTCCGAGGCGCTCGGCAACCTGTCCAAGGTTCTGCGCGACCGCAAGAAGATGAGGGCCAAGATCAAGGCGATGTCGATGGAGGCGAAGGCTTCCGCCGCCATCATCGGTTCGATGCCGCCCGCGATCATGGCGATCGTCTACATGACCAACCCCGGCTACATCGAGCTCCTGTGGACGACGCCGACGGGCCGGTTGATGCTCGCCGGAAGCGCGATCTGGATGACGGCCGGCTGTCTTGTGATGAAGAAAATGATCAACTTCGACTTCTGATCGATAGGGACCGATGCTCGAATTCATCATCGAAAAGATGCACGATCCACGCCTGATGACGATGGTCTTCGCGGCCATCGCCGCCGGCGCAACCGTGTTTACGCTGATTTCGCCGCTGTTCGCCAGCGACGGGCTGAACAAGCGTATGCGTGCGGTCGCCGACGAGCGGGAGCGCATCCGGTTGCGCGAGCGCGACAGGATGGCGAAGTCCGAAAAGGTGTCGCTGCGGCAGTCGCCCAAGCAGGTCGTGCAGAAGGTGGTTGCGGATTTCAACCTCGGCAAGTGGCTGGCGCAGGAGGCCGCGCGCGACAAGCTGGTGATGGCCGGCTTCCGCGGTGAAGCGCCGTACGTGACGTTCCTGTTCTTCCGCCTGGTTTCGCCCATCGTGCTGTTCATGGCGGCGGTCGCCTACGTCTTTGTCATCTCCAAAATGGAGCAGACCGTCACGGTGAAGATCGGCCTTTGCATTCTGGCTGCCTATGTCGGCATGCACGCGCCGATGATCTATCTGAAGAACGCCATCAGCAAGCGGCAGCTGTCGATCAAGCGCGCATTTCCCGATGCGCTCGACCTGCTGCTGATCTGCGTCGAATCCGGCATGTCGGTGGAACTGGCGTTCCGCAAGGTGGCCTCGGAGATCGGCTCGCAGTCGATCCCGCTCGCGGAGGAGTTCACGCTCACGACCGCGGAACTGTCCTACCTGCAGGACCGCAAGGTTGCCTATGACAACCTGCAGAAGCGAACCGGCCTCGACGGCGTGAAGTCGGTGTGCATGGCGCTCGCGCAGTCGGAGCGTTACGGAACGCCGCTTGGCGCGACCTTGCGCGTGATGGCGCAGGAAAATCGCGATGCGCGCATGACCGAGGCGGAAAAGAAAGCCGCATCGTTGCCGCCGATGCTGACGGTGCCGATGGTGCTGTTCTTCCTGCCGGTGCTGTTCGTCGTGATCCTCGGTCCGACCGGCATCAAACTCTCCGAGATGCTGTGAGCCGTCGTCATTGCCGGACATAGCCGTTCAAAGAACGGCGTCGCTTCGCTCGCCTATGATCCGGCAATCCATCACTCTTCGCGGGAATCTTTTTCGATGGATGCGCGGGTCGAGCCCGCGCATGAAAGCTCACCCCCGCGTAGAGCCAACCTTTTCAGCGCTGCGGGCGCGGCCTTGCGGCGGCTTCTTCTCGCCGCCGCGATTGAGCATCTGCTTCAGGTAGCTGATGCTTTCGGCCGCTTCATCCGGCGGCAGGCCCGCCGTGATGATGCTCTCGGCCTCCGGCATACGGCCCTGCAGCCCGATCGCCAGCGCAAGGTTCTGGCGGATGCGCGTGTCGGACTGAGCGCCTTCATGCGCGCGGCGCAGTGTCTGTTCCGCCTGGGCGAGCTGCTTGGAGAGCACATAAGACATGCCGAGGTTCGACAGGACCGACGGCTCGTCCGGCTTGATCTTCAGGGCGTTGCCATAATAGCTCCGTGCCTCCTCGTGCCGGCCGAGCCGGTCGAGCGCGGTGCCCTGCACCGAAAGAATGTGCCAGTCCGGATTGTCCGGCGTATGCGCCCGGCTCAGCGCGTCAAAACCTTGCTGGTAGCTGCCGTTATCCACCAGCGCCCGGCCGTAGGCTGCGAGCAGCGCCCGGTTGCCCGGATTGACGATGGCCGCCTGTTCCAGCACGGCGGTCGACTGCGCGCGCTGGCCGGTGGCGCGCAGCGCCTGGCCGTAGCGAAGCGCGGCTTCCGCGTCCTTCGGATCGGCCCGATAGCGCTCGCCGTAGGCGTCGATGGACTTGCGCGCGTCGGCTTCCGACTGTGGCGCGGGTGTTGTGGGGATCGATCCGGTGAGGTCGCGGCCTGCGATGCTCGAACATCCCCCGGCGCCGGCGGCTATGATCGCCAGGACGCTGGCAGTGAGAGCTGCTCTGAGGGGGGATCGCGCACGCATGGGACATCCACTCGTTCTGGCCGCGCGGGTGAGGGCGGCGAACACTTCAGCAATAGACTGTTAACCCTAATGTCTGGTTAATTGCGGCTCGTTGCGGACCAGCGCGGGCACCGTGCCGGAAACTGACTTATCGAGTAAAGAAGGCAGCATGCATCCAGTCTTTGAGGTCGCGGCCGGAACAGCGGCGACGCCCATCACCTTCGTCACCAAATCGTCGTTGAGCGCGACCACCGATGCGCTGGCAGCGCCGTCGCGGCAGTTCGTCGAGGCTGCTGCATTCAAGGCCAGGCCGGGTCAGTGCTTGCTGTTGCCCGCAACCGGCGGCGGCATCGATGGCGTCCTGTTCGGCCTGGAGGACGAAGGTGCGAACTGGCGCGATCCGTTCCGGGCCGGCCAGTTGCCGGGATTGCTGCCGCCCGGCGATTACCGCTTTGCCAACGCGCCGCACGATGCGCGTCTCGCGGCGCTCGCCTTCGCGCTCGGCAGCTATCGCTTCCAGCGCTACCGCAAGGCGGAGCCGCCGGACGTGAGGCTGCTGCTGTCCAACGAGCTCGACGGCGCAGAGTTGAGCCGCATGGCCGAGGCCGCGGCGCTTGCGCGCGACCTGATCAATATTCCGGCGAACGACATGGGGCCGGAGGAGCTCGCCGATGCCGCGCGTGCGCTTGCGGAACGGTTCAGCGCGAAATTCTCCTGTACCGTCGGCGAAGAGCTGCTGGCGAAGAACTTTCCGCTCATTCACGCCGTCGGCAAGGCCTCGAGCCGCGCGCCGCGGCTGATCGACTTCACCTGGGGCGAGGCTTCGCATCCGAAGGTGACGCTGGTCGGCAAGGGTGTCTGCTTCGACACCGGCGGCGTCGACCTGAAGCCGTCGAGCGGCATGCTGATCATGAAGAAGGACATGGGCGGTGCGGCCAACGTGCTGGCGCTCGCGCAGATGATCATGGATGCGAAGCTGGATGTGCGGTTGCGCGTCCTGATCCCTGCGGTCGAGAATGCGGTGGCCGGCAACGCGTTCCGCCCGCTCGACATCTATCCGTCGCGCAAGGGCCCAACGGTCGAGATCGGCAACACCGATGCCGAAGGACGGCTGGTGCTCGCCGATGCGCTGGCGCTGGCGGACGAAGAGAAGCCGGATTTACTGATCGATCTCGGCACGCTGACGGGCGCCGCGCGCGTTGCGCTCGGCCCCGAGTTGCCGCCGTTCTACACGCGCGACGAGCGGCTTGCGTCCGACATCGCGCGGCATGCGCAGGCCGAGCACGATCCGCTCTGGCGGCTGCCGTTGTGGCCGCCTTACGATTCCTGGCTCGATTCCAAGGTCGCCGATATCAACAATGCGCCGTCCGGCGGCTTCGCGGGTTCGATCATCTGTGCGCTGTTTCTCGGCCGGTTCGTCGAGGCCGCGACCACCTGGCTGCATGTCGATATCTACGGCTGGACGTCGTCGTCCAAACCGGGACGGCCTGAAGGTGGCGAGTGCCAGGCGGCACGGGCGATCTACAAAATGCTGGCGGAACGTTATGGCTGACAAGCGTCTTACGCCCGCCCGGGGCGACATCGCCGCCAAACACCTCGAGGGTCAGGTCCAGGCCGACCGGTTCGTCGAGGGCGAGGAGCTCGAGGTGATCGACGCTGTGGCGCCGCTTCGGCAGGCGCCTTCGCACGATGCGCCGCTCGACACCGAGGCGCTCAAGGGCGAACGCGTCATGATCTATGATCGCAACGGCGAGGGCTGGGCGTGGGGTCAGCTCAACGGCGACGGCTATGTCGGGTGGCTTCCCGACAGCGCGCTGGTCCGGCCGCGCCACGCACCGACGCACAGGATTGCCGCACTACGCACATTTGCTTTTCCCGGTCCGTCCATCAAGCTGCCGCCGGTCGAGGCGCTGCCGCTTGGTGCTGCGATCGAAGTCACAGGCGACGACGGCACGTTCGCAATCACGCCGCAACGGCATTTTGTGCCGTTGCAGCATGTCGCCGCGCTCGACGTCTTCGAGAATGATTTCGTCAGCATCGCCGAGCGGTTCGTCGGGGTTCCCTACTTGTGGGGCGGCAAGACCGGGCTCGGCATCGACTGCTCGGGCCTGGTGCAGATTGCGCTCTCCGCGTGCGGCATGGCGGCGCCGCGCGACAGCGACATGCAGGAGCAGGTACTGGGTGAGGTGCTGGAGGAAGCCGAGATCGACGATCTGGCGCGCGGCGACCTCATCTTCTGGAAAGGACACGTGGCGATCGTGCGTGATCACGACACCATCGTGCATGCCAATGCCTTTCACATGGCGGTCGCGATCGAAAAGATCGCCGAGGCGCACGAACGGATTCTCGCATCCGGCACCGACATCGTCAGCGTCCGCCGCCTGTTCGAAGCACCGATCAATCCCGCGTTCATAATTTAGTAACTGCTGCGCTGCCGCTGCTTTCGGACGTTGCGCCGCTTTGGCGGGTTCCTCTGTGTCCGTCAGAAAACTTGCGTGGCGGACGAATGACCTTGTTCGCCTCTCCGGGGAAACGCTTCGGCAAGAGTATCAATTTGGACCTCTTGAACATAAGCCGCACGCCAAGCGATACACATTATTTACAATTGCAACTTTAACTCGTCGCAAACGTCTACCAGTTACGACCGAACCGGGGAAAACATGGGGGCCGATCCCTCTCGTCCGTGCCCTCCAACCGGTCAGTTGATTATGAAGGCGCTGGTCGAGCGACCCTCTCATGACGTGCGTGACGATCACGGATCGCACGGATCTTCCGATCGCTTCGGGCCAACACCATCCGCGAATTTACCTGGTTCGGAATCCGCCAACATTTCTGGATTGTCGAACTGGACGGAGGTCCTCAAGACTTGGCTCGATGCCTGTCGCGTCCATCAATGGTGCAAGAACACTCTCGTCTTTGTCCCACTCCTGACATCGCATCAATTTTCGACCCAGAACGTCATGAACGCGGCGCTCGCGTTTGTCGCATTTTCGCTCTGTGCGTCGGCGATCTATCTCCTGAACGATCTCGTTGACCTCAAGGCCGATCGCGAGCACCCGCGCAAGCGACATCGCGCGCTGGCATCGGGAAGGTTATCGACAACGGCCGCCCTGATTGCCATTCCGATCCTGCTCACGGCGTCGACAGCCGTGGCATTTGCCGTTTCGCGATCGTTTGCCTTGATCCTGCTGTCGTATCTTGCCGTCACGATCGCCTATTCATTCTACCTCAAGCGGCTTGCGATCGTGGATATCATCGCTTTGGCTGGCTTCTATACGTTGCGGATCATCGGCGGGGCAGTTGCGATCGACGTGCTCCTGTCTCAGTGGCTTCTTGTTTTCTCGATCTTCATCTTCACCTCACTGGCGCTGATCAAGCGCTATGCCGAGCTTGTGACGCGACAGGCGGCGGCTCTGCCGGATCCAACGGATCGCGATTACCGCGTGAGCGATGCCGCAATGGTTGGCGCGCTTGCTGCCGGAAGCGGTTTGAACGCGGTCACGATTCTCACGCTGTATCTGTCGTCACCGAATGCGCTCGACATGTACAGCCGGCCCGCGCTGCTGTGGCTTCTGGTCCCCCTGTTGATCTACTGGGTCGCAAGAGCGTTGATCATGGCTCATCGGAACGAGATGCATCATGACCCGGTGGTCTTTACCTTCAGCGATCGTGCCAGCCGGATCGCTGCGTTGTGCATGGTCAACACCGTGCTCGTCGCGATCTAGGCGCTGGTGCTTCTGTGATGCAACTGGATCGATCAGTCCTCGCCACCGGTTCAACGGCTGAATGGACTTCTGTGCTTCGGAGATGGTTGGATGCGGACGCGGGCCGCGTGCAAACATTGATGATCTGTTCGACGGCGGCGCTGCTGTCCTGTCTCCTCACGGGGTCAGTCTTCGGAGTCAACAATAACCTGTTCCATTTGCCCATCATCTACGGGCTCTATGACGAGGAGCAGTTCAAGAACGACGCCTTTATCCAGTCACTCAGGTTTTATTCCTCCGGCGTCTGGCTGCTCCTGTCAGGAGTAGCGAAGGAAGCCGTCGGCGCTGAGTTCCTTTTTCATGTTCTGCTGTATCTGTCGCGGCTCCTCTCGTTCGTTGGCTTCGTTTGCTGCGCTTCGCTGCTCGGCATCCGGTCGACAAAGAGCCGGATCGTCTTTTGTCTGATCCTGTGCTTCACGCCTCTTCTGAAGGGGGTCAGCTTTGCCGGACACGGCGCCATGTTCGCCAACTCGTTCGGGCACACGGAAGTTGCAAACGGCACGATCCTGCTTTCGATTTACTTCGCTGCTCGTGCACGCATCGAGCTGTCGATCATCTTCATAGGCGTTACGTTTTTCATCAATGCCTTCGCCGCTGTCTGGCTGATGGCGCCGGTCGCCTGCATTTGCGCCTCGCTCTACGTCCGTCGGAAGATCGCCTTGCCGAGGCTGTTGGGTGGATTGTTCGTCGGCGCAGCCGGCGGCTTCGTATTCGTCGTTCCAGTGATCAGCAACATCCTGGCCAATCCCGATTTCGGCCGGCCGCTCTCATTCGATTATCCGGAGTTTCTTCGCTCTTACTACGGGGCACATTTCTTCATCGATGCGAATTCGGTGCACGAAGCCGCACTGCTGTTGGTGCTCGCCGTGCTGGCCGGAGTCGCGTTACAGCGTTTGGGTTCAGGCGGGGCTGAACTCAAGGCTGCTCTGGTTGGGGCGATATCTCTCTATGCGATCGGCATACTCGTGCCATTTCTGACTGGCGATCCGAGAGTCCTGAATCTGCATCTTCTACGATCGGGCGTGATGATCCATTTGCTCGCCGCGCTGAGTGCGGCAGCGTTGGCGGCGAGATGGCTTTGGAGCGCAGAACCACGTGAAGCGACAGCGTTGGGGCCCTATCTGCTCTTCTGTCTATGGATCAAATACCTTTTCCCGTTTGCGGTGATCCTGATCGTGTTCGCTGATGTGCTGCGAGCAAGAGTGGATCGCCGAGGCGACAACAAACTTCGCACGGTGCTTTTCGCCGCGCTGACTCTGGTTGTCCTGCCGTGGCATGCCTGGCGGCAATCGGAGGGAAATGCCGAACTGGTTGCCGCGGCCAGCGAATGGAAAGCGGTCGGCGGATGGGCAAGATTATCGACGAGTCCGGGGAGCGTATTTCTCGTTCCGTTTGTTGGAGGTGCCGGGCCGGTTGACGCCGCGGCTGACAAGCGCAAGGACCTGCTCGTCGTTACGTCACCGCTGTTCGAATCGACGTCGCATCGCAGGAGCTGGGTTGACTATAAGCGGGGCGCCGCGGTGATGTGGCAGCCGTCCTACCGCGACGAGTGGTGGGCACGATTCCATGCGATACTTTCGCTCCCGACGCTTGCCGACGCCATCGCGCATGCACGCAGCAATCGCATCGACTACGTCATCGACGATTGCCAGGCTTTCGCTTCGTTAAAGGGCGAACCGGCCTTCCGGACAGATCGTCTTTGCGTCGCTGCGGTCGATCGTCCAGCCGAGTGAGCGCGCCCTGAACTACTGCGCCACGGTCTCCACCGGCGCTGCTTCCATCCGGAATGCAGCGGCAAACAGCGCGCGCGTGTAGTCGCTCTTCGGATTCTTGAACAGCTCCGCTGCCGGGCCTTCCTCGACCACCTTGCCGTGGCGCATCACGATCAGGTGGCTTGCCAGCGACGCCACCACGCGCAGGTCATGCGAGATGAACACGTAGGTCAGGTCGTTCTTGCGTTGCAGATCGCGCAGCAGGTCGACCATCTGCGCCTGGAACAGCATGTCCAGCGCGCTGGTCGGCTCGTCGAGGACGACGAAGCTCGGCTCGAGCACCACGGCCCGGGCAATGCTGATGCGCTGGCGCTGGCCGCCGGAGAATTCGTGCGGATAGCGGAAGCGCGTGGCCGGATCGAGGCCGACCGACTCCAGGGCCTTGACCACCCGTTCCTCGCGCTCATCCGGAGACAGCTTCGGCTGGTGCACCTCGAGACCTTCGGCGACGATGTCGCCGACCGACATGCGCGGGCTGAGCGAGCCGAACGGGTCCTGGAACACGATCTGCATGTCGCGGCGGATCGGCAGCATGTCCTTGAAGCGGAACCCCTGGATGTCCTTGCCGAGAAAGACGATCGGCCCCTGCGAGGAGATCAGCCGCAGCAGCGCCAGGCCGAGTGTCGTCTTGCCCGAGCCGGATTCGCCGACCACGCCGAGCGTCTCGCCCTTGCGCACGGCGACACTGACGCCGTCGACAGCCTTGATGTGTCCGACGGTGCGGCGAAGCAGGCCGCGCTTGACCGGGAACCAGACCCGCAGGTCCTTCGAGGATATGATCACGTCCTCGTCCGGGCGTGGCGGCGCCGGATCCGGCTTCGGCTCCGCCGCCAACAGCGCCTTGGTGTACGCATGCTGCGGCGAGGTGAAGACCTGCTCCACGGGGCCCTGCTCGACGATCTTGCCGCTGTTCATGACGCAGACGACGTCGGCGATACGGCGCACGATGCCAAGGTCGTGGGTGATGAACAACAGGCTCATGCCGAGCCGCTTGCGGATATCTGCCAGCAGTTCGAGAATCTGCGCCTGCACCGTCACGTCGAGCGCCGTGGTCGGCTCGTCGGCGATCAGGAGGTCCGGTTCGTTCGCCAGCGCCATGGCGATCATCACCCGCTGCCGCTGCCCACCGGACAGCTGGTGCGGATAGGCGCCGAGCCGCGATTCCGGGTCGCGGATGCCGACCTGGGTCAGGAGCTCGATGATGCGGTCGCGTGCGGCCGCGCCGCGAACCCCGCGATGCAATTCGAGGATCTCGCCGACCTGCTGCTCGATCGTGTGCAGCGGATTGAGCGATGTCATCGGCTCCTGGAAGATGATCGAGATGTCGTTGCCGCGGATCTCGCGCAGCTCGCGTTCGGGCAGCTGCAGCAGCTCGCGTCCCTTGAAGCTGATCTGTCCGGTGGGATGATGCGCCGCGGGGTAGGGCAGTAGCCGCATCACCGAAAGCGCGCTCACCGACTTGCCGGAGCCGGATTCACCGACCAGCGCCACACACTGGCCCTTGTCCAACCTGAACGAGATGCGGTCGACCGCCACGGTCTCGTGGCCGGCCTGGCGGAAGACGACGGACAGGTCGCGCACGTCGAGGAGCGGTTGGCTGGTCGCGTCCATGGTCTACCTGAACGTCTTGCGCGGATCGAAGGCGTCGCGAACCGCTTCGCCGATGAAGATGAGCAGCGACAGCATGGTCGCCAGCGCGAAAAAGCCGGTGAGGCCGAGCCATGGCGCCTGCACGTTGGCCTTGCCCTGCGCCAGCATCTCGCCGAGCGAAGGCGAGCCGGGCGGCAGGCCGAAGCCCAGGAAGTCCAGCCCTGTCAGGGTCATCACCGACGACGAGGTGACGAACGGCAGCATGGTCATGGTCGCCACCATCGCGTTCGGCAGCAGGTGGCGGAACATGATGACGCGATTGGAGACGCCGAGCGCGCGGGCTGCCTGGATGTATTCGAGGTTGCGGCCGCGCAGGAATTCGGCGCGCACGAGGCCGACCAGCGTCACCCAGGAGAACAGCAGCAGGATGAAGAGCAGCACGAAGAAGGTCGGCACCAGGATCGAAGACAGGATCAGCAGCAGGTAAAGCGATGGAATCGAATTCCAGACCTCGATGAAGCGCTGGAATGTCAGGTCGATCCAGCCGCCGAAATAGCCCTGCACGCCGCCCGCGGCGACGCCGATGATCGACGAGATGATCGTCAGCGTCAGCCCGAACAGCACCGAAATGCGGAAGCCGTAGATCAGCCGTGCGACCACGTCGCGGCCCTGGTCGTCGGTGCCGAGCCAGTTGTATTCGAGGTCGCGACAGCCTTTCAGGCCTTTCTTCTCGACCACCGGCTTGCACTGTTCTTCGGTCAACATCCACGTCGGCTTCGACGGCGCGGGCGTCGGCAGGTCGAGGTTGTGAGTGTTGTACGAGTAGCGGATCGGTGGCCAGATGATGGTGCCGCCCTTTTCGGCGATCAGCTTCTGCAGAAACGGATCGCGATAGTCGGCGGCGGTTTCGAAATCGCCACCAAAGGTCGTCTCCGAATAGCTGACGACCGATGGGAAGTAGAACCTGCCATCGTATCGCACCAGCAACGGCCTGTCGTTGGCGATGAATTCCGCAAACAGCGATAGGCCGAACAGGATCAGAAAGATCCACAACGACCAGTATCCTCGGCGGTTGGCCTTGAAGTTCTGCCAGCGCCTGCGGTTGAGCGGCGACATGGTCAGGCCGTGACGGGACGGGGGGACGGCCTGGCCCATAGGCCCGACGGCTGTCGATTCGATGCGTTTCTCGACGCGCGGTATTGACGTCGGCTGCTCGGTGACTGCCATCAGACTTCCCGCGCCTCGAAATCGATCCGCGGATCGACCCACATGTAGATCAGGTCGGCGATCAGGCCGACGACGAGGCCGATCAGCGAAAAGATGAACAGCGTGCCGAACACCACCGGATAGTCGCGATTGAGAATGCTCTCGAACGAGAGCAAGCCGAGCCCGTCGAGCGAGAAGATGGTTTCGATCAGCAGCGAGCCCGTGAAGAACGCACCGACGAACGCGCCGGGAAAGCCTGCAATCACGATCAGCATCGCGTTACGGAAGATGTGCCCGTACAGCACCCGGTTTTCGCCGCATCCCTTCGCGCGCGCCGTCATCACATACTGCTTGCGGATCTCGTCCAGGAACGAGTTCTTGGTCAGCATCGTCGTCGTCGTGAAGGCGGCGAGCGCGATGGAGATCAGCGGCAGCGTGAGGTGCCAGAAATAATCGACGATCTGCGCGTACCACGGCAGCTGCGCGAAGTTGTCGGAGGTCAGCCCGCGCAGCGGGAAGATGTTGAAGAATGAGCCACCGGCAAACAGGACGATCAGCAGGATCGCGAACAGGAAGCCTGGAATCGCATAGCCGATGACGATGACGCCGGACGTCCAGACGTCGAACCGCGAGCCGTCCTGTACCGCCTTGCGAATGCCGAGCGGGATCGAGATCGCGTAGGTCAGGATCGTCATCCAGAGGCCGAGCGAAATCGAGACCGGCAGCTTCTCCTTGATCAGCTGCAACACACTGACGTCGCGGAAGTAGCTTTTGCCGAAATCGAAACGGATGTAGTTCGAGATCATCAGGAAGAAGCGCTCGTAGGCCGGCTTGTCGAAGCCGAACTGCCGCTCGAGGCTCTTGATGAACTCCGGATCCAGGCCCTGCGCGCCGCGATATCGCGAGTTCGCTCCGTCGGTGGCCACGTTTGTCGGATTGGTGCCGGCGAAGTCGCCGCTCTGCGAGCCCGAAATGCGCGAGGTCGCGCCGGTGTCCGATCCGGTCAACTGCGCGATCACACGCTCCACCGGGCCGCCCGGCGCGAACTGCACCACCACGAATGACACCAGCATGATCCCGAGCAGGGTCGGGATCATCAGCAGCAGCCGTCGTCCAATGTAGGCGGTCATCGTACGGCGATCCTAAAGCATGCGCCTGGGAAGCGGGAACCGGATTTCGGTTCGATCATTCCCAAGTAACGAAACAGGACAGGAACGGGTTCAATTGTCTCAACCCGGGCGATTGGCCTTGGCGGCCTTGTCGGGGTCGTACCACCAGGTCTCCAGTACGCCGCGGGAGTAGCGCGGCTTCTGCGCCGGACGATTGTACATGTCCCAGTAGGCAACCCAGTGCGTGCCCTTGGACCAGTGGGGAATCCAGTAGCGGCCGGAGCGCATCACGCGGTCGAGCGCCCGGCAGGCGGTCGTCAGCTGCGCGCGGCTCGTTGCGGCGACCACCTGCTCGATCAGTGCATCGATCACCGGATCGGCCATGCCGGAAAGGTTTCGCGATCCCTTGATCGCGGCGGACTGCGAGGAGAAGAAGCTGCGCAGTGAGTCTCCCGGCGTTGCCGAGAAGCTGAAGCGCTGGATTACCAGGTCATAATCAAAGTCGTTGCGCCGGTTCTGCATCTGTGCCGAGTCGATCAGCCGCAGGCTGGCATCGATACCGAGCGTTCCGAGGTTCTTGATGTAGGGCATGTGGTGCGGCTGGAAGCTCGGCTCCTCCAGCAGGAACTCGATCGCCAGCCGCTCGCCGTTCGGTCCGACGCGCTTGCCGTCCTTGATCGGATAACCGGCCTCGTTGAGCAGCTGTCCTGCGCGCCGCAGCAGCGCGCGATCCTGGCCCGAGCCGTCCGACACCGGCGGCACGTACGGTTCGCCGAACACCTCCGCCGGCAGTTTGCTGCGGAAAGGCTCAAGCAGCGCGACCTCGTCCGCCGACGGCGGGCCCTTCGCCATCAGGTCGGAATTCTGGAACGCCGAATGGGTCCGGTCGTAGGACCCGTACATGATGGTCTTGTTGGTCCACTCGAAGTCGAACGCCAGGATCAGCGCTTCGCGCAGCTTCGGATTCTTGAACTTCTCGCGACGGGTGTTGATGAACCAGCCCTGTGCGCCGGACGGCGTGTCGTCGGGCAGCACCTCCTGCTTGACGCGGCCGTCCTTGATGGCGGGGAAATCGTAGCGCGTCGCCCAGATGCGCGAGGTGAATTCTTCGCGGAACAGGTAGCTCTTGCCGGTAAAGCCTTCGAAGGCGACGTCGCGGTCGCGATAGTATTCGAAGCGGACGGTGTCGAAATTGTATTGCCCGCGCATCACCGGCAGGTTGGCACCCCACCAGTCCTTCACGCGGTCGAACTCGATATAGCGGCCCGTCTCCAGGCGCCCGACCTTGTAGGCACCGGAGCCGAGCGGGATATCCATGGTCGATTCTTCGAACGGCTTGGCGCTGTAGTAGGCACGCGAAAAGATCGGCATTGCTGCTGCAAACAGCGGCACGTCGCGTGCGCGCTTCTCGGCGAAGCGCAGCGTGACGCTGCGGTCGTCGTCGGCATCGATGCTGGTCAGGTCGCGCAGCTGCTGGGTGATGATCGGGTGGCCCTTCTGCTTCAACAGGTTGAGCGTGAAGGCGACGTCGTGCGCGGTCAGGCGGCTGCCGTCGTGGAATGTCGCATCGCTGCGCATCAGGAAGCGGTAGGTCAGCTCGTCGTCCGTGATCGTCACGGCGCGTGCCGCGAACCCGTACATCGCGTCCGGCTCGTCGCTTGCGCGGGCCATCAGCGTCGCGAAGGTCAGCTCCATGCCCTGCGCGGCATCGCCCTTCAGGATGTAGGAGTTGAGCGTGTTGAAGGTCAGAAGGCCCTGGTTGAACTGGCGCGTGGGGCCGATCTGCGAGAACACGCCGCCCTTGGGTGCCGTCGGATTCACATAATCGAGATACTTGAAGTCCAGCGGATATTTCAGGTCGCCGAAGGCGGAGATGCCGTGGCGTTCGGCGTCGGTCTTGTCCTGCGCCCGCACGATCGCCGGGGCCAGGCCGCTTAAAGCCGCACCGGCGGCGATCACCAGCACGTCCCGCCGCGAGGGCGAATGCAACTTCAGCTTTTCGATCAAGTGCGTCCGCCTGTCTTCGCGGCCTTTTCAGCATCCCACCACCATAGCGAGGGAAGGCCCGAAATGCCATATTTCGGCAGCGGTTCGGGATGGCTGAAGCGGTCCCAGCGCGCGTAGCGGGCAAAGCCGTAGGTGAACTGCGGCACCACGTAGAAATTCCACAGCAGGACGCGGTCCAGCGCTTTCGTGGCGGCGACCAGCGTGGCGCGGTCCTTGGCGAAAATGACCTTCTGGATCAGTTCGTCGATGGCCGGGTTCTTGATCCCCGGGGTATTTCGTGCGCCCGGCTTGTCGGCAGCGCGCGATCCCCAGAACTCAAGCTGCTCGTTGCCCGGCGACAGCGATTGCCCCCACAGGTCGATGACGATGTCGAAGTCGAAGCTCCGCATCCGGTTCTCGTACTGCACGTTGTCGACGATGCGCACGTTCGCGGTGATGCCGAGCCGCTCGAGCGCGGGCTTGTAGAACAGGAACAGCCGCTCGTCGCCGGGGTCGTTGCCGAGCAATTCGACCGTGACCTGCTTGCCGTTCGCGTCGACCAGCTTCTGGTCTTTGATGTCGAAGCCGGCTTCTTTCAGCAGGCGCAGGCTCTCGCGGCGGTTGTTGCGTACGTTCTCGGGATTGCCGTTGACCGGGTTGGCGTAGGCCGTCGTGAACACTTCTTGCGGCACCCTGCCGCGCACGGTCTCGAGGATCGCCAGCTCCTGGCCTTGCGGCAGTCCTTCCGATGCGAGTTCGGTGCCTTCGAAGTAGCTGCCGATCCGCTTGTACTGGCCGTAGAACAGCTGCTTGTTCATCTCCTCGAAGTCGTAGGCAAGGTTGAACGCCCGGCGGAAGCGCGCATCCTTGAACAGGTCGCGGCGCAGGTTGAAGACGAACCCCTGCATGCGGCCTGAGCCGCGCATCGGGAATTCCTGCAGCACCACCCGCTTCTCGCGCACAGCGGGGAATTCGTACTGCGTCGCCCACTGCTTGGCGCTGTTCTCGATGATCCAGTCGGCCTGGTCGGCCTTGAAGGCCTCCAGCGCGACGACGTTGTCACGGAAGTATTCGTAACGCAGCTCGTCGAAGTTGTTCTGGCCGATATTGACTGGAAGCTTCGCGCCCCAGTGGTCCTTCACGCGCTCGAGCACCAGCGTGCGGCCGGCAGTGAAATCCTTGATGCGGTAAGGCCCGGAGCCGAGCGGCGGCTCCAGCGTCGTCGCGCTGATGTCGCGCTTCTTGCCGTCCTTGTCGGTGCCTTCCCACCAGTGCTTCGGCAGCACCATCAGTTGTCCGACGATCTGCGGCAGTTCGCGGTTGCCCGGCTGGTCGAAGGTGAACTTCACGTCCTGCTCGCCGACCTTCTCGGCCTTCACGACATGGCTGTAGTAGGAGCCATAGAGTGCGCTCAGCTTCTTCAGCGAATCGAATGAGAAGATCACGTCCTCGGGCGTCACCGGCTTGCCGTCGTGCCAGCGCGCCTCCTTGCGCAGGCGATAGGTGACCCAGCTGAAGTCCTCGGGATGAGCGACCTGCTCGATCAGCAAGCCGTACTCGGTAGAGACCTCGTCGAGGGATTGCACCATCAGTGTTTCGTAGATCCGCGCGACGCCGGCGGCGACCTGGCCCTTCACGCCGGCGATCGCGACGTTGAAGCTATCGAAGGTGCCGAGCGAAATCTGCCTGGCGACGCCGCCCTTCGGCGCGTTCGGATTGACGTAGTCGTAATGGGTGAAGGTGGCTGGATACTTGATCTCGCCGAACAGCGAGAGGCTGTGCCGCCAGGGTGCGCCTTCCGATTGCGCATGGGCCACGCTGCCGAACCTTGCGAGGGGCACGCTTGCAAGCGCTGCCGTGCCTTGCAGGAGATGTCGCCGGGAGATGCTCAAGACGATGGATCCTCCGATGCCGCTTTAGGGGAAACCTCAAGCAGAGGAAAATGTTCGGCCGATTATGTCGGTTTTTCGGTTGCGCGACACCAGTGGCGGGCGCGATTGTTGCGGCCAATCGCCACTTTTCACGCGGAGTTTACGCTCAAAATAATAGCGGCCGGGAAGCCCGGCCGCTAATAAATTCGCGTTAATGCTGCGAACAGGCTTATTGCTTGGCTGCTGCCTTCGGCAGCGGCACCGGGCTGTCCGCGAGCGTTGCCAGGTAGGCGAGTACGTCGGCGCGCTCGCTGTCGCGTGGCAGGCCGGCGAAGCTCATGCTGGTTCCGGGCACAAACGCCTTGGGGTTCGTGAGGTAGACATTCAGATCCTCGAACGTCCACTTGCCGCCCTTCGCCTTCATCGGACCCGAATAGTTGAAGCCCGCGTGGGAAGCCTTGTCGCGCCCGATCAGGCCGTAGAGGTTCGGACCGACCTTGTTGGCGCCGCCCTTCTCGAAGGTATGGCAGGAGATGCACTTCTTGCCCGAGTTGGCGCCCTTCTCGACCGAGGCGCTCGCGAGCAGTTCCTCGAGCGGTTTTGCGGGCTCGGCCGGTCCCTTCGCTGCATCTGCCGGCGCGTCGGGAACGGCGATGTCGAAGCCGGGCTTTGCGAGCTTGGGCGGCGTAAAGATCGCGCCTGCCGCGATGTTCATGACCAGGAGGAAGAGACACGTCCCGAGCAGGGCGCCGAGAATCTTGTTGAGTTCGAAGGAGTCCATTTTCTCGAGCTATCCCCGGCCAGAAAAAGAGGTTTGACAGGCCGCCAAGGATAGCGGCGGCTTGTTGCGAGGGAATAACGGTTTGCCCCGGCTCTGGCAACCCGTATAAACCCGGCTGATCGTGGGCAAGCCCCTAAATCCCTAGTCTTTTTCGCCGTTATGACTGTGGCGAATAACCTACCTGTGCTGATGGCATCGACTTCGACCCTGATCCTGATTCCGGCGCGTATGGCGTCGTCACGGCTGCCCGGCAAGCCCTTGGCCGACATCGCCGGCTTGCCCATGATCGTCCATGTGCTGCGCCGTGCAGAGCAGGCGAACATCGGCCGCGCCGTGGTGGCGACCGATGCCGAGGAAATAGCCAGTGCGATTAAGGCGCACGGCGGTGAAGTGGTCATGACGCGGGCCGACCATCCCTCCGGTTCGGATCGGGTCCATGAAGCGCTGCAAAAGCTCGACCCGGATGGCCGCGCCGACCTGGTCGTCAATCTGCAGGGCGACTTTCCGACCATCCTGCCGGACCAGATCGCAGCGGTGCTCGCGCCGCTCGATGATCCCGTGGTCGACATCGCGACGCTTGCCGCCGAGATCCACGACCCGGAAGAGGACACCAACCCGAACGTCGTGAAGGTGGTCGGCTCGCAGATCGCCGAGCGGCGTTTACGCGCGCTCTATTTCACGCGGGCGACTGCGCCGACGGGTGAGGGGCCTCGCTATCATCACATCGGCCTTTATGCTTATCGCAGGGCCGCACTCGCGCGCTTCGTTGCGCTTCCGCCTTCGCCATTGGAATTGCGAGAAAGGCTCGAGCAACTGCGGGCGGTCGAGGCCGGCATGCGGATTGACGTCTCTATCGTCGACACGGTGCCGCGCGGCGTTGATACCCCTGCCGATCTGGAGAGCGCCCGGCGCGTCCTCACCAGCCGTTAACGCTGTCGAAGGCTTGAACAAACAGCAGAAGCCGCTAATACGACGCCCATGAAAATCGCAATCCAGGGCGAATTCGGAGCCAATTCGCACATCGCCATCGACGAGGCCTATCCGGGCGCGGAGGTGCTGCCTTGCGCGACGTTCGAGGACGCGCTGGCCGCGATCTCGTCCGGCGACGCCGATCTCGGCATGATCCCGATCGAGAACTCGATCGCCGGCCGCGTCGCCGACATCCATCACCTGCTGCCGCATTCGGGACTGTTCATTGTCGGTGAATGGTTTCTGCCGATCCGCTTTCAGCTGATGGGCGTGCGCGGTGCAAAACTCGCCGACATCAAGTCCGTCGAGAGCCACGTGCATGCGCTCGGCCAGTGCCGTCGCATCATCCGCAGGCTCGGGCTCAAGCCGATCGTCGCCGGCGATACCGCGGGCTCCGCGCGCGACATCGCCCAGCGCGGCGACAAGTCTGTGGCTGCGATCGCGCCGCGACTTGCAGCGAAGATTTACGATCTCGACATCCTCGCCGAAGACGTCGAGGACGAGGCGCACAACACCACGCGCTTCGTCATCCTCGCGCGCGAGCCGAAATGGGCCGAGCAAAACTCCGGCCATCTGGTCACGACGTTTGTGTTCAATGTGCGCAACGTCCCGGCCGCGCTCTACAAGGCGATGGGTGGCTTTGCCACCAACGGCGTCAACATGACCAAGCTCGAAAGCTACATGGTCGACGGCAATTTCTTCGCGACGCAGTTTTATGCCGACGTCGACGGCCACCCCGACGACCGCGGCCTCAAGTTCGCGCTGGAGGAGCTGAAGTTCTTCTCCAAGGAATTCCGCATCATCGGCGTGTACCCCGCGCACCCGTTCCGCGAGACGTTTGCGGCGGAGTAGCTAACTCCTCAAATACAATCCGATCGCACCACACACGATCGACGCAGCGCCGGCGATCCTCAGGACATAGGCAAGCCGCATCGCCGCGAGCATGTCGGTGCGCTGCACTGCGCGATCGGTCGGCTTCAGCGCGCCGTCGGTGATGGCGTGCTGCACGTAGGTGCCGGTGGCGTCGAACTCGTCGCGCTGCGCCGCGAGCAGCATCAACAGGCCTGCAAGCGCGAGGCCCGCAAACCCGAGAAAGGCCAGCAACAGCAGCGGAATCGAGCCGAGGATGAACAGCGGCAGCAGGAACGGCAGCAGCAGGATGTCGGGTTCTTTGAACCTCATGGCGGACCTCTGTTTGCAACAGAACACCAGCCGATGTCGCATTATGTCAGTATGCGAGGTTCTTCGCTATCGCTTTCAGCTAGGCCGCCTCGCTGCGTTGCAGTCCAAAAGCGTCCGCCAGCAGCGTGTACGCAGCTTTCCGCTTCTCGTGATCATAGATGCTGGCGGTGATCATCACTTCATCCGCCTGGCAGGCAGTGATCAGTGGTTGCAGCTTGGCCATCACCGTCGCCGGGCTGCCGACGAACAGGCGCTTTCGCCCGCGCGACAGCTTGATGCGATCCTGCTCGGTGTAGGGATAGGCCATCGCCTCTTCCGGTGACGGCAGCGGGAAATATTGTCCGCGGTCGCGCCGCAGCCGGTTCAGGTCCATCGATTGCGCCAGATACTCGGCTTCTTCGTCGGTGTCGGCGGTGACCACGGCGACCGCCAGGATCGACCACGGGGTCGAACGCGACGGCGACGGCTTGAAGCGCGCGCGATAGTGCGTCAGCGCCTCCACCGCGTCATAAGATGCAAAGTGATGCGCGAATGCAAAGCCCATGCCGATCTGCGCGGACAAGTCGGCGCTGTAGTCGGATGAGCCGAGCAGCCAGATCGGCGGCAGCGGGGCGTCCGACGGCATGGCTTGAACGTTGTTGAACGGATGGCCCTCGGGGAAATTGCGTGTCTCCCACAGCATCAGTTCCATCAGGCGTTCCAGGAATTCGTCGCCATTGCGGCCGTCCAGCTTCGCACGCAGGGCGTAGGCCGTGGCCGGATCGGTGCCCGGCGCGCGGCCGAGCCCGAGGTCGATGCGGCCGGGGAACAGCGCCTCCAGCATCTTGAAGCGCTCGGCCACCACCAGTGGCGCGTGGTTCGGCAGCATCACGCCGCCGGAGCCGACGCGGATGCGCTTCGTCACGGCTGCGACCTGGCCGATCATCAGGTCCGGCGCGGGGCTCGCGACCGATGCCAGGTTGTGATGCTCCGCGGTCCAGTAGCGCGAGTAGCCCAGCGCATCGACGTGCTGCGCCAGGTCGATCGAGTTGCGCAGCGCTTTTGAGGGCGGAGTGCCGGAGGTGACGAGCGAGAGGTCGAGCACGGAAAGGTCGGTCATGGCGCCAAGCTAATTGCGTCGTGCGAGTCGACCAAGACACGGCCGGACATTGCAGGGCTTCGGTGAGACGTGTTGTGGGAAGGTGATGTCATGGTGTACACGGCGGATAGGTGTCTCCCATCAAGTAATTATTTAAGTATATGATTTTGCAGCATATTTTATTACCATGAGCTCTAAATTCGGCCCACTCCTATAGTTTTGGCGTCGTCAGAGGGCTTTTTCTGCCGATTTGGGGAAACTTCCCACCGGTATTTGGCCATTTGGGCTCTGTTTCCGGTGGGCACGGTCACCTAGTCTTGGGGAAATTTGCGTAGTGGAACGCGGTGCGCCGAGGGCGGCGCAAGTGCAGTGGAAATCATCGGTATGAGTGACGATCAGATCAAGGCGTCCCCGGGCGGCAACGGTTCAGCCTCCCGCAAGCTGCCAAGCATTTCCTTCGAGTTCTTCCCGCCCAAGACCGAAGAGATGGAACGGACGCTGTGGGAGACCATCAAGCGTCTCGCGCCGCTTGAACCGTCCTTCGTTTCGGTCACCTACGGTGCCGGCGGTTCCACCCGCGAGCGTACCCACGCGACCATCGTGCGCATCCTGAAAGAGACCCGGCTGACGCCGGCGGCCCATCTGACCTGTGTCGATGCCAGCCGCGGCGACATCGACGAGGTGGTGGCGCGCTATCACGAGGCGGGCGTCCGCCACATCGTGGCGCTGCGCGGCGATCCGGCGAGCGGCATGGGTGGTGCCTACGCGGCGCGCCCGGACAGCTACCAGACCACGGCCGAACTGGTCGCCAGCATCAAGAAGCGTTATCCGGACATCGAGGTCTCGGTCTCGGCCTATCCGGAGAAGCATCCGCAGAGCCCCGATTTCGACGCCGACATCGACACGTTGAAGGCCAAGATCGACGCCGGCGCGACCCGCGCGATCACGCAGTTCTTCTTCGATAACGACTTGTACAACCGCTACGTCGACAGAGTGCGCGCGCGCGGCATCGACGTGCCGATCGTGCCGGGCATCCTGCCCGTGCAGAACTTCAAGCAGATGAGCAACGTCGCGGCGCGCTGCGGCGCCGGCGTGCCGTCATGGCTTGCGGAAAAGTTCGAAGGCCTCGACGACGATCCCGACACGCGCAAGCTGATCGCAGCTGCGGTCGCTGCGGGGCAGGTGCAAAAACTCAACAAGCACGGCGTCGATAACTTCCACTTCTACACCATGAACCGCGCTGACCTCGTCTTCGCCATCTCCCACCTGCTCGGCTTCCGCGCCAACGCCGCGCAGAAGGCGGCGTGAGGGCAGGGGAAGAGACGCAAACTCATCCGTCATCACCGGGCTTGTCCCGGTGATCCCGCTTAGGGGCGCAGTGCCTTCCTAAGCGGGATGGCCGGGTCAAGCCCACGGCTGTCCGGTTCGATTTTGATGGACAGGGTGCATGGCGTGGATTCTTCTGTGTCTTGACGTTTTGCCGACGATCGAGACACGGAAAGGAAACCGCGCCATGCGGCACCAG
>JAESGW010000278.1_pt1 | contig 77517 bp, 58 predicted proteins | sample 9269791 | NCBI WGS metagenome assembly JAESGW01 (sample SAMN16773120, study PRJNA677053) | algae metagenome | isolation source: Aphanocapsa lilacina HA4352-LM1 and co-occurring heterotrophs from near cave... | place: USA: Maniniholo cave, near Haena, Kauai, HI | collected 2009-07-28 | reverse complement strand
GTGGTGGCGATGGCGAGCGGGGCGAGCAGATGCGCGGCGTCGGTCTGGCCATAGATCAGCCGGTCGCGCACCGTCGCCCAGCTGGGATCGCGGACCAACGCCAGCTCCACGCCCTCGGCGCGCGCCAGGCCATATTCGTGCGCGACGATCGGCAGCACGGCATCGACCAGCGGCAGGAAACCGATGCGGAATACGCTCACATGTCCCCTCCCAGCAGATCGGCGGCGGTGACGAGCGCGTCGGCCACGTCGGCAATGCGTCGGCCGCTGTCCATCGCCTGCTTGCGCAGCAGCGCATAGGCGGCGGGCTCGTCGATCCCGCGCCGCTTCATCAGCAGCGCCTTGGCGCGATCGATCGTCTTATGGTCGGCGAGCGCCGTGCGCGCCTCGGCGAGTTCGGCCTGCAGCCGGGCGAAGGCGTTGAACCGCCGCACCGCCAATTCCAGCACCGGCTTGATCCGCTCCTTGCGCAGACCATCGACGACATAAGCGGAAATGCCCGCCTCGACGGCGGCGGCGATCGAATCCTCGTCGCTCTGATCGACGAACATCGCGATCGGCCGCGCCAGCGCACGCGACAGGGCGAAGCTTTCCTCCAGCACGTCGCGCCCCGGATTTTCGAGGTTGAGCAACACCACATCGGGGGCAAGCTCGGCGATCCGGGCGACCAGCCCGTGGCGATCGAGCAGCACGACGATGTCCGACAGGCCCGCGTCACGCAGGCCTTCCTCGATCACCGCCGCGCGGGCGGGACTTTCATCGACGACGGCGATCTTCAGCGCCCAACCCTTTGCTGCACTGCGGCAAAAGTAGAGCGGTCTGCAAAGGTGTCAAATGGCAATCATTGGGGGCTGGCAATATCCGTTGCCTGCCCGCCATTGGCCCAGCCGAGATCAGGTGGCCCGTCGCTCGGCTGGGCCTTGGCCAAGATCAGCCGTTCAGCTTGTCCTTCAGCGCCTTGGCCGGCGAGAACGCCAGCTTCTTGGACGCGGCGATCTGAATGGTCGCGCCGGTGGAAGGGTTGCGGCCCTCGCGGGCGGCGCTTGCCTTCACCTTGAACTTGCCGAAACCGTTCAGCGAGATTTCCTCGCCCTTGGCAGCCGCATCGGCGATTGCCGCGAACAGGCTGTCAACGGCCTTGCGCGCATCCGCCTTGGACAGGTCATGCGATGCGACGAGCGTTTCGGCGAGATCGGCGTTGTTCATATGAATCATCCTCCAATTGTTGGGCGATCGCCATACGCAAGGCATTGGCCGATGGCGATAGCGATCCGCGCGTTCGTGGGCGGGTAAAATACTATGGATGCCGGTAAAGCTCCGCCTCGATGATCCCCAGCGCCGCGCCCATCGGCACCTTCTCCGCGCCGGTGTCGAGGCCCGCGCGCGCGCCGGTGATCTCGACGATCTTGCCGAAGGCGTCGCGGTCTACCGTCGGCCCCGTGAGCGCGATGCGCAGGCGGCTCCCTCTCACCGGCTTCAGCGGGAGGGTGACATAACCGAGGCTCTTGGCCGGTTCGCCTTCATACACTGTGGTCCCGTCCATGGTGATCCGCAGCGGATAGGACCGCAGCCGCCAGCCGATCAGCTTCAGCACCACCTCGTCGATTACCTGCGGACGATCCAGCCGCCATTCGATCCAGGCATTGGCCAGTTGACCCTCGCTCGCCCAGTGGGTCGTCTCGTCATCATCCTGCACGCGATCCGCGGTGGCCTGATTCGATCCGGTGGCCAACGCGGCGGGTTTCACCGTGACGCGGCGAACCTTGAAGGACGGCGTGGCCGGTGTCGGTCCTCGCGCGAGGCTCACCGGCAAAAAACCTGCGTCGGCCGATGGCGGCACGGCGTTCAGGCTCAGGGTGGCCGGCTTCAAGCCTTCAGCCCGCGCGGTCACCGTCACCTTGCCGGGTGCAAGCGTGGAGCGCAGAGCCACCCGATTGATCCCCGCCTCCACGGGCAGGTTGCGCGACAGGATATAATTGTCGTCCTCGCGCGCCGCACCGGGATAGGCGGTGACGCCGTCGGGCGGGGGCGGCGCCTGGGTGATGATGTTGACCGGCGCCGCGGCGGCCGGGGCCTTCGCTCGTTCCTTCCCCGATGAATTGCCCTGGGCGATGCCGCCGCGCCATTCGGCTGGCCCGTCGAGCGAGAAGCGCACCATGTCGAGCGCGGTGGGCACGCGCCGGCCCGCGGCATCGACCACCTCGACATCGACCAGTGCGAGGTCGGCCGCATCGGCACGCCAGCCATGCGGGCCGGTGTGCGAGGTCAGCCGCAGTGCAGCCGGCGGCCCTGTCGTGACGAGCTTGTCGGCCGAAACCCGGCGTCCTTTCGCGTCATAGCCGATCGCCTCGATCGTGCCCGGCGCCCAGGCGATCCCGGGGAAAGTGAACAGGAAGCCGTCGCTCCGCATGCCGAAGCCCAGCGAGCGGCCGCCGAGTTTCAACTCCACGCGTTCGGCACTGGATATCGCCAGCACGTCCTTCGCCGTGCCCGGCGCGTAGTTCCAGTGCCCGATCAGGTGCGTGCGCGGGCGTTCGACATCGACCCAGCCGTCCCACATCACCTGATGCGCGTAGAAGCCTTCCTTGGGCAACCGCATGGCGTCGACCTCGCCGCTGCGGCGGTAGTTATTGTCGCCGCGGAAATGGGTGTTGCTGTCGGAAAAGATGATGTTGACCCCGCCCGAGCTGACCCGGTCGCCGCCGCCGGGTCGTTCGCGCCAGTAATCGTACCAGCGGCGCACATTCTCGGCCGCATGGCTGTCCTGGTTGCGGTTGTAATCCGGGCTGTCGGCGTGGAACGGCGGGGTGAAGGCGTCCTGGAATTTCCGCGCGCCCTCGTCGCGCGAATATTCCATCGCCCATACCGGCTTGCCGCTGCTCTTGTTGATATAGAGCATCTCGCCGCCATATTCGGCGACTTCGCTGGCCAGCATCTCGCGCGATCCGGCCGCGCGGCCGCCATGCGGATCGAACCGGTCGCGCACCGCCTTCAGCTCGGCCATATGTTCGTCGCTGATATTCTCGTTGCCGCCCTCGTAGAACAGGATCGACGGGTGGTTGCGGAAGGCGATAATGGCGTCGCGCATCACCTCCACCCGCTGTTCCCAACGCCGCCCGGTGACGTCGCTCTCGGCGTCTCCGGCGGGCATCGCTTGGGGCAGGCCGACGCGGTCCGCCGATTCGACGTCCTGCCGCGCCGGCGCGATATGCATCCAGCGCACCAGATTGCCGCCGCTCTCGACCATCAGGCCATTGGAGAAGTCGCTGACCCACGGCGGAATGTTGGTGCCGAGCGCCGGCCATTCGTTGCTGGTGCGCTGGGCATAGCCGTGCACCTGCATCGCCCGGTCGTTGAGGAAGATCATGCCGTTGCGGAACTCGGTCTTGCGGAAGCCGGTGCGGGTTACGACCTCGTCCACCGTCGCCCCGTCCTCCACCAGCGCGGTGCTGACGGTGTAGAGATAGCCATAGCCCCAGCTCCAGAAATGGAGGCCGGTCAGCGGGGCTTGCGCGGAAACCGTCCGCGTCTCGCCCGGCGCCAGCGTGACGCTCGGCCCGGTGAAGGCGCCGGCCGGCTTTCCGTCGACATCGCGCAGGCTCACGCGATAGGCGAAGGTGCGCGGCCGATCGGACCCGTTATGCACCTGTGATTCCGCATGCACCCGCGCCGAGCGCCCCTTGATGTCGAACGCGTCGGCCCAGATGTAGACGCCGGTTGTGCCCAGGCTCGAATAGAGCGCCAGCGTCTGGTGCAGGTCGCCGGTCAGGTGCAGCCGCACCGCCCGGTGGATGCCGCCATAATTGACGTTGAAATTATCGTTGTTCCACTGGAAGCCGCTGCCGGTGGCGCGCTCCTTGTACTTCCAGTCGCTGTCGACGCGGACCGCCACGACGTTGACGAAGGGCGCGGCGCGCAGGTGGCGGCTGGCGTCGACCCCGAACGCGGTCACGCCATTCTCATGCCCGCCGATGCGGACGCCGTTGACATAGACGTCCGCTGCTTGGCGCACGCCTTCGAATTCCAGGATCGCCTTGCCGCCCACCGCGGGGCCGATATCGACCGGCAGGGTGAAGCGCTTGCGATACCAGATCACCGCGCCCTTCAGGTGATGGATGTCGACCTTGAACGCCTCATCCTCGTTATGGGCGCGCGGCAGGGTGACCGGCTTCCATGCCGCATCGTCGAAGTCGATCCTCTCCGCTCCGGCGATCTCGCCCACCACCATGCGCCAGCCGTCGTTAAACGGCCGGTCGGCGCGCGCGACCGGCGTTCCCGCGTGGGCGGTGCCCAGGCCAAGATACACAGTCACGATGAACAGGAGGAGAAGCCGCATCGGGATCAATCCAGCGCCTGGGGGATGAGCGCGAGGTTCTGGATCGCCGCCAGCCCCCATTGCGAGGCGGCATTGGTGGAGACGCCGGGCCACTCGATCACCGGGGCGGAGAGCGGCTGGGTGGTCACCGGCCGGCGCGGATCGCCGGTCGCCATGCCCAGCCCGGCGTCGCCCGAATAGAATTCCGCCGCGGCGCGGGCCGCAAGCGCGGCGTCGCCCGCCTCGTGCGCGGCATAGGCGGTCAGCCGCGAATGTCCTTCGCGCAGGTTGGTCGATCCGTTGCGCTTGCCGAACTTGGCGTTGAACGCGGCGACCGGCGCATTGTACCAGCGGCAATATTCGAGCCATGTGGCGCGGTAGCGCGGCACGTCGAGCAGTTGCAGCAGCTCGGCGTTGATCTCGACCGCGCCGAACACCGAATTGAGGTGCGAAAAGGCTATCTTCGGCCCCGGATCTAGGAAGCGGCCCGATTTCAGATCATAGGGCGCGCCACCGGTCATCCAGCCGCGCTGCATCCGGCCAATGCTGTCCATCCCCGCGACCAGCCGGTCGCGCCAGCGCGCTTGTCCGGTGCGCTCCCACTCGGTCAGCCAGGCGGCGGCGAGCGAGCACCACACCGTGCCGAACGACATCTCGACCGTGCCCGCGGGCAGCGGCTCGCGCTTGGCGCCGGGCACCTTGCGGCCGATTTCGACATGCTGGAGCGTCGCATCGGAGGTGAGCAGCTGCCGCATCAGATCGCCGACGCGCTCGTCCGCGGTCAGATAATAGAAGATGCGGCGATAGGCGGCGTTGCTGACGCGCGGCTGTTTGGAACTGTCGCTCCAATGCTGCACGCCGTGGCGCGTGCCCATCCCGGCGAAGCGGCCGATATGGTGGACATCGACCTCACCGGTGTGGCGCGTCATCGCCTCGGCCAGTCGGAAGGTCTGGGCGTCGCGGGTGCGCAGCGCCGAATACCATAGCCATAGATCGGGCGAGAGCTCGCTATTGGCCCAAGCGAACCCGCCGATGTCGTAGCGCCACTGGTGCCGGTCGCTGTCGTAGCTGTGCATGACATCGCCGTGGTTCCAGAAACCGTACCACGATCGACGATCGACCTCCCCGGCATAGAAATCGACGAGGTTCGCCAGCTGGTCCTCGATCGCCGCGCGCTTGGGGGTCGAGCGGTCGGGCAGACCCCAATCGCCGAACACCCCGGCGGCGTGGATATGCGCCGGCGCCGCCATCAGCCTTGGCGGCTCCGCATTGGCCGCCGCCATCGCGAGCAGCGTATCGGCGCCGGGCGTTGCGTCCAGCGCCCACAAGGTCAGCTCGCTGGTGCGGGCGATGCCGTGGGCGTTGTCCCAGCCGGGCTCATAATCCTCATAGGTGACGTCCAGCCCCTGGTTCTGCGCGTCATAGCCCTCCATCCCCATCGTGCCGTGATAGGGTCGCAGGTCCATCGCCGGCGCGTCGGGCGACCATAGCCAGGCGGTGAGCGTCGCGGCGTCGCCATCGGCGTCGCGGATGTCGATCTGGGTCGGATGGCGCTGCCAGAAATAGCGCATCGCCAGCGCCGCGCCGCCATCGGGGCCGCCGACATAGCCCAGCCCGGCCGCGCGCCGTCCCTCGCCCGCATCGATCCAGCCATGCCCGGCGCTGGTGCGCTTGCGCAGGGTGAAGCCGTTGGCGGAGAGCTGCTGGAGCGCGAAATCGCCCCAGGCCGGAATTCGCTCCAGCCCCTCGCGCACCTGCCGGCCCATCTCGGCGAGCGGCGGAGTGGCGCGCCCGGCAACCTGCGCCTCACGAAAGGCGCGGCCGGGGTCGCGGCGCAGCCCGGTCAGCGGCCGCACCGCCTCTGCGAACACGCCGCCATCGGTGGCTAGTCGGACATGGCGGTCGTGCAGCGCGGCGCGCATCGGCACCGCCGCGCGCACGCCCAGTTCGCTGATGAAATCGCGCGCGGGATCGCCATCGAATATGAAGCTGTGGACGATGCGCAGATGCTCGCCACCGGCATGCGCGATCAGCCGCACGGTGAAGGGCAGCCAGTCGCGTCCGCCGCCGCGATGGACGCCTTCGATCCGCACCACTGCGCGCACCGGCCCGTCCTGTTCGACCGCGACGCTGGCAATTTGGCTGGCGAAGGGCGTCGCCGCGCCGCCATCGGGATCGGCGACGGTCGCCGCGACCAGATCGACCGGACCCAGCACCACGCGCCCGCCACGTCGCGCCTCGCGAACCAGCGCCCCGCCCGATTTGCCGATCGTCCAGGCGACATCACCCGCGCGGATGACGATCGTGTCAGCGGTCTCGCTAACCCGCACAACAGTGCGCGGGGCTGTGGGGCGCCCGCGTGCAACGCTGTACGTGGCCGCATCGGCGCCCGCCGGCAGCGCATGCGCGCTCCATTTGACCGATCCATCGGGCCAGGTGGCGAGCGTCCAGTGCTGCGATGCGACTGCATTGCCGCCCTCCCCACGCACCGTCAGCGCCTGGCCGCGCTTCACCGCGCCGCGCGGCCACGGCACGCCGAAGGTCTGGCCGAGGTCGTGCGGTGGTGCCTCGCCATCGATCCAGCCGACCGGCGCGGGGGCGAAGGCGGTGCGCGGTGCGACGGCCAAAGCACCACCCGGCAGCAGTCCGGACGCCCCGCCCAGCAGCATCGCCTTCATAACGGAGCGGCGATCGGCGGGCGGGGATGCGATCATGGCCGGGTGATCTCCAGATTGCGGATTCGGATATGGCTCTTGGTCGTGCGGAAGGCGAAATGGCCGCGCGTATAGGGCTGGGGGTCGTCGAGCGTGAACAGCCCCGCGCCGTCGCGTTCCACCGCGATGCGGCCGCCATCGGCGATCAGCGCGATGCGTGTCCAGCGATTGGGGACCAGCATCGCCGCCTGGTCGCCGCGATCATGCTCGGGCCGGATCGGCCGGTCGCCCGCCTTGCCGATATAGCGGCGGAAACGCGTGGTCGTGTTGCGGTTGCCGCCGATGCTGACATAATAGGTCTTCAGCGTATCATAGTCGGCGAACGCGCCACTGCGTGCCTGGCCGAGCACCGATGTCCCGTCCGCGTTGGCCGCCATCCAGAAGGCGTTGAGATCGCTGACCGCGTCATTGGCGCCGCCTTCGGCCACCGCCATCGCCTCGAAGCGGATCGCGATCGGCCCGGTCAGTTCGGGCAGATACCACAGCGACAGTCCCTTGGCCGTATCGATATCGATCAGGCAGCCTTCGAACCGCACCGCGGCCTCCGGCGATTCCGCCTCGATACGCCAGGCGCTTCTGTCGATCGGCGCGATCGGAGAGGATCCGACAGGCGCGCAGCCGGCCAGCCCGGCACCGCAAACTCCCAAAAAAAGAAGGCCCGGCCGCCACGAGGACGACCGGGCCAGGGAGGAAGCCAAAAAGCTCATTGGTCAGAAATTTGCCCTGAACCCAACGAAATAGCGGCGGCCATAATAGCCCAGGCTGGTCATCCGGATGTCGCCCGCGGTCAGGCGATCGACTTCGCCCGTCAGGTTCTTGCCCTCGGCGAAGATCTCGAAGCGTTCGACCGGGCCCAGCGAGAACTGATAGCCGATACGCGCATCGACATAGAGCTCCTTGTCGTGGAACACCGGATTGCCCGTGCGGTCCGCGGCGCTCGTCAGATACTCGCTGCGGTACTGGATCGGCACCGCGATGCTGATGCCGTATTTCTCGTAATAGGGTTTGATGTTGAAGCTGTGCGTCGACAGAAACGGATAAGGCAGGGTCTCACCGTTCAGCTGATTGATCAGGTCGACGTTGGACGAGGTGCTGTAGGTATAGTTGGCCGACACCCCCAGGCCGTCGAGCGGCGATGGCAGGAAGGTGAAGGCCATTTGGCCCGAAACCTCGACGCCGCGCTGCGTCGCGCCCGCGCCGTTGATCGGCATGCGCACGTCGAACACGCGCCCGTCGCCGAAGAAATCGACATTCCTGACCAGCGTGGCGCCAAGAATGAAGCTGTCGATGTTCTTCTGATAATAGGTGACCGCAAGGCTGGTGTCGCGCGTCGGATACCATTCGGCGCCGATATTGAACTGCGCCGCGCGATAGGGTTTGAGCTCGGGATTGCCCGCGGTGCAGCCATCCAGATCCCCATCGCCGCTGCCTTCCGGCGTCAGGTCGAACAGACAGTCCGCATTGGGCGCCAGATCGCTGAATTTCGGCCGCGCCATCACGCGTGACCAGTCGGCGCGCACGATCACCTCGGGCGTGACGAACAGCGCGAAATTGAAGGCCGGCAGCAGGTCGGTATAGTCGTTGTCGATCGTGATGATCTGCCGCCCGACCTCGACATCGACATAGCCAAGCGGATTGTCGGCGGGCCGGCGTTCGCGAATGATGTTGCTGCCCGTCGCCTCATCCTGCGTGCGCACGACACGCAGGCCGATATTGCCGCGCAGGTCCATGCCGAACAGCCGGGTTTCCAGGTTGAACTTGAGGTAGCCGCCGGTGATCTTCTCGCTGATGTCGAAGGCCGGAAGCTGAGGATAGCCCGCGCATTCCCGCACGCAGTCGAAATTGAAGTCCGACGTGTCGAAATACTCGCTCACCGCCCCGAAGGTCGGCGTCACCCAGCCGTCGAACAGATTGTCGCGATTGAAGCCGGGCGTGTTGAAGAAGGTGCCCGGCGTCACGCCGCTGGACGCCTGCAGAAAAGCCGCCAGCCGGTCGGGCGACCAGATCTGCAGCAGCGGATTGGACAGATTCTCCGGACTGCCGTTGACGACGGCATCGAGATCGCGATTGGCGGTCGGCACCTGGAAGGTGGTGCCGTCGGCGTTGAGCGCCAGATAACCGCCCCCCGCATAGCGCGTCGATTTCAGTTGCCGATACTGCCCGCCGAACTCGATGCTGGAGACGAGCGGATGCTCGATCTGCCAGTCGAAATCGAGCTTGTACTGGTCTTCGCTCTGGTCGTTGACGTTGGGACGCCAGTCGACCCCCACCGTGACCGGCCGGCCCCCCGGCGTGAACAGATAGCTGTTGATGTCGGCGACATCGAAATCGTCCGGGAAGATGAAGCGCGGCGCGCCATTTTCCGGATCGAGCTGGATCCTGACACCATTGGGATTGGCGCCGATGCCGATATTGTTGGTGGCGTTGGTGTGCCCGCCCGACGACAGGACAGCCAGGCCGTCCACCGTCAGATTGCCGATCTCCCACTTGAAGCCCGCCGTCCAGTATTTGGTGTCCTGGACGAACTGGAAATCGCGCACCGACGGACCAACGACCGCGCCGCCCGTGGTGTAGGGGGCGGTGGTGACGCCGATGACGTTGCCGTTCTCGTCGACCTCGACACTGTCGCCGGTGACCATGCGCCCCACCGAGCTCAGATCGAAGCCGAGATTATAATCGACCAGGTGCCGGTTCATCTTGTTGTACTGGAAGCCGACGAACGCGGTCAGGTTGCTGGCGAGCTCGGCCTGGATCTGCGCATCGATCGACAGCCGCTCGTCGTCGCGCTCCCACAGGCCGACGCGCGGCGTGCGCGGACTGAAATCATAGAATTGCGTCTGGCACGCCAGCCGGTTCGCCTGCGGATCGTCGGTCGTCGTCGGTATCGCATCGCACCCGGTGAGCGACGAGATGCTGCCGAAATTGGCGTTCTCGGTGTTCTTCCGCCCATCGCCGTTCAGGTCACCCAACCGCACCCATTCGGTGTTGCGGATGAAATCACCCCGCGTCTTGTTGCGATCATAGGTCGCGTTGACCAGCACGCCGACGCGGTCGTTGAGGAACTTGGTGCCCGCGACGATCGTACCGCGCGGCTTCCACTCCTTGCCGATCGTGTCGACATTCTGGAGCGATCCGTTGATCGACAGGAGCGGTTCGGTGAGTTCGAGCGGACGGCGCGTCTGGATGCTCACGGTGCCGCCGACGCCGCCTTCGGTCAGATCGACCTGATAGCCCTTGTAGACGTCCACCGTCTTGATCAGCTCGGCGGCGAGCTCGCGAAAATCGCCCGAGCGGTCGCCGCCCGACGACAGCGCGGTTGCGCCGTTGACCTCGACACGGTTGAGATCGGGCTCGACGCCGCGGATCGAGACCTTCACGCCCTCGCCGAAATCGCGCTGCAGCTGGACGCCGCTGACCCGGGACAGCGCCTCACCGACGTTGCGATCGGGGAAGCGGCCGACATCTTCGGCGACGATCGAATCGACGGTGGTCCCGGCATTCCGCTTGCGATCGCTGGCGGAGGCGAGCGATGCGCGTATGCCGGTGACGACGATATCCTCGTCCTGCCCCGCAGCGGCGGGATCGGCGGCAACCTGTTCTTCCGGGGCGGGTTCCGCTGGCTGCGGCTGTTCCGTCTGCGCGCTCGCGCTGGTGGAGAACGCTGCAGCGAATGCGAGCGCGAGAACGGACACGCTGCCACGGGAAACGCAACGAGTACTCAACGAAATCATCTGGGGCCTCACCTAAATCTGCCAAGTTCCGGCCCATCCGGACCACGATATGGTGGCCTGTCCCACCTTTTGTTTCACTGTGACATATCGGCTTCGATGCAGCTTGAAAAGCAAGAAATCGCGTAATATGGTATCAACAACCACATTGTGGGATTAATCGGCGCATCTAGGTGTCCGGCAACAGGGAGAGAGACGGCATGACGATCACCCGAATCACGCGCGCTATCGTCATTTCGACGGCCCTGCTCGACGCTCTTCCAGGCCATGCTGCCGATCGGCAGATCGAGCGCCTCGATCGGGGCGTCGTCGCGGTTCCCGGCGCCGACGGGCGCGGCTTCCACATATCGTGGCGCGTGCTCGCCAGCGACGATCCGCGAGTCGCATTCGATCTGCTGCGTGATGGCAAGCGGATCAATCCGGCGCCGATCACGGGTGCCACCAGCTTCGTCGATCCCGACGGGCAGGCCTCGTCACGCTACGCCGTCCGGGCCGCAGGCGGCACGGCCTCGGCGGCGGTCGGCCCCTGGGCGCGCGGCTATCTCGCCATTCCGCTCGATCGCCCCGCCGATCGCATCACGCCGGCGGGCGAAACCTATTCCTACACCGCCAACGATGCGAGCGCGGGCGATCTCGACGGCGACGGTCGTTATGAGATCATCGTCAAATGGGATCCGTCGATCTCCAAGGACAACGCCTTTGCCGGCTATAGCGGTGAGACGCTGATCGACGCCTACACGCTGGGCGGCAAGCGGCTGTGGCGGATCGATCTCGGCCGCAACATCCGCTCCGGCGCGCACTATACCCAGTTCATGGTCTATGATCTCGACGGCGACGGGCGCGCCGAGGTGGCGATGAAGACCGCCGACGGCACCACCGATGGCGCAGGCAAGGTGATCGGCGACGCCTCCGCGGATTGGCGGGGCAAAGAAGGCGAGGTGCCGCAGGGCGACCGCACCGGCGCGAAGACGCTGCCCGACGGCACCCGCGTCGCGCCGCTGGTCGGACGCATCCTCAAGGGGCCGGAATATCTGACGGTGTTCGACGGCCGCACCGGCCGCGCACTCGCCACCGCGCCCTATGCGCCGCCGCGCGGCGCGGAGACGACCGAGGCGCTCACCGCGCTATGGGGCGACGGCTACGGCAACCGCTCCGACCGTTACCTGGCGGGTGTCGCCTATCTCGACGGCAAGCAGCCCAGCCTGGTGTTCGGCCGCGGCTACTACGCCCGCTCGACCGTCGCCGCCTGGGATTGGCGCGGCGGCAAGCTGACCCGGCGCTGGCTGTTCGACAGCGCAATGCCCGGCAATGAGACGTTCGGCGGGCAGGGCAACCACCAGCTCTCGATCGCCGATGTCGATGGCGATGGCCGCGACGAGGTGATCTATGGATCGATGGCGCTCGACGACAATGGAAAGGGCCTGTGGAGCAGCGGCCTCGGCCACGGTGACACCATGCATGTCGGCGATCTCGATCCGACGCGGCCGGGGTTGGAGAAATTCGGCGTGCACGAGAATGTCGCGCGCAACGGCGGCATCGGCGCGGCGATGCTCGATGCCCGCACCGGCGAACGCCTGTGGACCACCCCCGCCGACAAGGACACCGGCCGCGGGGTGAGCGCCGATATCGACCCCCGTCATCCCGGTGAGGAAGCCTGGGCGTCGAACTCGCGCGAACTGTACGACGTGCGCGGCAAGGTGATCCCGGGCGGACATCCGCGCGCGGCCAATTTCGCGATCTGGTGGGACGGTGATCGTTTGCGTGAGCTGCTCGATCGCAACCGCATCACCAAGTGGAATTGGGAGACCGCGAGCGAAACACCCTTGTTGGTGGCCGAGGGCGCGACATCGAACAACGGCACCAAGGCGACCCCCGCCCTCACCGCCGACCTGATCGGCGACTGGCGCGAGGAACTGGTCCTGCGCAGCGAGGACAGCAGCGAGCTGCGCATCTATACCACCCCGATCCCCACGACGATCCGGATGCCGACGCTGATGCACGATCCTGTCTATCGCCTTGGTGTCGCATGGCAGAACACCGCCTATAACCAGCCGCCGCACACCTCGTTCTTCCTCGGCGAAACCACCCCGCCAAAGGGCGAATGAGCCGATGCCGCTTGCCGCGCTTGCCCTGCCGTTCCTGCTGATGGGCGCCGCGGACCCGGAAGAGCGCCGTTTCGATCTGCGCGATCCGGCGACGCGTCAGCCCTATGACGCCGCGCGGGGCTATGGCGTCGAACCGGGCGGTGGCGAGGCGGGGTTCGCCTTTTCCGTCGCTGCCGAAGAGGGCAATCACCGGGTCACCGTGACCTTCGGCGATCCGCGGCGCACCGGTGTCACCACGGTGAAGGCGGAATCGCGGCGGCTGATGGCGGACGCGGTGCGCACGCGCCCGGGTGCGACCATGACACGCAGCTTCATCGTCAACATCCGCAACGCGCGGCTCGCGCCGCCGCCCGCCAACGCCCCCGGCGGTGTCACGGTGCAGCTTAAGTCGCGCGAACAGCATAGCCTCACGTGGGACGACAAGCTGACGCTCGAATTCCTCGGCACGCCTGCGGTCACATCGATAACCGTCGCACCTGCAGACGTGCCGACCATCTACCTCGCCGGCGATTCGACGGTGACCGATCAGCGCGCCGAACCCGCGGCGAGCTGGGGACAGATGCTGCCCGCTTTCCTCGCTCCGGATATCGCCGTCGCCAATCATGCGGAATCGGGCGAGACGATGAAGTCATTCATCACCGCGCACCGGCTCGACAAGCTGCTGAGCAGGATGCGCCAGGGCGACTGGCTGCTGATCCAGTTCGGCCACAACGACCAGAAGCGCCAATGGCCGCAAACCTATGCCGATCCGCGCTTCGCCTATCCCGCCTATCTCAAGGCCTTCATCGCCGAGGCGCGAGCACGCGGCGCGACGCCGGTGCTGGTGACTTCGCCCGAGAGGCGGAATTTCGACAAGGATGGCCGGATCGAGAGCACGCTGGCGGACTATGTCGCGGCGATGAAACGCGTCGCCGCCGAGGAGAAGGTGCCGCTGATCGATCTCAACGCCGCGAGCATCGCGATTTACGAGGCGCTGGGGCCGGATCGCGCCCCGCTGGCATTCAACGATGGCGGGGCGGACAAGACCCACCACAATAATTACGGCGCATGGCTGCTCGCCCGGGCGGTGGCGGAGGGCATGCGAACCGCCACCCCGGACCTTGCGCGCCATGTGGCCCCCGGTCTCGCGCCATTCGATCCGGCCCGGCCACCACTGCCCGGACAGGTCGTCATCGCCCCCAGCCTGGCGCAAAGCGACATCCGCCCGGCCGGAAGCTGATGACCCCGCCCTTCCCGCACCACGCCGCGCGCCGGTTCGACATTCGCGATTTCGGCGCGCGAGGGGACGGGGAAGCGCTGGCCACGGATGCAATCAACGCCGCGATCATCGCAGCGGCGGACGGCGGCGGGCTGGTGACGATACCTGCTGGACGCTTCCTGTGCTTCACCCTTCGGCTGGCCAGCCACGTCACGATAGCGTTCGAGAAAGGTGCGGTGATCGAGGCGGCCGATCCGGCCCACCACGGCGGCGCCTATGAACTGCCCGAGCCGCGTCCGCCCGCGCTCTATCAGGATTTCGGCCACAGCCACTGGCACAACAGCCTGTTCGTCGGCGATCGCGTCGAGGAGGTGGCGATCATCGGCCCCGGCCTGATCGACGGCCGCGGGCTCACCCGCGACGGGCCGGGCGCCGGCTGGCGGAAGCAGGCAGGCGAACGGCCACTGTCGATGGCCGGCATGTCCGCCGAGGAGATCGCCGCGCTAGAACCGCCCGAAGCGCAGATGCGCGGTTTGGGCAACAAGGCGATCGGGCTGCACGAAGCGCGGCACATCCATCTCACCGGCTTCACCATGCGCGACTGCGGCCATTTCGCGATCCTCGCTTCGGGCTGCGAGCAGCTGACCATCGCCGATCTTTCCATCGACACCCAGCGCGACGGGATCGACCTCGATTGCGTACGCGATGCAACCGTCGAACGCTGCCGCGTGAACACGCCAAACGACGATGCGATCGTCGTGAAATCCAGCCTCGCGCTGGGCCGCGCGATCGCGTCCGAACGGATCGTCATCCGCGGTTGCACTGTCTCGGGTTACGATCCCGGCACGATGCTCGACGGCAGCTTCGGCCGCACCCAGCAGCTAGCCCCCGATCGCGACCGGGTGACCGGCCGGATCAAGCTGGGCACCGAGAGCAATGGCGGCTTTCGCGACATATTGATCGAGGATTGCCGTTTCGAACGCAGCCGCGGCCTCGCGCTGGAGATGGTCGATGGCGGCACGATGGAAAACATCACCGCGCGACGGCTGGTGATGGAGGATGTGACCACCGCGCCCTTGTTCATCCGGCTGGGCGACCGGCGGCGCGGGCCGGAAGGCACCGGCATCGGCGCCATCCGGAACATCACCATCAGCGACGTGACCGCGAGTGGGATCGACCCGCGCTTCGCCGCGACTATCGCCGGGCTGCCGGACCATCCGGTGAGCGGCGTGACGCTGCGCGACATCCGCCTGGCCTATTCGGACGGCTCCGCCATCGATCCACCACCGCCGCCCGGCGAACTGGCCGACGCCTATCCCGAGCCGAGCATGTTCGGCCCAACCCCGGCCTGGGGCTTGTGGTTGCGGCATGCTCAGGACATCACCATCGAGGGGCTGGAGCTGACCAGCGATGCCCCCGGCGCGCGTCCGGCGATCATCGCCGACGACGTGGCTGGCTCGGAACGCATCGAAGAATTGACCTCCGTTCACCAACACGATATCCATATATTGGATAATCGTCCTACATAATGGACTAATGGGAGAGGGGTATTGGCAAGGCACGCCTTCCGGATGCAGTTGAAGCCCGGCGCGGTCGCCGAATATCGCGCCCGCCACGATGCGATCTGGCCCGAACTGGCCGCGCTGCTCGGCGAATCGGGCATCTCCGATTATTCGATCTTCCTCGATGAAGAGACGCTGGCGCTGTTCGCCGTGCTCGAACTGGCTGACGACAACAAGCGGGATGCACTGCCCGATCACCCGGTGATGAAGCGCTGGTGGGATCACATGGCGCCGCTGATGGAGGTCGAGCCCGGCAACCGCCCCAGGGAATGGCCGCTGACCCCGATGTTCCACCTGCCATGATCCTGCGTACCTCGCTCGCCGCGCTGCTCGCCGCCGCGCTCGCCATTCCGGCATCCGCGCAACAGGCGAAGCCGACCGCCAATTTCGCAGCCCCCGTGCAGACCTTCGGTCGCGTCGGGTTCGATGCGCGATCGCTGATCATCGACGGCAAGCGCACGCTGATCTGGGGCGGCGAGATGCACGCCTTCCGCCTGCCCTCGCCCGATCTGTGGCGCGACATCCTGCAGAAGATGAAGGCGACCGGATACAACACCGTCGCGCTCTATTTCGACTGGGGTTTTCACAGCCCCAAGCAGGGCGTCCATGATTTCAGCGGCATCCGCGACATCGACCGGCTGCTCGACATGGCGGCGGAGGAAGGGCTTTACGTCATCACCCGCGCCGGGCCCTATGTGAACGCGGAGCTGACCCGCGGCGGCTTTCCCGGCTGGCTGGTCAACCAGCGCGTGCGTGCGCGCACCGATGCGCCCGAATATCTTGAGGCTTCGGACGAATGGCTGACAGAGATCAACCGCATCATCGCCAGGCATCAGATCAACGGCGGCCCCAAGGGTGAGAAGGGCGGCACCGTCATCCTCCACCAGATCGAGAACGAGCTGGCGCTGACCACCCCGGCGCAGCGCCGTTACATGGACCATCTCTACGCCAAGGCGCGCGCCGACGGCATCACCGTCCCGATCTTCCATAACGATCAGGGCCGCAACGGATATTGGGTGCCCGAGGATTCGCCGGTCGAGAAAACTGTGAAAGGGCCGATCGATCTCTATGCGTTCGATGGCTATCCCGGCGGCACCTGCACCGTCGAAGGCGAGCCGACCAAGGGTTCGGCCGCGCCTGACTGGGGATATTACGGCACCGGCGGCGCACGCGGGGGTGCCTCCGCCAGCCCCAACACGCCGGGCTTCGCGGCGGAGTTCGGCGGCGGCTGGTTCGACTATTGGGGATCGAACGGCGGGTACGAGTGCAACGCCGTCCAGCGCGGGCGGCGTTACCAGCGCGTGTTCTACGGCACCAACCTGGCCAACGGCATTTCCATCCAGAGCTTCTACATGACCTTCGGCGGGACCAGCTGGGGCTGGCTGCCGGGGCCGGTGGTGTTCACCAGCTATGATTACGGCGCCGCGATCAGCGAGACGCGCGAGGTGCGCGACAAGGCGCTGGAGATGAAGCAGTTGGGTGGGCTGATCGCCAGCGTGCCCGATCTTGCCGGGATGGTGCCGGCCGGGCCGGTCGAAATCTCGACCGACAAGGTTCAGGTCTATCACAACCGCTCGCCCGAAACTGATGCGCGGTTCCTGCTGGTGACGCAGAACCCGTCGAACGAGAGCGGCGACCACCGCTTCACCGTCACCGCCGATCTACCCGGCGGGCGTTACACCCTGCCGCTGCGGCTCAACGGCTATGACGCGAAATGGCTGGTCGCGGGGGTCACCGTCGCGGGCCAGCGGCTGGTCTATTCGACAAGCGAGCTGCAGCATGCGATGACGATCGACGGCGAGAGCGTCGCGCTGATCTATGGCCGCGTGGCGGAGGACGGGCAGACGCTGCTGCGTTACGCCGGCGCGCCGCGGGTGACGGTGGTCGAAGGCGATGTCCGTCACCACTTCGATGCGGCGAAGGGCGACCTGGTGCTCGATTACCGGCATGCGGGCCTCGCCCGCGTGCGGATCGAGGGCGGCGGGCGGCCACCGCTCACCCTGCTGATCGCCGACGAGGCCGAGGCGATGCGCTTCTGGAAGGATGACGACGCGCTGGTGCGCGGGCCGCAATTACTGCGCGGCGCGGCGCGCAAGGGCTCGACGCTCGCGCTCAAGGGCGACACCGCGACGGAGAGTCCGCTGGAAATCTGGGCGCCGCGCGCCGTGCGCAATGTCAGTTGGAACGGCGCGCGGGTCGCGCTGACGCCGGGAGCGGGGGCCAGCCGCGTCGCCGCGGAGCCGCTCACCGGGCCGGCCACATTCGCGCTGCCGGCGCTCGATAGCTGGCGCGTCCAGACGGGATCGCCCGAGGCAGCGCCCGAATTCGACGACGGCAAGTGGCAGGCGATCGACCGCCGCGCCTATGCCAGCATCACCGCGCGGCCCGACGGCCAGCCCAACATGCTGATGGACGCGTACGGCTTTCACGAAGGCGATGTCTGGTATCGCGGCCGCTTCACCGGCACGCACGATGCAGAGCGGGTGCGGCTCTACTATGGCGCGGGTGGATCGGGGATGGTGCAGGTGTTCCTCGACGGCAAGCTGGTCGGCCAGGACGAACTGCCCGGCGGCCTGCCGCGCCCCATCACCACCGGTGCGGCAAGCTTCGATCTGCCGCCAGAGGCCAAGACTCCGGGCGAGCATGTGATCGCGATCATGGTCCGCAACAACGGCCATAATTGGGATCTCGACGCCGACGATTTCCACAAGGAAGCGCGCGGGCTGGTCTCGGTCTCGGTCGAAAAGCAGGCCGGGCGCAGCTTCGGCGTGCCCATCGCGTGGAAGATCCAGGGCCGGCGCGGCGGCGAAGATCTCGCCGATCCGGTGCGCGGCGTGGCCAATAATGGCGGCCTGTACGGCGAACGCGTCGGCTGGCACCTGCCCGGTTTCGACGACCGCCGCTGGCAGGCGGCGACGCTGCCGATCACCTCGGCCAAGCCGGGCACGACATGGTATCGCACCAGCTTCGACCTTGCCGTGCCCAAGGGTCAGGATGCGACGATCGGCGTGCAGTTCGGCGATCCCGGCGTCCCGCGCTCGCCCGTCGATTACCGCGCGATCCTGTTCGTCAACGGCTGGAACATGGGGCAGTTCATCGCCCATGTCGGCCCGCAGCGGACCTTCGTGGTGCCCGAGGGCATCCTCAACCATCGCGGCCGCAACAGCATCGCGCTTGCGGTCACCAGCGACGGCCAGCCCGGCAACGCACTGGAAGCGGTGCGGCTGGTGACGCTACGCAACGTCAAAGGGGGTCTGCCGGTGCGCATGGTCGACGCGCCGCAAAATCCGTCCCAACTCAAGAACTGATCAACTCCGGAGCCCATTTCATGGCCGCGCTTACCCACGACATTCCCCGCCAGACGGTGACCGATGCGATCGGACTGCTGATGCACAATCTCGTCAACATCAAGGACGAGACCGGCGAGTTCCTGCTCCATCTGGAGGACGGCCGCATCATCGACACCAAGGGCTGGGCCGGCTGGGAATGGACCCACGGCGTCGGCCTGTTCGGCATGTGGCGCTATTACGAGCAGACCGGCGACGCGCAGGCGCTCGCCATCATCAGGCAATGGTTCGAGGACCGTTTCGCCGAGGGCACGCCGACCAAGAACATCAACACCGTCGCGCCGTTCATCACGCTTGCCTATCTCTACGAACACGAACCCGATCCGCGCTACATCCCCTATCTCGATACCTGGTGCGAATGGCTGATGGCCGATGACGGCCTGCCCAAGACCGAGGAGGGCGGCTTCCAGCACATCGTCTATAATGACGAGAATCCCGGCGAGATGTGGGACGACACGCTGATGATGTCGGTCCTGCCGCTCGCCAAGATCGGGCTGCTGCTTGGCCGGCCGCATTATGTGGAGGAAGCCAAGCGCCAGTTCCTCCTCCACATCAAATATCTGTTCGATAAGAAGACCGGGCTCTGGTTCCACGGCTGGGACTTCAATGGCCGGCATAATTTCGCCGAGGCGCTGTGGGCGCGGGGCAATTGCTGGGTGACGATCGCGATCCCCGAAATCATCGAGATCCTCGATCTGCCGGAGGGCGACGCATTTCGCACTTTCCTGATCGACACGCTCGCCGCGCAGGTGAAGACGCTCGCGGAGACGCAGGACGAAAGCGGGCTGTGGCACACGCTGGTGATGGACCCGACCAGCTATCTGGAGGCGTCGGCCACCGCCGGTTTCGCCTATGGCATCCTGAAGGCGGTGCGGAAGGGCTATCTGCCGCGCGAATATGAGGCGGTCGGCATCAAGGCGGTGCGCGGCGTACTCGCCAATATCGATGACAAGGGCGAGCTGCAGCAGGTCAGCTTCGGCACCGCGATGGGCGACACGCTGCAATTCTACAAGGACATCCGCCTGACCTCGATGCCCTATGGCCAGAGCCTCGCCATCTGCGCGCTGGCCGAGTTCCTGCGGACATACATCTGATGCGGCGCGCGCTGCTGTGGCTGCTGGCGGCGATCATGCTGCCGGCGGGGGCGACAGCGCGCGATCTGCTAGCGGCGACACCTTCAGCCAGCGATTTCGTGCTGGTCGAAGGCGGCGCGATGGCGAATGTGGCGAGCGATCCGGCGGATCACGAGGTGGTCGCCATCGCCACTGCGCATCTGCGCGAGGATATCGCCGCGGTGTCGGGGGCGGAGCGCACGCAAACAAGGACGCCGGTGTGGATCGGCACCCTGGGCCGTTCCAACATGATCGACCAACTGGCGCAGGCCGGCCGCATCGACGTGGCGGGCCTGGCGGGGGCGTGGGAGCAGTTCCGTATCCTCACGGTCGATCGCCCCATCCCCGGCGTGGATCGTGCGCTGATCATCGTCGGCAGCGATCGGCGCGGCACCGCATTCGGCGCGTATCATCTGTCGCGCGCGATCGGCGTCAGTCCGTGGCACTGGTGGGCGGACGTCACGCCGCCTCGTCGCGAAAGCCTGCGCATCGCGGGCGGCCTACACCGCTTCGCCGGGCCCTCGGTCAAGTATCGCGGCATCTTCCTCAACGATGAGGACTGGGGCTTGCACCCCTGGGCCGCGACGCATTTCGAGCCCGGGGCGAAGGGCATCGGGCCCAAGACCTATGCAAAGCTGTTCGAGCTGATGCTGCGGCTGAAGGCCAACACGGTATGGCCGGCGATGCACAAGGTGACACCGGCGTTCAACGCCAACCCCGCCAACGCCGCGCTGGCCGACCGCTACGCCATCATCATGGGATCGAGCCATGCCGAGCCGATGCTGCGCAACAACGTCGGCGAGTGGACCGCGCCGGGAGAGGCGTTCAACTATGCGACCAACGCCAAGAGCGTCGCCGATTACTGGCGCGAACGGGTCGCGACCAACGCCCGCTACGAGAGCATCTGGACACTCGGCATGCGCGGCATCCATGACAGCGGCATCGTCGGCGCGGGCACGATGGAGGACCGCAAGGCGCTGATGGCGCGCATCATTGCCGATCAGCGCGCGATGCTGGCGAAAGCCGGTATCGCCGATGCGCCGCAGGTGTTCACGCCCTATAAGGAGGTGCTCGACATCTATCGCGCCGGGCTGAGCGTGCCCGACGACGTCACGCTGATGTGGCCCGACGACAATTTCGGCTATATCCGCCGCCTGCCCCAGCCGTCCGAACGTGCGCGCAAGGGCGGGCACGGTGTCTATTACCACCTCTCCTATCTCGGCGCGCCGCTCGCCTATCTGTGGCTGTCGACCACGCCGCCCGCTCTGATCGGCGAGGAGATGGGCCGCGCTTATGATCTCGGCGCGCGCGAGATGTGGATCGCCAATGTCGGCGATCTGAAGCCGGCCGAACTCGCCACCGACTATTTCCTGTCGCTCGCCTGGGATGTCGATGGCACGCGCCGCGCGGGCGTGAACGGCTTCGTGCGGCAATGGACGGCGGAGACTATCGACGCATCGCTGGCATCCGAGATCGCCGCGATCATGGCCGAGCACCACCGGCTCAATTTCGAACGCCGGCCCGAGCATCTGCAATGGTGGCGCACCGGAGAGCGCGTGCGCGGTTCGCCCTACGGCCCCGGCGAAGCGGCGGAGCGCATGGCGGCGTTCGATGCGCTGCTCGGCCGGCTGAAGGCGATCGAGCCGCGCGTGCCGCCCGCGCGGCGCGATGCGTTTTTCGAGCTTGTCGGCTATCCGGTCGAAGCGGCGGCGATGGCCAACGCCCGGCTGTTCGCGGCCGAGGCGCATGACCGGCTGCGCGATCGCGATCTCGCCGCCGCGCTGATCCAGGCGCGCAGCGCGCATGCCGCCGACCGGCGTATCGCGACGCTGACCGCGCGCTATGACGAAGTGGCGGACGACAAATGGCGCGGACTGATGTCGGTCGAACCCGCCGATGGTCAATGGAAGTCGTACCGCGCGCTGCCGCCGGTGCTGCCCGCGATCCCCGCCAGGCCGGTCGAACGCGCGCCGCTGCCCGCGGCGAAGCCCCCGCGGCGCATCGTCATCGAAGCCGAAACATTGAAGGGTGATTGGCGCCGCGTCGAAGGCCTCGGCCGCAACGGCGCGCTGGCTGCATCGCGCAGCGGACACACGGTATCGATGCAAGGCCAATTCACCCTGCCGCCCGGCAGATGGCAGCTGTCGGTCGAACTGATGCCGACCTTTCCGGATGCAGAGGCCGCGCCGCTCGCGCTGGACGTCATGCTCGACGGCGCATCGCATCCGATCCATGTGCCACGTGAGACCGGCGACAGCGCCTGGTCGCAGGCCGTACTCGACAACCGCATCGTGGTTCCGGTGGGCGATCCGATCGCGGGCGGCGCGCACCGCATCGCGCTGTCGGCAACGGGCGGCGGCATGCTTGTCGACCGGCTGGTCGCGACGCCGGCGGAGGACGAGTGACGGGTTGATTGTTCCACATAATGTGATAGCAATTCACATAATGGCATAATGCGACCGGATTCTTCGCACCGGGAACCGCGCAAAGGAGGATGGATTGGCGGACGGCAAGGCTCCAGCGGCGCGACCTGTAAAGCTGGTCAACTATCTCGCTTATGGCTCCAACGATGTGCTCGGCGCGGGATCGATGGCGGTCATCTCGGGCTGGGTCTTGTTCTTCTACACCACCTTCTGCGGGCTGGCGGCCTGGCAGGCGGGCCTGATATTCCTGGTCGCGCGCGTGCTGGACGCGATCGCCTCGCCGATCATCGGCCATATCTCCGACAATATGGGCGACACGCCGATCGGGCGGCGATTCGGGCGGCGGCGCTTCTTCATTCTCGCCGCCATTCCGCTGCTTCCCTCCTTCGCCATCATGTGGGTGTCGGGCCAGAGCTTCTGGTATTACCTGATCACCTATGTCCTGTTCGAACTGGTCTACGCGATGGAGATCATCCCGTATGAAACGCTCGCCGCCGAAATGGGCAAGGATTACAAGACCAAGGCCAAGTTCGCCGGCATCCGCATCCTGTTCGCCCAGGCCAGCGCCATCCTGGCGGGCTTCCTGCCCGGATGGCTGATCGAAGCGCTGGGCAAGGACAGCGCCGACACCTTCCTCTATATGGGCATCCTGTTCTCGATCCTGTTCATGGTGACGGCGACGCTGCTGTACATCTTCAGCTGGGAGCGGCCCTATTCCGAGATCGCCGGGCTCAGGCCACAAGGAGAGGCGAAGCCGGGCGTCGGCGCGGCGGTGAAGGCGCTCTACCGCAACCTGTTCTCCACCTTTCGCATCCGCGCCTTCCGCCTGCACCTGGGCATGTATCTGGGCGGCTATATCAGCCAAGACGTGTTCAACGCGGCCTTCACCTTCTTCGTCGTGTTCGCGCTGGCGGGGTCGATCACCGTCGCCTCCTCGCTGCTCGGCACCATGTACATCGTGCAGTTCGTGGCGGTGATGATCGCGATCAATCTGGCGCTGCGTAGCTCGCCTGCCCGCGCCTATCAGCTTGCCGCCATCAGCTTCGCGATCGGCGCGATCGTGCTGCTGGTGATGTGGAACGCAGGCGTGCGTTCGGGCGACCTGCTGTTGTGGGTGCCGATCGTGCTGGCCGGGCTCGGCCGCGGCGCGCTGAACTACATCCCGTGGGCGACGTACAATTACATGGCCGATGTCGATGAGATCGTCACAGGCAGGCGGCGCGAAGGCGCGTTCGCGGGAGTGATGACCTTCGTGCGCAAGATGACCCAGTCCGCGGCGGTGTTCGCGGTGACGACGATCATGAGCTGGGGCGGGTTCGTGTCGGGCGCGGAGGTGCAGAGCGAAGGGGCGATCAACACGCTGGCGATGGTGCTGGGCATCGGCACGGTCGTCGTGCTGATGGCGGGCATCTGGGTCTCCACCCGTTTCAAACTGAACTCCGCGACGCACGATGTGCTGATGGCCGAGATCGACCGGTTGAAGAGCGGCGACACATCCCCCCCCACCCCGGAGACGCGCGCCATCGTCGAGGATCTGACGGGCTGGCAGTACGAACAACTATGGGGGAACAATCCCGTCGCCCACGCCCGACCGAAGGAGCAGACCGCATGATGATCCGCCATGCCTCGGCGATCGCCGTGCTGATCGCCGCGATGCCCGCCGCGGCGCAGGTCGGCCGGGTCTATCCGAGCGAGATGCAGACGGTGGTCGATCGCACGACCGGCCGCGCGCTCACCTATCTGACCGATGGTGCGAAGGGCGACAGCAAGATCTATCCGACGCATCCGCAATGGGCTGAGGACGGACGGCACATCATCTTCCGCTCCTCGACGCGCACGGAAGGATCGCAGGTCTTCGCGGTGGACGAGATCGCCGGCGCGATCGTCCAGCTGAGCGAGGGGCCGGGCGTCGGCGCGGGCAGCGTCAACGTCGCGCGCAAGTCCAACCGCATCTATTACATGCGCTATCCGGCACGCGACGATGCCGAGGGGCGGATCAGGCTGATCGAGGTCGACCTGACTGCGCTGCTGACCGATGCCGCCGCTGGCACGCCGCGCGCGGGCGGTTACGAACGCGTCGTCGCGACGCTGCCCAAGGACCATATCGAGGCGGGCGGCTTTACCCTCGATGCCGATGAGAAGACCGCCTATGTCGGCTTCGACGCGCGCCGGGCGCCACCGCGCGGGGCAGGCCAGCCGGTGCCGCAGGTGCCGGGCGGCATCCGCGCGATCGATATCGCCAGCGGCAAGGTCGGGACCGTCGTTGAGACCCCGTTCCGCATGGGCCATGTCCAGGCCAATCCGTTCGTGCCCGGAGAAATCCTCTATTGTCACGAGACCGGCGGCGACGCGCCGCAGCGCATGTGGGTGGTCAGGGCCGATGGCAGCGGCAACCGGCCGCTGTACAAGGAAGGCCCGCTCGACTGGGTGACGCACGAGCAGTTCGCCGATGCCGATCACGTCATCTTCAACCTGATGGGCCACAAGCGCGAGCTGCGCCAGGTGCCGACCGGCATCCTGGTGGTGAACCTGCGCGACAACAGTGTCGAACATCTCGGCCAGATCCCGATCGAGGATTTCAAGCGCACTGCGCTCGCCGGGTTCAACGATCCCAATATCCCCAAGGATAAGACCAGCACCGGCGGCTACTGGCACAACGCCGTCACCTATGACGGGCGCTTCGCCGCGGGCGACGATTTCGACGGCAACGTCCACCTGATCGATCGCCGCACGGGCGCACGCACCCTGCTCACCACGGGTCATCTGATGCGGCCCGACCATACCCATCCGAGCTTCAGCCCCGATGGCAGCCGGCTGCTGATCCAGTCCGGCCGCCAGACCGACGGGCGCACGCTGGCGCTGGCGATCGTGCCGGTGCCCGAGGCGACGGCGGAATAGACGTGCTTGCCGCATTGCTCGCATTGGCGGCGCAGGACGCACCCAAGCCGCTGTTCCGCGATCCGGTGCACGACGGCGCCGCCGACGCATCGACGGTTTACGATCCGGCCACGCGCGAATGGGTGATGTTTTACACCAATCGCCGCGCCGATCTGCCGGTGGCGGACAAGGACGTGTCGTGGGTCCACGGCACGCATATCGGCACCGCGCGGTCGAAGGACGGCGCGGCGTGGCGCTATGGCGGGGTCGCAGCGATCCCGGCGAACTGCACCGGGCCGACGCTGTGGGCGCCCGAGGTGCAGCGCTTCGGCGACACCTGGCATATGTGGCTGACGGTGGTGCCCGGCATCTTCAGCGACTGGAACGCGGGCCGCTTCATCGTCCATCTGACCAGCCGCGATCTAAAAAGCTGGACCTGCGGCGAGCGGCTCGATCTCGGTTCGGACCGGGTGATCGACGCGAGCGTGGCGGCGCTGCCCGGCGGTGGCTACCGGCTGTGGTTCAACGACGAGCGCGCGGACAAGGCGATCCGCTATGCCGACAGCGCCGATCTGGTCGATTGGCGGGTGAAGGATATCGTGGTCGACACGCCCGGCGAAGGCCCCAAGGCGTTCCGCTGGAAGGGGCGCTGGTGGCTGGTGAGCGACGCGTGGAAGGGGCTGCTGGTGATGCGCTCCGACGATGCGACGCGCTGGACGCACCAGCCGGGCTATCTGCTGGGTGACGCCGGCAAACAGCCGACCGACCGCGCCAAGGGGCAGCATCCCGACGTGATCGTCAGCGGCGACCGCGCCTATCTGGTCTATTTCGTCCACCAGGGCGGCGAGCCCGAGGCGAAGCGCGATCCGGCCTGGGCGCGCCGCAGTGTGTTGCAAATTGCCGAGATCATGGAGCAGGATGGCGTGCTATCGATCGATCGCGAGGCGCCCGTGCGGATTCGTCTCACGCCACCACGGGAGTCCCAGCCATGAAGCGTCTTGTTGCCGTCCTCGCGTTGATCTGTGCTGCCGTCCCGGCATCGGCGCAGAACTGGTCGCGCAGCTGGGCGGTGGCCCCGCAGGCACCACCGGAGGCCAACAGCGACCGGCCCCTGCCGGACCTGAAGGACCGCACCATCCGCCAGGTCGTTCGCCTGTCCACCGGTGGCCCGCGGTTGCGCGTACGTCTGTCCAACGAGATGTCGGATGTGCCGATCCGCATCGGCGCGGTGCATGTCGCGATCGCCGATGCCGATGGGCGGATCGTTCCCGGCAGCGACCGGGCGGTGCGCTTCGATGGAGAGAGCAGCGTTGCGATCCCCGCGCACGCGCCGATGCTGAGCGAGCCGATCGCGTTGCCGGTCAAGCCGCTGCAGCGCATCGCCATCAGCATCCACCTGCCCGACGGCGCGCCGCAGCCGACGCTGCACCAGCACGCGGCGGCGACCGCCTGGATCGCGGCCGGGAATCAGGCGAGCGCGGTTGCGCTCAGCGGTGCGAACGCGTTCGGCCAGCGGCTGATCATCGCCGGTGTCGATGTCGAAAGCGCGAAGCCGCGCCGCACCGTCGTCGCGTTCGGCGATTCGATCACCGATGGCTCGGCGGCGACCAACGACGCCGATACGCGCTGGCCGGACCTCGTTGCCGAGCGGCTGCAGCACGCGAAGCTGGACATGGGCGTCGCCAATCTGGGCATCGGTGGCAACCGCGTGCTCGAGGACGGCAACGGCCTCAACGCCCTGGCGCGGTTCGATCGTGACGCGCTGTCGGTGCCGGGCGTCAGCCACGTCATCATATTGGAAGGCGTCAACGATATCGGCGCAGCCTGGCGCGACAAGGCTGCCACTCGACCCAGCGCTGATGACCTGATCGACGCCTATCGCCAGCTCATCGCGCGCGGACATGACCGCGGGGTCAAGGTGATCCTGGCGACGATCCTGCCCTACAAGGGCGCGGGCTATTGGAGCGAGTGGGGCGAAGGCGTGCGCGGCGAGGTCAACACATGGATCCGCACCAATCGCGATGCTGACGGCTTCGTCGATTTCGACAAGGCGATCCGCGATCCCGCCGATCCGCTGCGCATGGCCAAGCCCTATGACATCGGCGACGCGTTGCATCCCAACGACGCCGGGTTCCGTGCGATGGCCGCGGCGGTGGATTTGAAGCTGCTGCGCTAGTTCAGCATTCCGGCAGGGCGTTGCCCGTCGGCGAGACCGTGGTCGTGCACGGGTGCGTCGGATAGGCTTCGAGGTCGAGCTCGGTCGCCTCGCGCACCACCGTCACCTTGTCGCCGTCGTCGCGCATCTCGTAGAGCTTGCCCAGCGCGTAGGTGAAGGGGCGGTGGAGCACCATCATCAGCTGCCCGTCGAACCGGCGGAACAGCATGCCATGGCCGCTGTCGCGCCTGACCAGCGGATCGAGCTGTTCCCACGGCCCCTCGATCGATCCCGATTTGGAGCGCGCGAGCGCCTGGACATAGCCGCGCTCGCCATAGCTCGACCACAGCATCAGGAGCGTGCCGGTCTTGGTGCGGAAGAATTCGGGGCCGTCGGTCACCCAGACCTCATCGCCGTCAGGCTGGCGCTGACCCCGCGCCCAGGAGGCTTCGTTCGCCTTGAACAGCAGCCGCGGCTTGCCGGCGGGCCTGAGATCGTCGGTCAACGGCAACGCCTCGATCGTACCGATGGTCGTCTGCAGCCATTCGTGTGCATAGACGTACCAGGGCCTGCCCTGCGGATCGACGTAGAGCGTGCCGTCGAGCGTCATCAGCTCCTTGGGAGCAACCGGTTCGCCCTTGTTGACCAGCGTGTAGGGGCCGCCGAGTTGGTCCGCGACCGCCATCACCGTGCCGCGGCGATAGGGCTTGCGGTTGCCCTGCACCGGCAGCTTGGCGCTCTCGTCGTGGAAGGTGGTGAACAGATACCACTTGCCCTTCCATTGATGGACCTCGGGCGCCCAGCTGCCCGCCTTGGCCCAGGTGCCGGTTTCGGGGAGGGCGAACACCAATTTCGGCTTGGTCCAGTGCTTCAGATCCTTGCTGGTATAGGCCATCGTCCCGAGCCGGGGGTCGCCCGACATGGCGGTCTCGTTGCGGTTGAACAGGTAATAGGTCTGCGTCGTCTCGTCGGCGACGATCCAGGGATCGTGGAGCTGCATCTGCGGCATCAGCAGCGTCGCCTCGGCAGGCGCGGGGCGCTGCTGCGCGGAGCCGGGAATCGCGGCCGTGGCGGCGAGCAGGGCGGCGAGGATCAGGGTGCGCATCGTCTTACTCCGCCAGCAGGTTGCCGTAGCCGATCACGATGGTCGCGGCGACGAGGATGCCGACGCCCGCCCACACCATCGCCTTGACGCGGGGCGCGGCGTCCTTCCATTCGCGAAAGGCGAAGCCCCAGAGCGTGCCGAAGATGATGATGCTCGCCATGTGCAGCGTCCAGCTGGAGAAGCCGAGCCGGCCCATCTGGCTTTCGCCCATCGTGTAGAAGAAGAACTGGAAATACCACGCAGTGCCGGCGATCGCGCAGAGCAGCAGGTTGCGCGCGAGCGGCGCGCCCGCGGCCGTGCCCCGGCCGAGCCATTGCGGCGCGCTGCGGTTGCGCGCGATCAGCACGACGCACCAGATGGTGTTGGTGATCAGCCCGCCGAACATGACGAGGCACAGCACCGGAAGGCCGGTCCACAGCGGCCCCGTGCCCGCCTCTGCCGAGATCGCCTTGATCGGCTCGCCCGCGGCGAGGCCGAAGGCGAAGCAGGCGGAGAAGATACCGGCGAGGATCGCGACGACGATCCCCTTGCGGAAATCGAACTCGGCGACGGCCGCCGCCTTCTGCTCCTGCGAAAGCGCCGCGTCCTTGCGCGCGCCGGCCATCGCGACGACGACGATGCCCGCCAGCGTCATCAGGATGCCGCCGAGGATGATGTTGCCGGAGAGCGTGTCGAGCAGCTTGCTGGCGAAATCGCCGGCGAAGATCGGCGGGATCAGCGTGCCGAACACGGTGCACAGCCCCAGCACCACCGCCATGCCGAGCGACAGGCCGAGATAGCGCATGACCAGCCCGTAGCCGAGCCCGCCAAAGCCCCACAGCAGACCGAAGAAGACCGGCCAACCGATGACGGATGCTGGCGTGCGGCCGAGCACGCCGAGCAGGTCCTCGGTCTGGATCGCGGCGAAGAACCAGGGAGCGAGCAGCCAGGAGAAGATGCCGCCGGTCAGCCAGTAGATCTCCCAGTTCCAGCGTTTCACCCCGCGATAAGGGACGTAGAAGCTCGCCGAGGCGAGGCCGCCGAGCCAGTGATAGAAGACGCCGACCAGCGGGTTGGGCGTCACAGCGTTATCCCGAGCCGGTAGAGCCGGTTGGCGTTGCCGGCAAACATCGCGCGCCGCTCGTCATCGGAGAAATCGGCGGTGATCGTGGCATAAGCGTCGAGATGCGCGTCGAAGTCGCCGAACAATTTGTCGGTCGGGAAGTCGCTGGCGAACATCACCCGCTCAGGCCCGAACGCGTCGATCGCGGCGAGGATAGTGCCGCGCGCATGGACGGGATCGAACGGACGGCGGGTGAAGCCCATGCCCGACAGCTTGATCGCGGCGTGCGGGATGGCGGCGAGCGCGGCAATGCCGGCAGTCCACGCGTCCTCCTCGCCGGGCACCATCATGCCGGCGTGGTTGATCATCACCGGAATTTCGGGGTGGCGCTCGATTAGTTTGGCCAGCGCGGGAAACTGGCCGGGATAAGCCTGGAGGTCGAAGCTGAGCCCGTACTTTCCGAGCAACGCATAGCCGCGCTGCCACGCCTCATCCCCGGTCATGTCGCGCGGGCCGTAAGTGCGGCGCGGATCGGCGTGCCAGTTGACGATGTGGCGGATGCCGCGGACGTTCGGGTGCGCGGCGTGCGCCTCGAGCAGGCCGTCGAGATCAGGATCGGCGAGATCGGCGAAGGCGACGATCGCATTCGGCATGCCCCGTTGGTCGGCCACCGCCTGCTGCCAGATCGTCTCATCCAGTGCCTGGGCGGGATCGGCGCCCGCGTCGATATGGACGATGCCGCGCACGTCCCATCCCACCGCGTCTGCCAGATAGTCGTCGAGCAAATAGGTCGCCGCGATCGGCTCCACGCTGCCATTGGGGCCGTCATCGGAGAAGGGCGGAGTCAGCCAAGGATAGCTGATCCGGTCGAGATCCCAGAGATGGACGTGCGCGTCGATGAAAGGGAGACGCGCGCCCATCGTCAAAAGGTCGTGCGCCCGCCCGAGGTGTCGAAGGTGGAGGCTGTCGTGAAGCTGCACTCGGCGCTTGCCATGAAGCACACCATTGCCGCGCTTTCCTCGACCTCGCCCAGCCGGCCCATCGGGATCTTGGAGCGCATGTAATCGACCTGGCTCTGCGGCAGCTGGTCCAGGATCGGGCTTTCGAACGTCGCCGGGGTCAGCGCGTTGACGACGATGTGCTTGTCGGCGAGCTCCTTGCCCAGCGACTTGGTCAGGCCGATCACGCCGGCCTTGGACGCCGAATAGGCCGAGGCGTTGGGATTGCCCTCCTTGCCCGCGACCGAGGAGACGTTGACGATCCGGCCGTAGCCGTTGGCGATCATGTGCGGCACGACGGCGCGGCAGCAGTAGAACAGGCCGTTGAGGTTGATGTCGATGACACGCTGCCAGCTGTCGATCGGATAGTCGTGGACCGGCGCGGTCGCCCCGGTGACGCCTGCCGAGCAGATGAGGATATCGACCTTGCCCAGCGCCTCCGCGCTCGCCTGTGCGGCGGCGTGAACGGCATCGGCGTCGGATACGTCGAGCGAGACGAAATATGCCGCGCCAACCTCGCGTGTCGCCGCCTCGACATCGCCGTTGAGGTCCCACAGCGCGACCTGGCCGCCTTCGGCGACGATGCGCCGCGCGACCGCCTTGCCGAGGCCCGACGCGCCGCCGGTGATGATCGCGGTTCGCCCGGCGAAACGCCCCTCGAACAGGCTCATGCGGGCACGCCCTCGCCGAGGTTGCGCCAGGCGACGACATTCTGCGTCTGCTCGCCGAGGCCGGTGATGCCGAGGCGCATGGTGTCGCCCGCCTTCAGATAGATGGCGTCGGGCTTCTTGCCCTCGCCCACGCCGGGCGGGGTGCCGGTGATGATCAGATCGCCCGGATAGAGCGTCACGAAGCGGCTGAGATAGGCAATGATCTCGGCAATGTTGAAGATCATCGTGCGGGTGTTACCGGTCTGCATCCGCGCGCCGTTCACATCGAGGAACATGTCGAGCGCCTGCGGATCGCCGACCTCGTCGGACGTCACCAGCCAAGGCCCGACCGGGCAGAAGGTGTCATGCCCCTTGCCTTTCGACCATTGGCTGCCGCGCTGCTTCTGGTTGAAGCGTTCGGACACGTCGTTGGCCAAGACATAGCCCGCGACATGATCGAGCGCGTCGGCTTCCGCGACATAACGGCAGGTGCGGCCGATGATCACGCCCAGCTCGACCTCCCAGTCGCCGTGGGTGGCGTCCTGCGGCAGCATGACATCGTCATTGGGGCCGTTGAGGCTGGAGAGCGCCTTCATGAACATCACCGGTTCGGTCGGGATCGGTAGACCCGATTCGATCGCGTGATCCTCATAGTTGAGGCCGATCGCGACGATCTTGCCGATACCCTTCACCGGCACGCCGTAACGCGCGCCGGCCGGCGCGGCGGGCAATGTCGCCGGATCGATCGCGGTGAGGCGGGCGAGCGCGCCCTGCGAAAGCTGCGCGGGATCGATATCCCCGATCACGCCGGACAGATCGCGGATCGCGCCATCGGCGTCGACCAGACCGGGCTTTTCCTGGCCTGCAGGGCCATAGCGGCAGAGTTTCATAAATGCCTTTTCAGTGGGTGTAGGGCCGCGCGAGCGGCACATCGCGGTTGAGCTCGACGCCGAAACCGGGCTTGTCGAGCGCGCTGGCCTTGAGCCGGCCATTCTCGGGCACGGGCTCGCCGATCAGCTGGGGGTGGAACATCGGCACGACCTGATCGGCCTTGGGCGCCATCATCAGGAACTCGGCGAACGGGCTGTTGTGGCGCGTGATGACGAAATGATAGCTGTAGACCGACGATCCATGCGGGATCACCAACGCGCCCTTGGCATCCGCATAGTTCGCGATCTTGATCAGCTCGGTGACGCCGCCACACCAGCCGACATCGGGCTGGATGATGTCGCAGCAATTCATGTCGAGCAGCATGCGGAAGCCCCAGCGGGTCGCCTCATGCTCGCCGGTGGTGACCAGCAGCCCCGCGGGCACGGCCTGTTTCAGCGCGGCATAGCCCCAGTAATCGTCGGGGCTGAGCGCCTCCTCGATCCATTTGAGGCCGTGTTCGTGCGCGGCGTGGGCGAGACGGGTGGCGTAATCGAGATCGAGCGCCATCCAGCAATCGAGCATCAGCCAGAAATCCGGGCCGACGCGCGAACGCATCTCGGCCAGCTCGGCGATGTTCTTTTTGAGCCCTTCAAGGCCCTCCGCCGGGCCGTGGTGCAGCGGCATCTTGCCGCCGATAAAGCCCATCTCCTTCGCCAGATCGGGCCGTGCGCCGGTCGCGTAGAATTGCAGCTCGTCGCGCACCGCGCCGCCGAGCAGGTGATGGACCGGTTCCTGCCGCAGCCGCCCGAGCAGGTCCCATAGCGCCAGATCGACCCCGGAGATGGCGTTCACCACCAGCCCCTTGCGCCCGTAATATTGCGTCGAGAAGTACATCTGGTCCCAGATCTTCTCGGTCTCACGCGGGTCGCGGCCTTCGAGGAAGCGGGCGAGATGCTTTTCGACGATGAACGCGGCGGGCTCGCCGCCGGTCGTCACGGCGAATCCGATCGTGCCGTCATCGGCCTCGATCTCCACCACCAAGGTGCCCAGCACGTTGATGCCGAAGCTCTGGCGCGACTGGCGATATTCGGGATAGCGCGCCATCGGCGTGGCGATGTGATCGTCGATCCAGTGGCCTTCGCCCTGGTCATGATAGTCCGCGCCGCCGCCGCGCACGACGAAGGCTCGCACCTGCTTGATCTTTGGAAACGTTCCCATCGTCAAGGCAATCCCCCGAAGTCCTCGATCCGCGACACGTCACATTTAACGCGAACAGCATACCAGCATATGGTACGCGATCGCAGCGAAACGGGTGGCGCCAGTGGATGAGGGGCTTTCTTTGTCCTGTTTACATTCTCACTTTATGGGATAGGATACTAGTAGATGAGACAAACAACGTCAAACGAAGAATCCGACGACACGCCCCAGCGGCGCGGCGGCAAGGTGCAGGGCAGCCAGACATTGCTGCGCGGGCTCGACATGCTCGACAATGTCACCGACGGCCCGATCAAGCTTGCCGACCTCGCCCAGCGCATGGGGCTGACCCGGTCGACCACGCACCGGCTGGCCAATGCGCTGATCGATCGCGGGTTCCTCACCTTCCTCCCGCGCGAGGGCTATCAGCTGGGGCCCAAGCTGCTCCATCTCGGCTTTCTCGCGCAGAGCCGCACCGATCTGGTCCAGGTCGCACGGCCGCTGATCGAGGAGCTCGCCGCGCAGACCGAGGACACCGTCCATCTCGGCCGGCTGGAAGACGATCAGGCCCTCTATCTCGACAAGATCCCCGGCCGCAGGCGCGTCGAGATTTCGAGCCGTGTCGGCGATCGCCAGCCGCTCACCTCGACCGGCCTCGGCAAGGCGCTGCTGCTCGACGATGCGCCGGCGCGGTGGCGGCGGCTGTTCGACGGCGATCAGGCCGCCGGCGCCCCGCGCGCGGACTATGCGCTCTGGCTCGATCGGATGAACGGCTATGTCGCCGCAGGCCGCGCCTATGATCTGGAGGAAAACGAGGATCTGATCCGATGCGTCGCGGCGCCGATCCGCGACGCATCGGGCAAGATCGCCGCGGCGATCAGCGTGTCGAGCGCGGCGCAATATATGGACGATGCGCGCATGGCCGCGCTGACCGGCGACGTCCGCGCGACGGCCGACCGGATCAGCGCCGATCTCGGCTGGCGTCCGCCAAGCGACACGCCCGAGCCGATCGCCGATCCGGCGCCGAAGAAACGAGGAAAGGACAAGGGGTGAGGCTGCTCGAAGGCAAGACTCTGTTGGTGACTGGCGCTTCGGCCGGGATCGGCCGCGCCGCGGCGATCGGCGCGGCGGCGCACGGCGCATCGGTTGCAATAAACTACAGCCGCGACGATGCCGGGGCCGAGGCCTGTGTCGCCGAGATCGAGCGCGCCGGGGGCAAGGCGATCGCGGTCAAGGGTGATGTGTCGCTGCCCGAAACCGCAGGCGAATTCGTCGCGCGCGCGGTCGATGCCTTCGGCAAGGTCGACGTGATGGTCAACAATGCCGGGATCTGCCCGTTCCACGCCTTTCTCGACATGCCGGTCGAGACGCTGGAGCGGACGATGCGGGTCAATCTGCACGGCGCCTATTTCATGGTCCAGGCGGCCGCGCGCCAGATGGTGGCGCAGGGGCATGGCGGATCGATCGTCGCGGTCTCGTCTATCTCGGCGCTGGTCGGCGGCGAATATCAGACGCACTACACGCCCACCAAGGCGGGCGTGCATTCGCTGATGCAATCGACCGCGATCGCGCTGGGCAAGCACGGCATCCGCTGCAATTCGCTGCTGCCCGGCACGATCCTGACCGATATCAACAAGGACGATCTCGCCGATCCCGCCAAGCGCGAATATATGGAGGGCCGCGTGCCGCTCGGGCGGCTGGGCCAGCCGGAGGACATGGTGGGTCCGATCGTGTTCCTGGCGTCCGACATGGCGGCCTATGTCACCGGCGCGGCGTTGCTGGTCGATGGCGGCATGTTCGTGAACCTGCAGTGATGCGTCGCGCGGTGCTGCTGGCGGGCCTGCTGCTGGCCTCGCCTGTGCTGGCGCAGGACGCGACCCCGACGAAGATCGTCATCGCCGGCGATTCTACCGCCGCCAACTATCCCGCCTCGCGCTATCCGCAAACCGGCTGGGGGATGATGCTGGGTTGTGCGCTCGAACCGGGCGTTGCTGTGGACAACCAGGCGGTGGGGGGTCGCAGTACCAAATCCTATATCGATGAAGGGCGGCTGGATCGGCTGCTCGCCGGGCTGAAGCCGGGTGATACCGTGCTGATCCAGTTCGCCCACAACGACGCCAACCGGCAGAAGCCCGAACGCTTCGTCGAGGCGCGCGGCGCGTACCGCGACAATCTGCTGCGCTTCATCTGGCAGATAAGGGGCGCGGGCGGCGTGCCCGTGCTGGTGACCCCGGTCGCGCGGCGTTCCTTCGCGGATGGCCAGGCCAAGGCCGATTTCGCGGAGTATTCGGCGGTGGTGCGCGAGCTGGCGACGACCACCGCAACGCCGCTGATCGATCTGGAGGCGCTGTCGCGCGGGCTGCTCGACCGGACGGGGTTCGATGCGTCGAAGCGCTATTACCTGCACTATACGCCGAAGGACGGGGTCGCCGCCTTCCCCGAAGGCATCGCCGATGACACCCATTTCAGCGAGCTTGGCGCGCGGCGCATGGCCGATCTGGTCGCGGGCGGGCTGGCGAGGCTGTCGCTGCCGGTATCGGCCAGCGTCCGCGCCAAGCGGCCCGAACTCACGCGCGGCAAGCCGCTGGGATCGTCCGCATGCCGCTGACGAACGACCTCAGCCGCCGCGCGCTGATCGGCGGCGGGATCGCGCTGGGCGTCGCAACTCAAGTGCGTGCCGCACCCCCTCCCGAACGCATCGCGCTGTGGCCGGGCCGACCGCCGGGCGGCGAGCGCGTCACCATCACCCAGCGCGAAATCCCGCGCTCGGCCGAAGGCCCGGCGGACGACACCGCCTTCGTCAACGTCACCCGCCCCGAACTGACGCTCAACCGCCCCGACAAACCCAACGGCGCTGCGCTGCTGCTGATTCCCGGCGGCGGCTATGTGCGCGTCGCGATCGGCCGGGGCGGGCGGGCGCTGGCGCAGCATTTCGCCGATGCGGGGTTTCATACCTACACGCTCCTCTACCGCCTGCCGGGCGATGGCTGGGCGGCGGGGGCGAACGCACCGCTGCAGGACGCACAGCGCGCGCTGCGCCTGATCCGGGCGCGCGCCGGGCGCGAGGGTTACGACCCCGCGCGGATCGGTGGGCTGGGCTTTTCGGCGGGCGGGCATGTCGCCGCGCGGCTGGCGACCGTGGAAACCTCCACCTATGCCGTCGTGGACGGCGCCGACGCGATGCCGCTGGGATTGAAAGCCGCCGGGCTGCTTTACCCGGTGATCCTGACGGAAGGCCCGCACGCGCACGGGACATCGCGGCGTGAGTTGATCGACAAGAATCCCACAACCGAAAACGTCGCGGGTAACGCCGCGGTCTCAGCGCACACCCCGCCGACCTTCCTCGCGCATGCGCTGGACGATCGCGTCGTGCCCCCGGACAACAGCCTCGCCATGCTCGCCGCACTGAGGGCCGCCAAAGTGCCTGCCGAGTGTCATCTGTTCGAAACCGGCGGCCATGGACTCGGTCTGGAGTCCTGGTCCGGCTTATTCCTCGCCTGGGCGCGCCGCCACGGGCTATGACCCCCGGCCCGCCCCCGCGCGTCGCGCTGTTCGTCACCTGTCTGGTCGATCTGATGCGCCCGCGCATCGGCTTCGCCGCGATCCGCGCGTTGGAGGCAGCCGGCTGCACGGTTGTGGTACCCGAGGGGCAGACCTGCTGCGGCCAGCCCGCACTCAATTCGGGCGATCGTGCGTCGGCGGTAGCGATGGCCAAACGAACCATCGCCGAACTGGAGGGGCATGATCATATCGTCGTGCCTTCGGGCTCCTGCGCCGGGACGATCCGGCTGCATTATCCCGAACTGCTCGCCGACGATCCGCCATGGCATGCGCGCGCCACGGCGCTGGCGGCGCGGACCTGGGAACTGCTCGCCTATCTCGACGAGGCGCGCGGCTGGCGTCCCCAGATGGCGTGCGCAGCGACTGCCGCCTATCACGACAGCTGCGCGGGCCTGCGCGAGCTTGGCATCAAGGCGCAGCCCCGGCGGCTGCTCGCCGGCATGGATGGCCTCACGCTCGTGCCCCTCGCCGGCGAGGAGACCTGCTGCGGTTTCGGCGGCACCTTCTGCATCAAATATCCCGCGATCTCGAATGCGATCGTCGAGGAGAAAGCCGCCGCGATCGAAGCGAGCGGCGCCGGCCTGCTGCTCGCCGGCGATCTCGGCTGCCTGATGAACATGGCGGGCAAGCTCCACCGGCGCGGATCGGGCGTGCGCGCGTTCCACGCGATCGAGTTGCTCGCCGGCATGGGCGACGGCCCGGCGAACGGCGAAGAGGGATGAGCTTCTCCGATCGCGCCGAGGCCGCTTTGGCCGATCCGGTGATGCAGCTCGCGGTCGAGCGCACCGCCGGCACCGCGGAGGCGAACCGGACAATCGCGGTCGATGCCTTCCCCGATTTCGCCGCGGCGCGCGCCCGGGCGGCGGCGATCAAGGACCATGTCATCGCCAATCTCGGCGCGTATCTGGAGCGGTTCGAGGCCAATGCCACCGCCGCCGGCGCCAAGGTCCATTGGGCGCGCACCGCCGACGAAGCCTGCGACATCGTCGTCGCCATCTGCCGCGCGGCGAATGCGAAGACCGCCGCCCGGTCCAAATCGATGCTCGGCGAGGAGATCGGCCTGCCGCACGCGCTGGCCGAGGCGGGGATCGAGCGGATCGAGACCGATCTGGCCGAACACATCATCCAGCTCGCCGACGAACGCCCCTCGCACATCGTCTGGCCGGCGATGCACAAGACGCGCGACCAGGTATCGGCGCTGTTCCGCCGGCACCACGCGTCGCCCCACGTCGATGAAAGCATCGCCGCGATGGCCGAGAGCGCCCGGCGGCATCTGCGCGAACGCATGCTCGGCGCCGATGTCGGCATATCGGGCGCGAATTTCCTGATCGCCGACACCGGCGCGGTGTGCACCGTCACCAATGAGGGTAACGCAGAGCTTTCACTGGTGCCGCCCCGCGTCCATATCGTCACCGCCGGGATCGAGAAGCTGGTGCCGTCGATGCCGCACGCGGTGCATATGCTCAGGATGCTCGCGCGCTCGGCAACCGGCGCGGCGCTGACGCAATATACGACCTTCTACACCGGGCCGAAACGCGCGGGCGATGCCGACGGGCCGGAGGAAATGCACATCGTGCTGGTCGACAACGGCCGCACCGCGATGCGTGACGAGGGATTGGCCGAGATGCTCCGCTGCATCCGCTGCGGCGCGTGCATGAACCACTGCGTGGTGTTCCGCCAGATCGGCGGCCATGCCTATGGCGGCGTCTATCCCGGCCCGATGGGGGCAGTATTGACCCCGGCGCTGGACGGCCTCGCGGCCAACCGCGACCTGCCCCAGGCCTGCACGCTCAACGGCAAATGCCAGGAGGTGTGCCCGGTCGCGATCCCCCTGCCCACGCTGCTGCGCGGTTGGCGCGAGCGCAGCTGGCGCGAGGGGCTGGAGCCGGCGACGACGCGCTGGGGCGTCGGGTTATGGGCCTGGGTCGCGCAGCGCCCGCGGCTCTATCGCATGGCTGCGTCCTTCGCGATCCTGGGCATGCGGCTATGGGGCGGTGGCGGATGGCTCCGGTCGCTGCCGCTCGCCGGAGGCTGGACGCGCCATCGCGACATGCCTTCCCCCGAAGCGGGCAGCTTCATGGCGCAATATGCGCGCGGACGACGGCGGTGAACGCGCGCGCGGCGATTCTCGGGCGGCTGGGCGGCCCGGCGGCATCGGCAGCACTGGGTGCCGACGCGGCCCGTCTGCTCGACACCCCCGAGCGCCCCCCGGTCGATACGGCCGATCCGGTCGGCGCGTTCCTCGCCAAACTCGCCCTGCCCAGCCTGGGCGCGTCGCACGATCGCGTCGGCACGATGGCTGCGGTGCCCGGCGCGGTGCGCCGCTATCTGGATGCGCACGGCCTCACCCCGGCCGTCTATCTGCCGCCGAGTCTGGAATTGAACGCGCGCGACTGGAGCGGCTTCACGATCGACCGCAATTGCGCGCCCGATCAGGCCGTGGCGGTCGCGGTGGCCCGTGTCGGCGTCGCCGAGACCGGATCGCTGGTGCTGGAAACCGCGCCCGACGCGCCGATGCTGCCCAATTTCCTGTGCCTGCACCACATCGTGCTGCTCGCCGCGGAGCGCATCGTACCGCATCTCGAGGACGCTGCTCTTCCTGGCCCGCAACCCCGGGCGCATTACTGGATCACCGGCGTCAGCGGCACCACCGACATAGAGGGCCAATATGTCCGCGGCGCCCACGGCCCGCGCTTTTTGCACGTCATATTGATCGGCAATACTGCACCGATGGGCCATTGACCTTCCGGCGGTCCGCGCGCACCCAAAGATGTGGGTGAATCCGGAGGACATGATGATGTTCATGTGGACGATTTGCGCACTCACCCTGATCGGCACGCTTGTGGTGAGCGCAACCCCGCAAGTCACTGTTGCAGACGGCCAGACCTATTCCTCCAGCGCGCCGATCACCGCGCCCGATCGAAACGGCGTGTTCGTGATCAAGGGCGCGGTGTCCGGTCTGACAATCGGTCCGGTGGCGGTGGCGGGCGCCTATCGCGCAATCGAGTCGGCTGACGGTTCTTCCGCCAGCGATCTCAACATCGTCGGGTTCACAGCAACCGATATCCAGCGCGATGGAATCAGGCTGCGCAACGCGAGCAGCACGACGATCAGCGATTTTCGTATCGCCATGCGCGATACGCCGCAGTCGGGGACAAATTTGCCCCAGGGAATTGCGTTATATGCCGGCGACGGCATCACCGTGCGCGACGGAAGCGTCAGCGGGTTCCGCATGGACAGCGTGCCCGGCAAATATCCCAATGGTGACGGCGTCGCCGCCGAGCGCGCGGTCGCCAACCTGACGATCGAACGGGTCGTTTCCAGCAACAACAGCGATGCCGGCTTCGATCTCAAGAGCAGCGGAACAGTGCTGAACGATCTGGTGGCAGAGGACAATCATCGCGGCTTCCGCCTCTGGGGCAGCGCCCGCGCCGGCACGCTTACATCGAACAATTCGCGCAGTGCCGCGTTCTGGTTCGGTCAGGGCGCATCGGTGACGATCGACCATGTCAACGTCACGTCGCACACCAGTGCGCCGGTCTTCATGATCGAAGGCGCGAGCAGCGTGATCGTCAATTCCTGCACGCTGAACGTGCCGGAGGGGACGAAGCTGGTGATGGGCGCGGGCAGCGCCGCGCAGGTGACGCTGGGAACCGGCTGCGAGGTCTAAGGCTCGCCGAGCCGGTCGATATGGGCGTTCGCCTGCATATTCGGCCCATGAAAATCCTTGATGCACTGCACAAGAAGCGCGAATGTCGATTTGACATTGGCAAGCGGGGGGCTGCTGAGAGGGATATTCTGAATGGCGGCGGACAGCATCACGCGCAACGATCCCGCGCTCCGGGAACCGGGGCTTATCGACCTCCGGCAGATATGGGCGGAAATCCGCAGGCGGTGGCTGGTGATCGCGGTCGCGGTGGCCGTGGTGCTGATCCTGACCGCGATAGCCTATTTCAGGACCATCCCCCAATATACCGCTGTTGCCCAGGTGGCGCTGGACCGGCGCGATATCGAACTGGCGCGCCAGGACACCGAAACCGAGCCGCTGACCACCGATTCGGCGTCGGTCGATACCGAGGTGCAGGTCCTGCGGTCGCCCGATGTCGCCGCGCGCGTGGTGCGCGGGCTGAAACTGGGCAATGATCCCGAATTCGCCGGAGACCAGGCGGGCACCCCTGCCGGCCAGGAAGCGGCCATGCGGGTTTTGCTCGGCGCGCTTGAGATCAATCGCACGGGCATGTCCTACGCGATCGATGTCGGCATCGCATCGCCATCGCCGATCAAGGCCGCGGCCGTCGCCAACGCCGTCGCCGATGCCTATGTCGATGGCATCGTGGCGGGAAAGCAGAATACGCGCCGCCGCGACGTCACCCTGCTCGGCAACCGGCTGGCGCAACTGCGCGGCGATGTCATGACGGCGGAGGCAGCCCTCGCCCGATACCGCGCCGACAATAATCTGCTGATCGTCGATACCGACCGGACGGCATCGGCGCAGGAGCTGTCGGCGCTCAATACCCAGCTGGCCGACGCCCAGGCGCAACAGGCGGCGGCAGAGGCGCGGCTGGCAAACGCGCAGGCGCAGATCCGGCGCGGTCGCAGCGGCGAAACGCTTGGCGAGGCGCTCAATTCGGATGTCGTCCAGCAGCTCCGCACCCAGCAGGCGCAGGCCAGCGCGGAGCGTGCGGCGCTGGCCGTGCGCTATGGCGATCGCCACCCGGATCTGGCGGCGGTCGATCGCCGCGTGGCGGACATCAATCAGGGCATCGCCGCGGAGGTCCGGCGGATCGTCGCAAGCCTGCAGACCGAGGCAGCGGTCGCCCGCGGCCGGACCGGATCGCTGCAATCGTCGATCGGCCGGTCGCAGGGTGGGCTGCGGGCGGAAAATGCCGCATCGGTCCGCATGGCGGAGCTGCAGCGCAACGCCGACTCGGCACGCGGCCTGTACCAGGCGTTCCTGGACCAGTATCGCGGCGCGGTAGCCCGTCAGGGCACCGACCGCAGCAGCGCCTATATCATCGCCCGCGCCATCCCGCCGACCGCGCCGACCACGCCCAACCCGCTCGTCTATGCGGCCCTTGGCCTGATCGCCGCCGGCATTGCCGCGGTCGCGGCGGTCGCGCTGCTCCACTTCCTCGAAAACGGGGTCGAATCGAACGATGATGTCGAACGCAAGTTCGGCCTGCCGACGCTGGCCACGGTGCCGGACATCGCGACCATTCCCGGCGCGAAGGTCCGGTTCGGCGATTCCATGGCGCCGGCGGATTATCTGCTGCAAGAACCGAAATCGTCGTTCGCCGAATCCTTTCGGAGCATCCGCACCGCGTTGAAGCGCGCGCCTGGCGGCGAGAATACCAGGATCGTCGCGGTGACGTCGGCGCTTCCCGGAGAAGGCAAGACGACGATCGCCATCGGCCTTGCGCGATCGGCGGCATTGGCGGGGCAGCGCGCACTGCTGATCGATTGCGACATGCGCCAGCGCGCGACCAGCCGAGAGCTCGCCAGCCAGATCAGCTACGGACTCTCGGACGTGCTTTCGGGCAAAGCGCCACTGGAAACCGCGCTGGTCCGCGATGGCGGGTCGGACACTTTCATCCTGCCGCAAAGCCCGGCCTCAGAGGGGCATCTCGAATTGCTGGATTCGCCGGAGATGACGCAGCTCGTCGCCCAGCTTCGCGAGCGGTTCGACCTGATCGTTCTCGATTGCGCGCCCGTCCTCGCGGTGGCCGAAGCGCGGCAGGCGGCGGTTCTGGCGGATCAGGTGATGATGGTCGTCCGCTGGCGCAAGACCTCGGCGCGCGCGGTCAGCTATGCGCTGGATCAGCTGTTCCGGGTCAATGCCGATGTCGCCGGTATCGTCCTGTCGCGCGCAGATCTGCGCGCGCTGGCGCGTAGCGGCACCGGCGATCAGGCGTTCTACCACGCCTATGAAAAATATTATTCGACCACCTAGAGCGCGTAGCGCACGCCCAGCGACAGGACGAATTCATTGAATCCCCGGCGATCGGGGTTCCCGCTGTCGCGCTTCAATGCGCCAAGCCGGAAGATGCCGCGCAGGTTGCGATTGACCAGCCAGTCGGCGCCCAGAGTGGATTCATAGAAGCGGTCGATCCGATCGGTGGCGCGGTAGCTCGCGGTCTCATAGCCGATCTGCGCCATCAGAATCAGGTTGCGCAGCAGCTCATGGTCGGCCTGCAGCGTGAACCGGGTGGAGATGAAGCCGCCTTCGGACTGAAGCGCCGATGCCTGCTGATCGCGCTTGGCGGCGAGCGTCACCGTCGTCAGCTCGGTCGGCAGCCATTGCAGGCGCGTGTCGATCGCCAGCACGTTCGCATCGGGCAGCGCCACGTCAGCAAAATCGGTGCGCAGCACGCCGATCGCCAGCTGGCCCTGGATCAACGGCGTGATCTCGCCCCGGATGCCGCCGAGTATCTGATAGGTCGTGGTATCGAGCCGGATCGGCTCGCTGACCACCGGGTAGCGCCGCCGCTCCGTCGATAGCGCGACGAACGCGACATTCGCGCCGCTCAGCTCATAGCCGAGCGAGACATCGAACCCGCGCCGGTCGAAATCGCGATAGCTCTGGTCGAACGGCAGCAGCTCCGTGGTCAGCGCGTCCTTGTAGGTACGCTTGCCGAGCGTCGCGCCGCCATCGATCTGCAGCCGCGCGCCGCGATACGCCCCGCGCAGCCGGGCCTCCTGTTCGTCATAGCGCACCGGCTCGAACAGATTGTCCGGCTCGCCGCTGCGCGAACGCTCGACCAGCACGCGCTCGGTCTTGGCGTCCAGCGTAAGATAGCTCCGCCCCGCGACATCCAGCCGGCCCTGCGCGGCAACGCGGTACTGGCTGCCGTCCTCGGTGGTGAACTTGGAATAGAAACGCCGGTCGAAATCGCCATCCAGCCGCAGCCGGTGGCGTCCCCAGTTCGACGCGAGCCCTGCCGATCCGGCGATCCGCGCAAAGGCATCACCGCTGTCCTCGGTGGCGCCGCGCCGGACATTGCTGTCATAGCCCGCAGTCGCCCCGCCCTGGGCGTTCAGCATGAAGCTGCCCAACCGCATGCCGCGCTCCTCGAAATCCGGGTGCTTGCGATCGCGCACCGGCGTTCCGCGCGGGCCGGGCGGCCCCGCCCCGCGCGTGCGCGATTGGACCGGCACGCCTTCGGCATAGCGCTGCAACGCCCGTTCGACCTCGTCGGCGTTATAATCGAAGCGTTCCTCCGCCTCGGGCGCCGGCGGCAGCGCCACCGGTCCGGGCAGCGGGGCCGCGGGATCGCCCTGCGGGACTTGCCCGACAGGCCTGTCCTCGCCCGCCGCCGCATCCTGCGCCCGGGCGGCCGCCGGGATCAGGGCGGCGCCCAACGGCCAAAGCAGATGGAGCGCGCGGAGGCGGAAAATGGTCATGAACCGGATTAGAAGTACCGTTCACCGATGCGCAGGATGTCTCCCGGCGCCACGGCGACATCGGCTTCGCTGTCGATCTCGCGTTCGACATTATCCCCGCGCCGGCGCACGAACACCTTCTTCTTGTTGGCGCGGTAGGTGTAGCCGCCCGCCAGCGCCACCGCCCGTCCGATCGTCATCCCCTCTGCCGTCGGATACCGCCCGGGCCGTTCCACCTCGCCAAGGATGAAGAACGGGCGGAAACTGGTCACTTCCACCGCCACCCGCGGATCGCGCAGATACCCGTCGCGCAGACGCGCCGTCAGCGCCTGTTCCAGTTCCGCCGCGGTCTTGCCCTGCGCCGGCACCTCGCCGATCAGCGGAAAGCTGACCGTGCCGGTGCCGCCGACCTGAAACTCGCCGGTCAGGGTGGGCTCGTTATGGGTGGTCACGCGCACGCGGTCGCTTAGGCCGAGCCGATACGGGCTATCGACCGTTTCGATCGCGGCCTGGGCGGGATCGAGCGCAGGCTTGGCGCCGCCGGTGCATGCCGTCACGCCGAGCGAGGCGACCGCCAGGACCATCAGCCTGAGATCGAGACGAATGAAAGATTTTTTGCCGGGCATCGCTGGGTCCTTGATTGAAGAAGACCGTCGGGAATGACCACGAATTACCTTCTACACGTCGTATTTGCGTTGATTTGAGGCAGGCGGCAAGGGCAACGCGCGGTCATATTGTGCAAAGCAGCATCGCAAAAGGGCAGCCGGTCGCGTATCGGCCACGGCCCGAAGCAGCCAGGGAAACGTATGGCCGACAAGATCCTCTTTGCGATCAACTCCTTGGCCGGGGGCGGCGCCGAACGCGTCTTCGCGCGAATCGTCGCGGCCTCCGAACCCTATCTGAAGGGGCGCGAACTGGTGGTCGCGCTGCTGGACCGCGAGACGATCGCCTATCCGCTGCCCGACTGGGTGCGAGTCGAGCAATTCGATTGCGGGCACGGCATGAAGGCGAGCGCGGGGGCGCTGCGCGCGCTGGTCCGCCGCGAGCGCCCGGCGGCGATGCTGAGCTTCCTCACCCGCGCCAACGTGGCCGCGGGATTCGCCACGCTGGGCGCCGATATCCGCTGGGTGGCGAGCGAACGGGTGGATACCGACGCGCATCTGGGCCGCGGCCTCCGGGCGATGCCCGGCAGACTGCTGGTGCGGCTGACCTATCCCCGGGCGGACTGCATAATCGCGGTATCCCAAGGCGTGGCGGAGGGGCTTTGGGCGCATTTCGGGGTGAAGCGCGAACGGACGATCGCCGTCGCCAACCCGATCGATGTCACATCGGTCGAGCAACAGGCGGCCGCCGATCCCGGGATCGACGTGCCGGACGGCTGCATCGTCGGGATCGGCAGGCTTGTCCCCAACAAGAATTTCGAGCTGCTTATCCGCGCCTATGCGGCGTCGCGGGCGATGGCGAAATTGCTGATCCTGGGCGAAGGCCCGGAGCGTGCGCGGCTCGCCGCGCTCTCTGCGGAACTGGGGCGTGGCGGCGATGTGCTGATGCCCGGATTCGTCGCCAATCCCCATGCGCTGCTGGCGCGCGCCGGCTTCTTCGTCCTCTCGTCCAACGCCGAAGGTTTCCCCAACGCGCTGGTCGAAGCGATGGCGGTCGGAACGCCGGTGATCGCGACCAATTGCGCGTCCGGCCCTTCGGAAATCCTGGCCGATCAGCCGCGCGACCGGATCGACGGCCTGACCGAGACGGAGGCCGGAATCCTGGTGCCTCCGAACGATGTGGCGGCGATGGCGGAGGCGTTCGCGCTGATGCAGGACGACGCCCGCCGCCAGCGGCTCGGCGCCGGTGGCAAGGCGCGCGCCGCCGATTTCTCGGTCGATCGGGCGGTGCGGGCCTATTGGCAAGCGATCGACGGGTGCTGAGGGCGTCCGCGATCGCATTCGGCCTGCTGGCGATCGGCGGACAATTGGGCCGATGGTCGCCCTGGTTCGATGTGGTCAACAGCATCGCCCCACTCACCCTCACCGCCTCGCTGGCGATATTGCTGATCGCGCTGGCCTTCCGGCGCAGCGAAAGAATGGCCATCGCCGCCGCGCTGGTCGGCGTCGCGGGCAGCGCCGAACGGGTGCTCCCCGAGCTTGCCGCGGAATCGCCGCCGGTCAGCAGAGCTGGCTTCGCGGTGACCATCGTCACCCACAATGTCCGGGTCGACAACCGCGATCCGCTGGGCACCGTCGCGATGCTCGCCGGGTCCGGCGCCGATATAATGCTGTTACAGGAAACCGACGGCAGCGTGGCGGGTGCGATTCCCCGGCTTGCCGCGCACTACCCCTACAGCACGCCGTGCCGGCAGGCGCGCTGCGCGATGATCATCCTGTCGCGGTGGCCGATCAGGGCGACCCGCTACCGCATCCGCGATGCCGAGGGGCGGCAGATCGGCCCGCCGCTGATCTGGGCAACCATAGCCCCGCCGGGCGGACCGCCGTTCACCGTCGCCACGCACCACCTGCCCTGGCCGCTGCCGCCGCGCGACCAGCATGCCCGCCGCGCCGCGCTGGTGCGTGCGCTGCCCGGGCTCGACACCCGGACCCTGATCCTGGCGGGCGATTTCAACCTGACCCCCTGGTCGTTTGCGATGGCGGAGCTGGATCGGGGGATGGCCCCGCTGCGCCGCGCCACCCGCGCCCTCCCCTCCTTCCCGGCGCGGTTCGGCGGGGGCAACCGCGCGCTGCCGGTCCTGCCGATCGACCATGTCTTTATCGGCCCCGGCTGGTCGGTGGCGCGCGTCGAGCGGCTGCCTGCGACGGGGAGCGATCATTTTCCGGTGAGAGTGCGCCTGGTCGCCAACTCCGGCCAGACGTTGCGGAAACAGGACGGTCTCGATTGACCTGATTTCGCCGCGCGGGGCATAGCTATGCTGCACTGCGACATAAAGGACAGCCGCCATTTCTGCCGAAGAGATCGATCTGGAGGCCGTGTCGAAGCCCCACCGACGCGGATGCCCGAAAAGCTTCGCCGCCTTGCGCGCGCTGCTCGCCGCGGACCTGTGGCGCTACGCCGGCCGGATCGGGGTGAAGCCCTTCCTGCGGCACTTCCTGCTGACGCCGGGATATAAATGCACCGTCGCGATGCGCACCTGCGGCTATCTCAAGACCAAGCCGGCGATGGCGCTGGGCCTCTATCCGCTGGCCAAGCTCTACCTGCTCCACGTCCGCTACAAATATGGCATCGCGATCCCGGAATATACGCGGATCGGGCCGGGCTTCATGATCAACCGCTTCAGCGGCGTGTTCATCAACGGCGACGTGCAGATCGGCGCGAACGTCAATCTGACCCACGGCACCGTGCTGGGGCAGCTCAATCGCGGCCCGCGCGCGGGCTGCCCGGTGATCGGCGACCGGGTGTTCTTCGGATCGGGCGCAAAGGTGATCGGGCGGATCATGATCGGCAACGATGCGTCGATCGGCGCGAACGCGGTGGTGACGAAGGACGTGCCGGATTCGGGCGTGGCGGGCGGCGTGCCGGCCAAGATATTGTCGGACGCAGGCTCGCGCGGCTATATCAACCGGCAGGTGCCCGACTGGCTGATGGAAAAGTGCCGCGATTGCTTCATCGAATAAGCGTCTCGGCCTGCTCGATCGCGCCTGTCATGTCGGACGCGATGCGAAGGCTCTCCAGTTCCGCCGTCCAGGCATCGATGAAGTTGCCGATCTTTCGGTAGCTGTTGTCCAGCACGACGTGCGGGATGCCCAGCAGGGTGCACATGATATGGCCGTGCAGGCGATCGGTGATGACCACGCGCCCCTCGGACAGCGTCCTGATCCCGCGGTCCAGCCGCAGCTGCGCGACGTCGCGATACACGCCGTATCGGTTGCCGCCCGCGCCGGTCAGACGGTGCTTCACTCGTGAGATCGTCCGACGGCGGCGGACGGTTTTCTTGTCCTCCTCCAGCCAGTCGGTGACGACGACGCGCCGGTCGGTCGCCACGCTGTCGTCGCGCGCGACGCGCTCAAGATCGGTGCGCAGCAGGCAGAGATAATCGACCGACGCCGCCTGCCGCGCGAGGGGGCCGATGTAGAAGGCCAGATCGGGGCACAATATCACCCGGCAATCGAAATGCTTCCTGGCGAAGGCCTCGGACGGCAGATCGCGCACCATCAGCGTGAAATCGCCATGTTCGGCGATGGCCTGCGCGGTTTCGGCGACATCGGCCTCCGCCGCGAAATGGATCGATTGCGGCAGCTGCACCACCGGCGTGCCGCGGCACTTGCGCAGCACGTCGATGCGGAACGCCTGGTGCGCCGGCCAGATCGTGCCGAAATTGCCGCCGCCGTGCAGATACACCGCCTCGCCGGGCCGCAACGCCGGCATGGCTTCGAAGCGGTGATTGTGGAGCGCGCTGGCGAACCGCACCTTACGGCCGCGATCGCGGAAATAGGCGTCCTCGCCCAGCCAGATCGCCGAATCGCCGACGTTCGAATGATCGGGAAAGTCCAGCAGCACCAGATTCCGGCCGCCATGCAGCGGATCGAGGCTGGCGCGGATCTTGTCCTGGAGGGCGGCAATCAATTCGAGATGGTTCATCGTTTCACCCGGTCAAAGGCCCGCGCCTGAGGAGGCGGCGGACTTGCGTGCGTAGTTTGGAAGACAGCGCCAGCACGGCCAGCGCATAGAACAGCATCGATCCGCCGATCAGCGCGGCGAGCATGATGATGTCGGCGGGATTGAACACCCACAGCACCAGCCAGAGCGACGCGCCCATCAGCGTCGAGGCGGCAAAGGCCGGCCAAATGGCGCTGGCGGTGTCGCGCAGCCTGATCCCGGCGCTGGATTTGAGGAAGACGATCTGCAGCGGCAGCGTCAGGTACGCGCGCAAGACATAGCCCGCCGCCACCCACCACAATCCCCAGGGCAGCATCAGCCAGGTGATCAGCACGGTGGTGGTCAGCTGGACGATCGCCAATGTCCGCTGCTTGCCGCTGTTGCCCATCGCCGACAGCGCGGGCGAGGCGAAGTAGTTGAGCGTGAAGGGCACCGCCATGAACGCGAAGATGTGGCCCAGCTGGCCCGATTCCTGCCATTTGTCGCCGAACATCAGCACGATCAATCGGTCGGACAGGATGCCGAAACCGACCAGCGCGGGAAACGACACCAGCGCGCACAGCCCCAGCAGCGATCTGTAGGCGTGGCGCAGTGCCTCGGGATTGTCGCGCACCCGCGAGAAAGTCTGGAGCGCGACGGTGGAAAATGGCTGGATCGCGCCGATCCCGAAAATCTCGGCGCAGCGCCACGCGACGCGGTAGGTGCCGACCGCCACCGGCCCCATCGCCAGCCCGATCAACAGGTCCTGGATGCGCACGATGAACAGCGAGATCAGCTGCGCGATGGTCAGGTTGCCGCCGAAGCGCAGATTGTCCGCTGCCTGGTGCGCGTCGAACTCGGCGCTCGGCCGCCAGCGATAAGCGGTCCAGGACAGGATCGCGCCGATCGTCTCGGTGATCAGCCGCTGGACGACCAGGCTCCACACGCCGAAGCCGTTCAGCGCCGCCGCCACCGCCGCGCCGCCGCCGATCAGCCCGGCCAGCAACGATCGCAGCGCGATGGTCTTGTGGCCGAACTCGCGCAGGCGCAGCGCCATATGCGTCGCGCCTGTCGCATTGATGACCACCGCCACCGACAACAGGCGCAGGATATTGACCAGCTGCGGCTGGTCCAGCCAGTCCGCCAGCACCGGCGCCAGCGCCAGCATCAGCCCGACATAAGCGAGCGCCGCGCCCAGGTTCATCCAGAAGATCGTGGACACGAACCGCTGCGGAATCGACGACACCCGCGCGATGATCTGGGTCAAACCGTTGGTGGCGATGATTCGGCCGACCTCGGCGAACACGAAGGCGATGGCGAACAGCCCGATATCGGCCTTGCTCAGCAGCCGCGCCAGGATGAGGAAGACGATGAACGAGAATATCTGATCGCTCGCCGACCGCCCGATCGTCCAGGCGATCGAGCCCCAGGTCTTGCGCTTCAGCGTGGCATCGAAGGTCGGTTCGACAGGCGTCATGCCAGCGACCGGAGGAAGAAGCGCAGGCGCCCCAGCTGATACCGCAATTTCTCGCCGATCTGCGCGCGGCGCCAGCGCCCGCGCAGCGCCGGCGGCACGGGATGCCGCTCGAACCTTTTGCCGCCGATCTCGCTCTCGGTGAAACTCTCGATCAGGGGGAAGGGGAAGATCGCGAGATTGGGGATGCCGTGCACCCAGCTCCTGTCCATCGCATTGTCGATCGGCCGGTCCACCCGGCGGCAGGCGTCGCGAAAGCGCCGCGCGCCCTGATTGTTGATGACATAGCCCTGCGTCCCGAAGGCATAGCCATGCACCTCGACCAGCGCCTTGGTCCGCTCGATGAACTCGGCCGCCAGCTTCCTGCTCGCCACAGGGCGCTTGTAATAGAGCCTGATATAGTCGTGGCCCAGATCGCCGGTCCGGCTCAGTCGGCCGATGAACTCCCAATCGACGATCACATCGTCTTCCAGGATGATGTAGCGATCGGCCTGCTCGTCCTCGATGAGCGCCGTCCACATCGCGTAATGGCTGGAATAGCAGCCGATCTCGCCCCTGGTCAGCACCCGGCCGAAAGCGATCTGCGCGCGCTCCTCGTCATAGTCGAGCTCGGGGTGGAGCGTGCGCCAGGCGTCGAAGAACGACCAGTCGGCACCGTCGGGCGCCGTGCGGGCGAACACCGCCTGGCGATCCACCGCGGTATCGAGGCTGAGCACCAATATCTTGGTCGATCGGCGCTCCACCGATGGATCGCGCATGGTGAACCTTTCGAATTTCGAATTGGGCAGTAAGACGCGCGCGCCTATGCTGCAATGCACAAGCAGGGGGGTTTCATCGCCTTATCGCGTCGATCGCTCTCATCATCGGCACGGCGAGCATATAGGACATGATCCGCGCCATCGCCGGCACGCCTTCGGGCAGATAGACCGCGCGCAGGAAGCGCGCGCCCACCGCCGATCGCCTGCCCGCGGCATGGCGCGCATAGAGCGCCAGTTCCTGGTTGGCCAAGGCGCGCAGCAGCGGCCGATCCGTTGGCGATGCCGTTTCGATCAGCGCCGCGATCGTCTCGATCAGCACCGGCGGATCGACATGCGCGGTCGATCGTGTCACCCGGTTCTCGGTATCCTGGTGGAATTCGGCGGTGATCGCGGGGCTGTAGGCCGAAGCGCTCACCGCCACCGCGCGCAGCCACATATCCTTGTCCCCGCCGCGCCGCGCGCGCCCCGCCGGGAACAGCCCCGCGCCGATCAATATGTCGCGCTTTATCGCCACCGCGCTGGTCCATAGCGGGCATCGTTCGGTCGCCAGCCACCCCTTGATGATGTCGCCCATCGACAGCGCCGCGCCCACCGGGAGCAGGTCCTCGGCGATACGGTAGGGCCGCCGCCTATCGGCGGAGACGATGTCCGCACGCGCGAAGACGCAGCCGACGCTGCCGCCGGCGGCCGCGGCGGCACGCGTCAGATTGGCGAGGTGATCGGGCATCCAGATATCGTCGGCATCGCAGAAGGCGATCCATTCGCAGGTCGCCGCCTCGATTCCCATGTTGCGCGCGGCATAGCCGCCCGGGCCGGGCGGGCTGCGCCGGAGCAGGGTGATCCCGGGGTGGTGCAGATCCTCGACCATGTGGTCGCCGCCATCGGTCGACCCGTCATCGACGACGATGATCTCCGCCGCCGGGTGCGTCTGGGCGACGACGCTCGCCAGCGTGTCCAGGACATGCGCCTGCTTGTTGTACAGCGGGATGACGACGGAAAAGCGCATGTCAGGCGTTGGCCACGCGAACACGCCGCCGGGCGGGCCCGCCGACGGCGCGCGCCGTCACCCGCGCATAGGCATAATGCAGGGTGAAGCCGCAGATCAGCCCGTACATCATCAGGCCTTCGACCGCCCAGAATGGCTGCGTGCTCATGTTGAGCACCGCATAGCCGAAATGAAGCAGCAGGATCGCGGGCATCACCGCGGGCGGCGTCCGCAGCGCGAGCAGCAGCATGACCAGCCATAATATGACGACGATGCCTGCCCCGATCCACCCGATTTCATAGAGATAGGAAATGACGGTATTCTGCGCATAGACATTGAACACCGCCTCCCAGGAATCGGGGCCGTGGCCGATCAGCTTCTGCAGCGGCGGCGATCGGTTGAACCCCTCGATATATTTGCTCCAGACATAGGAGCGGCCGGACGCCTGCCGCCGCTCATCCTCGGTGAAGCTGTCCAGCGGGCGGATCAGCTTGCTGGGCGCGGCGGCGAAATCGACGACCGATTGCACACGCTGGCCCATCTCGAGGCTGGATGAGGAGATCGCCACGATCGCCAGCAGCGCGCCGACGCTCGCCACCAGCACCCGTGCATTGCGGCGGACCGCGAGCACCGGAATCGACGCCAGCAGATAGAGCAGCAGCGGCAGCATCGCGATCACCGTGGTCCGGTAATTGGCCGCGATCAGCGCGCCGGTCGATGCCAGCAGGAACAGCACCCGTGACAGCGAACTGATCCGCCCGGCAAAACAAAGCGCAACCAGACCGGCCGCGACGCTGATCGAGAAGGTCGATTCATGGAAGAACCCGCCGACATAGGAAACCGAACCATCGCTTTCGGCGAGCTTGCCGATGCCAAAGGCCAGGGAAATCACCTGCATCGCGATCGGCAGCAGGAAGGGTATGATCAGGCTGGCGGCAAACCGCTCCGCCCCTTCCTCGTTGGCGGCCTCGTAGGTGCCGATGATCATGCAGATCAACAGGCCGAACTTCGCGCCCTGTTCGACCATGGCAAAGGGCACGCCGTTGGCGAGGCTGCTGACCGCCATGATCGCCAACAGCCCGTATATCGGTAGCAGGACCGTCAGGAGCAGATGGCGGTAACGGATGATCGACAGGCCGGCCAAGGTGAACAGGATCGATCCCGCGGCGTTCCAGGTCACGCCTCCGAACGCTTCCCGCAACGAGAGGCTGGAAAACGAATCCATCGCGAAGCGCAGCCACAGCACGATCAGGACGTAGCGCGCGGCCCGGCTCTTCAGCCGGATCACCGCCACGGCCAGCACGATGAGCAGGACAAGCAGAACCGGCAGCGCCGCCGCCGGCGGCAGCGCCCATTGTCCCGCGATCTGTGCTGCGTTCAAGCGACAACCACCTTTGCCGAATGCCGGCCCCGTCGGGGCGCGGTCCAATCTACCTTAGCGCTGCGGCTTGTCCAAAGCCTTGTTCGCAGTTGCAGCAAGTCGCCGTTAACACTTTTTTTACCTAATTGATCCACCTGCGGCCTTGCGGAATGCGGCCATCCGGGCGCATCGTCGGATCAAGGGATGTGAACATGGAAGCGCAGCGCAGCTTTGACGGTCAGATCCTGTCGAATCTGTTGCACGATGGCGGCACGCCGCCACCGGCCGGGGCCGATCGCCGCGCATCGCCCGGCGAGGATTCGCCGGTGCACGCGATGCAGCGCCGAATCGAACGCGCCGCGCTTCGCAGCTTCTTTTCCCCCGCCGTCGCGCCCCCGAGCAAGCAGGCGCGCACCGTCGGCGGGCAGCTCGCCATCATCGCCGCGGTCGCCACGCTGTGCTGGCTGGTCGTGATGGGCGTCGGACTCGCCATCACCGGCTGAGCCGACCGGCTTCAGCGCCCAGCCGTTGGCGTTTGCCGACGGCCGCGCTTCCGCAACACGCACACTGTCTCTATGGACGCGAACGCGGGGCATTGCGCCCGGCATGACGTCAACATCCGTTGACCGCGCTCGAACAGGCTCGCCTGCGTGGAGGATTATTTGCGGATAGTTGTCACCGGCCTGCGCGGCATGCCGGGCATCATGGGCGGCGTCGAAAGCCATTGCGACGAACTGCTTCCCCGCATCAAGGCGCTACGCCCGCAAGCGGACATCATCGTGCTCGGCCGAACCCCCTATGTCGGCGCCCGGCCAGTCGATTTCGCCGGGGTCACCGTAAAGGGCGTGCGGACGATCCGATCCACCAGCCTGGAGGCGATAACCGGAACCTTGTCGGCGATCGTCCACGCCCGGTTCCTGGGCGCGGACCTGCTGCATATCCACGCGATCGGCCCGGCGATCGGCGCGCCGTTCGCCAGGTTGCTGGGCATGCGGGTGATCGTCACCCATCACGGCGCGGACTATAACCGGGGCAAATGGGGCCGTTTCGCCAAGACGATGCTGCGTCTGGGCGAAGCCGCCGCGCTGCGCTTTGCGCGCACCGTCATCTGCGTGTCTCCATCGCTGCGCGCCAAGCTCGACCAGACATATCCGCAGGCGCAGGCCGAACTGACCTACATACCCAACGGCGTACCGTCGGCCGGCGCCGAATCCGACGCCGCGGCAGAAAATCGGGCGAATGCGGTGCTTGCCGAACACGGCATGGTCCGCGGCAAGTTCCTGCTGGCGGTCGGTCGCCTGGTGCCGGAAAAGGGGTTCGACACGCTGATCGAGGCGGTCCGCGGTTTGCCGGCGGACACACGGCTGCTCATCGTCGGCGGGTCCGAGCACCGCTCGGCCTATGCGGATCGCCTCCTCGAACTGGCCGACGACCGCATCCGGTTTGCCGGCGCGTTGCCCAGGGCGGTGGTTCACCGGCTCTATGCCGCCGCCAGCATCTTCATCCTGCCCTCGCTGCACGAAGGGCTGCCGATCAGCGCGCTGGAGGCGGCACGTTTCGGTGCGCCGGTGCTGCTCAGCGACATCGATGCCAATCTCGATCTCGGACTTCCGCAGGCAAATTATTTTCCGGTGGGTGACGCGATTGCGCTGGCGGAGCGTTTATCACGGGCGCAGCCTGCCCCGCTTGTCGACGGGGCGGCGCTCTGCGAGCGATTCGACTGGAACATTATCGCCGCTGACACGCTGGCGGCCTATGATCGGGTGGTTGGAGGACACGCCCGCTCGGCCGCGACCGCGCCGGACGGCGATCGTTGAATGTAAGGCGAACTGCCATGATCTTGCGGCGTAATGCGCGCAGCTGGCGATTCTGCCTAATGTATGACGGGCGATTTGATGATATCCATGTTGCGCCGCAACATCGATATTGGCTCGAAGCATTTTTTGCGATCACCGGAGTTACCGTGCAGCACAGCCACTGCCTGAACGGCAAACTATGGGACGCGCGTTTGGCTCATTACCCTCCATCAAGGTGCTATGGCAGGTGAATATCCAATCGCACTTCGAAAGCTGGAAAGAAACCACCGCGTCGCAGCTGCCCAAGCGGTGGCTGTTGCCCGGCGCGTCGGTCAGGCTGCAGCTTCAGCTGCTGGTCGCGTTCATCGATATGATGGCGATCCTGGGCGGCCTGGTGATCGGCAATCTGGTGCGGTTCGACACGCCGTTCGCCGCAGAGGGGCTGTCGTTGTTCGGCCTGGGCTACGGTCTGTTCCTGGCGTATGCGCTTGCCGGCGGCGCCTATCACGCGCGCGTCATCCTGGATCGCCACAACAGCGTTTCATGCACCTTCATGGCCTTTGTGAAGAGCGTGGGCACGGTGGTGTTCACAGCCTTCTTCCTCAAGCAGTCCGAGGAGCTTTCCCGGCTCGTCTTTGGTGTCGGCGTCGCGACGGGCGGGGCATTGCTCCTGCTCGGCAGGCTGTTTTTCCAGCAGGTCATCGGGCGCCGCCACGCATCAACCATCCTCGCCGTGCTGGTCATCTGCGACAAGGTGCGGTGCCGCCCGGAACCCGGCAGCCTGGTGGTGGACGCCGAGGAGATGTCGCTCAGTCCCGACATCAACGATCCGATCATGCTCGATCGGCTTGGCCGATTTGTCAGGGGCGCCGATCGCGTGATCGTCGCCTGCCGGGACGAAAGCCGGCTGCGTTGGGTCATGGCGCTGAAAGGCGCGAATATCATAGGAGAAATCGTGACTCCCGAGTTGAACGATCTGGGCGCGCTCGGCACCGCCCGCTACAATAAAGAAACCACCATGGTCGTATCGACCGGTCCTCTCAGCATGAGGGACCGGCTGCTCAAGCGGACATTCGATCTTTCGGTCGCCATCGGCGCGCTGATCATCGTCGCGCCGCTGATCATACTCGTCTGCATCGCCATAAAGCTGGACAGCAAGGGCCCGATATTCTTCATCCAGGAACGGATGGGCCAGGGCAACCGCCTGTTCAACATGTACAAGTTCCGCAGCATGCGCGCCGAGGCGTGCGATGCGCAGGGCCGCGAATCGACCGGCCTGAACGATAACCGCGTAACCAGGGTCGGGCGCTTCATCCGCAGCACCAGCATCGATGAACTGCCGCAGATCTTCAACATCCTGCTCGGCGATATGAGCCTGGTCGGGCCCCGCCCCCACGCGCTCGGGTCCACCGCCGGGGACAAGCTGTTCTGGGAGGTCGATGCGCGCTATTGGCACAGGCACGCGTGCAAGCCCGGCCTCACCGGATTGGCCCAGGTCCGCGGCCTGCGCGGCGCCACCAACAGCCGGCGCGACCTGACCGACCGGCTGCAGGCGGACCTGGAATATCTTTCGGGCTGGTCGATCTGGCGCGATCTGGCGATCCTGTTCGCCACCGTCCGTGTCGTCGTTCACCACCGCGCCTATTAGCCCTGCGGCAAGGCGTGCATTAAATTCGATTGACGGAGCGCATAAGCTGCTGCACGATCTCGCCACCGCTAAGGCAAAAAAAGTCGAGGATGCAGCGCGTGCAAACCACTCTCTCGCCGGACGAGGCTGCCCTGCAGCATGGCATTTCGCAGGAGAATCCTGACGAAACCATGCTGTACAGCGCGTCCGAACAGGTTGAGATGGCGGAGGTTGGCACCATCTTCAGCGGGATGACCATGAGCCTGTTGATGGGCATGGCGATATGGCTGATGATCATCATCGCGGTTGTCGTCATATTCTGACGGCGCGCCAAAGCCGGTAAGCGTCACGCAGGTTGATGCTCCCAATAAATGACTAGGCAGATGAAAGCGGCCGTCTAGACGATCGAACGCATCGAACCGTCACGTCGCCGTGGCGGGCTTGTCAGCGAAGCCATCGGCCCCTCAGCGCTCGAACAGCGCCCAGAACAGCGCCTCTTCGCATCCGGCCAGACGGACGTGACCCACCGTCGAATCGATCGGCCTCGGCTCCCACCTATACACCAAAGCGCAGGGTCATATTTTTGTCTTGAGAACGCTCTCAAAGCATGCTTTATGGCAGGCAAGGGACGCAAAGTCTCATGCTCGAGGGAGATGACCGTGAACAGGCACGATAGCCGCTGATCCGTCGCCGCGAAGTCGGTTGACCGAATCGCGGACGATACAACCAAGACCGCCATGGAAGAATCCGACCGCTTACCGGTCGATATCGCTGTCGCGATCGGGTGGCAGCGCGTCGCATAGCCGTGCGCGGCATACCGGGTGGCGGTCAATAAAGCGACGATACTCCGAAACGGAGATTGGGGGGACGAGATGAACTGGAAGCGCAAACTGATCGCGGGGTTTCTGACCACCACTGCCATGGCCGGATCGGCCCATGCCCAGTCCACCGGGCGGGCGACCCCGGAGCCATCGGTCGAAGCAGGCGCCCCCAGCGATCAGGCCGGCGACTTCGGCGAAGACATCGTCGTCACCGGCATCCGCGCATCGCAGGCCAAATCGATCGACCTGAAGCGTGAAAGCGCGGCGATCGTCGATGCGATCTCCGCCGAGGACATCGGCAAGCTGCCCGACGTCACGATCGTCGATTCGCTCCAACGCATCTCCGGCGTGCAGATCGTCCGTTCGGCGGGCGAAGGCTCCACGGTCAACATCCGCGGCCTGCCGCAGGTCATCACGCTGCTGAACGGCGAGCAATATCTGTCGCCGGCCAATCTCGGCACCGCCCAGCCCAACCTCAACGACATTCCGGCGCAGCTGATGAGCGGGGTGGTGGTGTTCAAATCGCCCGACGTGCGCAATGCGCTGTCGGGCATCTCGGGCACGCTCGATCTGCGCACCCGCCGCCCGTTCGACTTCAAGGACGGGCTGACCGTCTCCGGCCAGGGCGAGTACCAGACCGGCAAAATCACAAGCACCGACGATTATCTGGTCAGCGGCCTCGCCAGCTACCGCACCGGCAGGATCGGCATCCTCGCCAGCGCCGCCTATAGCGACATCACGCTGGGCAACAATTACGCGGGCATCGGCGGCGGCAGCTTCCTCAACAATGACTGGGGCGGCGGCGGCGCCAACTGGATCGCCCCGCATGGCTACGAAACCTTCCACCGCGAGGTCGAGCGCAAGCGCTTCGGCGCGTCGGGTGCGATCCAGTGGGAGATCGACGACGGCGTCACGCTGACCGCGGAAGGCTTCTACACCCGCTTCATCGAGCATGATCTGCGCGCGGGCATGAACATCTCCAACCGCTGGACCGGGCTCGGCTGGACCACGCCGACCAATTTCACCGAAACCGGCATCACCGGCCCCAACGGCCAGGTCGTCTATGACGTCGACGAATATGATCTCGACGCGTGGTGGGTGAACTCGTTCAGCATCAACCGCTCGATCAAGGCCGAATCCAAGAATTTCAGCCTGGAGCTGGAATATGACAAGGGCGGCCCGCTGACCTTCAGCGCGCGCGGTACCTATGCCGACGCCGATTATCTGAACACCAACGGCCAGGTGCAGGGCGATCTCAGCAACTGGCAATATGGCCCGGACCGGACCTTCGGCCTGTTCCGCAATCCAACCGACCGGACGCGCGGCACCTTCTATCCGGCCAACATCGCCTCGCAATATCCGGCGTCGCAATATTCGAACGGCGTCGTCGGCCCCAATGGCGGCCGCTTCGTCAATCCCAACCCGCTGGGCTATGGGTCCGACCCGCAGCTCCATATCGACATTTCCGGCCGCAATATCGTGTGGAGCGGATTCGACCGGGTGGTCGGCGGCGGCCTCGGCCCCAATTCGACGCTGCGCGACTATATGTCGAACCTCGACAGCTATACCGTTGCGGCTTATTCGTCAGAGGGCAACAACCGCAACAATTCGGACCTTTACGCCGCGCGGTTCGACGCATCCTATGACTTCGAGAAGGCAGACGGGCCGCTGTTCGGCTTCCTCAAGCGGATCGATGTAGGCGGCCGGGGCAGTCGGCGCCGGACCGAAATCCAGAACTATCACCTGTTCTCGCGTCTCTATGCCGGCAACGGCGCGTCCGATCCGAATGGCTGCGCTGCGCAGTGGAAAGCGATCGACGTCACGCTGAACAGCACCGCGCCAGGATCGTGCCGGGCGGGCGAGATGTTGCCGACGCCGGGCTATCGTCCCGACCTTCCGACGAGCGCCACCTTCGATCCCAACTTGCCGATCAGCGCGGAGAACAACGCGCCGACCTATTTCCAGGGCTATACCGCCTGGAAACCGACCCGGCTGGCGGAGAACAACAACGTCTATTTTCTGGATGACTTCGGTTCGATCACCGAGGGCTTCCCGGGTATATGGGTGGCCGATCCGCGCGACCTGAACGATCCGCTGGCCTTCCAGGAGCGCGTCTTCGGCAACGCCTTCCCGGTGATCATCCCGGGCACGTCCTACGACGTCGATTTCTACGAGCAGAGCGGATACGCCAATGCGGTGATGGAATTCGGCGATCTGACGGTCAATGCCGGGTTGCGGGCGATCCACACCAACATCGACGTCCGCCAGAACATCACCGGACCGACGACGCCCTACGGCGACACCAACAGCGATCTGGGCGACACCTTCGACAGCAACGATTATTGGGATTTCCTGCCCGTCATCAACGCGCAGGTCGATCTGACCAACAATCTGAAGGCGCGCGCATCCTTCTCGCGGACGATGATCCCGCTCGACCTGGGCAACTATGGCGGCGGCGTGACCATCAACACCGCCGATGCGCCCTGCGCCAACCCCGGGCCGACCGACGCGCCCTGCGGGCAGAGACAGGTGACCGGCGCCCAGGCGAGCGGCAACCCCGATCTCAATCCGTGGCGCTCGACCAACTATGACGTTGCGCTTGAATATTATTGGGGGCGCGCGTCGCTGCTCAACGCCGGCGTGTTCATGCTCGACATCGCCAGTTTCGTGACGACGCAGACGCTGAACGACGGCCAGTTTCCCGACGGCGACGGCGTCATCCGCCGCACGGTGCCCTTCACCCGGCCGGTCCAGGGAGAGGGCGGATCGTTGCAAGGTGTGGAAGTGGGGGCGAAGATCGCGTTCAGCGACATATTGAGCACCGACAGCTTCCTGGGGAATTTCGGCTTCGATGCCAACTACACCTATTCGGACAGCGCGGCAGGATCGGGCGGGCGGCAGCGGACGGGGAAGGAATTCCCCTTCCAGGATAACTCCGCGCACCAGTACAACTTCGCGTTGTGGTATCAGGACAGCAGGCTGCAGGCGCGCGCCGCCTATAACCGGCGCTCGCCGCGATTGACGGGGCAGATCCAGGGCATCGCGATCTATCAGGACACCAGCCAATATGTCGATCTGAACGTCACCTATGCGCTGACCGACAATTTCTCGCTCTACGGCAACGCCTCCAACGTCTTCGGCGAGATCGAGAAATATTATTACGAGTTCGAAGAGGGTGCCCAGCAATTCCAGGCGCGCAACGAGTTCGAGCCGCGTTACTCTTTTGGCGTCCGCGCCAAGTTCTGATCCCCTCTGGCCGGCCGCGCTATGCACGCGGCCGGCCATCTTTTTGGCGGCAGATGCGAAAGCTCTTGCCACCGTCCATTGATTGCGCGTCCTTGATCCGATGACAGAAGCCTCCCCCCACCGCATCCGATCGCTCGTCATCGTCGGCGGCGGAACCGCGGGCTGGATGGCGGCGGCGGCGCTCGTCAGGCATTTCCACGGATCAGACCTTGCCATCACGCTGGTGGAATCGAGCGAGATCGGCACAATCGGCGTCGGCGAGGCGACCATCCCGACGATCCGGCGCTTCTACGCCAAGCTGGGCTTGAGCGACCAGGCGGTGATGCAGGCGACCGGCGCGACCGCCAAGCTGGGCATCCAGTTTCAGGACTGGCGCCAGGTCGGCCGGGCCTTTATCCATCCCTTCGGCCTCTACGGCCAGAACATGGGCGATGTCGGTTTCCATCACCTCTGGCTGCGCGCGCGGGCGGAGGGCGACGACACGCCGATCTCGGCCTATTCGCTGGGGGCGATGCTGGCCGAGGAGCACCGCATGGCGCTGCCCCAGGCCAATCCGCCCACGCCGCTCGCCACCTATGACTGGGCGCTCCATCTCGATGCGTCGCTGTTCGCCCAATTTCTGCGCCGCTTTGCCGAGGCCTCTGGCGTTACGCGGATCGACGCCAGGGTGGCCGAGGTCGAACAGGGCGACGGCGGCACCATCGCCGCGATCCGGCTGCACGACGGTGGCCGGATCGAGGGCGATTTCTTCATCGACTGCACCGGCTTCCGCTCGCTCCTGCTGGGCGAGGCGCTGGGTGTCGGGTTCGAGGACTGGAGCGAGTGGCTGCCGTGCGACGCGGCGATCGCGGTGCAGACCGAGAATGCGCTCGCCGATCCGCCGCCCTATACCCGCGCGCATGCCAAGGCGGCGGGCTGGCAATGGCGCATCCCGCTCAGGCACCGCGCGGGCAACGGCATCGTCTACTCGCGCAAGCTGATGGGCGAGGACGAGGCGACCGCGACGCTGATGGCCGATCTGCCCGGCAAGCCATTGACCGAACCCCGCGCCATCCCGTTCCGTTCGGGCCGCCGCACACGGGCGTGGCAGGGCAATTGCGTCGCGCTCGGGCTCGCCTCGGGTTTCCTCGAGCCGCTTGAATCGACCAGCATCGCGCTGATCGAAACCGGTATCGAGCGGCTCAAGGAGCTGTTTCCCGACCGCCGCCTCAGCGCCGCACTGGCCGAGGAATTCAACGACGCCACCGCGCGCGAGATGGAGCGCGTGCGCGATTTCATCATCCTCCACTACAAGCTGACCCAGCGTGACGACACCGACTTCTGGCGGCACTGCGCGGCGATGCCGGTGCCCGACACGCTGCGCCGCAAGATCGAATTGTGGGACGCGCGCGGCGAGTTCATCCGCTACCGGTGGGAGATGTTCCACCCGGCGAGCTGGCTGGCGATGTACACCGGCTTCGACCGTATCCCCGAGGGGACGAACCGTGGGCTGGACGGCGCCGATGTGGCGAAGATGGCGGCGGCGATGCGGCGGATGAGGGAGAGCGTCGCGGCAACCGTCGCCGCCACGCCGAGCCACCGGCAATTCCTCGAAACGCTCGATCGATGAACCCGCCCGCACCGATCACGCGCATCTGCATCGTCGGCGGCGGCACCGCCGGCTGGGTGGCGGCGGCGATGATCGCGCATGTCGCGCCAGGCATTGCAGTCGAGCTGGTCGAATCCGACGATATCGGCACCATCGGCGTGGGGGAATCTACCATCCCGCCGTTCCTCGAGCTGATCGCGCGGCTGGGGATCAGCGAAAGCGAATTCATCCAGGAAACCCAGGCGAGCTACAAGCTGGGGATCGAATTCCGCGACTGGCACCGGCTGGGCGAGAATTATTTCCACCCCTTCGGCAGCATCGGCGCACCCGCCGGGATGACCGATTTTTACCAGCTGTGGCTGCGCGCCAAGGGCCGGGGCTATCCCCGTGGTCTGCAGGAATTCGCCCCCGCCGCAGTGATGGCGCATGCCGGACGCTTCATGCTGCCGTTCAAGATGCGCCGCAGCCTGATCGGCGGCGCGACTTATGCGCTGCATGTCGACGCCAGGCTGGTCGCGCGCTTCCTGCGCCGCTTCGCCGAGGCGCGCGGCGTAACGCGCACCGAAGGGATCGTCACCGATGTGGCGACCCGGCCCGACGGCTTCGTCCAGTCGCTCAGGCTCAAGGACGGGCGCGAGATCGCCGCGGATTTCTTCATCGATTGCTCGGGCTTTCGCGGGCTGCTGATCGGCAAGACGCTCGGTGTCGAATGGCGCGACTGGTCGCACTGGCTGATGTGCGACCGCGCGATCGCGCTGCAGACCGAAAATGCCGGCCCGCCCCCGCCCTATACATTATCCCACGCGCAAGCCGCCGGCTGGCGCTGGCGCATTCCGCTGCAGCACCGCACCGGCAACGGCCATGTCTTCTCCAGCGCGCATCTGAGCGACGACGAAGCGACCGCACAGCTGCTCGCGCAGGTCGAAGGCGAACCGGTCACCGATCCGATGACCGTTCCCTTCCGCACCGGCGTGCGCGAGACGATCTGGCAGGGCAATGTGCTGTCGCTGGGGTTGGCGGCGGGGTTCATCGAACCGCTCGAATCGACCGCCATCCACCTCGTCTATCGCGGTATGGATTTCTTCTTCCGCTGTTTGCCGGGCGCGGATTGCGACCGGCACCTGATCGGCGAGTATAACCGCCGGATGACCGCGGATTACGAGGAGATCCGCGACTTCATCATCCTGCATTATTGCGTCACCGAGCGCGACGACACCGCATTCTGGCGCGCCTGCCGCGACATGGAATTGCCGCCCGAGCTCGCGCGCCGCATCGCGCTGTTCCGCGCCAACGGCACGATACCCGAAACATTGGACGGGCTGTTCCGCAATGTCAGCTGGCAATCGGTGTTCGACGGCATGGGCGTGGTCCCGCGCGCGCACCATCCGCTGGCCGAACGGATGGATCTGGCGGCGGCGATCGCCGATATGGACGGTGCGGCGGTGGGGCTCAAGCGGCTGGTGGAGGAACTCCCCACCCATGCCGGCTTCCTCGCCGAACATTGCCCCGCGGCGCCGCCGGAAAGGGTACGCGCGTGATCCGCTTGCCGAGTGCACCGCGCTGCTGGCAAGACGGCTGACAAGGGGGATCAATGCCGCACACGCGCCGTCAGGCGGTCACCATCAAGCATGTCGCGGCGGAGGCGGGGGTCTCGCTGCAGACGGTGTCGCGCGTCATCAACAACGAACCGAACGTGCGCCCGGTGGTGCAGGAACGCGTCCATGCCGCGGTCGCCAAGCTCGGTTATGTGCCCAGCCTCGCCGCGCGGCGGCTGGGCGGATCGCGGTCCTACCTCATCCTCGCGCTCAACGATCGCGACCGCACCATCGAAGGCTGGCAGTCGGGCGAGGGCACAGACTGGGTCGATCAGATGCTTCTGGGCGGCATGCTCAAATGCGCCGAGCACGGCTATCGGATGATCTTCGAGCTGGTCGACACGCACAATGCCCATGTCGAACGCGAGATCATGAGCGCGCTTTCGTCACTGCGCCCCGATGGCGTGATCCTGACGCCGCCGCACGGCGACAATCCGATCATCACCGATCTGCTGATCCGTCAGGCCATCCCCTTCGCGCGGATCGGGTCGGTGCATGATGGCGCGGGCTTCTCCATCTCGATGGACGATGCGCACGCTGCCGAGGTGGCGACCGCGCATCTGATCGGCCTTGGCCACAAGCGCGTCGGCTTCATCACCGGCAGCGACGAATATACGCTGTCGGCCGCGCGGCTGGAGGGTTGGCGGCGGGCGATGCGCACAGCGGGGCTGGAGGACGCCGAAGAGCTGATCGGGCGCGGCGATTTCACCTTCGATTCGGGCATTACCGCCGCGACCCAGCTCGTGTCGCTGGCCGATCCGGCGACCGCGATCCTCGCCAGCAACGACCAGATGTCGCTAGCGGCGCTGCATGTCGCGGAGGCGCGCGGGCTGGCGGTGCCGCGCGATCTTTCGATCATCAGCTTCGACAACACCCCCGTGGCGCGCTTCAGCGTGCCGCCCCTCACCGCCATCGCCCAGCCGATCGCCCCGATGACCGCGCGCGCCGCCGAGTTGCTGATCGAGGCAAAGCAGGGCAAGCCTGATCCCGACGCACCAAGCGTACTGCCGTTCGAACTGGTGGTGCGCGCCTCGACGGGACCATGTGACGGCTGAACCCACCACGCCGGACAACCGGCAGAGCACGAACTTCCTCCTTATCTACGCGCTCGCCTATGCCGGCGGGTTCGTCGCCTATGTGCCCTTCCTCACCATCCTGCTGCCGGTGAAGATGGCCGTCACCGCGGGCGATCTGAAGGTCGAATGGCTCGCCGCCGCCACCCTGCTCGGTGCGGTCGCCGCCAGCATCGCCAATATCGCCTTCGGCTGGGCGAGCGACCGGACCCGGTCGCGCCGGCCGTGGATCATGGCCGGGCTGCTGCTGACGATCGGCGCCTATGGGCTGATCCATTTCGCATCGACGCCCGCCGCGATCGTCGCCGCGATCGTCCTGTGGCAGGTCACGCTCAACATGATGCTCTCGCCGCTTGCCGCGCTGGCGGCGGACCATGTGCCCGATGCGCAGAAGGGCGTGCTCGCCGGGCTGCTGGGCGCTGGCCAGCCCCTCGGCTCGGTCGCCACGATGGTCGTCACGCTGCCGGGTGTCGAGGTGGAGATGGTGCAGTTCGCCGCCGTGTGCGCGATGTTCACCGCGATGGTGCTGCCGCTGTTCGTGGTGCGCCCGCGGCCGATCGCCGCGGAGCCGCCGGTATCGGCCGAACAGCGCATCGTCCGCCGCCGCGATCTCACGCTGATCTGGTTCGCGCGCCTGTTCGTCCAGACCGCCTGCAGCGTGCTGTTCAGCTTCCTCCTCTATTATTTCCAGTCGCTGCCGGGAGAGGTGGCGACGGTGGCGACGGTGGCGCGTACCGGCGGCGTCACCATGCTGCTCGCCATCCCCCTCGCCCTTCTCCTCGGCCGCGCGTCGGACCGGATCGGCGCGCGCCGTCCGTTCCTGATCGGTGCGGCGCTTGCCATGACGGCCGGGCTTGGGGTGATGGGGACGACGACCGCGCTTCCCGTAGCGATCCTGGCCTATGGGCTGTTCGGCTGCGCCTCGTCGATCTTCCTCGCGCTGCAATCGGTCTACACCATGCAGCTGCTGCCATCGCCCGCCCATCGCGGGCGTGATCTCGGCCTGTTCAATCTCACCAATACACTGCCTTCGTTCCTCTCGCCGCTGCTCGCCGTCACGCTGGTTTCGGGCCAGAGCTTCACGCTGCTGATGGGAACGCTCGCCGTGCTTGTGATCCTTTCGGCGGTGCTGGTCGCGTTGGTGCGGAGCGAACGCTGAACACCGCCTCGCGTCACCATGCGCTTCGCACAGGAAACGGCCATTGACAACGTTGACAGTCATATGACAAGCAGACGCCGAAAACCGCTTGAATTTCGATGGCTCCACCGTCACAACCACGATTGATAACGTTCTCAACGAACGCATTGGAGAGATGAATGCTTTCGCGCACCAGCCTGTTCGCCCTTGTTGCCGTGCTTTCTGCTCCTGCATCCGCGCAGCAGGCGAATCCCGCGGCCTGGCCCGCCGCGAAAAGCCCCGCCGCGATCACCGATGCCGCGACCGAGGCGAAGATCGACGCGCTGATCAAGCGGATGACCATCGAACAGAAGGTCGGCCAGACCATCCAGGGCGATATCAGCGCGATCACGCCTGCGGACCTTGCCAAATATCCGCTCGGCTCGATCCTCGCCGGGGGCAATTCCGGGCCGAACGGCAATGAGCGGTCGTCGGCGCAGGATTGGCACGCGCTGGTCAAGGCGTTCCGCGACGCATCGATGCAGACCGGCCTCAAGATTCCGGTGATCTTCGGCATCGACGCGGTGCACGGCCATGCCAATGTGCCCGGCGCGACGATATTCCCGCACAATATCGGCCTGGGTGCGGCGCACGATCCCGATCTGATCAGGCGTATCGGCGCGGCAACCGCCGCAGAGGTTGCCGCCACCGGCATCGAATGGACCTTCGCCCCGACCCTCGCGGTGCCGCAGGACGGCCGCTGGGGCCGGGCCTATGAAGGCTATTCGTCCGATCCCGCGCTGGTGAAAAGCTATGCCGGGCCGATGACGCTGGGCGTGCAGGGCGAACTGGTCGCGGGCAAACCGCTCGCGCCCGGCCACATCGCCGCGACCGCCAAGCACTTCCTCGCCGATGGCGGGACCAAGGACGGCAAGGACCAGGGCGATGCGATCCTGCCCGAGGCGGAGCTGGTCCGGCTGCATGCGCAGGGCTATCCGGCCTCGATCGACGCCGGCGCGCTGACCGTGATGGTGTCCTTTTCCAGCTGGAACGGCGTCAAGCATCACGGCAACAAGAGCCTGCTGACCGATGTGCTGCAGGGGCGCATGGGCTTTGCCGGCCTTTCGGTCGGCGACTGGAACGCGCACGGCCAGATTCCCGGCTGCAGCACGACCAACTGCCCGCAGGCGATCAATGCCGGGCTCGACATGTACATGGCGCCGGACAGCTGGAAGGGGCTGTTCGAAAGCCTGACCGCGCAGGTGAAGAGCGGCCAGGTGCCGATGGCGCGGCTCGACGATGCGGTGCGCCGCATCCTGCGGGTCAAGGCCAAGCTGGGCATGCTCGACGCCGCGCGGCCCGATCCTGCCGGCGGTCTCGGCCTGGTCGGCGCGCCCGCGCACCTCGCGCTCGCCCGCGAGGCGGTGGCCAAATCGCTGGTGCTGCTCAAGAACAACGGATCGGTGCTGCCGATCAAACCGGGCGCCAAGGTGCTGGTCGCGGGCGCGGGCGCGGACAATTTCGCCAAGCAGGCGGGCGGCTGGACGATCAGCTGGCAGGGCACCGACGTGACCGCCGCCGACATGCCCAACGGCCAGACCATCTATGCCGGCATCGCCGATGCGGTGAAGACGGCGGGCGGCACCGCGACGCTGGCCAGGGACGGGGCGTTCACCGCCAAGCCCGATGTCGCCATCGTCGTGTACGGCGAAGATCCCTATGCCGAATTCCAGGGCGACGTGCCGACGCTCGATTACCAGCCTGCGGGCGCGACCGATCTGGCGCTGCTCAAGAAGCTGAAGGCGGCCGGCATTCCCGTCGTCTCGGTATTCCTCTCGGGCCGCCCGCTATGGACCAATCCGGAGATCAACGCCTCCGACGCGTTCGTCGCCGCGTGGCTGCCCGGATCGCAGGGCGCTGGCGTAGCCGATGTGCTGGTGGCGAAGAAGGACGGCAAGACCGTGCGTCCCTTCACCGGCACGCTCAGCTTCCCCTGGCCCGGGACCGCGGCCGCCCCCGTCATCGATCCGCTCTGGCCGCTTGGCCACGGGCTGAAATATGGCGAGACCAGGCCCGTCGCCGCGCTGTCCGAAGATCCCGGCATCGATGTCGCCGCCGCGCTCAACGCCGATCGCTATTTCGACGCCGGCCGCACGCTCGCGCCCTGGGCGATGACGGTCAACGACGCCGGGGGCGGCCGCCCGGTGACCAGCGCTCCGGTCGATAGCCCGGCCGGCGCGATCACAACCCGGTCGGTCGATCTCGCGGCGCAGGAAGACGCCAAGCAGATCGTCTGGACGGGCAAGGGACAAGGCACGCTGTCGATCGGCGGGCCCGCCGCCGATCTCAACCGCCAGCTGACCGGCGCCTTCGCGCTCGCGATCGACTGGCGCATCGATGCCGCCCCCACCCGCCCGGTGATCCTCGGCTTCGGCGATCGTCCGATCGACATCACCGCGCAACTCAAGCCCGGTCAAGTAACGACCACGCAGATGCCGCTGCGCTGCTTTGCGGATGCCGGCGCCGACATCACCCGGATCGGTACGCCGTTCGCGGTCACCACCGATGGCGCCTTCGGGGTCACGCTGTCACGCGTTCGGCTCGAGCCGATCACCTCGGCGATCGCCTGTCCCCCGGCCAAATCAGCCAATCCGGGATAATTGGTCTGGCCAATTCGTGACGATTGCCGCTAAACCCGGCTCGCTCGGCCCTACGCGGCCATATCATTAAGGATCGAATCGGGTTCGGCGAGCTTGGCATAGTCCATCGATCGGTGTCCAGCTGGCGCACTTTGCGCAACGGCGCCTCGCCGATGGCATTTTGCGCTGTGGAAATTCCTTTTCCGGGCCGTTATCCGCGTTTGGCCAATTGACACGGGAGCGCTCGCGCGGCGATAGTGGCCTGACCAATTTCAGGGAGAGAAGGTTTGGCGGTCATCACGGCGGCGCGGGTCATCGTCACCTGCCCGGGGCGCAATTTCGCGACGCTGCGTATTGAAACCGATACCGGGCTGCACGGGCTGGGCGACGCGACGCTCAACGGCCGCGAGCTGGCGGTGGTCAGCTATCTGGAGGATCATGTCCTGCCCACGCTGATCGGCCGCGACGCGCAGCGGATCGAGGACATCTGGCAGTATCTCTACAAGGGCGCCTATTGGCGGCGCGGGCCGGTGACGATGACGGCGATCGCCGCGGTCGATATGGCGCTATGGGACATCAAGGGCAAGATCGCCGGTCTGCCGGTCTATCAGCTGCTAGGCGGCGCCAGCCGCGAAGGCTGCATGGTCTACGGCCATGCCAATGGCGCGACGATCGAGGAGACGATCGCCGCCGCGCAGATCTACAAGGCGGAAGGGTATAAGGCGATCCGGCTGCAGACCGGCGTGCCCGGGCTGGCGAGCACCTATGGCGTCTCCAAGGACCGCTATTTCTACGAGCCCGCCGACGCCGATCTGCCGACCGAGAATGTCTGGTCGACCGAGAAGTACCTCCGCACCGTGCCCGACCTGTTCGCCGCGGCGCGCGAGGCGCTGGGCTGGGACGTCCACCTGCTCCACGACGCGCACCACCGCCTGACCCCGATCGAGGCCGCCCGCCTGGCGCGCGATCTGGAGCCCTATCGGCTATTCTGGCTGGAAGACGCGGTGCCCGCCGAGAACCAGGCGGGGTTCCGCACCATCCGCCAGCACAGCACCACGCCGATCGCGGTCGGCGAGATATTCAGCAGCATCTGGGACTGCAAGCAGCTGATCGAGGAACAGCTGATCGACTATATCCGCGCGACCGTGGTCCATGCCGGCGGCATCACCCATCTGCGCCGGATCGCCGCGCTGGCCGATCTCCACCATGTCCGCACCGGCTGCCACGGCGCGACCGATCTATCGCCGGTGTCGATGGCCGCAGCGCTGCATTTCGGCCTGTCGGTGCCTAATTTCGGGGTGCAGGAATATATGCGCCACACCGACGAGACCGACCGGGTGTTTCCGCATGGCTACAGCTTTGCCGACGGCATGATGCACCCCGGCGATGCACCCGGCCTGGGCGTCGATATCGACGAGACGCTGGCGGCGGCGCATCCGTACAAGCGCGCCTATCTGCCGGTGAACCGTCTAGAGGACGGCACGATGTTCAGCTGGTAGGATCAGCGCGCGAGCACCGCGTCGATCCTGCCATCGAGGATGTCGGCCAATGCCGCCTCCACTGCCCGCCCGACGCGAGGATCTTCTGCGATCCTCGCGGGAAAGATGTTGCGGATCGCGAGCAGGCGACTGGCAAGGTCCGCGGCGCCATCTGCGCCGTTGCCGATCGCGGCCAGCGTATCGGCGAGCGGATCGTTGATCGGCTGCGCCGCACGCGCGGACCGCTGGATGAAAGCCATCCAGGCCGCCAGCGGCACGACGACCCGGTCGATCGAACGCCCGGCGGCGAGCGCGGCCTCCAGCGTATCGACGATGCGATAGGGCAGCTTCTGCGATCCGTCCGACGCGATCTGGGAGAGCAGATGACGGATCGCGGGGTTGCGGTAGCGGCCAAGCACGGCATCGGCATAGCCGCCGAGATCGAGCCCCGAAACCGCCGGAACCGCCGCGACGATATCCTGTTTGGCGAAGCGTTCAACGAAACCCGCCAGCGGCGCGTCACGCATCGCTTCGAACACCGTCTGGTGGCCGATCGACAGCCCGAGATAGGCGATGGTGCTGTGCGTGCCGTTCAGGATGCGCAGCTTGGCGCGTTCATAGCCGGCGACATCGTCGGTGATCGTCACCCCCGCCGCGGCAAGGTCGGGGCCGCCCGCAGCATCATACCGCCCGACCACCCACTGCGCGAACCCCTCGCGCTGGACGGCGGCGCGGTCCTCCACGCCCAGCGTCCGCGCGATGTCGGCGAGGAACGCCGCGTCGCTTGCCGGGGTGATCGAATCGACCATCGTATCGGGAAACGCCACGCGATCGGCGATCCAGTCCGCCAGCGCGGGATCCCGCAGCCGGGCAAGCGCCAGCGCGGCATCGCGCAGCTTGCGTCCGTTATGCGCCATATTGTCGCAGCAGAGCACGGCGAAGGGAGCGGTCCCGTCCGCCCGGCGCGCCGCCAGCCCCGCGACCAGCCAGCCGACCAGGCTGCGCGGCTGATCCGTACCGGCGCGGTCATGGACGATGTCGGGATGACCCATGTCGAGCGCGCCGTCGCCATCCAGGCAATAGCCCTTTTCGGTCACGGTGCTCGTCACCAGCGCGATCGCGGGATCAGCCAGCGCGCGGTGAAGCCGCTCGCCCTCCCCCGGGCCGATCGTCATGCTGTGCGCGCCGATGATCCGCTGCGACGGCTCGCTGTCGAGCACCGCCAGCGTGTAGAGCCCGTCCTGCGCGGCGAGCGCATCGACGGTATCGGCCGTCCGCAGCGAAACCGCCGCGATGCCCCAGCGCGGATCGCGCTCGAGCAGCCGCTCGATAAAATGCGCCTGATGCGCGCGGTGAAAGGCGCCGGGCCCGAAATGGACGATGCCCGTCGTCACCGCGCCGGGATCGTAGCGGGGCTTGCCGATACCGGCCGGCAGCGCCGACAGCGTCGCGCGCGAGAGCCGCGCCAGGGAGGAAGATGCCATCGGTGTCAGGTATCGCCGCGGATGCCGATTGGCTAGACCACAACCGCCCGCTATGGACATTGGCGATGACGAATAAGCAGACAAGAGGATGAGAAGAGACGCATGGCGCGACCGCTGAAACTCGATCCCGACCGGCTGTTCCCCGCCGATCCCGCGACCCGCTCGATCGCGCGGGCGCTTTATGCGGAGATCGCCGGCCTGCCCATCGTCAGCCCGCATGGCCATACCGATCCCGCCTGGTTCGCCACCGACGCCGCCTGGCGGAACGCGACCGAACTGCTGCTGTCACCCGACCATTATCTGTTCCGCATGCTCTATTCGCAGGGTGTCGACCTCGCCACGCTGGGCGTGCCCGATCGGAACGGCGCGCCCGCCACCGATCCTCGCGCCGCCTGGCGCGTCTTTGCTGGGCATTATCATCTGTTTCGCGGCACGCCCTCGCGCATCTGGTGCGACCATGTCTTCGCCGAGATTTTCGGCATCGACGTCGCGCTCGAGGCGGCGACCGCCGACCATTATTTCGACGCGATCGGCGATGCGCTGGCCACCCCCGCGTTCCGGCCCCGCGCGCTGTTCGATCGGTTCGGCATCGAAGTGCTGGCGACCACCGAGGGCGCCGACGACGATCTCGCCCACCACGCGGCGATCAAGCGATCGGGTTGGCACGGCCGTGTCGTCACCACCTATCGCCCCGATTCGGTGATCGATGTCGAGCATGAAGGGTTCGCCGCCGCGCTCGACCGCTTCGCCGGATTGACCGGCGAGGATGTTCATTCGTGGCGCGGCTATCTCGCCGCGCACCGCAAGCGCCGCGCCGATTTCCGCGCGATGGGCGCCACCGCGACCGATCACGGCTTCGCCACCGCGCAGACCGCCAATCTTTCGTCGGCGGAGGCCGAGGCGCTGTTCGGGCGAATCGTCGGTGGCCGCTGGGACGCCGCCGATGCGGAGCTGTTTCGCGCGCAGATGCTGACCGAGATGGCGAAGATGTCGGTCGAGGACGGGATGGTGATGCAGATCCATCCCGGTTCCTGCCGCAATCATAATGCCGCGCTGTTCGCCAGCCATGGACGCGACAAGGGCGCGGACATCCCGACGCGGACCGATTACGTCCATGCGCTGAAACCGATGCTGGATGTCGTCGGCACGGCGCGCGATCTGACCATCATCCTCTTCACCCTCGACGAATCGACCTATGCCCGCGAGCTGGCACCGCTCGCCGGGCATTATCCTTGCCTGCGGCTGGGTCCGGCATGGTGGTTCCACGATAGCCCCGAAGGCATGCGCCGCTTCCGCGAGATGACCACCGAGACTGCGGGCTTCGCCAACACCGTCGGCTTCAACGACGACACCCGCGCCTTCCTGTCGATCCCCGCGCGCCACGATGTCGCGCGGCGGGTCGATTGCGGCTTCCTCGCCCGGCTGGTCGCCGAGCATCGCCTCGACGACTGGGAAGCAGCCGAGATCGCGCATGAGCTGACCGTCGGCCTGGTTCGCCGCGCCTACAAGCTGGGCACACCCGCCCCCTCGCAGGCCGCGGCCTGAACATAAGCCCATGAAAGTGAAGGAGTGGGCGGGCAATCGGTCGGTGTTGCATACGGCTGGATTTCCGGCGCGCGCTGCCTTATATACCGGTCGTTATGAAAACCGATGAATGTATTGCCACGCGGGGCCGCCCACGCGAATTTTGCGTCGATGAGGCGCTGGCGGCCGCGCTGGGCGTGTTCTGGAGCAAGGGCTATGAAGGCGCTTCGCTCACCGATCTGACCGAGGCGATGGGGATTACCCGCCCTAGCCTCTATGCCGCTTTCGGCAACAAGGAAGCGCTGTTTTGCAAGGCGCTGGATCTCTACGAACGCGAAAAGCTGGACTATGTCCGCGAGGCGATGGATGCGCCTACCACGCGCGAAATGGCCGAACGATTGCTGCGCGGCGGGCTGGAGAACCAGACCAGCAGCTGTGGTCCGCGCGGCTGCCTGCGCGTGATCAGCTCGGTCGCGTGCGGGGCGGAAGCCGAAACGATTCGCCAGGAAGTGCTCGCGCGCGGGGCGTTCGCCAAGCGCGCGCTGATCGATCGGATGGAACGCGCGAAGGCCGAAGGCGATCTGCCCGCCGGGATCGACATCCAGGGGCTGACCGGCTTCCTGCTGGCGATCCTGCAGGGCATGGCGGTGCAGGCCGGGGCCGGCGCCAGCCGCGCCGATCTGGAGCGCGTGATCGACACCAGCCTGATGGCCTGGCCGAGCAAATAAGCCCCCGATCCGTCCGCGAAATGATTTTTGTGGACAAAAAATACCGACCGGTATAGATAAAGACCTTGACGCAACGCAGCACGATTTCTATATCGCTTGGTATGGAATGGCCCGACGGGAGTTGCCGCGTGCAAATCCAGGCAAACGAACCAAAGGCTGGACCTTAGTCATTACCGGCGTGCGAGCGTCGGCATTAAAGCAACGGCATTGCGGCGATCATGTGGAGGGCGGCTTCCTCCACGGTGAAGACGTGCGCCCGCGCTGAGGGATTGATCAAGACGGCAAGGATCGGCGGTCCGCGGCAGAAATGCCGTTTTCGGGCGAGGGAAAGTGCGCCCGCTGCCGGCCATGAAGAGGGAGACGAACCATGGCCTATATGAATTTCACCGAAGTCGCGGGCAGCCCGGCCACCGGCGTCGCGGCCATCCAGCGGTCGGCGCAGGCCGACAGCGCGCCGCGCTTCTCGGCGCTCGAATGGTCGGTGGTGGCGATCGCGCAGCACGACACGCTGTCGAGCCTGAACGCCCCCGGCCGCATCTCGGTCGCGCTCGGCGCCTTGTTCGGCGAGCGGCAGAATCCCCGGCTGGCCGATTCCCGGCTGGAAGCGCTGCGGCGCATGGCGGTGCTGGCATGGCACCGCGGCTATGCGGTGCCGGTGGCCGAGATCAAGGCGTTCCTCGCCGCCGGCTTCACCGGCCATCATTATGAAACGCTGCTCGCCAGCATCAGCCGCGGCCGCGCCGCGCGCAGGCGGAAGAGTCATTAATGAAATTGACTCGCAATAGCATTTTTGTCATGCCCGTCTCGTACAGGGAACTGATTTTATGAATATGATGACCACGGTCGAGCCCGAGACGGGTTCGACCAAGCCCCGCGCGCTTGAGCGCTTCAACCGCCTGCCGCGCTGGCAGAAGGGGGTCGCCATAGCGTTGCCGCTGGCGCTCGCCGCCGGCGCCGTGACCCAGTTCAGCAATGAGACGCCCGCCGTCGCGGCGCCCCCGCCGCCCACCGTGACGGTCGCCTCGCCGCTTGCCCGCGATATCAACCAATGGGATGACTATACGGGCCGGTTCGAGCCGAGCCGGTCGGTCGAGGTGCGCCCGCGCGTCTCGGGCGCGATCACCGCGGTCCACTTCACCGATGGCGCGATCGTGCGCCAGGGGCAGCTCTTGTTCACCATCGATCAGCGCCCCTTCGCCGCCATGCTCGCGGAAGCGCGTGCGGGGCTGGCGACGGCGCAGAGTGAGCTCGCATTGGCCCGCGCCAACCTGAGCCGCGCCGAGCGGTTGCTGGCGGTGGAGGGCGTGTCGCAAAGCGACGTCGATCAGCTGCGCGCCGCTGTACAGGCCGGACAGGCATCGCTCGCGGGAGCCCAAGCGCGGGTCCGCGCCCGGGCGCTCGACATGGAGTTCACCCGCGTGCGTGCGCCGATCGGCGGCCGCATCTCGGATCGCCGCATCGACGCGGGCAACCTCGTCTCCGCCGGCGAAGGCGCGGGCGGCACGTTGCTGACGACGATCAACGCGCTCGATCCGATCTACTTCACCTTCGACAGCTCGGAAGCCCTGTACCTCAAGGCGCAGCGCGACAGGGCAGGCGGCGAAACCGCTGGGCAGCAGGTCCAGATCAAGCTGCAGGACGAAGCCGATTATAGCCGCACCGGCCGGGTCGACTTCACCGACAACACGCTGAGCGCGCAATCGGGCACGATCCGCGGCCGCGCGGTGGTGTCCAACGCCGATTACTTCCTTGCGCCCGGCATGTTCGGCAGCATGCGGCTGAGCGAGGGCGGCACGACGCGGGCGCTGTTGGTACCCGACGCCGCGGTGCGCACCGATCAGGCGCGCAAGGTGGTGTTCGTCGTCGGCCAGGACGGCACCGTCGCCGCCAAGGCGGTCGAGCCGGGGCCGCTGGTCGCCGGGCTGCGCAGCATCCGCTCGGGCCTTACGCCGAACGATCGCGTGGTGATCCAGGGCATCCAGTTCGCCATGCCCGGCGCCAAGGTAACCCCGCGGCCCGGCAAGGTCACGCCGACCGCGCCGAGCGGCCCGCCGGTCGCCTCGGTCGATAGTCCCGCGGCCGCGCAGGCGACGCTCGCCAACTAGTCCGAACCGCTTTTCGCTTTGACTTCCTGATCGCCCCGCGGGGCGAGGAGACTCGACATGCGCCTGTCGCACTTTTTCATCCGCCGCCCGATCTTCGCCGGCGTCGTCGCGATCATCATCACGATCATCGGCGCGTTCGCCTATGCCGGGCTGCCCGTGTCGCAATTCCCCAACGTCGTGCCGCCGACGGTGACGGTCAGCGCCAATTATCCGGGCGCGTCGGCCGAGACCGTCGCCGACACCGTGGCCGCGCCGATCGAGCAGCAGATCAACGGCGTCGACGACATGCTCTACCAATCCTCGCAATCGACCGGCGACGGGCGGTTGACGATCACCGTCACCTTCAAGCTCGGCACCGATCTCGATACCGCGCAGGTGCTGGTGCAGAACCGCGTCGCGCTGGCCGAGCCGAGCCTGCCCGAGGAGGTGCGCCGCCAGGGCGTGGTGGTGCGCAAGACGTCGCCGTCGTTCCTGATGGCGGTCAACGTGCTTTCGCCCGACGAATCGCTCGATCGCGGCTATGTCTCCAATTACGCGCTGACCCAGCTGAAGGATCGGCTGACCCGTGTCGACGGGGTTGGCGACGTCCAGGTGTTCGGCGCGCGCGATTATGCCATGCGCGTGTGGATCGACCCCGGCCGGGCCTCCATCCTGGGGCTGACGGCGGGCGAGATCGTCGAGGCGTTGCGATCGCAGAATGTCCAGGTCGCCGCAGGCACCGTCGGCCAGCCGCCGTTCAACACCGGCGCGGCGCAGCAGCTGAGCGTCGAGACGCAGGGCCGCTTCAAGACCGCCGACGAATTCGCCAACATCATCGTCCGCACCGATCCATCGGGCGCGATCACGCGGCTGCGCGACGTCGCCCGGGTCGAGCTGGGGGCCGAGGATTACGGGGTCAACGCGTATCTCTCCGGCGCCGATTCGATCATCATGGCGGTCACCCAGCGCCCCGGCACCAACGCGCTCGCCGCTGCCGAAGGGGTCAAGGCGCAGCTGGTCGAGGCGGAGAAGAGCTTCCCCAAGGGGCTGGAATACAAGATCATCTGGAACCCGACCGAGTTCATCAGCGAATCGATGAGCGCGGTGCAGGAGACGTTGCTCGAGGCGATGATCCTGGTCGTCATCGTCATCCTGGTGTTCCTGCAGAGCTGGCGCGCCGCGATCATCCCGATCGTCGCGATCCCGGTATCGTTGATCGGC
>JAESGW010000277.1_pt1 | contig 77699 bp, 68 predicted proteins | sample 9269791 | NCBI WGS metagenome assembly JAESGW01 (sample SAMN16773120, study PRJNA677053) | algae metagenome | isolation source: Aphanocapsa lilacina HA4352-LM1 and co-occurring heterotrophs from near cave... | place: USA: Maniniholo cave, near Haena, Kauai, HI | collected 2009-07-28 | reverse complement strand
CGTGTGCGTTTTTTCTACCCCTTTGCACACGGGGCCGCGGGTGCGGTGAAACGCCCAAGCGTTCCGCACGCCCTCTCGGGCCAAGGAAGGCAACAGACGACCGGCAGCCCCAGGCCGGACAAAGAACAGGGGCGATGACGCACGTCTGGAGACAGGCGGCGTCGGGCTGTTTTACAATTGAATAAAGCGAAGCGCTGCCACGCCGTCATTGCGAGTTCTGACCGGCCGGAAGGGGCCGACCCGCATTGGATGAAACTATGCGGCGGGAAGACGACGCGCTAAGATTGAGCGCGCCGTTGGCAAAGAGGTCGATATCTCCCTGGTGCGCGCGAGCCCGGTTGCGAGTTGGACCCCGGGGACCTTGATGACTCACACTGGCGCCAGGGACAGCGATGTCCTGGAGCACGCTTCCTAGGATTCTCTTTTGGACGGTCCCCCACGCCGGCGGCGCAGTCTTGGAGGAGAAGACGATGGATATCTTGCATGAGCGGACGGCCGGCCTGGACGTGCACAAGAACACGGTTGTGAGCTGTGTGCGTATAATGACCGGCAAGGAGACGTCGCGAGAATGCCGGACGTTTGCAACGACGACGGACGGGCTTGTGGCGCTGCGAGCGTGGCTTTCGGAAAGCCGCTGCACGCACGTGGCGATGGAGGCGACCGGCGTTTACTGGACGCCGGTATGGAGGATACTCAGCGAGGGCGACTTCGAGTTGATCGTCGCCAATGCGGCGCACATCAAGAACGTGCCGGGCCGCAAGACCGACATGAACGACGCGATGTGGCTCGCCGATCTGTTGGCGTTCGGGCTGATCAAGCCGAGCTTCGTGCCAACCGAGCCGATACACGAACTGCGTTCGCTGACCCGCACCCGCAAGCAGCTGGTGCGCGAGCAAACGCGGCATGTGCAGCGGATCCAGAAGACGCTGGCCGAAGCCAACATCAGGCTCGATTCGGTGATCAGCGACATCATGGGCGCGAGCGGACGGCGCATCGTCGAAGCAATGATCGCCGGCGTGCGCCAGCCGCATAAGCTGGCCGACCTTGCCGGCAAGCAGATCAAGGCGTCGCCCAAGGAGCTGTACGATGCGCTGCATGGGCGGTTGACCGATCATCACCGCTTCCTGCTCGAGCTCCACCTGCGGCAATGGGACGGGCTGGATGCGTCGATCCGGACGATCGATCTGGAGATCGACCAGCGGATCGGGCACATCGACGAGCAGCGCGGTGCCGGCGAGCCGCCCTTTCGAACCCTGATCGAGAATGCCGATACGGTCCCGGGCGTCAGCACCGTGGCGGCGCCGGCGATTCTCTCCGAGATCGGTTGGGACATGAGCCGCTTCCCGACCGCCGGCCACCTGCTCGCCTGGGCCGGCATGTGCCCCGGGCAGAATGAGAGCGCCGGCAAGCGCAAGCCCTCGCGCCTGCGTAAGGGCGCGCCCTGGCTCAAGACGATGCTGGTCCAATGCGCGTGGGCCGCCATCCGCAAGAAAGGCAGCTACTACCAGGCCCAGTTCCTCCGCCTGCGGCACAGGCGTGGCCCGCAAAAGGCCATCTGTGCGGTCGCCGCCTCGATCCTCACCGCCATCTACCACATGCTCAAGAACGGAACCGAGCACCACGACCTCGGCGCAAACCACTTCGATCACCGCTCAACCGAAGCCAAGGCCAAGTCGCTGGTCACGCGTCTCAAAAAGCTCGGCTTCACCGTCCAAATCCAACCGACCGCGCAGGCTGCTTAATGCCCTAACAAATCCGTTTCTTCCTAGGAGCGAAGCGACGAAGCAATCCAGCCGCGCGCGTAGTGCGCAAACAAAGAAGCGTGGCAGCCGCGGTAAGTGCAGCCGCTTTTAATGGCGCGCTGACGCGCGCGCTGGATTGCTTCGCTTCGCTCGCAATGACGCTACCTCCCCGTAAACGCCGGGGCGCGCTTCTCCACGAAATGCCGCACGCCTTCCTTGAAGTCTTCGCTGGCAAGGCTTAGCCCCATCTCGTGGTCGGCGAGATCCATCGCCTCGTTCAGCGACTGCATATGGGTGGCCCAGAGCTGCTTCTTGATCACGCCGAGCGAACGCGGCGAGGACAGCTCGGCGAGCTCCTTGGCGTAGGCGAGCGTCGCGTCCATCAACTCGCCGGGAGCGTAGACGCGGTCGATCATGCCAAGCTCCAGCGCTTCCGGCGCCATGAACTTGCGCGCAGACAGCATCAGGTCGGCGGCCGCCGAATGCCCGACCAGGCGCGGCAGGGTCCAGCTCATGCCGTGCTCGGCGATCAGCCCGCGGCGGGCGAATGCCGTGGTAAACGAGGCTTCCCGCGACGCGAAGCGCATGTCGCAAAAAAGCGCGTAGCAGAGCCCAAGACCAGCGCAGGGGCCGTTGATCGCGGCGATGATCGGCTTCGGGACTGCCGGGAAATAGGTGTTGGCGCGCTGGAAGTCCTTGCGGGAATTCGGATCGAACGGTGCAGGCGCCTGTTCCTCCAGCCGGCCGGCGCTGGAGATGTTCGACAGCCGTTTCATGTCCGCGCCGGCGCAGAAGCCTCGGCCGGCGCCGGTCAGCACGATCACGCGCACATTGCCCTCGTCGGTCGCCTTGCGCATGGCCTGGCGCACCTCGTTGCCCATCACCGACGTCCAAGCGTTCAGGCTCTCCGGACGGTTGAGCGTGACGATGGCGACGTGGCCGGTGGTCTTGTAGTCCACTTCGGTGAAGGACACGGCTTCTCTCCCTGTTGTTTTCTGGCTGCGGATAATGCCACCGGTCCAAAAACGATCAAGGCTGCCGGGACGACCGGCAGCCTTGCCTTTTCGTACAGCGATGCGGCGCTTGGATCAGCCCGCCGCGGCCACCGCGCGTTGCGCCATCACCTTGATCAGGTTGGCGCGATACGCCGCCGAGCCGTGGATGTCTTCCATCAGCCCACTCGTCGAAATCGCGACGCCGTCCAGCGCCGACGGCGACCAGTTCGCCTTCAGCGCGTCCTCGATCGCCGCGACCCGCATCACCCCGTTCTGCGACGCGCCGGTTGCCGCCGCGCGGACCTCGCCGGATTTGCTCTGCGCAACGAACACGCCAGTCAATGCAAAGCGCGAGGCCGGATGGCGGAATTTTTCGTAGGCCGCCTTCGCGGGGATCGGGAACGAGATCGCGGTGATGATCTCGCCGTCTTCGAGCGCCGTCGAGAACAGGCCCTTGAAGAAGTCGTCGGCGGCGATTTCGCGCTTGTTGGTCTTCACCGTCGCGCCGAGCGCCAGCACGGCCGCGGGCAGGTCCGCCGCCGGATCGTTGTTGGCGATCGAGCCGCCGATGGTGCCGCGATAGCGCACTGCGGGATCGCCGATCACCGACGTCAGGCTCGCCAGCGCCGGCAGTGACTTCTTCACCTGCGCGTTGGTCATGATGTCGTAGTAGGTCGTCGCCGCCTTGACGGTGACGGTGTCGCCCGTGACCTCGACACCGACCAGCGCCGGGATTTTCGCAAGGTCGATCACGTCCGACGGTGCCGCCAGCCGCTGCTTCATCACCGGCAGCAGCGTATGGCCGCCGGCGAGATATTTTGCCTCCGAGCCCTTGGCGAACAGGGCTGCTGCTTCGTCGACGCTCGCGGGACGATGATAGGTGGTGGAATACATGATCGTCTCCCCTCAGCGCTGGATTGCCGCCCAGACGCGATCCGGCGTCGCGGGCATCACGAGGTTCTCATTGCCGATGGCGTCGGTGATCGCGTTGATCACCGCAGCCGATGCGCCGATCGCGCCGGCCTCGCCGCAGCCCTTCACGCCGAGCGGATTGCCTGGGCAAAGCGTCGTCGTATGCGAGAGCTTGAACGAGGGCAGGTCGTCGGCGCGCGGCATCGAGTAGTCCATGAACGACGCAGTGACGAGCTGGCCGCTCTTGTCATAGACGGTGCCTTCGAGCATCGCCTGGCCGATACCCTGGGCGAGCCCGCCATGCACCTGTCCCTCGACGATCATCGGATTGATCAATCGGCCGAAGTCGTCGGCGGCGACAAAGTTCACGAACGATGTCTTGCCGGTGCCGGCATCGACCTCGACCTCGCAGATGTAGGCGCCGGCCGGGAAGGTGAAGTTGGTCGGATCGTAGAACGCGCCTTCCTTCAGCCCGGGCTCCATGCCCGGCGGCAGGTTGTGCGCGGTGTAGGCGGCAAGCGCGACGTTCGCCAGTGCCATCGACTTGTCGGTGCCGGCAACCTTGAAGTTGCCGTCCTCGATGACGATGTCGTTTTCCGACGCCTCGAGGTGATGCGAGACGATCTTCTTCGCCTTCGCCTCCACCTTCTCCATTGCCTTGACGATCGCCGAGATGCCGACCGCCGCCGAGCGCGAGCCGTAGGTGCCCATGCCGAACTGCACCTTGTCGGTGTCGCCGTGGACGATCGATACCTGGCTGATCGGGATGCCGAGCCGGTCGGCGACCACTTGCGCGAACGTCGTCTCATGGCCCTGGCCATGGCTGTGCGAGCCGGTCAGGATCTCGATGGTGCCGACAGGATTGACGCGGACTTCTGCAGATTCCCACAAGCCCACGCCGGCGCCGAGGCTGCCGACGGCCTTCGACGGGGCGATGCCGCAGGCTTCGATGTAGCAGGAGAAGCCGAGGCCGCGCAGCTTGCCGTCCTTCTTCGCCTGCTCCTTGCGCGCGGGGTAGCCGGCGTAGTCGATGGCTTTCAGGGCTGAGTCGAGCGAGGCATTAAAGTCGCCCGCGTCATAGGCCATGATCACCGGCGTCTGGTGCGGGAAGCTGGTAATAAAATTCTTCCGCCGCAGTTCGGCCGGATCGACCTTCAGCTTTCGCGCGGCGGTTTCCATCAGCCGCTCGATCAGGAAGCTGGCCTCGGGCCGGCCGGCACCACGATAGGCATCCACCGGCGTGGTGTTGGTGTAGACGCCGATCACCTCGCAATAGATGTTTTCGATGTTGTACTGGCCCGACAGCAGCGTCGCGTAGAGATAGGTCGGCACCGACGACGAGAACAGCGACATGTAACCGCCGAAGTTCGCGTGGGTCTTGACCCTGAGCCCGAGGATCTTGTTGTCCTTGTCGAACGCCATCTCCGCCTTCGACAGGTGGTCGCGGCCGTGCGCGTCTGTGAGGAAGGCCTCGGTGCGGTCGGCGGTCCACTTCACCGGCCGGCTGACTTTCTTCGACGCCCACAGCGCCACCATCTCTTCCGGATATATGAAGATCTTCGAGCCGAAACCGCCGCCGACATCGGGCGCGATCACCCGCAGCTTGTGCTCCGGCGCGATGTTGTAGAACGCCGACAGCACGAGGCGCGCGACATGCGGGTTCTGCGACGTGGTATAGAGCGTGAAATGCTCTTCCGCCGTGTCGTAGTCGGCGATCGCCGAGCGCGGCTCCATCGCGTTCGGCACCAGGCGGTTGTTGGTCAATTCGATCGAGACGACGTTGGCCGCTTTCGAGAACGCAGCGTTGGTGGCCGCTTCGTCGCCGAGCGCCCAGTCATAGACGATGTTGCCGGGCGCTTCCGGGTGCAGTTGCGGTGCGCCGGGTGCGATCGCTGCGCGGATGTCCGCCACCGCCGGCAGCTCCTCATAGGTGACGTTCACCTTCTCGGCCGCGTCGCGGGCGAGGTTCTTGGTGTCGGCGATCACCACGGCCACCGCCTGCCCGACAAAGCGCACTGTTTCCGGCGCCAGCGCCGGAAACGCGCCCATCTTCATCGGCGTGCCGTCCTTGGAATGGACCATCCAGCCGCAGATCAAATTGCCAATCTTGTCGTCGACCAGCTCCTTGCCGGTGAGAACGGCCACCACGCCTGGCATCTTCATCGCTTCCGCCGAGTCGATGCTCTTGACCTTGGCATGCGCGTGCGGGCTGCGGATGAAATGCGCGTGGGTCATGCCATGCAGGCGGATGTCGTCGGTGTAGCGGCCCTTGCCGGTGATGAAACGCTTGTCTTCCTTGCGCACAACGCTGGCGCCGATGCCTTCAATGCCCATGATCAGTCTCCTTGACTGGAGCCGCCTGGTCTGCGCCGGGACACGGCGCACGAAGCGGACGAATTGCGGGAAAAACGACGTCGAAAGCGCTGCGGTTTATTCGGCCGCCTGCGAAACCTTCATGCGGCCGGCGGCGTCGAGCACCGACTTGACGATGTTGTGGTAGCCGGTGCAGCGGCAGATGTTGCCTTCCAGCTCCTGGCGCACGGTGGTTTCGTCCAGCGATCCGCCATGGCGGCTGACGATGTCGATCGCCGTCATGATCATGCCCGGCGTGCAGAAGCCGCATTGGAGCCCGTGATTGTCGCGGAACGCGGCCTGCATCGGGTGCAGCTGGTCGCCCTTGGCGATGCCTTCAATGGTGGTGACGTTGCTGCCTGTGGCCTGGCCGACCAGCACGGTGCAGGATTTCACCGCGCGGCCGTCGATATGCACGACGCAGGCGCCGCATTGGCTGGTGTCGCAGCCGACATGGGTTCCGGTCAGGCCGAGGTGATCGCGAAGGAACTGGACGAGCAGGGTGCGGTCCTCGACATCGCCGGATACAGGCTTGCCGTTCACCGTCAGTTTGACTGCGGGCATACTGGTGTCCTCCCCATGATCTTGGATTTATTGTTGTTCTAAGTAGGCCTTGGGCGCGGGAGCATTTCAATTGGTATTTTGATGAAGCCGCGTTCTGCCGTTGCACCGGCTGCAACATCCCTCGGTCCCGGCGCCTCAATCGGTCCGACCGGGCTCTCGCGACAGACAAAGCGGTAGCGACGATCCGCCGCGCTCGGGAGCGCTGCACCATGTTTTTGAAAACGCTGACCGATTCAGAGGAATGCGGCGCCGCCGGGCCGAGACGTTGCCGGGTCGGTCATTGAACCATCGCAGAGCTCGCTCCACGGACGTGTGTACCTGTCAACGGCACAAAGCTTCAAATAAATGTGCGCCCGCAGCATCGCAGGCAAATTGCTGCGGCCGCGTCCTCGCGCAACGTCTCGTCGAGGTCGGTCAATGGCCGACAATCGCCCCGCAAGAAAAACCGATCGATTGCACGCCGTGAAGGCCCCGGACGGTAATCATTTACGGGCCATTATCGATTTTGGCCTAATTTTAAGCATTCGCGCACGGGTCGGCCTCACTCCTTTCCAAGTCGTTAACGGGTGCCTCGATCGTTGCTGTGCGGAGCCAGGGCATCGCAGTGAGCCCGCGCGGACGAAAGCAAAGTTGAAAACAGGACCACAGAATGTCTTCCTTCATCCGGCTCCCCCAAATCAAGCTGCTGGCCAGCCTCTCGATCAGAACCAAGATCATGGCCGGCATGGCGCTGGTGCTGATCTTGTCAGCAGCCAGCGTCACCGTTGCCTATCTCGGCTATGACAAGGTGTCGGCGGGCTTCTCGGCCTACCGGACCAGCGTGTCAGAGGGCGGGATGGCCCGGACGATCGACCGCGAGGTGACTGCCTACCAGCTGGCCGCTCGCTATTATATTGTCACTGGCGACGAGAGCGATGCGACGAACGCGATGGCCGCGGAAGGCGACCTGCGCGACGCCATCGACAAGGCCTCCCGCGATATGAAGGATCCGGCACGGCGCGAAGCGATTGTGGCGCTGTCGCAGAAGTTCGAGAAGTTCACCAAGGTCTTCGGTCAGGTGCTCGATCTCAAGCGCGACAACTTCCGCTACGCGGCAAATGAGCTGCAGCGCGGCGGCAGCATGCTCCGCCAGCGGCTCGAGGACCTTGCCGACACGGCCACGCTGGCAGACATGTCGAGCCTGCAGACGGGCGCGAAGGAGGCCGGCACGCAGTTCGTCGCCGCGGCCGCCAACGTCAATATGTTCGTGACGCGCAGCGACAACCTGACGGCGAACGGCGCCGACAGCCGCTTGAAGATGATCGAGACGACACTGACGTCGCTGCATACGGACGACGCTGCGGTCAAGAAGAAGATCACGGCGATCACCGACCAGCTCGCGTCCTATCGCAAGGCGTTTGCGTCGATCGTCGAGAACGCGAAGAAGATCGAGGGTCTGGTCAAGGACATGTCGTCCCTGACCGACGCGATCGCCAAGGATGCGGAGACCATCAAGATCTCGTCGACCGCCGACGAGCGCCGCATTCAGGGCGAGACCGAATCGCTCGTCAGCAGCACGCAGCAGTTCGTGCTCAGCCTGACGATCGGCGTCACCATTCTCGGCGCATTCATGGCGCTGCTGATCGGTGGCGGCATTTCCCGCCCGATCGTGGCGCTGTGCAAGTCGATGCGCGAACTCGCTTCCGGCCAGTTCGACGTGGTGCTGCCGGGCCTCGGCCGCAAGGACGAAATCGGCCAGATGGCCAGCGCCGTCGAGGAGTTCAAGATGCAGGCGATCGCCAAGGCCGAGCGCGACGCCGCCGAGCAGGAGGAAAAGAGCCGCGTTGCGGCCGACGCCCGCCGCGGCGAGCTGATCCGCTTCGCGGACGATTTCGAAAGCGCGGTCGGTGCCATCGTCGGCAACGTCGCGACGTCGGCGACCCAGCTCGAGTCCGCCGCCGGTACGCTGACGCGCACCGCCGAGACGACCCAGAGCCTGTCCGCAACGGTCGCGGGCGCGTCGGAAGAAGCCTCCTCCAATGTACAGTCGGTGGCGAGCGCCACCGAAGAGCTCTCGGCCTCGGTCGAGGAAATCGGCCGTCAGGTGCGCGAGTCGAGCCGTATCGCCGAAGGTGCGGTGACGCAGGCTCAGGAAACCGATGCGCGCATCGGCAAGCTGTCGAAGGCGGCGCAGCAGATCGGCGACGTGGTCAAGCTGATCAACGCGATCGCCGAGCAGACCAACCTGCTGGCGCTGAACGCCACCATCGAGGCGGCGCGCGCCGGCGAGGCGGGCCGCGGCTTCGCGGTGGTCGCGTCCGAAGTGAAGTCGCTCGCCAGCCAGACCGCCAAGGCCACCGACGAGATCTCGTCGCACATCCTCGGCATGCAGCAGGCGACGCAGGAGTCGGTCGTCGCCATCAAGGAGATCGGCGAGACCATCGGCCGCGTGTCGCAGATCGCCTCGCGTATCGCCGCGTCCGTGGAGCAGCAGAGCTCGGCCACCCAGGAGATCGCGCGCAACGTCCAGAGCGTTGCCGCAAGCACCCAGGATGTCGCGGGCAACATCGTCGAGGTCAACCGCGGCGCGACCGAGACCGGTGCGGCCTCCGGCGACGTGCTCAATTCGGCACAGACGCTGTCGACCGAGAGCGCGCGCCTGCGTCAGGAACTCGACCGCTTCATGGCGAACGTGCGCGCAGCCTGATGGGCTGCATCGCGCGGGACGCGGGAACCGGTTCCCGCCCTCAGCGTTAATGCACCAGTCAACGGCAAAGGCGGATGTACCCTTTGCATCGATAAGACCCGGAACGTTCGCGTTCCGGGCCTTATTGACATTGCGCGTCCCAAACGCGCCCGGGGGCGGTTGCGGCATCCTGATTGAGATCGTCTGCGGCCTCGATGTCTGGTTGAGGACGAATGACCGTATCGACCGAAGCGAAACGGCACGAAGGGGTTTCCAAAGAAGCCTTGGCTGCTGCGGAGGCGGCTGGCCGCACGGTCGAAACCGACATCCCCGCGCGCCTCGATCGTCTCGGCTGGGGCCGGTTTCATACGCTGGTAGTCGCAGCACTCGGCATCACCTGGATCCTCGATGGTCTGGAAGTCACGCTGGCCGGCTCGCTGTCGGGTGCCCTGAAGAACAGCCCGACGCTTCAGTTCAGCAACGCCGACATCGGCATCGCCGCCAGCGCCTATCTTGCCGGTGCCGTGCTGGGCGCCTTGTTCTTCGGCTGGCTCACCGACCGGATCGGCCGCAAGAAGCTGTTCTTCGTCACGCTCGCGGTCTATCTCGTCGCCACCGCCGCGACCGCCTTCTCGTGGAATCTCTGGAGCTTCGCGCTGTTTCGCTTCCTCACCGGAGCCGGCATCGGCGGCGAATACACGGCGATCAATTCAACGATCCAGGAACTGGTGCCGGCGCGCTATCGCGGCTGGACCGATCTGGTCATCAACGGCAGCTTCTGGATCGGGGCAGCGATCGGCGCGGTGCTTGGCATCGTGCTGCTCAATCCTGCTGTCATCGATCCCGAGCTAGGATGGCGCGTCGCCTTCCTTGCAGGCGCGCTGCTAGGTATGATCGTGTTCCTGATGCGCTTCTGGATCCCCGAGAGCCCACGCTGGCTGATGATCCATGGTCAGCCCGAGCGTGCGCACGCGATCGTCGCCGACATCGAGCGCGGCGCCGCGGTTCATCCGGATGCAGTGGCCACGGACAAGCTACCGACGATCCGTCTGCGGATGCGTACGCACACGCCGCTGATGGAAGTGGCGCACACGCTCATTCGCGCCTATCGCAACCGCACGATCCTCGGACTCGGTCTGATGACGGCGCAGGCGTTCTTCTACAACGCGATCTTCTTCACTTATGCGCTGATCCTCACCGACTTCTACGGCATCGCGGCCGATCACGTCGGCTGGTATCTGCTGCCGTTCGCGGCGGGAAACTTCCTGGGGCCGCTGCTGCTCGGCCGGCTGTTCGACACGCTCGGACGGCGGATCATGATCACGGCGACGTATTTCCTCTCCGGTGCGCTGCTGGCGATCTCCGGATACCTGTTCTCGATCGGCGTGCTTACCGCGCAGACGCAGACGATCGCCTGGATGATCATCTTCTTCTTCGCCTCGCCGGCGGCGAGCGCAGCTTACCTCACGGTGAGCGAAACATTCCCGCTCGAAGTGAGAGCGCTGGCAATCGCCATATTCTATGCGATCGGCACCGCGGTGGGCGGCGTCGCCGGGCCTGCGCTGTTCGGCGTCCTGATCGACACCGGGTCGCGCACGAGCGTGTTCGGCGGATATCTCTTGGGGTCGGCGCTGATGATCGGTGCGGCATATCTTGCATGGCGGCTTTGCATCGCCTGCGAGCGCACGCCACTTGAGGATGTTGCGCGGCCCCTGGCTGCGATAGAGTAGGTGCAAATGTCGGATGCGTCAGAAATCGAACAATTGGAACAGCGAAAAAAGGGCTCCGTGCCGGTGCCCGGCGCAATGCTGCCGCATCTTGATAAGTGCGCGCTGTTGTTCGACATCGATGGCACCCTGATCGACCTCGCGCCGACGCCGGACGGAATCTACGTGCCGCCCGATCTGCCGCATATTCTGGAAACGCTTTGGCAACGGACGTCAGGCGCACTCGCGCTGGTGAGCGGTCGTACCATCGGCGACATCGACAACATCGTGAAGCCGGTGAAGTTGCCTTCGGTCGGCGGCCACGGCGCGGAGATGCGGCTACTGGCCGGCGGCGAGGTGCAGGCGGCGCCGGTAAAACCGATGGACGCGCATCTGAAGCGCCGCTTCATGGCGATCGGCAATTTCAGCTCCGGAATCCTGATCGAAGACAAGGGCTATTCGCTGGCGCTGCATTACCGGCTCGCGCCGCAGGCTGAGCGTTACATCTTCGATTCCGTTGCGGCGATTCGTGCCGACCTTCCCGAAGCGCCGATCGAAGTGCTCAACGGCAAGTTCGTCGTCGAGATCAAGCACGAAGGATTTTCCAAGGCGACCGCGGTGCGCGCATTGATGAAGGAGCCGCCGTTCGTTGGCCGCCGGCCGATCTTCCTCGGCGACGACGTCACCGACGAGACGGTGTTCGCGATCATGGCCGACATCGATGGCATCGCCTATTCGGTCGGACGCAAGGCGCAGGGCGTTGCGGGACACTTCGATTCTCCGCACGATGTACGGCAGTGGCTCACGCACATGGTCAAAGATCAGGCAAAACTGCCGCGATAATCAGGCAAGAAATTTCTCGGTACGCTTTCGCGCGGCAAAAGCGCGCGAAAGCTTCGCGTTTGCGCGAGTTTCGACTGGGATCCCAAAAAGAAACGGGTTCCCGCGAAGCCGCCCAACTTCCGATTTAATTCGAACCCGAAATCACCGAGGAACCATATTGATGAACGTTGGTTTATCTCCGGGACAATAGTGGGAACAAAGTTAGTGAATCTGGTCGTCGTCTCAAACCGCGTCGCGCGCGCCAAGGCGAACGAGCCCATGACCGGTGGGCTCGCAGCGGCGCTGCTTCCTGTCGTCGAGCAATCGGGCGCGATCTGGGTTGGATCGAGCGGCCGGTTGTCGCCGCGCGCGTATGGGCCGGTGAACATGGAAGTGCAGGCGCTCGGCGCCGGCGCGCTCGCACTGCTCGACATGCCGGCAAACGACTACAATGCGTACTATGAAGGCTTCGCCAATTCGGCGCTCTGGCCGGCGTTGCACTCGCGTAGCGACCTTATTCGCGCCTCCGACGACGATTACGGGGCGTACCGGCGGATCAACGCGTTCATGGCGCATGCGCTGCTCCGCTTTCGCAAGGATAAGACGGCCTTCTGGATCCAGGACTATCATTTCCTGGCGTTGGCCGAGGAACTGCGGCGGCTCGGTGTGACGCAGCCGATCGGCTTCTTCCTGCACACGCCTTGGCCTGCCTGTTCGGTAGCCGTCGGCGTGCCGCACCATCGCGAGCTGATCGAAGCGATGCTGGCCTATGACGTGATCGGGTTCCAGACCGAGGACGATTGCAAGAACTTCGCCGACTATCTGCGCGAGGAGCTCGGCCTTGAGGCCGAGGACGGAATGGTCAGGTCGCGCCATGGCCTGTCGCGGATCGCCGTCTTCCCGATCGGCATCGACGTGGACGGCTTTGCGGCGCAGGCTGCGAAGGCTGCCACGCATCCGGATGTGTCGCGCCTGCGACTGTCGTTGCGCGGGGAAAAGCTGGCCATCGGCGTTGATCGCGTCGACTATTCGAAAGGACTGGTCAATCGCATCAACGCCTTCGACCGGCTCTTGACCAATAACCCTGCGTTGAAGCGGGGGGTCTCGCTATTGCAGATCGCAACGCCCTCGCGCGACGCGATCGAGGCCTACAGCCGCCTGCAGGCGGATCTTGCCGGCCTCGTGACCAACGTGAACGGGCGTCATGGCGAGGTGGACTGGACGCCGATCCGCTACCTCAACAAGGGATACGGTCAGCAGGTGCTGTCGGGATTTTACCGTTCGGCGCAGGTCGGCGTGGTGACGCCGCTGCACGACGGGATGAACCTGGTCGCCAAGGAATACGTCGCCGCGCAGAATCCGGACGATCCAGGCGTGCTGGTGCTGTCGAAATTCGCCGGCGCCGCGAACGAGCTGGATGCGGCGCTGCTCGTCAATCCCAATGATATCGATGCCGTTGCCCGCGCCATGGCGGGCGCATTCTCGATGTCGATCCTGGAGCGGCGGGAACGCTGGTCCGCCATGATGGCGAAGCTGCACGCGCGCACGATCCATCAATGGTTTGCGGACTTCCTGGCCGCGCTCGAGGAGACGCCGCTCCGCAACGCGTCGCCATCCTCCGATCACCGGACGCTGTTGCAGCTTGCGGCCACCAACGGCCGCCCGCGCCAGATGCATTAGCAATACGACACGCCGTCGACGATCGCGCAACGCGTCTTGTTCGGCGCGTTGGGGTTGTCGAGCGGCATCGTGCCTTTGGGGGTGCCGACGAATACGCCCTGGCCGATCTGCACCGACGACTTGTTGCCGATGATGACGCTGGGATGCGGCGTTGCCGAATGGGAGCGGGTGCCGTCGGTCCAGATGATCGAAGTGTCGGCAAGGATGCCCTGACGGCCGTCGTCGCAGATCACGACGCTGCCTTCGCGCTTGCAGGCTTGCGCCGACGCTTCCTGGACGGCGCACAGGGTCAGGGCGATGATGCCGGGGACAAGGAGCAGGGTGCGGTTCATCGTCGTGCCTCGGTTGGTTGGCTACTCCATCAGTCGCCGGCTCGGGCCCGGAGGTTCTGACGGGGGCTGCAGGGCCAGTTTTCCCGCAGCTTGCGGCAGCCACATGACCTTCTAATTCGCCAATATGTCCAAAGACTTGCGGAAAACGCCCCGCGGGTCCAGATAGGCGCTTGCAAAAGCCGGCTGCGGCATTAGACGTGGGCCGCACGCGGGGAGAGGTGGCCGAGTGGTTGAAGGCGCACGCCTGGAAAGTGTGTATACGGGAAACCGTATCGCGGGTTCGAATCCCGCTCTCTCCGCCAAGCCACCAACCTGGGATAGTTCTCAGCGATCGATCTCGCAGACGAAGTCCTCGAACTTTCCAGCAGCGGTGCGCGGAATTTCGTCAAAATAGGCAAAGATCACAGCGAAAGGAGCGCTGAGTTTTGCGCGAACCCACTCGGTCAAGCGCGTCTCCTCGTCGGCGCTGAGCGCGTGCTGGACTGCCAATCGGAGCTCGATCAAATTGGGCGCCTTCTGGACGAACTGATACTGCCTGATCGCGGGGGCGATCTCCAGCATGGTTGCAATGTTCGCCGATGACAGCAGTGGCCAGCGCCGTTCGCCGGAGGGCATGACCAGCATATTCTGAGTGCGGCCGAGGATCTGCTGGATGACCGGCAATCCGCGTCCGCACGGGCAGGGTCGGCCGACTTCGACGTAATCCCCTATGTCATAACGGATGAGCGGCATGGCGAGATTGTGCAGGGACGTGACCAGGAGCTTGCCGATCTCGCCGGGCGCACAGGGTCGGCCCTCCTCATTCAAAACCTCAGCCAGCACATGCTCGGACTGGATGTGGTAGTGCTCGTGATCAGGGCATTGCAGGGCGATGTACCCAATCTCGCGTGTCGAATAGATGTCGATGAGCGGCACCCCTAAGGCGTCGTTAACGGCGCTTCGAACCTCCGGCCTCAGGTTCTCCGCAATGGTGATGATCTGCTTGAGTTGCGGCAGCCGAACACCGTGCTCGCGACAATGATCAGCCAGCCGATGCGCAATGGTTGGGTGGGTCAACAGGTAGTCGGGATTCTGGCGCTGCAGCCATTCGACCTGCTGTTCGACGGGTGTTGCAACATTAAGGCTGACCATCGGACCCGTCTTGAGGATCGTGGCGCTCGAATAGCCCCAGCTCTCGGCCTGTAGTCCGTCAGGGTAAAGCGCTTTGCCCTGGCCGCTCTCGCGCAGCGTTGCGAAAATCCCGCGAAGATCGCACCGATGCCAGAGATGGTCGCGAACCGTGAAAGCGCTCCATATCAACTCCCAAAGTTGCGTGCGGACCGAGCGGATCGGCTTGCCGGTCGAACCCGAGGTGTAGATCTCCCGTAATTCCCCGTGTCCCGGCGGCAGCGCTTCCGTGACCATCGTCTCCGCGGCGTCGGCCGCCTGGATCTCCGCGCGGGTGAGCGGAGCGATGCGCCGCCAGACTTCTGGCCAGGTCTCGTCAGTTGGAAGGTCTCCCAAGTTCTGTAGTCGCTCGCGGTAAAACGGAACGTGAGCGCGGGCGTGGCCGAGGAGCGTATTGAGCTGGTCGCGCTGTCGTTGCGAAAGCTCCTGCGGAGACCACCACTGGCTTTGCTCGAGCTGGAATAGGATTGCCAGAAGACTGGCGCCGGTCTGGGCCGGAACCCCCGGCGAGGCGATCCCTCCGATCGCCGAGTTGACGGAGAGGGGAGCTGTCATCGTAAGACCTCTCGCAGCGGTTCATTGTCGGTTCAGCCTGCCGCGGCCATTGTCAGCTGGATGGGCATGATCAACGGCCGCCTGGAACGGTCAAGGTCGTGTTCCGTTGTTTGGTTGAAGTGTATTGCGGAGCAGCGGAGGCCGCTATGAAGACGATCCTCGCTAGCGCAGCGCTGCTGACTGTTCTCACGGCCAGTGCATCCGCGACACCCGCTGCTAGGGGCCCCCAAACGCGGTTTGATCCTCCAGCGACGGGAGAGGGGGGCAACGGGGCGGGATCAGTCAAGCTCGCGAGCCTCGTCACATCGACGTTCCTGTTCGTGCCGGATTCCGCGCAATCCCTGCTCGTCACGGTCGGTGAGGGCGGAGAAGGGGGGCGGGGACGCCGCCTGCGTCGTCACCGCGCCTACAATTTTCACTATTACGGGCCTCATAGCTACCGGCTCGAACGGGGCTATCGGCCGTCCTATGCGCCGCGCCGCTACGAGCACCCTTACTATGACTACCGGTACGAGGGACCGCGGCGGTACTGAACTCCGGCGCCAGAACTTCGCTCTGTTTACGCCCAGTCCCAAAAAGGCCCAGCGCTTCTGCCAGAGAATGTTGGAAGACAGCGTCTCTCCCTCCGCCAGCGCAGGCGTTGTTCTGCCGCCACGAGCGGGCTAGCCGCAAGGTGGCGTGGCCTCTTTCCGGCGGCGAATAGTAAATCCTGAACTTGCGCCAGTATCCTCGAGCGAGTGAAGGAAGAGCACCTTTCTCACTCAGATCCATCCTGTTGCAGCGCGGCCCCTTGAGTGGCTCGCCGGACCAGATCGACGCCTGAGGACACTGCAAAAGGGCCGCATTGGCTGACAGCACCTCACGGCAGTAGGCTGTGGGGGTGCCGGCGGCCCTATCTCGCCCGCACTCTGCCAAAAGGGAGGGAGACACCAATGAGAATAAGTTCGCTCAGGAAAGTAGCTCTGATCTCGGCAACCTCCGCCGCGTTGGCGTTCGCCGGCACGGCGCTTGCTCAGCAGCCTCGAGTCCTCAAGATACAGTCGGCGGTTCCGCCATCGTCAACCACACAGGACGCTCTCAAGTTTTTTGCCGAGCGTGTCGACAAGTTGACCGGCGGCAATCTCAAGATCGAGGCGCTGCCCGGCGGCGCGGTCGTTCCGCCGTTCGAGATCCTTGATGCCACGCACAAGAAGGTGATCGACGGTGCCTACGGCATATCCTACTGGTGGTACGGCAAGAGCGTCACCGCGACGCTGTTTTCCAATACGCCGGCCGGCATTTTCGGCATGGATGCCGTCGACTTCATCGGCTGGGTTTACGAGGGAGGCGGCCTCGATCTGTGGAACGAGTTCTATCAGAAGGAGCTCAAGCTCAATCTGGTAGCATTCCCGAGCATTCCGCCAAGCCCGCAAGCGCTCGGCTGGTTCAAGCGTCCGATCAAGGACCTGCCCGACTTCAGGGGGATGAAGTGCCGCCAGACCGGCATCGTCTCCCAGCTCTACGCCAAAATGGGTATGGCGGTTGTCAACATGCCGGGCGGTGAGATCCTGCCCGCCGCTGAGCGTGGCACGATCGATTGTGCCGAGTGGGTCGGCGGCATAGAGGATCTGCGGCTCGGCCTGCACACCGTCTGGAAGTACCACTATACGCCCGGCATGCATGAAAGCGCCTCGGTCGCCGAGATCGCGATCAACAAGGACGTGTGGGACAGCTTGCCTCCTCAGAACCAGGAAGCCATCAAGTCGGCCACATCAGAGACGTTCCTGCGCTGGTGGGCCAGCTTCCAGAGACAAAATGCGGACGCGATCGTGGAGTTTACCGAGAAGCACGGAGTTAAGCTCCTGACGACGCCGCCCGAAGTCAATCAGGCCTTCCTCAAGACCTGGGACGAATTTGCCGCCGCGGAGTCCGCGAAGAACCCGTTCTTCAAGAAGGTCTACGAATCTCAGAAGGCCTATGCCGCCAAGGTGGTGCCCGCCAAGCGTTTCATGTTTCCGCCCTACGCATTGCAGGCCGACCATTATTGGCCTGTCAAACAGTAAGACGGGCCTGACGAGGGAGAACACGCGTGAACGGCGGCCTCGGCCGCCCTTCTCGTATCGACAACAATCGATCGCGCTTACCTGACAGCATTCGGCAACCACAGTGCGATCTGCGGGAACAGCAGCAGCAGGGCCAGGATGATAATCTGAATCACCATGTAGTCCGACATGCCCCTGTAGATCGTGCTCAAGCTCCATTGCGGAACGACGTTCCGCAGGTAGTACGCCGACATGGCAACGGGTGGGCTCAGGTACGAGGTCTGCATATTGACCGCGGTCAGTGTGCCAAACCAGATCAGCAGGTCGAGCTTGTTCAGACCGAACTGAAGTTTCTCGACCACCGGCAAAACGATCGGAAGAAAGACCAGGATGATCACGGGCCATTCGAACGGCCACCCGAGAATGAAGAAGATCGCCATGATCAAAGCCAGCTTCCACCAGTCGCTCAGCGGAACGGCGAGCAGATAGTTGGTAATCAAGCTCGCCGTACCGAGCTTGGTGAAGACAGCGCCGAACACCGTCGAGGCCACCGCCAGAAACAGCACCATGGCCGAAGTCACCATCGTGCCGATCGCCGCGTTGGTGGCTGATTTCATGCTGAGCCGGCCGTAAACGAGCGCAAGGAGGGCAGCGCCGAAAGCCCCGCATGAGGCGGCCTCGGTCGGCGTGGCAAGTCCACCGACGATGGTTCCGAGGGTAAACCCGATCAGCGCGCTCAGCGGTGCGATGCTGACGACGACAGCGCGGAAGTAAGCGCTCCGAAAGTAGGGGTAAGCCGTCAGGATGGCCAACACCGAAGCGACCGCCGACGGGCCAAACGGACCGATTGCAATCACCGGACGCGGCGCACGCGCCTGACCAAACAACCAATCGAGCACGAGATACGCAATTGCGACGAGGCACACGAGGCCCAATCCGACGACAGGAGCGCCCACCCTTTCGGTGGTCATCGCGTCATAGCTGGCTTTGCGCTCCTCCATGGTCATGGCTGGACCGAGCTTCGGATTGATGAAGCTGCGGACGAGCGTATAGGCGATGTAACAGCCGGCGAGCAGGAAACCCGGGCCGAACGCCGCCGAATAGAGGAGATTGACGGGCACACCCATCACCGGCCCCATGACCACGAGCATGACGCTCGGCGGGACCAGAATGCCGAGCGTGCCGCCGGCGGCGATTGCGCCTGCTGACAGCCGCGCGTCATAGCCGGTTTTGATCATCATCGATCCGGCCATGATGCCGAGCACGGTTACCGCGGCGCCCACGATGCCGGTCGCCATCGCAAAAATCGTCGCCGTCAGAATCACGGCGATGTAGAGTGCGCCGCGCACCGGCGCGAGAATGCTGCGCAAAGCACCGAACAGCCGCTCCATGAGCCCGGACTGCTCGGTCATGTAACCCATGAAAATGAACAGCGGCACGGCGGGAAAGATCTCGTCTTTCATCGTGCCCCAGATTTGCAGGTAGCCGAGATTGAACGTTTGCTCCCACCCAAGGCCAATGGCGCCAAAAACGAGCGCGAGAAACAGCAGAGTGAAGGAAATCGGGAAGCCGATGAAAATGACGAGGACCATGCCGACGAGCATGGCAAGTCCGAGCGCTTCGGCGGAGGTCATGGTTGTTCAGACCTCGATCTTCTCGTGCCTGGCCAGGAATGCGCCGGTGCGCCAGGCCCAGAGGCTCTTCATCAGCTCGGAGACGCCCTGCAGGAACAGCATGAAGGCCGTCAGTGGAATAACCCCGCGCAGCGGCCACAAGACCGGCGTCCAGGCGCCGGAGCTCCCGCGTTCGTCGATCGACAGCGAGTACAGGAAATCGTCGATCGAGAGGAAGAACAGCACGACCATTGTCGGCAGGAAGAACAGCAGGAATGCCAGGCTGTCGATCATGCCCTTCGTGCGATCCGAGAATTTTTCCCACAATATGTCAGTGCGGATGTGGGCGCCTTTCAGGAGCGCCAATGCCGAGCCCAGCATGAACAAGGTCGCGTAGGACATCGTCGTTACATCGAGAGCCCAGATCGTCGGATCCGCCAGGACATAGCGGGCAAAGACCTCGATTACATTGGCGCAGATCAGCGGGATGATGGAGAGGACGAAGAGGTAGCCGGTCAATTCCGTGAACTTGTCGATACTGCGGATGACGGCCAGATAGCCTCGGGGCGGCATGGGCTTTCGCGAAGCTGAAATGATGGTCATTGCCGTTTGCCGGTCGGTCAGCCGCCCGCGATAAGAGCGTGAACCGTCCAGGGCGACCCACCGCTCCCTCAAGTGAGGCCGATGTTAGTGGAGCGGCCCTCTGTGTGCCAGCGGCTGAGTGACTGCTGCACTGCGCTCAGGCCTTGCGGTGCGCAATCATCGCCGTGTTCTTCTCGTTCTCGGCGGCGACGGAGAATGTTAGACTTCAGTTCCTCTCCCTCGGCGACGCCCGAAGGGCGAAGACGGGCCGGCGATTAGCGACCAAGCGGGAGGATTTTCTCGATGATTTGGAAGCGGATCAGACGAACCAAGGAACCGGGCAGCCAGACCTGGAAACGGATCGACAAGACGCCTGTGCCGTTGAGCGCTGGTCGCATTTGGCTGGTCGACAAGGACGGCAATATCACCCGTGCAATCGGTTGGACCTGGCGAATCCTGAACCGCCGCGAGCCGCGCAAGTATCGCTGGTGGATGAGCCGCGCAAGTCATGCAAGAGAACCTGCGCCTGAGGCCGTTGCTGCCCTGCAGGCATTGCGAACGGCCGCCGACGACTAGTCCATAAGCGCAACAGCTCAGGCATCGAAAGCCCGCCACTGCGGCTGCGCGCCACGCTGGCTGCTGGCCAGGCGACAAGCAAGATGACAAACTGAGGCAATGGTGCCACACTTGGCTCCAAGGCCGGGCGCGGCAAAAAAATAATCGAAGAACAAGAGCGCCGCGGTCACGTCGACATAGGGAGGAGATGGCTCATGAAACGCGTGTTTCTGGGAATGATCGCCGCTGCCTTTACGGCATCTGCGTTTGTCTTATCCACCACTGCAGTCCTGGCGCAAACGAAGACATTGAAGATGCAGGCCACGTGGCCGGCGTCGCAGACGCTCTACGAGAATTTCACCTACTTCGCCGACCGGGTGAACAAGCTGTCCGGCGGCGCGCTGAAGATCGAGACGATGCCCGCCGGCCAGGTGGTGCCGCCGTTCGAGGTGCTGGACGCGACCCACAAGAAGGTGCTCGACGGCGCGCATGCCTGGGCGGGTTACTGGACCGGCAAGAACAAGACCGCGGTCCTGTTCACCGGCGGCCCCGGCGGCACGTTCGGCATGGACTACACGGACGCGATCGGCTGGCTCTATCACGGCGGCGGCCTCGAGCTCTACAACGAGTTCTACCAGAAGGAGCTCAAGCTCAACGTCGTCGTGTTCCCGATCCTGCCCTCAGGCCCGCAGGCATTCGGCTGGTTCAAGAAGCCGATCCAGACGGTCGAGGACCTGAAGGCTATGAAGTGCCGCCAGACCGGCATGGCCGGCGAGGTGTGGCAAGCGCTCGGCGCCACGGTGGTCAACATGCCGGGCGGCGAGATCCTTCCCGCCGCGCAGCGCGGCGTGATCGATTGCGCCGAATGGGTCGGCGGCGTCGAGGACCTGCGGTTCGGCTTCCACAACGTCTGGAAGTATCACTACTCGCCCGGCCTGCATGAGAACGTGACGATCGGCGAATTGCTGATCAACGGCGACGTGTGGAAGGAGCTCACCCCGCAGCACCAGGAGATCATCAAGTCGGCCGCCAGCGAAACCATCCTGGTCTGGTGGACCAAGTGGCAGCGGCAGAACGCCGATGCGCTGATCGAGATGCAGGAGAAGCACGGCGTGCAGATCCTGCGCACCCCGGCCGAGATCCTGATGGCCTTCATCAAGAAGTGGGACGAGATCGCCGCGGCCGAGGGCGCCAAGAACCCGTTCTTCAAGAAGGTGCACGACTCGCAGAAGGCCTACGCCACCGCAGTGGTGCCGTACAAGCGGTCGTACTTCCCGCCGTACTCGTTCATGGCGAACCACTACTTCCCTGAGAAGAAATAGGCCTTCATCCGGGGGCGGTGGGTTCGGCCGCCCCCGGATTTTTTCGCGTACCGCGGGGGCGGCTGGGGACCGGTAGAGCGTGATGAGTTATGGGTGACTCTCCGTTGTCATGCCCGCGAAGGCGGGCATCGAGTATTCCAGATCGTCTGAGGTCAAATCGCGGGCGCTGCGGCGTACTGGATCCCCGCCTTCGCGGGGATGACAACGACGTGCATTCAGGGGAAGCGGATGGCTGACAGGACTGAGCTGCCGTCGCCGGCGCTCTTGAGCATGATCCGGGTCATCGATGGCTTCACGGACTGGACGGGCACGATCATCTCGTGGCTGTCGCTGCCGCTGGTGCTGGGTGCCGCCTATGAGGTGGCGGCGCGCTACCTGTTCAACGCGCCGACAATCTGGGTCTACGACGTGACCTACATGCTTTACGGCACGCTGTTCATGCTGGGGGCCGCCTACGCCCTGCACAAGGGCGCGCACATCCGCACCGACTTCTTCTGGGAGAAGTTCTCCATCCGCCGAAAAGGCGGGATCGACACGATCTCATACATCGTCTTCTTCTTCCCGAGCCTGATCATCCTGCTGCTGATCAGCTGGACCGAGTTTCACTACTCCTTCGAGATCAACGAGACCTCGGACCAGACGCCGTGGCGGCCGGTGCTGTGGCCTTTCAAGTTCGTCGTGCCGCTCGCCTGCCTGCTGCTGCTGATCCAGGGCGTGTCCGAGCTGATCAAGAGCGTTTACATGTGGCGCTGGGGCGTCGAGCTCGAGCACAAGGAGAAGGTCGAGATATGACCGCAGAGGCGCTCATCGGCCTGATCATGCTCGTGGTGCTGCTCGGCGCGATCTTCATCGGCGTGCCGATCTCGTTCACGCTGCTGTTCCTCGCCTTCGCGTTTGGCTACGTGGGTCTGGGCGGAATCGTGTTCGACCTCGCCTATTTCCAGACCATCGGGATGATGAAGGAGGAGCTGCTGGCCGCGGTGCCGCTGTTCATCTTCATGGGCTTCATCACCGAGCAGGCGGGGCTGATGGAGCGGCTGTTCACCGCGTTCCGCATGCTGTTCGCACCGTTGCGCGGCGCGCTGTTTCTGGTCGTCATCCTGACCTCGACCGTGTTTGCGATGGCGACCGGCATTGTCGGCGCGGCCGTGACCGTTCTCGGCATCATGGCCTCGCCGATCATGATCAAGGCGGGCTACGACGCCAAGCTTTCGGCGGGCGCCATCACCGCGGGCGGCACGCTCGGCATTCTCGTTCCACCGTCGGTGATGCTGGTGGTGATGGGGCCGGTGCTCGGCGTGTCGGTCGGCGACCTCTATGCCGCGGCCTTCGGACCGGGCTTCCTGCTGGCCACCATGTACATCGCCTACCTGCTGATCCGTTCGCATCTCGATCCCAAGCTCGGACCGCCGGTGCCGGCGGCGGAGCGCGTGCACTCGACGGGCAAGATCGTGTACGAGGTGGTCGTCGGCACGCTGCCCCTGATCGGGCTCATTACGGCAACGCTCGGCTCGATCATCGGCGGGTTGGCGACGCCGACGGAGGCCGCCGGCATCGGCAGCGTCGGCGCGCTGCTGCTGGCGATCGCCTATCGCAAGCTCACGCTCGACGGACTGAAACGGGCGATGATCTCGACGATGGCGACCTCCAGCATGGTGTTGCTGCTGGCGGTGACCTCGAACATTTTCGGCGCGGTGTTCGCGCGGCTCGGCTCCGCCAACTGGATCACGGAGACGATGCTCGGCCTGCCGCTGCCGCCGAGCGTCATGCTGATCATGGTGCTGGTGCTGATCTTCCTGCTCGGCTGGCCGTTCGAGTGGCCGGCCATCATCCTGGTGTTCCTGCCGATCTTCTATCCGATCGTGAAGGGGTTGAACATCGACCTCATCTGGTTCGGCGCGCTGGTTGCGGTGGTGCTGCAGACGGCCTTCCTGTCGCCGCCGGTCGCCATGTCGGCGTACTACCTCAAGCAGGTCGTGAAGGGCTGGAGCCTCGGCACGATCTACGCCGGCATGTTCCAGTTCATGATCCTGCAGGTGATCTGCGTCACGCTGATGATCGCCTTTCCCGGCATCGCGACCTGGTTTCCGGAGCGGCTGCAGGAAGCCTCCCGCAATCAGGCTATCCCCGACGAGTACAAGAAGATCCTGGAACAGCAGAAGCGGGCCCCGTCGCTGGAAGACGACGACTGGACGACACCGAAGAAGAAGTAGTGTGGAGGAGGCGCCTCGCTCTCCGTCGTCATGCCCGCGCATAGCCGTTCGAAGAACGGCGTCGCTTCGCTCGCCTATGCGGGCATCCAGTACTCCGCAGCTTTAGCGGTTGATCCGCCGACGCTCTGGGATACTGGATCCCCGCGTTCGCGGGGATGACGGCTGAAATGCGGATGCGGCTCTACCAACTAGCGCCAAGTCGCGCGAGGTTACTTGAGCAGGGCTGCCGTTGCCGGCTTCTTGTACAACTGATCGCCGCAGTCGGCCTTTACGCGGTAGCTGCTCGGCTCCGGCGAGATTTTTGCCGCGGTGAACAGCTTGAGCGCCTGCTCCGAGGCCGCCGTGACGTCGACGTCCTGGCTGATGCGATACGAGTCGAGCGCGCGAAGAGCGACCAGCTTCGCCTTGCCGTCCGGCGCGTTCATATAGATCTCCTGGCACAGGAGCGACGCGCTCGCGTTGTTCGCGGCTTCGGATGCCTGATCGGTCGTAGCCTTCACGTTGCTGTCGAGCATGTAGCCCGGCCAGAATTGCCCGCCGACTGCAGCGAGCAGAAGTCCGATGGCCGCACCTTTCAGGTAAGTCTTGATTGTTTCTGATTGAGCTCCGGTTAGGTTCATAGCCGTTACCTCCGGCAGGGAAGAGTTTCCCCTGCGAGGGTCAGCAGTATCACCAACGCAGAACGATAGATAGGAAAATGTCCACAGGGTGGTTCAGACAGGAGTATATCGGCGATCCGGCTTTGGCTCGGTGACATTGCAGCTGTCTGTGGCCGCGCCGGTCGTCAACCGTACGCAGCTTTGGTCTTATGGCCAACGCGCGATGCGGCGATCGCGCAACCAGTTGGTTGCGCGCGGTTTGACTTGCAGCTTTGGCTGATGTCTTAAAGGTGGCGAGTTGCGCGACCGGCTACAAGGTGCGGCTGACCGGATTCAGTCAGATTAAGCCCGCCGCCCTGCGACATCTTCGACCGCAGATGACGTCGACCGCAGATGGCCGGAACGAATTCCTGGTGCCGGCATCGGGGTTGGCGGCGGCGGCCGTTGGTGATCTGGTCCCGTCTCACGCACGCTCGGGGCCGCAGAGCAGTTCTGCGGCCTTTTTGTTGAAGGATGGGAAGCAATGGTGACCCGGATCGAACGCCTGTCCGAATTTTCGACGGGCGCCGCGCTCGACGATGCACCGCTTGAGTTGCTGTGCGAGGACCATCGCGGCACGTATGTCTTGCCATATCCCTGCATCCTGTCTGGATCCGTCTGGCGCAACGCTGCGACCAGCGACCAGATTCTGGCGGATGTCATCGGATGGCGTCTGTATCGGGCATGGGCCGCAAGCGACGGGGATGCTGGAGGCGTGGCCTGAGAGTGGGAGTTTCCTTCGTTTCGCCTGACGGCGACGCAGGTGCGCCGGTGAATCGGCGCTCCCAACAGACGCCGGGCAACGGCAGCCTGACCGGTCGCGCGCGTCCGCCGATGCGGCGATATTGTGTGGCCCGAGTGGCCGCGCTGCCACGTCCTCGCCCATCTTTTTTCTGAAAACAGTGCGCATCCTCAAGGCTAGAGTTGGTTTGGAGCATGATCTTCGGAAAACCGGTATCCACTTTTCCGGATCATGCTCGAGTGTCAATCAGGAAGTCGCCATGCGTTGCGTCGTGTCCGCCGCCAGGCCCGCAGCCTGTTCCGCCCTGTTGCTGCTGCTGAGTGCTGTTATCGTCGCTAGCTTCGGCACCCGCGCAGCTCACGCGAACGAGCCCGACGCGGCTCCGGCGCGTTCATGGTGTGTTGCGCGCAGCGACGTTCCGCCGAATTGCGTGCACTCCGATCTCGTGAGCTGCAGCATCGCCGCCCTTCTCACTGGGGGCTTTTGCGTCAGAGAGGAGCCGGCCGCGAGCCCGGCGCCAACGGTTGCCGCCGCCCCACAGCGCCAGAAGCGCAGCGCGGCCCGGCGCAAGGCGTCGGCGTCTCAGCAGGACGAGCTGTTTCGGGAATTCGAGCAGTGGAAGCGGACGAGCGCCCAGTAGCGGTCTTGACGCCTATTTCCGGCTTCCGATCCCAGCGCTCTCCACCTCAAAGAGACCGCGCCAACGCGATTCAAAACCGTCATTGCTCACCGCAGGCCAGCAGCAAGAGCCGTCCTCAGGATCAACGAAATCCCGGTGGTCGATGAGGCGCATTCTGGCCTGGGCATTGGATAGGGATGCGGCTGGGGCTCGCCAATGCAACTGTGACCGGGGAAGCATTGTCTTCCCTTGATACCAGCATTTGCGTCCATCGACGATGCGATAGGACCAGTGCCCGCTGCGAGCTGCGGGCAACTCGGCCGCACATTCGATCGCCTGTGCACTCGAGACCGAGGCGAAAAACGCCGCGCCCAGAACCAGGAAGTATTTCATTTTCAGACTCCCCTGACTGAGGACCCACTCGTCTGAATCACCCCCGAGAGCACCGGAACATCGGAATTTGTTCCAACTGTGAAAGAACGAAGTCAAAACAGGGCCGGCGGGAACAGGAAAAGAAGCATGGCTGGTTGCGACCCGCGTGCGCAGCACGCTCCGGGCGAGCCCGACGGCGTGATGAGTTTGGATCGAATACCTGCGCGAAAAAGGGTGAGGCGGAAGCAAAACCGCCCACACCAATCCAGACACGCCGTGTCGTTGGTGGGGCTAAGGAGTCATGGATGGGCGGCTGGGCCGTCATCCTGGGAGCGGTGGGCTGTCAAGCCAATACGATATGGGTTACCCCGTCACATGATCCCGCGCACACTTATCGATACGGCACAGGTGCCTGACAGCGATGAAGTACTTCGCCTGATGAAGCGAGGGACTGAATTCTCGATCATGCTGGGGCAGAACGAGCTGATGAACAGCCGCCTGAGCGGTTCGGAGGAGGCACTGGCCAAATTGGCGTGTGAGAGGATTGGAGATGTGCCGGCCGCCCGACTGTTGATCGGCGGCTTGGGAATGGGCTTCACGCTTCGAGCGGCGCTTTCCGCGCTCGGTTCCCAAGCGGAAATCGTCGTGGCCGAGCTGATACCGTCGGTCCTGACCTGGGCCCGAGGGTCGATGGCGGACTTGTTCGGTGACTGTCTTGCCGACCGGCGCGTGCGCGTTCGCATCGCGGACGTCCGCGATGTGATCGGGTCAAGCCGCGCAGCATTCGATGCCATTTTGCTCGACGTCGACAATGGTCCGGAGGCGCTCGCGCGCCCGGCCAATGAGGCGCTCTACGACTCGAAGGGGTTGAAGTCCGCGTGGATGGCTCTGCGGCCGCGGGGCGTGCTGGCGATTTGGTCGTCGGGCGCGAACCCGAAGTTTGCAAAGCTGCTCCGCCAAAGCGGCTTCGACGTCGAGGAGATCAAAATACGGGCAAATGGGGCGAAGGGCGGTGCGCGCCATGTCATCTGGTTGGCAAGGCGTTCAGGGAACGGCTAGGACGGACCTCATCCGCAGATCGAACAAATTCTGACGGGAGCTTATGCAGGCGGGCTACAGCTCGTCTGTCCTTTCGAGGAGCACCGCCCCGAAATTGCTGGCGGGGTCGATGTCGGCGGCAAGCCTGCCTGTTGGTTCGGCAGCGGGGCCTCCCGTCCGCTTGAGCCATTGTCCTGAGCCCGGAGAGGCGACGAGTCGGCCATCTGCCACGATCTCCTGTCCGCGCAGGAGGACGTGAACGGGCCAGCCTGTCACGGTCCTGCCGGCAAAGGGCGTGAAGCCTGTGCGATCATGCATCGCTTCATCGGTGATCGTCACTTCGCGCTGCGGATCCCAGATCGCGATGTCCGCATCGAAGCCTGGCTGAATCGCGCCCTTACGGGGCAAGTTGTAGATCGCCGCCGGTGTCGTCGCGGTCAGGGCTACAAAGGCCTCCAATCCGCGTCCTGCGAATTCGGGGCGTCCCTTCGAGACCATGGCGTCGAACAGCAGCGGCAGGCGCGTCTCGAGACCCGGCAGGCCATTTGCGATCTGCTTGAAGTCGGGGTTGGGCCCGGCCGAAAGCTTTCCCGTCTCGTCGAAACGATAGGGAGCGTGATCGGACGACACGGTTTGAATGTCGCCCAGCGCCAGCGCCTGCCAAAGCGCCTCCTGGTCGGAAACTTCACGCGGTGGCGGTGAGCACATCCATTTCGCGCCCTCGAGGCCAGGCTTGTCTAGGTCGTGCTTCGTCAGGAACAGATACTGCGGACAGGTTTCTGCGAAGACCTTCAGGCCCTGACCGCGCGCATGACGGATCACCGCGGCGCCTTCCGCCGTAGAGACATGAAAGATCATGATCGGCTGGTCGATCAGCGTGGCGGCGGTGATCAGCCGATTGAAGGCCTCCGCTTCCGAACCGCGGGGGTGGCTGATCGCGTGATACTTCGGCGCCGTATAGCCCTTCTCCACCAATTTCTTGCCGAGCCACGAGATCATTCCGTGGTTCTCCGCGTGCACGCAGACCAGCGCGCGATTCTGACGGGCCGTCAGCAGGATATCGAGCAACGGTTCGTCGTCGACCTTGATCAGGTCGTAAGTCATGAAGACCTTGATGGACGCGTGCCCCGCGGCGATCAGCGCTGGCAGATCGGTTTGAAGCGTCTTCTTGTCCGGATTGGCGACGATCATGTGAAACGCGTAGTCGATGATGGCTCCGCGTCTTGCCAGCGCGGAATAGTCGTCGACGACCTTTCTGAGGTCGAGGCCGCGGTGCTGCGCAGCGAACGATATGAATGTCGTGTTGCCGCCGAAGGCGGCTGCCGTGGTGGCGCTCTCGAAAGTGTCGGCATTGAGCAGTCCGCCGGCCGAGACTTGCTCGATATGGGCGTGGGTGTCGATGCCGCCGGGCAAGACGAATTTGCCCGTTGCGTCGATCTCGCGCTTGCCCCCGGGAAGGTCCAAACCGATTGCAGAGATCCCGCCGTCAGCCACAGCGACGTCGGCCTTGTATACGCCGGTCGCCGTTGCGATCGTGCCGCCACGAATGACGAGATCATAATCGTGATCAGAGCCTTGGGTCGGCATGGTATCTCCGAGGCGTAGCGAGTTGAATGTGGTCGAATGCGATGGCGTTCGCGGCTCCGTCAGCGAATGGCGATGGTGCCGATGGCCATCGCGACGGCGGCTTGGGTCGGCTCGATTACAGGGATGCCGAGTGCTTGCTCGAGCGGGCGCCGGTGACGCGCCATGCCGGCGCAACCCATGACGATGGCGCCCGCTCCGTCCAGTTCCTTCAATTCCGTGCCGACCGCGATCATCCGGTCGAGTGTGCGCTCGCCGGAGGCGCTCTCGGCGACCGACATCCCGAGCGGTCGCTCGCCGGCAAGCCGATCCATCAGGTTCATCTGACGAAGATAGCGGAGGTGGCGGGGAATTGAACGCCGCTGGATCGCGATAACGCCGAAGCGGTCTGCTCGCGTCAGCGCGGTCAGGACCCCGCACTCGGCGATACCAAAGACCGGGCTCGTCGTTGCTTCGCGTGCACCGTGGATGCCCGGATCGGAGTAGCAAGCGATCACAAAGGCATCTACGCCGTTCGCGGATTCCACCTTGCGGCGCAGTGGAATTGTAACGCTGTCCGCATGCTCCTGTGTTTCGATGCCGAAGGGGCCTTCGCGCAAAGTCTCGCAGACGATCTCTGGTCCCTCGGCGAAGGCGAGCGGCGCTAGCGCCTGGCGAAGGCCTTCGGTCACTGCCTCGTTTGAATTCGGGTTGATGACGAGAATGCGACTGCGGCGGGTCATCGTTCCTCCATCGCCTCATTCGATCCGACAACACCGGCGCCGCAAGCGTTGTCCGCCACCCACTGCGCCATGACTGACGTCGCGGCGAGAAAGTCGTCGGTCTCCATCGCCTCCAGGGGATTGTGGCTGCCGTGTTCATTTCGAACGAAAAGCATCGCGACCGGTACGCCGGCAGCCGCGAAGGCAGCGGCATCGTGCGACGCCGGGCTGCCGAGCGACATCGCCGGGATGCCAAGACGTTCAGCTGCGTGCGTCAGCGCCGCCCGAATGTCCTTGTCCATCATGCCGACCGCTGCGTAAGTGCGCTTGCCCAGCTCAAAGCTGACGCGCCGTTCCGACTCGATTGTACCGATGATATCCGCGATCCTGACCTCGATCCGGTCCAGGAGCGCGGGATCATACGCGCGCACGTCCAGGCTGAAATGGAAATCGCCGGGTACTGTGGTCAGGCCATGTGTCGCGGCATCGGTGTGGAAGCGGCCGAAAGTCATCGCGAGCTGCGTGCCGGCTGCGTCGTAGTCCGCCCAGATCCGGTCGAGCGCACAGGCAAACGCGGCGCCGGCCATAGCGGCATCGCGGCGAAATCGGCGTGGTGTACCGACGTGATCATGGCGGCCGACGATCCGCGCGTTTGGATAGCGGAAGTTGCCCGGTATGCCCGTGCAGACGGCAAGCGGGTAGCCGGCTTCAACCAGACTTGGCGCCTGCTCGATATGCAGTTCCAGAAATGCGCGGATCGTAGCGGGATCGAGCTCGCGCTCGCCGCGCCGCAGTGCTGCCGGGTCTCCGCCGCAGGCGGTGATGTGGTCAGCGAGGCCCCGCCCTGTATCGATGCGCCGGGCGTCGAGGGCGCCATCGGGCAATGTCCCCAATGCACTTCGGCTGCCAATGTACGAAACCTCGAACCAGACGCTTTCTTCGGCCCGCACACCCATGACTGTGACGTCGCAAACCGGCTTCAGCCCCAGCTCACGCAGGGCTTCGATCGTGACAAGCCCGGCGACAACGCCTGCTGCGCCGTCAAAATTGCCGCCATGGGGGACGCTGTCGAGATGCGAGCCGATCAGGATTCGCGGGGCCGACGCGTCGCTTCCGGTCCACGTCACATAGCTATTTGCGGCGGCATCCGTTCGAACCGCCAATCCGACGGACCTCGCGTGGTCGACGAGCACCCGATGGCCAAAGTTCTCTCCCGTTCCGTAGGTATCTCGCGTGATGCCTAGCTCAGCCTGGCTTCCCTCAGCCAACCGCGCGAACAGCGCTTCGGCGAGACCGCGTTGCCGGGCCACGGCGGCTCTCAAGGCCTCCGGTGATGGTCCGGTCCGGGAGAGCGATCCGCTGGACTTTTCGGTCACTGCGCTCATTGCGAGCCCTTATCGAAGTAGCAGCTCGATCTGACCAAGCTTCATATGGCCGCTCCGAATAGAGTTTCTCGACCCTATTCGCTTGGCAAATCATACGCCAGCCAGCACACCGCCCCGTCGAGCGTGGTCGACGTAGATTTCCCGCAGGCGCAGTGTCGCCGGTCCCGGCGCGCCATTGTGGATCGTATGGCCGTCGATCGAGACAACGGGCATGACCAGGTTGGTTGCCGAGGTGATGAACACCTCCTCAGCGGCCAGCGCCTCCTCCAGAGTGAATTCGCGCTCATCGAAAGCGAAGCCGGATTCCGCCAGAAATGCCAGCACCGCCTTGCGGGTGATGCCCGGCAGCACCTTGTTGGAGAGCGGGCGCGAGATCAACGTCTTGCCCTTGACGATCCAGGCGGTTGAGGAGGCGCCTTCGGTGACCACACCATCCTCGACCAGCCAGGCTTCCTGCGCGCCGCTTTCCGCCGCGTACTGCTTGGCCAGCACAGGCGCGAGCAGATTGACGCTCTTGATGTCGCGCCTTGCCCAGCGCAGGTCAGTGCAGGAGACGACCTTGATGCCCGTTTTTGCTCCGGGGGCGTCGATGAAGTTGCGGGCCTGGGTGAACATCACGAGGCTTGGCACGATGTCCTTCGGGAATGCGAAATCGCGATCGGCCGCACCACGCGAGACCTGGAGGTAGACGCTGCCTTGATCGATGCTGTTGCGCCTGATCAGCTCCTCGTGGATCGCGACCAGCTCTGCCTTCTGCCAGGGCAGGGCGAGGCTGATTTCGCCGCATGAGCGCTCGAGGCGGGCCAGGTGGGCCTCACAGTCGACGAGCTTGCCGCCAAGCACAGCTGTGACCTCGTAAATGCCGTCGCCGAAGATGAAGCCGCGATCGAAGATCGAGATTTTGGCTTCTTCCTCGGGCAGGTAAGTGCCGTTGACATAGACAATGCGGTTCATCGGTTGGCTTTCTGAATTTGACGATACTGGAAACTGAAGACACTTGAGGGAGGGCTCGAATGCCGGATCATCCATCCGAAAATCCAAACGGAACACTGAGCCGGCGGAAATCATCGGGCAGGATCTCACGGCCGATCGGCGGGGCTGCGCGCGCGGTGCATTTGGGGCGGTGGCACACACGGCAGGCGACGCCGATCGGCGTCGCCGCGTCCGCGCCGGGACCCGCTCCATCACGCGTATAGATCAGGCGGCTGGCGTGTTCGGCGGCGCAGCCGATCGCAATCGCGCGCTCCACCCGCGGTGCGCCGAACGAGCCGCCGCCCGCAGTCACCGTGCGCGCGACCGAGAAGAAGCGTTGGCCGTCCGGCAGTTCCAGCCACTGCGTGACGATCTGGCGCGGCGTGTTGAAGACGCGGTGCACCGACCACAGCGGGCACGCGCCGCCGTGCCGGGCGAATGGAAAGCCTGCACCATCGAGCAGCTTTGAAACATTGCCCGCCGGATCGACGCGGATCAGAAAGAACGGGACCTTCTCCTGGCCCGGCCGCTGCAGCGTCGTCACCCGATGCGCGGTCTGCTCGAAGCTCGTGCCGAACTGGCGTGCCAGCGCTTCGAGATCGTAGTGACGCGCGTCGGCAGCCTTCGCAAAATCAGGGTAGGGCATGATGAGGGCCGCGGCGGCGTAACCGGCGAGCGCCCTGCGCGCGAGTAGCTCGCCGCTCTTGGTAGCGAAGTGACCGGCTTCGACGGCGGCGCCAATCTCGTCTTCCATTTCGAGATAGGCGAGTTGCTGCGCCAGCTGAAAATTAAGGCTCGCCGTATCCAGCGAGTCGTCGAGCAGCAGTTGGCGGCGATGCCGGTCCAGCCGCCTGACGGAGCCGAGCATCACCTCCGGCGGCAGGTAGCGGACCGTCAGGTTGTGACGGATCTTGAGCCGTTCGATCAGGCCGTTCTGATCGCCGGCGGCCTGCGCCAGGCGCTCGCCGGCATCGTCGAGGCCGGGAAAATTGTTGCGGCGGGCGGCGAGAAAACGCCGCACCTCTCCAACCGGATCATTGGCGTCGAGACCGTTTCCAAAACCCTGCGCGTCCGCGGCGGGTCCCGATGCGCCGCGATCCGCAAGCGCGAGCTGTTCTTCGCGATAGGCGGTGTAGAGACGCAGGAACGCTTCGGTAATGCCGGGATAGCTGGTCGCGACGTCGCTGACCTCGAGCGACGGCATGTCCACATCCGCAAACATCGGATCCTTCAATACAGCCTGCAGCCGCGCCATGTGATCGGCACCGCCGTCGCCGGCAAGGTCGGCGATATCGATCTTATAGGTCCGCGCTAGCCGCAGCAGCATGTCGGCCGTGACCGGCCGCTGGTTGCGCTCCAGCAGCGCGACATAGGGGGCCGAAATATCGAGGTCCGCGGCCATATCGGCCTGGGTCAGGCCGAGGTCACGGCGAAGCCGGCGCAGTCGCGGGCCCATGAAAACGGAGGTCGCCATGCGGTGTGGTCTTCCTTTGTTCTAAGACCTTCTATTGTAAGATAATTACAACATTACACGATACGTCTGTAAAGTATGACAAGTTATCTTCGCGAGACCTCCCGCACTGCCGCACGGTGTGTATATCTGGCGGCAACTTAGTGTCAGACCGGAAGGAACCCGCGACATGATCTACCAAGGACCGGCTCCTTATAAGAGCCAGATCGACGCCGCCGAGAGGCTCATCACCAGCAAGGGCGCCCCTTGGGATGGTATCAGCGCCGAGGGCGTTGCCCGCATGCGCTTGCAGAACCGTTTCAAGACCGGCCTGGATATCGCCCGCTACACGGCCGCGCTGATGCGCAAGGACATGGCCGAGTACGACAAGGATTCGTCGAAGTACACCCAGTCGCTCGGCTGCTGGCATGGCTTCGTCGCCCAGCAGAAGATGATCTCGGTCAAGAAGCACTTCGGCACGACCGATCGCCGTTACATGTATCTGTCCGGCTGGATGATCGCAGCCCTTCGCTCCGAGTTCGGCCCGCTGCCGGACCAGTCGATGCACGAGAAGACCTCCGTGCCGGCGCTGATCGAAGAGCTCTACACCTTCCTGAAGCAGGCTGATGCCCGCGAGCTCGGCGACCTGTTCCGCGAGATCGACGCGGCGCGCAAGGCCGGCGACAAGGCGAAGGAAAAGGCGCTGACCGAGAAGGTCGACAACTTCCAGACCCACGTTGTGCCGATCATCGCCGACATCGATGCCGGCTTCGGCAACGCCGAGGCGACCTACCTGCTCGCCAAGAAGATGATCGAGGCGGGTGCGTGCGCGCTGCAGATCGAGAACCAGGTCTCGGACGAAAAGCAGTGCGGCCACCAGGACGGCAAGGTGACCGTGCCGCATGACGTGTTCCTCGCCAAGGTGCGCGCGGTCCGCTACGCGTTCCTCGAACTCGGCGTGGAAGACGGCATCATCGTCACCCGCACCGACTCGCTCGGCGCCGGCCTGACGCAGCAGATCGCCGTGAGCCACAAGCCGGGTGACATCGGCGACCAGTACAACAGCTTCCTCGACTGCGAGGAAATCACTGCCGCCAACGCCAAGAACGGCGACGTCATCATCAATCGCGACGGCAAGATGATGCGTCCGAAGCGTCTGCCCAGCAACCTGTATCAGTTCCGCGCCGGCACCGGCGAAGACCGCTGCGTGCTCGACTGCATCACCTCGCTGCAGAATGGCGCCGACCTCTTGTGGATCGAGACCGAGAAGCCGCACATCGAGCAGATCGGCAAGATGGTGGACCGGGTTCGCAAGGTCATTCCGAATGCGAAGCTGGCCTACAACAACTCGCCGTCGTTCAACTGGACGCTGAACTTCCGTCAGCAGGTGTTCGACGCCTACAAGGAAGCCGGCAAGGACGTGTCCAAGTACAACCGCGCCGAGCTGATGAAGGTCGAGTACGACTCCACGCCACTGGCGGTCGAGGCCGACGAGCGTATCCGCACCTTCCAGGCGGATGCGGCGAAGCGCGCCGGCATCTTCCACCACCTGATCACGCTGCCGACCTATCACACGACCGCGCTGTCGACCGACAACCTCGCCAAGGATTACTTCGGCGACAAGGGCATGCTCGGCTACGTGCTGAACGTGCAGCGTCAGGAAATCCGCCAGGGCATCGCATGCGTGCGGCACCAGAACATGGCCGGCTCGGACGTCGGCGACGACCACAAGGAATACTTCGCGGGTGAAGCGGCTCTGAAGGCGGGCGGCGCACACAACACGATGAACCAGTTCTGACGATCGATCGTGAGTTCGGAGTCGATTGAACTCTGAACTGGCGGTTCCTGAACAAGACAAGACGCCGAGCGGGCTTTCCGCTCGGCGTTTTTCGTTGTTCCCGCGAAAAGCTCGCTTTTCCGTCGAATCGGGTATTTTCCCTTGATCGAGGCGCCGCCGGCAATGCAACGTTTGAGCGTTAGGGGCGAAGCGCGGGGGACAATAAATGACTGCAATACGCGGCTCGGCGGCGGTCGTCACAGGCGCCGCAAGCGGCATCGGCCGTGCGCTGGCGCTTGAGCTTGCGGCGCGTGGCTGCGACGTCGCCCTTGCGGATCTCGATGAAGCGGGATTGGCCTCGGTGGCTGACGAAGTTCGGCGCGTGCATCAGAGAAAGGTTTCGGTCCATCGCGTCGACGTCGCAGAACCGGCGCAGATCGAAGCGCTTGCCAGGGCCGCGATCGCCCAGCATCCGGGCCTCAACATCGTCGTGAACAATGCCGGTGTCGCCCTGTTCGGCCGGTTCCACGAGATCGACCAGGCGCAGATGGACTGGCTGATGAACATCAACTTCTGGGGCGTCGTGCATGGATCGCGCGCGTTCCTGCCACACCTGCAAGGGAAGCCCGAGGCGCACATCGTCAACATCTCGAGCATCTTCGGCATCATCGCCCCGCCGGGGCAGACCGCCTATGCGGCCGCGAAGTTCGCGGTGCGCGGCTTCTCCGAGGCGCTGCGGCACGAACTGGCGATGAACAAGAGCCCGGTGCGGTTGTCGGTGGTGCATCCCGGCGGCGTCGCGACCAACATCGCCAACAACTCCCGGGTCGGTGTCGGCATGACCGACAATCAGCGTCGCGCTGAGACGATCGATCGCTTCAACCAGGCGGCGAAGACGACGCCGCAGGCTGCAGCAGAGCGAATTATTCGCGGCATTGAAAAGAACGAGCCGCGCATTCTGATCGGCGGTGACGCCTGGCGCATGGACCTGTTGCAGCGCTTCAAGCCGGGAACCTATTGGGCGGCCATCGCCCGCCGCATCGAGAAGATGACCGGTGCGAAGAAGTAAGCAGCGGACAGTGGCGCAGGTTCAATTCCGCCGGCTCAGCCTCGCGCGGTGTGTGAGGCGAGGCACATAAGCGGCGGTGGCTCGCGTTCATAGTCCCCCATGCGCTGCGTTGTGCAGCCATCAATGGGACAATCAACATGAAGACCTCTCGTATCGCTCACTTCGCCTTCGCCGCACTCGTCGGAATCGGCTCGCTGGTCGGCTCCGCGCAATATTCGCCGCTTGCCGCCGGCAGCCTGGATTGGCTCGGAAATGATAACTACGTGCGCTGCCTCAAATATATGAGCGCCCTTTCCAAGAACCATCCGCCGGGGCAACAGGAAGCCGCTTATGACCGTGGCCGAAGGCACTGCAACAAAATGTACTATCCGAACATGCCCGGTGTGCAGCACTAGAAGCACATGACGTTGTCCATGGAGGCCCGATCAATCCCTCGGATTGTTCGGGCCTTCAGGCGCATGAGCCTCGCCCGTCCGGCACCGCCCAGCCATAACCGCCGGGAATAATCCCCCTCACTTTTGGACTTTGACAAGCGTCCCGCGTCCTTTCAGCCTGATCGCAAAGACGGGGGTGCACCTAGGATGACGCAAGCTTCACGGTTGACCGTACTGGCGCTCGCAATGCTGGCGCTCGGCGGAGGAGTCTCTCCGGCAAGCGCGCAGGAGAGCGTGCTGCAGGTCGCTTCGACCGGTTCCGATATCGCGACGCTGGATCCGCACCGGGCCACCTCGACCACGGACAAAGGTGTCGTCGGCTGGATCTACAATGCCCTCGTGCGCTTCCCGCCGGGCAGCGCCGAGCCGAAGGACATCGAGCCGGATCTGGCGGAGCGCTGGGAGAGTTCACCGGACCGCAAGACCTGGACGTTCTTCCTGCGCAAGGGCGTCAAGTTCCACGGCAACCGGGGTGAGCTGACGGCAGAGGACGTCGCCTATTCGCTGACGCGTGCCGGCGACGCCAAGCGCTCGACCTTCTCGGCGGATTTCACCGGGATCGACCGCATCACCCGGGTCGACAGCCATACCGTGCGCATCGAGTTGAAATATCCCGATCCGAATTTCCTCGGCCGGGTCTCGAACTACCATGGCGGCAACATCGTCAGCCGAAAGGCAGCCGAGGAGCTCGGCGACAAGTTCGGCAGCAATCCGGTCGGCACCGGCCCCTTTGCATTCGCCGAAACCGTGACCCAGCAATATGTGAAGCTGGTCGCGCATGACGGCTATTTTCGCGGCCGGCCGAAGATCGGCACGATCATGTATCGCATGATCCCGTCCGACAGCGCCCGCGAGCTTGCCTTCTCGTCGGGCGAGCTCGACGTGATGAATGCGAAGCGTGAGCAGCGCTGGGTCGAAGCTGCGCGCCGGCGCGGCAACGTGATCGTCGATATTTTCCGACCGGGCGAGTTTCGCACTCTCCATATCAACCGCAACGTCGCGCCGTTGAACAACATCAAGGTGCGCCAGGCCGTTGCGCATGCGATCAACGTCGATGACCTGGTGCGCTTCGTCGGCAAGGATGTCGGTCCGAAGGGCTGTTCGGTGGTGCCGCCTGGCTATCTCGGCGAGGACTGCTCGGTCGGCAGCTATGCCTTCGATCCGGCAAAGGCGAAAGCGCTGCTGGCGGAGGCTGGCCATCCGGAGGGCATCACGCTCAAGGTCACCGTCTCGAACGTCTCGTCACAGCTCCCGATCATGGAGATCATCCAGTCGCAGCTCGGCAAGGCCGGCATCAAGCTCGAGATGAACGTGGTCGATCACCCGACTTACCACAGCCAGATTCGCAAGGACGCCAGCGCCCTCGTCTTCTATGGCGCTGCGCGCTTTCCGGTCGCCGACACGTTCCTGACTGAATTCTTCCATTCGGCTGCGGCGATCGGCAAACCAACCGCGGTGACCAACTTCTCGCATTGCGCCGTGGCGGATGATGAAATCGACCTGGCGCGCGCCGAAGGCGATCCGGAGAAACAAAAGCTGCTCTGGAAAGAAGCTCAGGAGAAGATCCACAAGGATGTCTGCGCAATCCCGCTGTTCGAGCTGCTGCAGGTCTGGGCGCACAGCAAGCGCGTCGATTTCGGCTACGAGCTCAAAGGCGCCATGAACCTCGCGCCGCCGATGACGGAAAAGACGACGCTCACTGCGCGCTGAGTAAATCGCGCGAGATACGCTCGGCGGTGGCGCGGGTCTCACGCACGAACGCGTCGACCAGATCGGCGTTGCGGCTGTCGCGGATGCGGCAGAGCTGGAAATCGAGCTGCACCGCCGGCTCGAAGCGCCTGACAGTCAGGCGGTCCTGCATGCCGCTGGCCATCAGCGGATGAACCAGCGAGACGCCGAGCCCGGCGGCGACGAATTCGCACAACGTCGGCGAGACGTTGGCGACCAGTGTGAAGTTGGTGCGGACGTTATGTTCCTGGAAGACCGGCGCGATGCGCTGACCGGTATAGCTTTCGGGATCGAAGGAGATGAACGGCACGTCGTCGAGGTCGTTCGGCCGGATCACCTGTTTGCGTGTCAGCGGATGATCGCGTGACATGATGCAGACCAGCGGATGTTCCATCAGCGACTCGGTCACGACATAGGGATTGTCGATGCGCGAGCTGATCAGTCCGACATCCACCTTGCGGGTGACGAGCCAGTCGACGATCCACTGCGAGCTGCGCGACTGCACCGAGCAAAACACGCCCGGACGATCTTTCAGGAAGCTCATGGTCGCCTGCTGGATGAACGAGCCCGATAGCGCCGGCATCACGCCGAGCAGCAACTGGCCTTCCTGCTCGCGCCGGATCACGTCGACGGCGTTCTCCACCTGGCGGATGCCATCGAAGATGCGGTCGACCTCTTCGTAGAGCCTCATGCCGCGTGCGGTCGGCGCCAGCCGGCCCTTCACCCGGTCAAACAACTTGAGACCGGTATCCTCCTCGAGGTGAGCGATGAGCTTGCTCATGGCCGGCTGCGAGATGTTCAGGATCGAGGCGGCGCGGCTGACGGTGCCGGTTTCGATCACCGCCTTGAAAGCCTCGACCTGCCGAAGATTGAGGTGGCGTGGCATCCCATAACCCTGAGGAATAGACTCGGAAAAAAGATGACTTTGACGAAATGGATCATGTCTTCGTACCGTCATCGTCGGCAAGAGGAATTTGCATGCAGGCTGACGTAATCGTCATTGGCGCTGGCACCGTGGGGGCCGCGATCGCCTACGGGCTGGCGCGCAAGAAACTGCGGGTGCTGGTGCTGGACGGCGACGACCGCGACTTTCGCGCGGCGCGCGCGAATTTTGGTCTGGTCTGGCTGCAGGGCAAGGGCACCAACATGCCGGCCTACCAAAGGTGGACGCGCGCAAGCGTGGATCTCTGGCCGGACTTCAACACCGAGCTCGCCGGCCTCACCGAGAGCGACGTCCAGTATGAGCGCAATGGCGGCCTGAACTTCTGCCTCGGCGAGCAGGCCTTCGAGGACCGGAAGGCCCACCTGCAACGGCTGCACAATCAGCTCGGCGGGGAAGACGCGGACTGGGAGATGCTCGACCGGACCGCGCTCAACAAACTGCTACCGAAGGTGCCGCTTGGCCCGGATGTCAGCGGCGCAAGCTTCGGGCGACGCGACGGGCATGCCAATCCGCTGCGTCTGCTCGCCGCGCTGCTCGGCGGCATCCAGCGCCTCGGTGGCACCGTTCGCAGCAACGCCAGGGTGGAAAGCATTGCTGCGGGCAGCGAAGGCTTCACGGTGGCATTTGCCGGCGAACGCGCGTCTGCGCCGCGGCTGGTGATCGCCGCAGGACTTGGCTCGTCGGCACTCGCACGGCAGGTCGGGCTCGAAATTCCGCTCCGGCCACAGCGCGGGCAAGTGCTCGTCACCGAGCGGCTCGCGCCGCTGCTGCCGCTGCCCTCCAGCGGCCTGCGGCAGACGCGCGACGGCACGGTGATGATCGGCGCTACGAACGAGGAAAAAGGTTTTGACACCTCGACGACCACCACCGCCGCGGTGGGCCTCAGCGCCAAGACCATTCGTATCGTGCCGGCGCTGAAGGATGCGACGCTGATCCGCCACTGGGCGGGCCTGCGCATCATGACACCGGACAGCTATCCGATCTACGCGCAGTCCGAGGCGCATCCGGGCGCGTTCGTCGCGCTCTGCCATTCCGGCGTGACGCTGGCCGCGGTGCATGCGACGGTGATCGCGGACGCGATCGCCGCCGGCGTACTGCCGGCCTCTCTCGATGTTTTCCACCAAAGGCGTTTTGATGTTCCGAAAGCTGCGTGAATCCGCAAAGACCGCTGTCACTCTCTACATCGACGGCGCGCCGGTCGATGCCGAAGCCGGCGAAAGCGTCGCCGCCGTGCTGCTGCGGCAATCTCCGCTCTGGTCGCGCACGACGCCGATCACGCAGAGCAAGCGCGCGCCCTATTGCATGATGGGTGTGTGCTTCGAGTGTCTGGCCCGCGTCGACGGCGAAGCCTCGGTGCAGACCTGTCTGACGGTCGTACGCGATGGCATGCGCGTCGAGCGCCAGCACGGCAAGCGGAGCTTCGAAGCATGAGCAGCGTGGACCTTCTCATCGTCGGCGCGGGACCCGCGGGCATGGCCGCCGCCGTTGCTGCACGCCGCTCCGGCCTCGACGTGGTCGTGGTCGATGATCAGCCCGCGCCCGGAGGCCAGATCTGGCGCTCGGTCGAGACCGTGGCTGCCGCCCCGCGCGGAGCGATCCTGGGCGAGTCGTATCAGTCGGGACTTCCATTCGCCGAGGCGTTCCGCGCCAGTGGTGCGCGCTACGAGCCGGGCGCACAGCTCTGGCAGATCGAGCCGGGTTTCCGTGCCTTCGTCAGTCGCGACCGCAAGGCGAAAACCATCGACGCGAAGACGGTGCTGCTGGCAACGGGCGCGCAGGAGCGGCCGGTTCCGTTTCCCGGCTGGACATTGCCGGGCGTCCTCACCGTTGGCGCCGCGCAAATTCTGCTGAAGAGCTCCGGCCAGATGCCGGACAAGCCGGTGTGGGTCGCCGGCAGCGGGCCGCTGCCGCTGCTCTATCTGACACAGCTGCTCCGCGCCGGGGGGAAGATCGCCGGTTATCTCGACACCACGCCGCCGGGACGCATGCGCGCGGCGCTGCCGTACTTGCCCAGGGCGCTGCGCGCGGCGGGCGATCTTCTGAAAGGCCTCGCCTGGACGACCTCGCTGAAGAAGAGTGGAATTCCGATCGTCAAGCATGTCACCGACATCGAGGCGATCGGAACCGAGCAGATCGAAGCCATCCGCTACCGCACCGCTGAGGGGCGCGAGCAGACCGTGCCTGCAGATATCCTTCTCGTGCACGAAGGCGTCGTGCCGAGCATTCACGCGGTCCTGGCGCTGAACTGCGCAGTGGAATGGCGCGACGATCAGGATTGCTTCGTGCCGGTCCTGGACCAGTGGGGCGAGACATCGCAGGCGAACCTGTTCGTCGCCGGCGACGGCGCGGGCATTGCGGGGGGTACCGCTGCGCATCTGCGCGGTGAGCTCGCAGGGCTGCGTATCGCCGAAAAGCTCGGGCGCCTGAGCGCACAGTCTGCCGAGGAGCGGGCGAAGCCGCTGCGCCGGCTTCTCGACCGTGAACTCGCCTTGCGTCCGTTCCTCGACGCGCTGTTCAAGCCGCGCGCGCAGATCTTCGCGCCGGCCGACGAGACGATCGTCTGCCGCTGCGAGGAGATCACCGCGCGCGACATCCGCGCCATGGCCAAGGTCGGCCAGCCGGGCCCCAACCAGGTGAAGGCGTTCACCCGCGCCGGCATGGGGCCGTGCCAGGGCCGTCAGTGCGGCTACACTGTGACGCGCATCCTCGCGGCAGCCGAGGGGCGTCCGGCCGCGGACGTCGGTTTCTATCGCGTCAGGCCGCCGTTGAAGCCGGTCAGCCTGGGCGAGCTCGCAAGTCTGCAGGAGGAGAAGACCCTTCAGGAGGCGACGCCGTGAACCACGCGCTTGCCGATGTGGTGGTGATCGGCGGCGGCCTGCACGGCCTCTCGGCGGCGCTTCATCTCGCGCGTGCCGGCAAGCGCGTCACGATTGTCGAGCGCGCCTGGGTCGGCCGCCATGCATCGGGTGCGACCGCTGCCGGGGTGCGCACGCTCAGCCGCGATCTTGCCGAGGTGCCGATCTCGCTCGAGGCGATGGACATGTGGCATCGCATCGAGACGATCGTCGGCGACCATTGCGGTTTTCACGCGCACGGTCAGCTAAGAGTGGCGGAGACCGAGCAGCACCTGGTGACGCTGAACGAGCGGGCCGCGACAATGCGCCAGCTCGGCTACACCCATGAAGAGATCGTCGATCGCGCCGAACTGCTGCGGTTGGTCCCGAACGTCAGTCCGCATTGCGTCGGTGCACTCGTGGCGCGGCGCGACGGCGCGGCTGATCCGCATCGCACGCTGCTTGCGTTTCGACGCAGTTGCGAGGCGGCGGGTGTATCGATCCACGAAGGCTGCGGCGTCACTGCGATCGAACGGCGCGGCGCCGACTGGCTCGTCCGTTGCGGCGAACGAAGTTTTGTCGCGCCCGCCATCGTCAATGCCGCCGGCGCCTGGGCGGCGCGTGTCGCGGCGCTCGTCGGCGACGACATCGCGCTCGGCATGAAGGCGTCGATGATGATCGTCACCGAGCGGCTTGCGCCGCTGCTCGATCCGGTCGTCAGCGTCGTCGGACGTGCGCTGTCCTTCAAGCAGTCGGGGCAGGGGACCCTCGTCATCGGCGGCGGCCTGCAGGGCAGTGCCGATCTCGATACGGAGCGAAGCTCGGTCGATTTCAGGGAGCTTGCGCGGGGCGCGCGCGCGGCCACGGACCTTTTCCCTGCCGTGCGCGACGTGCGTATCACCCGCGCCTGGACCGGGATGGAGGCGAAGACCGAGGACCTGATTCCGGTCATCGGCTTGTCGCCGAACGCTTCCGGCGTGGTGCACGCCTTTGGCTTCTCCGGTCACGGCTTCCAGCTCGTGCCGGTGGTCGGCGCCATCATCTGCGACCTGCTTGTGCTCGGCGGGACCCAGCGCCAGATCGGAGCCTTCGCGGCCGAGCGGCTGATGACGCGAAAGGCCGCGGCATGATCCGCTACGCGATCAAGCGGCTGCTGCTGGCGATCCCGACGCTGTTCGTGATGCTGACCGCGATCTTCGTGCTGGTGCGGCTGGTGCCGGGCGATGCGGCGTCGGTGATCCTGGGCGACCAGGCGACGGAAGCCTCGCTCCGGGCGTTGCGCAGCCGGCTCGGCCTCGATCAGCCGCTTTATCTGCAATATCTGAGCTTCATCGGCGACGTGCTGACGGGCAATCTCGGCCAGTCGCTCAGCAGCGGACGCTCGGTGGTGCATGAGGTGCTGCTGGTGCTGCCGCACACGATCGAGCTGACGCTTGCGGCGATCGTGATCGGCGTCGTGTTCGGCTTGCCGTTCGGCATTGCGGCTGCGGTCGGCCGCAACAGCTGGATCGACTACACCTCGCGGATCGTCTCCCTGATCGGCCTGTCGTTTCCTGCCTTCGTCTCCGGCATCCTGATGCTGATCGTGTTCGCGATCCAGCTCGGCTGGTTTCCGGTGCTCAACACCGGCGGAGGCGACGCGTTCGACCGCCTGCGTAATCTCGCGTTGCCGGCGATCAACCTCGGCATCATCATGATGGCCTATGTGGTCCGCGTGACCCGCTCATCCATGCTGGGCGTGCTCGGCGAAGACTACATCCGCACGGCACGGGCCAAGGGCGTGCGCCCGACCCGCCTCATCCTGCGCCACGCCTTGCGCAACGGTCTCATCCCCATCATCACCGTCGTCGGCCTCTACTTCGGCACGCTGATCGGCAACTCGGTGCTGACCGAGATCATCTTCAACCGGCCCGGCCTCGGCAAACTGATCCTCGGCGCACTCAACGCCCGCGACTACACCTTGCTGCAGGGGCTGATGATCATCTTCGCGATCTGCGTGATCGTCGTGAACACGCTGACCGACCTCGCCTACGGTATGGTCGACCCAAGAGTGAAGTATAAATAATGGCCGACACCGCAACGCTTCCACTGCTGCGTCCCGGCGGGATCTGGATCGCCTTCTTCCGCAACCGGCTGTTCTGGGTCGGTCTGGTGCTGCTGGCCATGATCGTCGTCGTCGCCGTGTTCGCACCGCTGATCGCGCCGCATGATCCGCTCGAGCAGAACATCGTCGCGCGGCTCGAGCCGCCGGGCGGCGAATTCCTGCTCGGCACCGACAGCTACGGGCGCGACGTGCTCTCGCGGCTAATCTACGGCGCGCGGATCTCGCTGCTGGTCGGCTTCGTCGCCATCCTCATCGCCATGGTGATCGGCTCGACCATCGGCATCGTCTCCGGCTACATCGGCGGCCGGTTCGACCAGATCGTGATGAGCCTGCTCGATGTGATGCTGTCGTTCCCGACGCTGCTGCTCGGGCTGATGATCGCGGCGATGCTCGGTGCGAGCCTTCAGAACCTCATCATCGCCATCGCCATCACCGAGATCGCGCCATTCGCGCGGGTCGCGCGCGCCCCGACCATATCGTTGAAGCACAGGGACTTCGTCGAGGCCGGCCGCGCGCTCGGCTTTGGTCCGGTGCGCATCATGGGGGTGCATATCCTGCCCAACATGATCTCCGACGTCGTCGTGCTGAGCTCGCTCTGGATGGCCTCCGCCATCCGCACCGAGGCTTCGCTCTCCTTCATCGGCCTCGGCGTTCCGCCGCCGACACCCACCTGGGGAAGCATGATCCGCGAGGGCTTTGAGAACATCCTCGATGCCTGGTGGCTGGCGGTGTTCCCGAGCCTTGCCATCCTCGTCACCGTGCTTGCGCTCAATCTTCTGGGCGATGCGCTGCGCGACGCGATCGATCCGAAGCTGCGGGGGGAATGAGCATGACCTCCGCCTCGACTCCAGCACTGGACATCCGCAACCTGCGCACGGAATTCCGCATTGGCGGCGATTGGTATCCGGCGGTGCGCGACCTGTCGCTGGCGCTGGCGCCGCATGAGACGCTCGCCATCGTCGGCGAGTCCGGCAGCGGCAAGAGTGTGACCGCACTCTCGATCCTGGGTCTGCTGCCGAAGGTCGGGGCGCGGATCGGCGCGGGCGAAGTGCTGTTCGACGGCCGCGACCTTGCGAAGCTGTCCGAGCGCGAGATGAGCGCGGTGCGCGGCAACGCCATCGCGATGATCTTCCAGGAGCCGATGACATCGCTCAATCCGACCATGACCGTCGGCGAGCAGATTGCGGAGGCAATCGTCATTCATCGCGGCGGAGCATGGGCGAAAGCCCGCGCCGAAGCGTTGCGGTTGCTGAAGGAGGTCAAGATTCCGTCGGCCGAAAACCGGGTGCATGATTTTCCGCACCAGTTCTCGGGCGGCATGCGTCAGCGCGCGATGATCGCCATGGCGCTCGCCTGCCGTCCAAAAATCCTGCTAGCGGACGAGCCGACCACGGCGCTCGACGTCACTATCCAGGCACAGGTGCTGTTGCAGCTCGCCGAGCTGAAGCAGGCGTACGGCATGTCGGTGCTGTTCATCACCCACAATCTCGGTGTGGTCGCGCAGATCGCCGACCGCGTCGCCGTCATGTATGCCGGCGAAGTGGTGGAGCTTGCCGATGTCGAGACGCTGTTTGCGAAGCCGATGCATCCCTATACGGCGGCGCTCCTGCGCGCCATGCCGCGCGCCGACCGGGATAGCGACAGCCTCGAACCGATCCCGGGCGGCGTACCCGCGCTGACCGCGTTGCCGCCAGGCTGCGCCTACGCGCCGCGCTGCCCGCTGAAGCAGACGAGTTGCGAAGAGCTGCGGCCGGAGCTGATGGCGGCCGGCACCGCGGGGCATCTGGTGCGCTGTCCCGTGCAGCTTGCAGGGAGTGTGAGCCAATGATGTCCGCGCCGGGCGGGCTCGAGGTCCGCAATCTCGTAAAGCACTTCGCCATCGGCGGCGGGATGTTCGGGCCGGAGCGGCAGGTCGTGCGCGCCGTCAACGACGTCTCCTTCACGGTGCCGCGCGGCACGTCGCTCGGGCTCGTCGGCGAATCCGGCTGTGGCAAGTCGACAGTCGCGCGGGCCGTGCTGCGGCTGATCGAGCCGGATGCGGGCTCGGTGGTGTTCGGCGGCGTCGACGTTCGCGCCGCGGGCGGTGCGGCGCTGCGCGAGCTGCGCCAGCGGATGCAGATCGTCTTTCAGGATCCTTATTCCTCGCTCAACCCGCGCCGCACCATCCGCCAGGCACTCGAGGAGCCGCTACGGGTGCATGGGCGGGGCACGCGCAAGGAGATTGCCGAAAAGGTCGACACCGCGATGGCCGAGGTGGGTTTGCCGAAGTCGGCGATCGACCGCTATCCGCACGAATTCTCCGGCGGCCAGCGCCAGCGCATCGGCATCGCGCGGGCGCTGGTGCTCGATCCCGAGCTGATCGTCGCCGACGAGCCGGTGTCCGCGCTCGACGTCTCGGTGCAGGCGCAGATTCTGCAGCTCATGGAAGGTTTGCGCGAGCGCCGCGGCCTGTCGTTCCTGTTCGTCTCGCACGACCTCGGCGTCGTCCGCCATTTCTGCGACCGCCTTTGCGTCATGTATCTCGGACGGATCGTCGAGGAGGGCGCGACCGCAGCCGTGCTGGACCAGCCGATGCATCCCTACACCCGTCTGTTGCGCGACTCTTCGCCGGTGCCGGACCCGAAGGCGCGGCTCGTCATGACCAAGATCATCGGCGAGGTGCCGTCGCCGGCCAATCCGCCGTCCGGCTGCACCTTTCATCCGCGCTGCCCGCATGCCGCGAACCGTTGCGTCAGCGAGTTGCCGATGCTCGACCGCCGCAACGACGAACGGCTGGTGGCCTGTCACTTCCCGGAAAGCTGGGCCGGTCTCTCCGCCAGGGCTGGATGAACGTCACATGACGATTGCGGAACGCCTCGCTGATTTCGTGCATGAGACGAGCGCGATCCCTGAGGACGCCCGGCTGAGCGCGGTGGAATGCGTCTTCGACCTGATGAGCGCGGCGATCGCCGGATACCAGACGCCGAACGCCATGGCCGTCCGCCAGATCGCACAGGCGACGTGGGGGTCCGGACCGTCCGCGCTCTGGTTCTCCGGCGATCGGCTGACGCCGGCGGGCGCGGCTTTCGCGAATGCCGCCTGCGCCTGTTCGCTCGACCTCGACGACGGGCACCGGACAGCGGCCGGCCACCCGGGCGCGGCGATCATTCCGGCGGTGTTTGCGGTGCTCGATGACACCGTCGATGCGGAGCGCGTCCTCACTGCGATTGCGCTTGGATATGAGATCGGCGTGCGCGTCTCCGCTGCGCGCGACCTGAAGACGATCCCGACCGTCAACAGCGGCCTCTGGAGCGGTCAGGCCGTCGCTGCCGCGATCGGCCGGATGCGCGGACTGTCGCCGCGGCAGATCGCCCATGCGATTGCGATCGCCGGCACCACGGCGCCGAGCCAGTCGGCCACCTCCTATACAAAATTCCGCGGCAACAGCGTGAAGGAGGGAATCCCCTGGGGCGCCGCCAACGGCGTGCTGGCCGCGAGCCTCGCGGCGGAGGGTTTCACCGGTCCGATCGATATCCTCGATGAGCCGAGCCGTTTCGATCCCGCGGTCCTGCGCGACGGGCTCGGAGCGAACTGGCACATCAACGGCACGTACTTCAAACCCTACAGCTGCTGCCGCTGGCTGCATGCGCCGGTCGATGCGCTGCTCGCGTTGATGGCCGAGCACGGCCTCAAGCCGGACGACATCGTTCGCATCGACACCGACACTTTCGGGCGAACCCTGACGCTCAGCAATGAGATCGCGCCGGCAACGTTCGAGGGCGGGCAATACAGCCTTCCGTTCTGCCTCGGTGTCGCAGCGACTGGTAGCGCATCGGCGTTGCTGCCGTTGCGCGAGGAGTCGTTGACCGATGCCGCCGCGATCGCCGTCGCACAGCGCGTGCGGATGGCGGTCAGGCCTGAGTTCGACGCGATGTTCCCGGCGGCAGTGCCGGGAAGCGTCCGCGTCACGACGGCGTCCGGTGTGTTCGAGCGCACAGTGCTCAATCCGAAGGGCGAGCCGGTGAATCCGATGACCTGGGAGGACATAGAGACGAAGTTCCGGGCGATCGCTGATGGACGGATTAGCATTGCCGCCGCGGACCAAATGCTCGGCGCCATTGAGGCGCTGCGAGCCGGCGACGTCGCCCCTTTGCGGGCATTGCTTGCGGCGAAACCACTTCCAAAGTCGGCCCGTCGGGCGGTTTGAAGGATTGCTGACGGCGTCCTGTCACGGCCACAACTTGGCTCAGCAGCCGGAAACTGTCAGAAACCGCCTTGATGCTGAACGTCTCAAGGCTGAGCAAGAGCTATCGCCTCCCGTCGGGGACGCTTCCCGTCCTGCGCGACGTCGATCTGCATGTGGTGCGAGGCGAAAGCGTTGCGCTGACGGGAGAATCCGGCAGCGGCAAGAGCACGCTGCTGCATCTGATCGCCGGGTTGGACGATGCGGATAGCGGCGAGATTTTTCTCGATGAAGCGAACATCTCGAAGCTGCCGGAGGACGGCCGTGCGCGGGTGCGGCGCGAGCTGATCGGCCTGGTGTTCCAGCAGTTCAACCTGATCCCGAGCCTGAAGGTCGCCGACAATCTTGCCTTTCAGGCGCGGATCGCCGAGCGTTTCGACGCCGCGTGGCAGATTGAGCTCGCCGAGCGGCTTGGCCTTGCCGATCTGCTCGATCGCTATCCCGAGCAATTGTCCGGCGGACAGCAGCAGCGCGTCGCCATCGGCCGCGCGCTCGCGCACAAGCCGGCGTTGCTGCTGGCCGACGAGCCGACCGGCAATCTCGATGAGGCGACCGCCGACGAGGTGGTGAAGCTGATGACCGGCCTCGTGGCACGCACCGGCTGCGGCCTCCTGATGGTCACGCACAGCACGCGGCTTGCGAACCTGTTCGACCGGCGTGTCCATCTTGAGCGTGGGCGGATCACATGATGCGCGCGGCCTGGACGCTGAAGGTCCTGCTCAGCCACTGGGCTCGGCATCCGATGCAGCTCGCGACGCTGTTGATCGGCTTGATGGCGGCGACGGCGCTTTGGAGCGGGGTGCAGGCGATCAACGCTCAGGCACGGTCGAGTTACGATCGCGCCGCGGCCGCTTTCGGCGGCGCCAGCACGGCGATGCTGGTGCCGACGCAAGATGTGACCGTGCCGCAGTCGCTGTTCGCGCAACTGCGGCGCGCCGGCTGGCTGGTCTCGCCGGTGATCGAAGGCAGTGTGCGCATAAAAGGCCGGCAGGTTCGGCTGATCGGTGTCGAGCCTATCAGCTTGCCGCGCGGCGCGGGGCCTGCGCCAGACATCGCGCAGCAGGCGCTGGAGAGTTTTCTTGCGCCCGGCGGGCAGACGCTGATTGCGGCAGAGACCGCGCGCGAGCTTGGTGGTTCCGAGGGCGGCAGACTCGCGACCGACGCTGGCGAGGCGTTGCCGCCGCTGCACGTCGCCGCCGATCTGATTCCGAATTTGCTGGTGATGGATATCGGCTGGGCGCAGCGCATCTTGCGCAAGCCGGATCGCGTGTCGCGGTTTCTGCTCGACGACAATGCAGGCAGCGCGCGGGCGCCGCTGCGGGAGGTTGCAGGCGAGAGCTTGCGACTGGTCGAGGCCGGCGCCGAGACCGATCTGCAGCATTTGACCGCAAGCTTTCATCTCAACCTGACTGCGTTCGGCCTGCTGTCGTTTCTCGTCGGGCTCTTCATCGTGCATTCGGCCACAGGCCTTGCGTTCGAGCAGCGGTTGCCGATGCTGCGCACCTTGCGTGCCTGCGGCGTCTCTGCGCGCGCGCTGGTCGCTATGCTGGTCGCCGAGTTGGTGCTGCTCGCCCTGCTCGCCGGCATTGGCGGCGTCGTCTGCGGCTATTTCATCGCCTCGGTGCTGCTGCCCGACGTGGCGGCAAGCCTGCGCGGGCTCTATGGCGCGGGCGTCTCGGGCCAGCTTGCCATCACGCCGCAATGGTGGCTTGCAGCACTTGCGATGAGCATCGCAGGTGCGCTTGCGGCCGCAGCGAACGCGCTGTTCAAGGTGCTGCGCATGCCGTTGCTCGCGTCCGCGCAGCCGTTTGCGTGGCAAGCCGCGCAGCAGCGGGCCCTGATCTGGCAGGGTGGTCTGGCGGTTCTCGTCTTCGTCGCAGCACTGGCGCTGTACACGTTCGGCACCGGCCTGATCGCCGGCTTTGCCGTGCTCGCCGGGATATTGCTCGGCGCGGCGTTGTTGTTGCCGGTGATCATCAGCCTGATCCTGCGCGTTGGCGAACGGCGTGCGCGCCGTCCGCTCGCGCTGTGGGCGTGGGCCGACAGCCGCCAGCAGCTCTCCGGCCTGTCGCTGGCGCTGATGGCGCTGCTGCTTGCGCTTTCGGTCAATGTCGGCGTCGGCACCATGGTCGGCAGCTTTTCGACGACATTCTACCGCTGGCTCGACGGCCGGCTCGCGGCTGAGGTCTATCTGGCTGCCAGGAATGATACGCAGGCCGGCGAGATCGAGGCATGGCTGCGCCAGCGCCCGGACGTGAACGCCGTTTTTCGCAGCGCGCGCGCCGAGACCAGGATCGACGGCGAGACGATCGAGTTGCTCGGACTTCCCGACCACGCGACCTTTCGCGAGCTCTGGCCGCTGCTGCAATCATCGGCAGATGCGTGGGACAAGCTTCGCGACGGAGCTGCCGTCATGGTGAGCGAGCAACTCGGCCGCAGGCTGAACCTGCGGATCGGCGATACGGTCCGCATCCCATCTTCTACCGGCGACTGGAGCGCTGGTGTCGTCGCGCTCTATGCGGACTACGGCAACCCGAAAGGGCAGATGGTCGTGAACGCCGACCAGCTGCTGCTCCGGTTTCCGATCGCGGAGCGCACGCGCTTCGGCGTGCGTCTCGCGCCGAAGGATGCGCCGGCACTGATCGCGGAGCTCGAGGCGACGTTCGGCCTCGGCAGCGACAGCGTTGCCGATCAGGCGGCGACAAAGCGGGAAGCGCGCCGCATCTTCAACCGCACGTTTGCGATTACCGCCGCGCTTAACGCGTTCACTCTCGGTGTTGCAGGCATCGCACTGCTCACCAGTCTCCTGACGCTGGGGCAGGCGCGATTGCCACAGCTCGCGCCGCTCTGGGCTGTCGGATTGACGCGGCGGCGGATCGCCATGCTCGAGCTCGCCAAGACCATGGTGCTGGCGTTGCTGACGGCCTTGCTGGCGCTGCCGCTGGGCATCCTCGTGGCGTGGTGCCTGATCGAGGTGGTCAATGTTCGGGCCTTTGGCTGGCGACTGCCGCTGCATATATTTCCGGTGCAACTCGTCCAGCTGCTTCTCGTCGCGATGGTGGCTGCGTGCGTCGCGACGCTGCTTCCGACGATCAAGCTGGCACGCATGCGACCGATCACGCTTTTGCAGATTTTCGCAAATGAACGTTAGACCCTTAACTGCGATCATCGTGGCTGCTGCGGCCTTCGTGGTCGGAGCCGGCGCAGCGCAGGCGCAGGGGTTTGCCGGCCTCGGCGCGGATGTCGGCGGTTTCGCGCAGGTGGTCCCCGGCAAACCGGTCGTGTTTCCGGCCGATCACGGGGCGCATCCGGATTTTCGCGTCGAGTGGTGGTACGTCACGGCGAACCTGAAGGACGCACAGGGCAACACCTACGGCGTGCAGTGGACGCTCTTCAGGCAGGCGATGGCGCCGGGCGAAGCGAGCGAGGGCTGGGCCAGCCGGCAACTCTGGATGGGACATGCAGCGCTCACCGGCGCCACGACGCATCGGTTCGCCGAACGTTTTGCGCGCGGCGGCGTCGGCCAGGCCGGCGTCGAAGCTCAACCGTTCAATGCGTGGATCGATAATTGGCAGATGCGGAGCGCCTCGGCGGGTGCGGCATCCGCCTTTGCCTCACTGGAACTGACGGCGTCGGCGAAGGACTTTTCCTACGCGCTCAAGCTCGACAGCGATCGGCCGGTCGTGCTGCAGGGCGACGCCGGCTACAGCAAGAAATCCGAGCGCGGCCAGGCGTCTTATTACTACAGTCAGCCTTATCTGCGCGTGTCGGGATCGATTATGCTCGATGGCAAGGTGGTCGCGGTGACCGGGCAGGGCTGGATCGATCGCGAATGGAGCAGCCAGCCGCTCGCGTCCGACCAGACCGGCTGGGACTGGTTCTCGCTGCATCTCGAAAGTGGCGAGAAGCTGATGCTGTTTCGCCTGCGCCATGCCGACGGCAAGCACTTTTTCGCCGGGAACTGGATCGGCCTCGACGGACGGTCGGAGCAACTCGATACAAAGGACATCATCCTCAAACCGACGGGCTTCACGCGTATCGCCGAACGCGACGTGCCGACAGCCTGGAGCGTTGCCGTTCCCTCCCGCAAGCTTGAGATTGCGAGCGTGCCGCTCAATCCGCGAAGCTGGATGGACACGCGCTTCAAATATTGGGAGGGGCCCGTCGCCGTCACCGGCAGCCACCCGGGCATTGGCTACCTGGAAATGACCGGGTATTAGGCGGCCAGCACAACCGAGTGCATTGACCCTCAGTATTGATGACGGGTTCAGCAGCGATGACGTGCGCATTCAGCCGATTGAATCGCGCGCCGCAGACCTGCATGAGCCTTGTTACGAACAACAACAATGGGGTCAACCATGAAGCTCCTTGCGCACGTCCTTGCCGGCCTGGCGATCCTTTTCTCCGGCCCGGCCCTCGGCCAGGATTTTCCGAACCGCGCCATCACGCTCGTCGTGCCCTTCACCGCAGGCGGCATCGCCGATGCCGGTGGGCGCGCTGTCGCCAGGACACTCGGCAGTCTGCTTTCGCAAACCGTAATCGTCGAGAACAAGGCCGGAGCCGGCGGCATCGTCGGGGCCGAGTTCGTGGCCAATGCGAAGCCTGATGGCCACACGTTGCTGATCGGGAGCAATGGCGTCGCCGTGACCTATTCCTTCCTGCACAAGAAGCTGTCGTTCGATCCGCAGAAGAATTTTGTACCGGTGCACGGCATTTCCATCTCGCCGTTGATGATCGCGGTGCGCGCCGACGCGCCGTACAAGACCCTCCCGGAACTGATCGACTACGCCAAGAAGAATCCGGACAAGATCAACTATGCCACCGTCGGTCCGGGATCGGCGCATCACATGCTCGCCGAGCTCCTGCAGAAGGAAGCCGGCGTCAAGATGACGCAAATTCCCTACAAGGGTGGCGCGCCGGCCTTCACCGACTTTCTCGGCGGCGTGATCGACGTGATGATCGATTACCAGCTGGGCTTTGCGCCGCTGGTCGAGGCCGGAAAGATCCGGGTGCTCGGCGTCGCTGCGCCCGAGCGGCTGCCGACCATGGCGCAGGTTCCGACATTCGTCGAGCAAGGCTACAAGACCGTGCTGGTCAGCGCCTATTCGATCCTGCTGGCGCCAACCGGCACGCCGAAGCCCGTCCTCGACAAGCTTTCGGCAACGGTTGCTGAACTGCTGAAGGACCCGGGGATCGTGAAATACTACGCCGATCGCGGGTCGCGGCTGATGGTCGGCTACGGGCCGGCGGAGCTTGGCGCTTTCCTCGATGCCGAGCGGAAGAAGACCAGGGAGATGATCGAACTGTCCGGCATTCAGCCAGAATGAAGGCAGCATCTGCCCGCTGAAGCGGCATCAGACGCCGGCGCAGGCACGGCGCTCGCGTTTCTTGGTTGCCCCTGGCGAAAGTGGCTAAGCCGGAATTGATGGACTAGAGTCGCGGTGTTCATCCCGGCAGCACTTTGGCTTGCCGACCGGACGACGACCGCGGACCATGGCCTTTCGACAGCGCATCAAGGATACCTCCTACGTGTTCGGCTCGCTGGCCGAGCTGCTGGCGAAGGCGTCACCGGTGCGCGCCGGCGACCGGCTTGCGGGCCTCGCCGCGGCCAGCGCCGAAGAGAACATGGCGGCAAAGCTCGCCCTGGCCGATGTGCCGCTGAAGGCGATCCTGTCGGAGCCGCTCATTCCGTATGAAGACGACGAGGTGACGCGGCTCATCGTCGATACCCATGACGGCAATGCATTTGCGGCGATCTCCGCCATGACGGTCGGCGAGTTCCGCGACCACCTGCTGGCGTTCGAGACGGATGCAGCTGCCCTGCAACGGCTTGCGCCCGGCATCACGCCGGAGATCGCTGCGGCGGTTTCCAAACTGATGCGCAATCAGGATCTCGTGCTGGCGGCGCGCAAGTGCCGCGTCGTCACGGCATTCCGCAACACGATCGGGCTGCCCGGCACCATGTCGGTGCGCCTGCAACCGAACCATCCGACCGATGATCCGGAAGGCATCATGGCCTCCATCGCCGACGGGCTGATGTACGGCGCGGGCGACGCCGTCATCGGCATCAATCCGGCGTCAGACTCGACCGCGCGCGTTCGCGATCTTGTTTCGATGCTCGCCGACCTGATCGCGCGATTTCAGATCCCGACCCAGAGTTGCGTGCTGACGCATGTGACGACCTCGCTCGAACTGATGCAGAAGGGCGCGCCGGTCGACCTGGTGTTCCAGTCGGTCGGCGGCACCGAGGCGGTCAACCGTTCGTTCGGCGTCTCGCTCGATATCCTGCGCGAGGCGAACGACGCGGCGCAGGCGCTGAAGCGCGGCACGGTCGGGCGCAACGCCATGTATTTTGAAACCGGGCAGGGCTCGGCACTGTCGGCCAACGCGCATGGCGGAATCGATCAGCAGACCTGTGAGGCGCGGGCCTATGCGGTTGCGCGTGCGTTCCAGCCGCTGCTGGTGAATTCGGTGGTCGGTTTCATCGGTCCGGAATATCTCTACGACGGCAAGGAGATTCTCCGCGCGGCGCTGGAGGATCACTTCTGCGGCAAGCTGATGGGGCTGCCGATGGGCGTCGACGTCTGTTACACGAACCATGCCGAAGCCGATCAGAACGACATGGACACGATCCTGACGATGCTCGCGGCAGCTGGCGTCACTTATGTGATGGGCGTGCCCGGCGCTGACGACGTGATGCTGAACTATCAATCGACGTCGTTCCACGATGCGCTGTATGTGCGCGAGGCATTCGGCCTGAAGCGCGCGCCGGAGTTCGACGCCTGGCTCGCCGCCATGACCATCATCGATGGCGCCGGCCGCCTGCTGCCGGTGCGGCCGGATCATCCGTTGATCGCGGATGCATCGCGGACCGAGGCCGGCCGCGCATGAGCGCCGCGCCGCATGATCCATGGTTCTTTCTCGCCAACCGCACGATGGCGCGCATTGCCCGCGGTCGGACCGGCGCGTCGCTGCCGACGCGGGAAGTGCTGGCCTTCGACCTCGCCCACGCGCAGGCGCGCGATGCCGTCCATGCACGGGTCGACCGTGCGAAACTCGCGAGCGCGCTTGGCCGCTTGAACCTGACGACACTGGAGGTCGAGAGCCAGGCCGTCGAACGCCAGGATTATCTCCGTCAGCCGGATGCCGGCCGCAGGTTGAGCGACGCCTCCGCGGTGCGGTTGTCGGCGGCCGCGGGCAGCCGCTGCGACCTCGCTGTCATGATCGGCGACGGCCTGTCGGCTGCCGCTGTCGACGCGCACGCGGCCGCGTTCATGGCGGAATTTGCGCCGCTCGCAGCAAAGCTCGGACTGATCACGGGACCGATCGTGCTGGCGGAGGGCGCGCGCGTCGCATTGGGCGACATCGTCGGCGCGACGCTGGGTGCACGACTCTCGGTGGTGCTGATCGGCGAACGGCCTGGCCTTTCGGCGGCCGACAGCCTCGGCATCTACCTGACCTACGATCCAAAACCCGGCCGCAACGACGCGGAACGAAATTGCATCTCGAACATTCGCCCCGACGGATTGCCGCCGGCGCTGGCCGCGCAAAAACTTGCCTGGCTCATCAGCGCCGCATTCACGCGCAAGCTTACGGGCGTCGCCTTGAAGGACGAAAGCGACGCCGTCCTGGAAGGACCCGAGCCGGTCGACAAGATCGCGCCGCCGCCAGCCGGGATCTAGCTGTCCAGATCCTGCGCTTGCAGCGCTGAACCAATCATCCCCTTCAGAACCCGCCGCGCCTTTGCGACATCGAGGCCCTGATCCTCGCGCAAGCGACGCCACGCCTCGAAGCTGAGCAGGAGATCGATCGCCTCCACCAACTGGCTGTCGCGGGCGACCTGCGGCGGCAGGAGCCCAAGCATGATCTGTCTCAGTGCCTTCACAAAGCGCTCGTGGCCGGCTTTCAGGAACGGCGAGCGCTGCCGGTGCACGTGTGCTGCTCGCAGAAATGGCGCCAATGTTTCGAATACGCCAGCGCGCCGATCCACCAGTTCGAGAACCTGGTCGCGCCATCCGATCGATTTGAACGGCTGCCGCACCACGCCGTCGATCGTGGCGGCCAGTGCGTCGGCCATCTCGCGATAAAGACTGTCCATGTCCTTGAAGTGTCGGAACACCGAGCGCAGCCCGATCCCGGCGCGCTCGGCGACCTGCTCGGCGCTCGGTGTCATGTTTCCCTCGGACACCAGTTCGAGCAGCGCGGCGACAATTCGCTGCTGGCTGTCCTGCGAACGCTTGATGCGGCCATCGGATTGCTCCGACGGCTCAGCCGGCTTGAGGAAATGGATCGACGCAGCGGATGATTTCTTCATGTAGCGACCGTTCAGCGCAATCGATTGGTTGCGGTAATTGCCTGCGAGCCTGACGGCATCGAGATGAAATCGCCATCGCGGCCGAGCTTCATCGGCCCGGTATAAAGTGTCCGCGACGCGCCGAGGAATGGCCCCTCCAGCGCCGCGAGAGGCAGCGCCGGGACGATATGATGCAACAGCAGATAGCCGACGCCGGCGCGTTGCGCGATGCCGGCTGCCTGCTCCGGTGTCGTATGATAGTCCACGATATCCTTGAAGATCTTTTCCAGGTTTGACCGGCCGGCCGCACGCGCGGCTTGCTCGAGCAAGGCGACGAGATCAGGCGCGAGCGCCTCGTGTACCAGGACATCGGCGCCCTTGGCCGCAGACTCTACGCGTGGCGATGGCGTCGTGTCACCGCTGATCACCAGTTTTCGCCCCTTGTACTCGAAGACGTAACCGACCGCCGGCTCGATCGGTGCGTGGCTCACGGAAAAGGCCGACACTTTCAGATCGCCGTCGTTGATGACAATAACATCCGCACGGTCGTCCGCACGTGTGAAAGCCGTCGAGGTGGCGCTGGCGAATGGTTTGGCGAGGCCGCCGAAGCCGGCAGGGGGAACGGTCTGCGGCCCGTGATGAGCGACGCGGTAGCCGCGATCGAGCGCATAGGCCGCGTTGAAACCGGCGACGATCGCGTCGACGCCCTGCGGTCCGTGGATCGGGAGCGGTGTCGTATGAGCGGCGCCCACCCAGCGCTGCAACATGAGGGCGCCAAGTCCATCGATGTGATCGGAATGGAAATGGGTCAACAGCACCGCTTCGATGCGGCCGGGGGTGAGCGCCATGCGCTGGAGGTTGCGTGCGGCTCCGTCGCCCGCATCGACAACGAATAGTCGGCGGCCCGCTACCACCGCAACGCATGGCCCGGACCGGGTGGCGTCGGGAAATGGCGAGCCTGCGCCGCATAGTCCGACGTGCAGTCCGTCAGGCAAATCTGCGATGGCGTCGGTCGAGAATGCCGTCGCGACCGTATTCTTCATGACGGCGACGGCAATGTCGCCGCGCCAGACATAGGCGAGGCCGCCGAGCACGGCGCATCCACCGACGATGGCCGCCAGTATCCGTTTCCAGCGAGTCATCCGTACCACCGCTTTAGCGCCCGCACCGGGAGGCCGCCGCCAAGCGACAGGGCATGCCGGGCTCGTGTATTGACCGGCATCCAATGTTATGACACTAAGAATGTCAATAGTTGAGTGTCGATCGTTCGACCTCCGTCGTGGCGTCAGGGAGGTGAGACTCATGCAGGTGCTGCGGACTGACGACAGCCGCTTTACCGATCTTCCGGACTTTCCCTTCACGCCCCACTACAGCGAAGTGGCGAGCGTGCCGGGGCAGACACTGCGTATGCATTATCTCGACGAGGGGCCGCGCGATGCGGCGCCTGTGCTTCTGCTGCACGGCGAGCCGAGCTGGAGCTATCTCTATCGGCACATCATTCCGTTGCTGGTCGCGCGCGGCCATCGCGTTCTGGCGCCCGACCTGATCGGCTTCGGCCGCTCCGACAAGCCTGCCGCGCGAACGGACTACACCTTCGAGCGCCATGTCGATTGGACGGCGGCATGGCTCACATCGCTCGATCTCAAAGGCATCACGTTGTTTTGCCAGGACTGGGGCGGCTTGATCGGCTTGCGGCTCGTCGCACGCTTTCCGGACAGGTTCTCCGGCGTCGTCGCGGCCAACACCGGCTTGCCGGTCGGCGGTCGAAAAGCGCCGCTGCCGTTTCGAATCTGGGTCGCCTTCAGCCAGTGGGTGCCGCGGTTTCCGGCCGGATGGCTCGTGTCGAAGGGGTGCGTGCGCGGCCTGACATCCGCAGAGAAGGCAGCCTATGACGCGCCTTTCCCCGACGAGCGCTTCAAGCAGGGCGCGCGGCAATTCCCGGTGCTGGTCCCCATTACCGATGCTCATGCATCGGTCGAGGAATGCAAACAGGCGTGGGGCGTGCTGTCCCGGTTCGAGAAGCCGTTCCTGACCGCGTTCAGCGATCGCGATCCGATCACGCGCGGCGGCGATCGCATCTTCCAGGAGCGCGTACCCGGCACGCGCGGGCAGCCGCATACGATCATCCGACATGCAGGCCATTTTCTGCAGGAAGATCAGCCGCAGCAAATTGCAGGCCTGATCGACGACCTCATCAAACGCGGTGCAATTGCGGCGCTGCGCGAGCGTGCAGCGTTGAGATCGGCGGTCGCCGCGCCGGGTGGCCACACATGAGAAATTCCTACATTCTCTACGGCTGGCACCTGTCCTACTTCAGCGGCAAGGTGCGCTGCTATCTGCAGCACAAGAACATTCCGTTCACCGATACGCCCGTCGACCTCTGGACGCTGACGCGAGCTATCAAGCAGCGCTTCGGAATTCCGGTCATGCCGGTCGTCGTCACCCCGGAAGGTGAATGGCTGCAGGACAGCAGCGCCATCATCGACCGTCTGGAACAAGTATTCCCCGATCGGCCGGTTGTTCCCGCGTCGCCGGTGCAGCGCTTCGCCGCGTATCTGCTCGAGACCTGGGGCGACGAATGGTGGACGCCGATCGCCATGCACACGCGCTGGAGTTTTCCGGAGAACTACGCGCTGTTCGAGCGGGAGGCCGGGCAAGCGCTGCTGCCGCGGTTCCCCGCCTTCATACAGCGCATCGCCGTGGCCCGCGTTGCCCGACAACTGCGCTCCTACCTGCCGCGCGTCGGCATCGTTCCCGAACAGTTCGCCATCATGGACGGATGGACGGTTCGCGTGCTCGATCACCTCGAAGCGCATTTTCGGGCCAACGCCTACCTGCTCGGCGGCAAGCCGACCATCGGCGATTTCGGATTGATCGGACCGATGTACGGCCATCTCGGTCGCGATCCGTGGCCCAGGCGCGAGTTGATTGCGCCGCGCCCTCACGTGCGTGCGTGGATCGATCGCATGGCGCAGACGCATCCTGCGGATATTGGCGAGCTGCCGCCGGAAGATGCAGTGCCGGCGAGTCTCGATCCGATCTTGCGCCTGATCGTCGGCGAGTTCCTCCCGATGACGGAAGCCATCAACACCGAAACGGCCGAGGCGTTGGCCGCCGCGCCAGAGCAACGGCTGCTGCCGCGCGGCCTGGGTCCGATCACGCACCCGATGGGTAACAGCAGTTTCCAGCGCAGTGCCCTGCCGTTTACGCTCTGGAAAGTGCAGCGCCTTCTCGACGTGTATGCGGCCATGACGGCGGCTGAACAGCAGGCGGTGCGGATGTGGCTCAAGACGCTGGGCGGTGAACGCCTGCTCGACATGAAATTCCCGCGCTTGCATCGCTCAGGCGTGCTGGTCGGTTTGGACAAGGAGAAGGCGGCATGAGGCTGTCTCGTTGGCTTCCTGCGCTGATCGTGGTTGCCGTGCTCGGCGTGGCAGGCTGGCAGGTGTTTGAGCGCTATTGGTATTATCTCCCGGGCATCATGGCGTCGCTGACCGATCCTGTCGGTCCCAACCGGCCGGTGACATGGCAGCCGGGGCCGCAGATCCCGGCGAGTGGCCCGCGCCCGCCCAACGTCATTGTCATTCTCGCCGACGATCTCGGCTGGAACGACCTCACATTCAACGGTGGCGGTGTTGCAGGGGGCGCAGTCCCGACGCCTCGTATCGATTCGATCGGCGCGCACGGTGTCACGTTCATGCAGGCGTATGCCGGCAACGCCACATGCGCGCCGTCGCGCGCGGCGATCATGACAGGCCGCTATGCAACGCGCTTCGGCTTTGAATACACGCCGGCGCCGAAGGCGTTCTCGAAAGTGATCAGCACCTTCAAGAGCGCCACCGGCATGCCGAGCCACTATTATAGCGAACGCGAGAAGGACATACCGGACTCGATCGGTGATCTGACGGTGCCGACGTCGGAGGTCATGATCGGCCAGATGATGAAAAGCAAAGGCTACCAGACACTCGCGCTCGGCAAATGGCATCTCGGCGGCACCGCGACGACGCGGCCGGAAGCCCGCGGCTTCGATGAGGCGCTGGTGTTTTATGACGGCGCGTCGATGTTCCTGCCCGAAAGGCATCCGAACGTCGTCAACTCCAAGCAGGATTTTGATCCGATCGACAAATTCCTGTGGCCCAATCTTCGGTTTGGCGTTCGATTCAACGCGAGCAAGCAATTCGAGCCCGATGCCTACCTGACCGACTACCTGGGCCGGGAAGCGGTCAAGGCCATCGAAGCCAACAAGAGCCGGCCGTTCTTCATGTATCTGGCGTTCAACGCGCCGCACACGCCGCTGCAAGCCCTGAAGTCTGACTATGACGCGCTAGCGGACATCAAGGACCATCGCTTGCGCGTCTATGGCGGCATGATCCGCGCGCTCGATCGCAATGTCGGGCTTGTCCTCGATGCACTGAAAGCGCACGGGCTCGAAGAGAATACGCTCGTGATATTCACGAGCGACAATGGCGGTGCCAACTACGTTGGCCTGCCGGATCTCAACAAGCCGTTCCGGGGTTGGAAGGCGACCTTCTTCGAGGGTGGCATCCACGTGCCGTTCTTCATGAAATGGCCTGCCGGGTTGCCCAGGTCCGTGCGGTACGAGCAGCCGGTCGGCCATGTCGATATCTTCAGCACCGCAGCCGCGGCAGCAACTGCGGCGCTCCCCACGGATCGCGTGATGGATGGTGTCGATCTCGCGGCCTTCGTCGCCGATCCCGCGAAGGGGGCGCCGCACAAATCGCTCTTCTGGCGCGATGGCGATTACAAGGTGCTGCTTGCGGGCGATTGGAAGCTGCAGACCTCGGAGCGCCCCAGGAAGGTCTGGCTGCACAATCTGCGCGACGATCCGACCGAAAAGAGAAATCTCGCCGACGCGATGCCGGACAAGGTCAGGGAGTTGCAGCAGGAATTGGCGGCGATCGATGCGCAGCAGGCGAAGCCGCTGTGGCCGACATTGCTGGAAGCTCCGGTGTTGATCGATCGTCCCCTCGGCACTCCGCCCGCCAGGGACGATGAATTCATCTATTGGGCGAACTAGGCTGGAGCATTTTCGTTGGTGCGCGACTGGAGCAAAGTGTTGGGGCGGGTGCGCGCGCCGCGCGGCGTGGCGATCGCGCTGGCGAGCGGCCTGCTGCTCGGGACGGTTGCCGTTGCGGCATCCGGCTTGATGGTGACGCGTCCGGCGGACATATGTCTTGCTGCGAGCGATCGGCCCGGAACGCCCGATGCCGGCATGCAGTGGATCGCCGGCGGCCGGTTCGCGATGGGTTCCGAGCAATTCCGGATCGAGGAAGCTCCGGTCCGCGACGCGTTCGTCGACGGCTTCTGGATCGACATCCATGATGTGACGAACGCTCAGTTCGCGAGGTTCGTTCGGGAAACCGGCTACGTCACGACAGCGGAGCGAATAACAGCGGCGAGCGGGGTTCCCGCAGGGTCGATGCTGTTCAGCGCGCCGCGTGACGTGCGCGACGGGCAGGACATCAGGCAATGGTGGCGGGTCGACCCGGGCGCCAACTGGCGCAACCCGGAAGGACCGGGCAGCGGCCTTTCACACCGGCAATACCATCCCGTCGTGCATGTCTCGTATGAAGATGCGGAAGCCTACGCCAGGTGGGCGGGCCGTACGCTGCCGACGGAAGCGCAATGGGAGTTCGCAGCGCGTGGCGGCCGCGACGGCGATGCGTTCATTTGGGGCGCAGAGCCGGATACGGATGAGGCACCCAAGGCAAACCACTGGCGCGGAATCTTTCCGGTGCTCAATCACGGCAGCAAGGGTTACAAGGGCACGTCGCCGGTAGGTTGCTTTCCGGCCAACGGGTTTGGACTTTACGACATGGCCGGAAATGTCTGGCAATGGACCCGGGACGCATGGACCGACAGCCATCAGCCGGGCAAAGCCGCCAGGCGCCCGCAAAGCGTGGCCGCAAACGCTCAGCAAACGAGCAAGATCGCCAACGCAGAAAGGCCTGCGCAGTTCTACGTGATCAAAGGTGGATCATTCCTGTGCGCCACCAATTTCTGCATGCGTTATCGACCGGCGGCGCGACAGCCCGGTGACGGTTCGAGCGGCGCTTCGCATATCGGCTTTAGAACGGTTCTCGTCCCTTGATCGGGCCGGCTTCTGGTTTATCTGACTTGCAATGCGTGGATGCGCTCGGGCAATTTAGGTGCCTGGACGACGCAATGAAGGTCTGGAGGTCAGATGTCGGATTTCGAACAGCGTCTCGATCGGCTCGCCGAAGTGGCGATCACGGTCGGGCTGCAGTTGCAGAAGGGGCAGGAACTGGTGATCACGGCGCCGGTCGAGGCGCTGCCGCTGGTCCGGCGCATCACCGCACATGCCTACCAGGCGGGATCGTCGCTGGTCACGCCGCTGCTGTCGGATGACCTGCTGACGCTGCAGCGCTTCCGCTATGCACCCGACGAGAGCTTCGACAAGGCCAGCGGCTGGCTGTTCGACGGCATGGCCAAGGCATTTGCCAACGGCGCGGCGCGCCTCGCCGTCGTCGGCGAGGATCCGTCGCTGCTGTCGGCGCAGGATCCCGAGAAGGTCGCGAGGGTCAACCGCGCGCGATCGACAGCTTATCGGCCCGCACTCGAATACATCGTCAACTTCGACATCAACTGGAACATCGTCTCCTACGCGACGCCGGCCTGGGCGAAGGCCGTGTTCCCCGACGTGCCGCAAGAGGTCGCCCTGCAGCGATTGTGGGATGCAATCTTCGCAGCCTCGCGCGTCGATGGGCCCGATCCGATCGGTGAGTGGAAGCGTCACAACGAGGCGCTCAGCCGCCGCACGGCTTACCTGAACGAGAAGCGTTTCGCGGCGCTGCGTTTTCAGGGACCGGAGACCGATCTCACCGTCGGTCTTGCCGACGATCATTTGTGGGAGGGCGGCGCATCGATGGCGAAGAACGGCGTCATCTGCAATCCCAACATTCCGACCGAGGAAGTCTTCACCACGCCGCACATGGCCCGGGTCGAAGGCGTGGTCCGCTCGACCAAGCCGCTGTCGTATCAGGGCACATTGATCCAGGACATCGCCGTCCGGTTCGAACGCGGTCGCATTGTGCAGGCCACGGCGCGCACCGGCGCTGACGTGCTGGAAAAGGTGCTGGCGACCGACGAAGGCGCAGCCCGGCTCGGCGAGGTGGCGCTGGTGCCGCATTCCTCGCCGATCTCCAAGAGCGGCGTCTTGTTCCTGAACACCCTGTTCGACGAGAATGCCTCCAGCCACATCGCGCTGGGGCAGGCCTACAGCAAATGCATCCGCAACGGCGGCGCGCTCACGCCGCAACAGCTCGCCGAAAAAGGCGCGAACAAGAGCCTGATCCATATCGACTGGATGATCGGCTCCGACGAGATCAACGTCGACGGCATCAACGCCGACGGACGCGCCGAGCCGCTGATGCGCAGCGGCGAATGGGTTAGTTAGGACGCGTTTCGTCGCCTCACCGTCATTGCGAGCGAAGCGAAGCAATCCAGTCTGAGGTTGCGGCAGATGCCGCTCTGGATTGCTTCGTCGCTTCGCTCCTAGGCAAGACGGTTAGGCTTGTGATTTCTTGCGCTTGCTCCCTGGCGCCAGCCGCTCACACAGAAAATCTGCCAGCACCTCGACGCGCGCGGGGCGCGGGCCGCCCGGCGGCATGACCAGATGCACGGCGCTGTCGCGCTGCTTCCAGCCTTTGAGGATGACCTCGACTTTTCCGGCGGCGAGCGCGTCGCCGACGATGAACTCCGGAAGATCGGCGATCCCGAGCCCCGCCAGCAGCGACGCCACGACGGCTTCGCCGTTGTTGACGCACAATTGCCCTGACGGTCGCACCACGACCTCCTCGCCGGCGGCGTTCGTGTAGTGCCAGGCCGATGACAGGTAGGCATAGGCAAAGCACCTGTGCTGGGCGAGTTGTGACGGATGGGTCGGCGTGCCGTGCTTCTTCAGATACGCAGGCGTGGCGACCGTGTAACGCGGCATCGCGCGGATGCGGCGGGCGACCAGCGAGGAGTCCGGCAGGTTGCCGACGCGAATGCCGGCGTCAAAACCTTCGCCGATCAGATCGACGATGGCATCGCTGAACTGCAGGTCGATCATGACGTCGGGATACGCCTTGAAGAAATCCGGCAGCAGCGGCGCGACGGTCTTGATGCCGTAAGTCATCGGCACGGCGAGTTTCACCAGCCCGCGCGGCGCGACCGATTGCGCCTGCGCTTCGTTCTCGGCGGCTTCGGCATCGCTCAGCAGCCGTGCGGCGTGGCCCGACAGCCGCTGCCCGGCATCGGTCAACGCCAGCCGCCGCGATGTCCGGTTGAACAGCCGCGCGCCGAGGCGCTGTTCGAGGCGGGTGATGGCCTTCGACACCGTCGCCTTCGACATCGCGAGGTCCGCCGCCGCTCCGGCGAAGGAGCGCATCTCCACCACCTTCGCGAAGATGGCCATAGCTTCGAAATCGGGCAGCCTTGACATCGCATATTCCGAAACAATGAGTTTCGATAGTTTCTATTTATAGACCATGCGGCGGCGCTTATTCAATGGCCATCGAAATTCAAGCAACGGAGAAATCCCATGGCCAAAACCCTCAACGGCAAGGTTGCCCTCGTCACCGGCGGCTCGCGCGGTATTGGAGCGGCAACCGCCCGCGCGCTGGCCGACGAAGGCGCGAATGTCGCGATCAGCTACAGCGCCTCCGCCGACAAGGCGGAAGCGGTTGTGCGCGAGCTCAAGGCGAAGGGCGTGCAGGCAAACGCCTTCAAGGCCGACCAGGCGAAGACCGCCGAAGTCGACCAACTGGTGAAGGACGTGGTGAAGCACTTCGGCCACCTCGACATCCTGGTCAACAATGCGGCTGTCGCAGTGACGGGCCCGATCGACGACGCCAACAGCGATACGACGGCGTTCGAACGCCAGAACGCGATCAATGTCGATGGCGTGGTGACCGCAATCCGCGCGGCATCGAAGCTGATGGGCGAGGGCGGACGTATCGTCACCATCGGCTCCGGCATTGCGACGCGTGCAACGTTCCCCGGCATGGCCGACTATGCGGCGACCAAGGCCGCGATCGTCGGCTACAGCAAGGGCGCAGCGCGCGACCTCGGCCCGCGCGGCATCACTGTAAACGTGCTGCAGCCCGGCTCGATCGCCACCGACATGAACCCGGACGACGGCCCGTTCGCCGAAGCGCAACGCGTCCAGCACGCCCTGCAGCGCTACGGCCGGCCGGAGGAGATCGCAGCCGGTGTGGTGTTTCTCGCAAGCCCAGGCGCATCTTTCGTGACCGGCACCGTGCTCAACGTGGACGGCGGCTTCGGCGCCTGACCAATACAAAAGCGCTGCCGGACGGATGCCCGGCAGCGCTTTGATCAAACGCGATCACGAAGTCTTCTCTACGACCCCGTCGCGAACTCGTTCGGCAGGTTTGCTTTCAGCAGCGCGGCGTTGCGTGCCTTCATCCAGGCTTCGGTGAATTGCGCCTGATCGGACGGCGGGTTGTTCTTGTTGAAATCCGCCCAAGCCGCGGCGAGCACCTCCTGCCGCTTCAGCAGCGCGTTGTTGTGCTTCTCCTGATCGTCGCTCCAGGCGCCGACTTCCTTCAGCGCTTTGACCGCGCCCTTGTGGATCGGCACCGCCCAGTTCTTCGTTTGCAGCTTTGCGGCCATGCCGGTCGCGCCCGGTGCGCCATCCTTGTAGGCGTCGTAGCCGTCGATCATCGCCTTGGTGAGGATATAGACGTCGTCCTCGGCCTGCGTGCCGTAGACCGTGTAGATCGGATAGGGGTAGTTGCCCATCTCGATCGGCTTCTCCTTCGAGATGCCGCCGGCGCCGCAGGTGGCGACGTGCGGCTTGTAGAACGGGATGACCTTCTGGACGCGCGCCCAGCCTTCGGTGTCGTTGTGCGGCAGTGGCGGCCAGACGATGCCGCGCGGCGACGTTTCGAGTTCCTTGGCCGGGCCGGTGATGGTGGTGGCGAAAGCAGCATCGACGTCGTTGTTGATCATGCCCTTCCACATCGCGCCGTAGCTCGAGAACTCGACGATCTTCACGTCCTTGGCCGTGAGGCCGCCGAAGGCCAGCGCGCCGAGCGCGGTCTGATTGAGCGCCGGCGCGCCGACGACGTGGCCGATGCGCTTGCCCTTGAGGTCGGACATCTTCGTCACGCCGGTGTCTTTGGCGACGCCGAGGTTGCCGGCGTTGCAATCGACGGTGGACAAGGTGACCTGGACCGGCTGCGGCCCCCACTCCTTGGTGGCGAATTCGAACACGCCTTCTTGCGAGTAATAGACGCCTGCGCCCATGCCGGCTGCCACTGCGCGGCCGGTGCGCACCGGCTGGAGGCGAGCCACGTCGTTGCCGGCAGGCAGCACGCGCACGTCGGTGCCGTACTTGTCTTTCATCATCTTGCCGATGGCGACGGTGATGTTGAAGCCGGCGGTGCCGGTGTCGTAGGCCGTCATCGTCATCGTCGGCGGCAGCTTGGCCTGCGCGCGGGCTTCAGGGGCGATGACCACTGCGGCCAAGGCGACGGACGTGGCAAATCGAATGATCTGACCGATCATCAAGTCCCTCCCATTTTTGAGTGCTTGGCGCGAGTTCTCGCTTGTTGTTGGGCCGATCATGTCATCGGCCTGCCGCGCCCGCAATTGTGCGCGGGACGAAACGGTACGCTATCGGCCCAATGTGCGGCCGACCCTTCCGAGAACTATCGCTCCGGCGGAAAGCCTGAGCCGGCAAAACCCTCGAACATGTTGATCAGCGGTCCGCCGCTGTACATGCTCTGCAGCTGGTCCGGATGGATGAACTCGTCGCGGAACCAGGGAAAGCGCGATGGCGCGAAGGCATCGACTAGCCAATCGATCACGCGACGGATGCGCGGGATCTTGTTCGCATCCGGATGAAACGCCAGCAGGATATCGAACGAGTGCCGGAACCCGACGTCGACAGGAACGATGCGCGCGCCGATCGCCGACGCATAAGTCGGTAGCCAGCCGATGCCGGCGCCCTTGGCCACGGCCCAGTAGTTGGCGCTGGAGACATTGTTCAGCATCGTCACGAAGCCGGCCTGTGGCACCTTCGAGAACCACTTGCTGTAGAGTTCCGGCGTCGCCGTCTGGTCCGACGACTGCAGCACGACCTTGTGCTTGACGAACTCTTCCTCGTTCTTCGGAAGTCCGTAGGTGTCGATATAGGGCAGGCCGGCGAACGGCATGATGTGCAGGCAGCCGAGCTTGGTGACCTTCAGGTCCGGCGACGTCGGCATCGACAGCTGAATGGCGACGTCGGCTTCGGCCCGCAGTACGTCGGCCGAGCGCATCGTGCAGGAGAGATTGATCTGCAGGTGCGGGTAGGCGCGCTGGAATTCGATCAGCCGCGGCGTCAGCCAGAAGGTGCCGAGGCCTTCGGTGATGGCGATGCGCACTTCGCCGGCGAGCAGCGGCGCCGCCTGGTCGCGCGCGCGCAAAAGGCCGAAGGCTGCCTGCTCCATCTGCTCGGCGGTGGCGAATATCTGTGCGGCTTCACTGGTGACCCGCACGCCATCGACGTGCCGGGTCAGAAGCTTGAAACCGAGCTCGCGCTCGAGCTCGTCGATCTTGCGGCGCAGAACATTGATTGAAATGCCGAGGGATTCCGAAGCGGAACGGAAACTTCCGCGACGTGCAATCTCCAGGAACAGCCGAATGCCTTCCCAGTCCGGCGCTCGTCCCGAGCCTGGGCTCTGCGGGCGTTCGTCTGGCGAAACACCCCTTTCTACGACCCGGTACAGACGCCTGTCGCTGCTCAATCTAGTCTCCGTCCCAGCGCTTTCATGGGCCACGGCAAGCTTTCTCGAAATCCACCGTAGCAGACAACAGAGAAGAGGGAAAATGACAGCGCATGATCCTGCAATGGGACGGGTCGCGGCTCGCCTCAACGAACCGGTGCGGATGCCAGGCCACTCGCTCGACGGCATCGACACGCAAAAACTCGCGAAGCGGCTTGTCATCTTCACTCCGGGGGGCCGGGAGATCGATGCACTCGTGGCGCGTGCCCGGGTCGCGCTGCCCGGACTTGCGCAAGCCTCGGTTGTTCATCGCGTCGTTTCGCACAACCCCGACGTGCTTTGGGCGATCACGCGCAGGCAACACTTCGATTCCGCAGCGCCAGAGGGCGAAGGCTTCCTGGCGTTTCTGCCGTTGAACCACGCCGGCATGCAGCAGCTGATTGCGGGACAACTTGACGCATCCAACCCGGACCTCGCCCTTGTCACCGCCCAGCACGAGAAGCCAGCCGGTATCTATGTCTGGGCCGCGTATGCGCCCGGCGTTCTCGTGGGTGGCATTCCGCTCGCATTCGAGAAGGTCTGGACGCCGACCTATCAGGGTGCCGACCTCTATTCGCGCGGCATCACCGTCGACGGCTACCGATTTCTCGATGCGCTCGGATTCGAGCGCGGCGCCAGCTACGGCGGCGTGACCAACGCGCACATGCACATGTTCCGCCGCTCGAGCGTAGCCGAACGCGAGAAGCATCCGCTTTATGACAGTTATCGCGGTGCGTCGTCGAAGACAGCCATCTCGGTTACCCTGGCGCGGACGATCGAGGACATGATGCGCATCGTCGCGATGCGCAGCGCGGTCTACATCGGTGAGCAGGAATGTCCCTACGACGAGGAATTCGACGGCAACGACTTCACCGGAACCAACTTGCTGGGTTATGTCGGTAACGAGCCGGCCGGCTGCATCCGCGTGCGCTATTTTGCCGATTTCGCAAAGATCGAGCGGCTGGCGGTGCGCAAGGAGTTCCGCAACACGCGCCTGTCGTTCCAGCTCGTGCGCGCGGCGATCGAGCTGTGCCGGACCAAGGGCTATCAGCGGCTTTACGGCCACGCGCAAAAGCGGCTGGTGAAATTCTGGAGCCGGTTCGGCTTCGAGATCCTCGAAGGCGGCCGCGAACTGGTGTTCTCCGATTTCGACTATGTCGAGATGGTGATGAAGACACCGCGCGACGCGAACGCGATCGCCATCGGCCAGGATCCGTACATGATCATCAGACCGGAGGGGCGCTGGCATCTTCCCGGCGTGCTCGAGGTGTCGAGCGCGCGCCCGGTCTCGCGTCCGTCGGTCGGTTCAGCTCGTGAGACAGTCGCGTGAACAACGTCATCCGGCTCCAGGCATTCACCGACCCGGCTCATTTCCCGATCCTGGTGCTGGTCGACATGCAGAAGGAGTATGTCGCCAGCTCGCGCGCGCTGTCGCTCGACGGCGCCGATCGGGCGCTCGACAATTGCCGGCGCGCGCTTGCGCATGCGCGCCGGGCACGAATTCCAGTGGCGTTCGTGCGCTCGCGCGGAACGTCGCCGTTCTTCAACCCGGTGACGCCTTTCTCGGGCTGGATCGACGGGTTCGTGCCGACGCGCGACGATGCGGTGTTCGAGCGAGTCCGCCCGTCCTGTTACGCCAGCGCGCCGTTCGCCGACATGATGGCTCATGCCGGCAACCATATCGTCTTGGCGGGATTCGCCGGCGAGGCTGCGTGCCTCGCAACGGCAATCGATGCGTTCCACAGGGGGCAGCGACTGACCTTCCTCGAAGACGCTTCGGCTAGTCACGGACTTGGGGAATTCGAAGCTTCCGAAGTTCATGGTGTCATATCGAGAATAGTGGAGCTCTACGGGGATGTCTGTTCAACGCACACCTGGATCGCCTCAACGGCCACAAGCAGGACCACGCGCCATGAATCGTATGTCTGACGATCCCGATGCGCTCCTGGACATCGTGTCTCGCCTCGACGGGGTGATCGACGAACTGAAGGACGGCGGACAGGCATTCTCCGCCCAGCTGGTGGCGATGGCGCGCCTCGAGCTGATGATGACGGTGCACCGGATCTCGGAGCACGAAATGGGCGCGCTGCGATCGCTGTTCGAAGACGAGCATCAGATGCTGTCCTGAGCAGGCCGGCACGCCCCGTCCGACAATGACGGCGAGTGCGCGGTTTGCCGCGCGCCGCATATGTGATTAAACGGCGGGTGTCGTTTCGAGAAAGCCGCCGAACGTGACCACCATCGGGATATCCATTGCGCGCCTCGACGCGCGCAAGCTGCTGACGGGTGGCGGCGAATTTACCGGGAATGTCTGGCCGGCCGATGCGGCACATGCCGTCTTCCTGCGTTCACCGCATGCGCATGCCCGGATCGCTGCGATCGACGTCGAGGCCGCGCGCCGGGCTCCTGGCGTTCGCGCGGTCCTGACGGCCGCGGACGCCAGGGCCGATGGTCTCGGCGAACTGGTTTGCGCGACGCGGCTGCCGGGACACAGCTTGATCGATCCGCGTCGACCGATCCTTGCCGACGGCCACGTACGCTTTGCCGGCGAAGCGGTCGTGTGCGTCGTTGCCGACACGGCCGCGCAAGCGGCCGATGCGGCCGAGCTGGTGCTCGTCGACTATCAACCGCTTGTCTCGGTGACCGACACCGGCCAGGCCATCGGCGGCACGCAAATCTGGCAGCAGGCCTCGAACAACATCTCCTTCGACTGGGCCGCCGGCGATGCCGCCGCAACCGAACGGGCATTCGCCGGTGCCGCGCGCGTCGTCAGCCTCGACGTCATCAACAACCGCGTTGCGGTCGCGCCGATCGAGACACGCTGCGCCTGGGGACGCTACGATGCGGCAGCGGAGCGCTATTTCCTGCACACGCCGAGCCAGGGCGTGTTCTTCATCCGCGATTGCCTTGCCGAACAGATCTTCCGCATTCCACCCGAGCGCCTCGAGGTCGTGACCGGCGACGTCGGCGGTGCGTTCGGCATGAAGATCTTTCCGTATCCGGAGCACGCATGCGTGCTGTGGGCGGCGAAAGTCACAGGGCGGCCGGTGGTCTGGGTGTCCGAGCGCACCGAATCCTTCCTGACCGACACGCACGCGCGCGACCACGTGACACGCGCCGCGCTGGCGTTGGACGCGAAGGGACGCGTGCTTGCGTTGAAGCACGATGTGATCGCTAGCCTCGGCGCATATCTCTCGGCGGTGTCTCCCACCATTCCGACGATCGGCTACGCCAAGATGGCGCCGAGCGTCTACCACGTGCCGGCCATGCATATTCGGGTGCGCGGTGTCTTCACCAACACCGCGCCGACTGACGCCTATCGCGGCGCCGGCAAACCGGAGGCGCTGTTCGTGCTGGAGCGGCTGATGGATACGGCGGCGCGCGAGATGGGCATCGATCCTGCGGAATTGCGGCGGCGCAATCTCGTTCGACCGACGATGATGCCCTACAAGACTGCGTCCGGAGCAACCTATGACGCCGGCGATTTCACACGCGCGCTGAACCGGGCGCTGTCGCTCGCCGATGAGGACACCTTTGCGAAACGGCGCAGGCAATCCGCAAAGCTCGGACGCCTGCGCGGACTGGGCCACGCCTTTTACATCCACGGCACGGGAGGCGATCCTGACGAAACCGGCAAGGTCGTGGCCGAACCGGCCGGCGTGCTTGCCGCCTACACGAGCCGGCAGGATTCCGGACAGGGGCATCGCACGGTCTACGCGCAGATCCTGGCCGATCGCTTCGGCGTTCCAATCGATCGGATCGAGATCCGCGAAGGCGATAGCCGTACGGTGCTGCCTGGTGGCGGCACCGGTGGCTCGTCCTCGCTGATCATCGGTGGCGTTGCATTGGCCGCGGCGGGCACTGCGATGATCGACAAGGCAAAGGAACTGGCTGCGCGTGAGCTGGAAGTCGCAGGCGATGATGTGGAGTATCGCGACGGCATCTTCACCGTGAAGGGCACGGACCTGCGGCTCGGCCTGTTCGATCTTGCGGCGCGATCGCAACAGCCGCTCGAAGGCACGGCCAAATTCACCGAGAAGAACGCCAGCTACCCCTACGGCTGCCAGGTCGCGGAAGTGGAAGTCGACCCCGAGACCGGTTCCATCGCGATCCTCAATTACCTGTCTGTCGATGACCTCGGCCGCATCATCCATCCGGCGATGGCGGAGGGCCAACTCGTCGGCGGTATCGCCCAGGGGCTTGGGCAGGCGCTCTATGAACATGTCCGCTACGATGCCGAGTCGGGGCAACTGATGACGGCGACGTTCATGGACTACGCGCTGCCGCACGCGGACGAGGTGCCGCCGATCGGCGTCGCCTTCATCGACACGCCGACGGCGAACAACAGCCTTGGCATAAAGGGTGTAGGGGAGTGCGGCACCATGGGTGCGGCGCCCGCCGTCATCAACGCCATCGTCGATGCGCTTGCCGCGCGTGGTATCCGCCACATCGACATGCCGGCGACACCGGAAAAGATCTGGCGGGCGTTGCAGGGGCAGACCATCAAGGGGCGCGCAGAGAACGCATGACCGACAACAAGAAACGCGTCGTCGTGATCGGCGGTGGCATCATGGGGCTGTCGTCCGCAATCTGGCTGCTGCGCAGCGGGCGGCCGGTAACGATCGTCGATCCCGGCATCGCCCGCCGGCCCGCAAGCTTCGGCAACGCCGGCGTGCTCGCCGCCTGCTCGGTCGTCCCCGTGACAACGCCGGGATTGATCACCAAGGCGCCGCTCTTGATGCTCGATCCGAACTCGCCATTGTTCGTGCGCTGGAGCTACCTGCCGAAACTTGCGCCGTGGCTGTTTCGCTACCTGAGTCACGCCAACGCAGCCGATGCCACGCGCATCTCGAAAGGACTCGCCGAACTCACGCGTGACACTTATGCCCAGCATATAGCGCTGTCCGGCGGCACGCCGGCCGAACGCTGGGTACAAAGTTCCGGATACTTCTTCGCCTATGATTCACGCGCGGCGTTCGAGGCCGATGCTTTCACCTGGCAGTTGCGCCGCGAGGCCGGCTTCACATGGCAGGAAATCGAGGGCCCGGCGCTGCGCGAATATGATCCGACGCTGGGACCGAAGATCGGTCTCGGCATCCTGTTGCAGGATCATGGCTTCGTGCTCAGCCCCGGCGGTTACATCGCCGACCTGCGCGAGGTCGCCCAGTCGCTCGGCGCCACGCTGCTGCCGGCCGAGGCGCGCGAGTTTCGTCTCGGCGCCGATGGCGCGATCCAGGCGGTGGTGACCACGAGCGGCGAAATCGAGGCCGAGACGGCGGTGATTGCGACCGGCGCCTGGTCGAAGACGCTGACGGCACAGCTCGGCCTCAACGTGCCGCTCGAGTCCGAGCGCGGCTATCACGTGATGCTGTATGGCCCGTCGCTGAAGCCGCGGCAGCCGACCTCGGTGATGAGCGGCAAGTTCGTCGCGACGCCGATGGCCGATGGCGTGCGCTGCGCCGGCATCGTCGAATTCGGTGGCCTCAATCTTCCCCCGCACAAGCCGCCGATCGACCTGATCCTGCGCCAGGTGAAGGAGGCGTTCCCGACCCTGACCTGGACCCACTACGACGAATGGCTAGGTCACCGGCCGGCGCCCAGCGACAGCCTGCCGCTGATCGGCGAGGTGCCCGGCCACCGCGGCATATTCCTTGCTTTTGGTCACCATCACGTCGGGCTGACGACCGGGCCGAAAACCGGGCGGCTGCTCGCAGGCCTGGTCAACGGCGAAACGCTTGGCTCGAAAGTACTTGGAACGGATATGGCGCCCTATACGCCGGCACGGTTCGCGGCCTAGGATGGAGTTGAGTACGGTGGGGGAGTGACCGTTGCGCGTGTTCGGTAAGGTCGTACGCAACCTGCTGGACGGGTTGTATCTTGGCGCGGGCTGGCTCGCGGGCCTGTTCCTGATCGCCATCTTCCTCCTGATGATGGGACTGTCCGCAGGCCGAAAGTTCGGCATCAACATTCCGGCGGGCGATGATTTCGCCGCATGGTCGATGGCGGCCATGGCCTTCCTCGGCCTGGCGCACACGTTCAAGTCCGGCGAGATGATCCGCGTCGGACTGTTGATCGATCGCTTCCGCGGGCGAACGCGCCGGTTCATCGAGATCGCTGCGCTGATCGTCGGCATCGTCTTCGTCGGCTACTTCGCCTGGCACGCAATCAACTTCACCTACTACTCGTGGCTGACCAACGAGGTCGCAACCGGCATCGTGCCGTTGAAGATTTGGATCCCGCAGCTCGGCTATTCGGGCGGCCTCGCGATCCTCACCATCGCGATGGTCGACGAACTGGTGCATGTGCTCGCGGGCCACAAGCCGCGCTACGAAAGGGAGCCGCCGAAGACCGCTGAAGAAGCTGTCGAGCGCGCCGCAGCGAGCGCGGTGTGAGGGATTGATGGCAGGCATTCAGCTTCTCGAGGTCGCCGCACTTCTGTTCGCCGTGCTGGCCGGCCTTCTGGCCGGCGGCGTCTGGATCGCCGTCAGTCTGCTTGCGGTTGGCTGGCTCGGCATGCTGTTCGTCGGCGGCATTCCCGCGGGCTCGGTGCTCGCGACCACCGTGTGGGGCAACAGCGCCTCGTGGGAACTCGCCGCGCTGCCGCTGTTCATCTGGATGGGCGAGATCCTGTTCCGCACGAGGCTGTCGGAAGAGATGTTTCGCGGGCTCGCGCCGTGGCTCGGCTGGGTGCCGGGACGGCTGATGCATGTCAATGTGATCGCATCCGGACTATTCGGCTCGGTCTCCGGCTCGTCGGCGGCGACCTGCGCGACCGTTGCAAAGATCGCGCTGCCGGAATTGAAGCGGCGCGGCTATGACGAGAAACTCAGCCTTGGTTCGCTCGCAGGCGCCGGCACGCTCGGCATCCTGATCCCGCCATCGATCACCATGGTGGTCTATGCGGTTGCGGCTAACGTCTCCATCATCCAGATCTTTCTCGCCGGCTTCATTCCCGGTCTGCTCGTGATGGTGCTGTATTCGGGCTACATCGCCGGCTGGTCGATCGTGAACAGCGAGAAGATGCCGCCGCGCGAGCCGCGCATGAGTTTCAGGGAGAAGCTCGCAGAATCGGCCAATCTCATTCCGCTGACGCTCCTTATCCTGCTTGTCTTCGGCGTGCTGCTGACCGGCTGGGCGTCGGCGACCGAATGTGCCGCCTGGGGCGCGCTCGGCGCGCTCTTGATCGCCTGGTGGGGCGGCTCGCTCGACCGAGTGTCGTTCTGGCAGAGCGTGATGGGCACAACCCGCACCACCTGCATGATCATGCTGATCCTCGCCGGTGCGTCTTTCATGAAGCAGTCGATGGGTTATACAGGCATCCCGGTTGCGCTGGCGAATTGGGTCGACGGCTTGCAACTTGGACCCTATGCGCTGATCGCGGCACTGACGGTCATGTACATTCTGCTCGGTGCTGCGCTCGACGGCATTTCGATGATCGTGCTGACCACGGCGGTGGTACTGCCGATGGTGCAGAAGGCAGGCTTCGACCTGATCTGGTTCGGGATTTTCGTGGTGCTGATCGTCGAGATGGCGGAGGTGTCGCCGCCGGTCGGCTTCAACCTGTTCGTGCTGCAGACCATGAGCGGCAAGGATTCCAACACGGTGGCGGTGGCGGCCCTGCCGTTCTTCTTCCTGCTGGTGGTGGCGGTCGCGATCATCACCGCCTTTCCGCAGATCGTGATGTGGCTGCCAAAGTATGTCTTTCCCGGTTAGCTGAACCGGTTAAGATCGAGCCCAACTGAGGGAGTAACCAATGATCAATCGCAGAACCATCCTTGCCACCGCGGCTTGCCTTGCCATCGGTGTGAGCGCAGCAAGCGCCCAGACGACCTGGAATTTGCCCGCGGCCTATCCCGCCAACAACCCGCACTCGGAAAATCTGGTCACGTTCGCCAAGGACGTGGAAACCGCAACCGGCGGCAAGCTGAAGATCACCGTTCATCCGAACGCTTCGCTGTTCAAGGCGCCGGAGATCAAGCGCGCGGTTGCGACCGGTCAGGCCCAGATGGGCGAAGTGCTGCTGTCGATCCACGAGAACGAAGACCCGGTGTTCGGCGCTGACGTGGTGCCGTTCCTGGCCACGAGCTTTCCGGAGGCGATGAATCTCTACAAGGCGTCGAAGCCGGCGATCGAGAAGAAGCTTGCATCGCAGGGCCTGATGCTGCTGTTCGCCGTGCCGTGGGCGCCGCAAGGCATCTACACCAAGAGAGACCTGAATTCAGTCGCGGACATGAAGGGCCTGAAGTGGCGCGCCTACAATGTCGGCACCACGCGCATCGGCGAACTGGTCGGCGCACAGTCGGTGACGGTGCAGGCCGCCGAATTGCCGCAGGCGCTCGCCACCGGCATCGTCGACTCGTTCATGTCTTCGGGCGGCACCGGCTACGACAGCAAGGTCTGGGAGACGCTGACGCACTTCTATGACGTACAGGGCTGGATCCCGAAGAACTTCACCTTCGTCAACAAGGCGGCGTTCGATGCACTCGACAAGCCGACGCAGGAGGCGATCCTGAAGGCCTCCGCTGCCGCCGAGGCGCGCGGCTGGAAGGTGTGGGAAGAGAAGAGCGGCTGGTATCTCGGCGAACTCAAGACCAAGGGCATGAAAGTGCAGGCGCCGGGCCCGGCCTTGAAGGACGGCTTCAAGAAGGTCGGCGACCAGCTGACCGAAGACTGGCTGAAGAAGGCCGGCGCCGACGGCAAGGCGCTGGTGGACGCGTATAAGAAGATGTAGCGCCGGATGTCATTGCCGGGCTTGACCCGGCAATCCATCATCTTCGGATGAATTACTGGGTCTACATTCTTGCAAGCGGCCCCCGGGGGAACACTGTATGTCGGCGTCACGAGCGATCTCGTGCGCCGCATATACGAGCACCGCGAAGGCTTGGCGAAAGGATTCACAAAGAAATACGGGGTCAAACGCCTCGTATACTTTGAAGAATATGACGCGCCCGATACGGCGATCCAACGCGAGAAGAACATCAAGCATTGGCCGAGAGAGTGGAAGATCGATCTGATCATTAAGGCCAACCCCGATTGGGGTGACCTTTATGATGACATTGTCCGCTAGCGCGGACGATGGATTGCCGGGTCAAGCCCACGGCTGTCCGGTTCGATTTTGATGGACAGGGTGCATGGCGTGGATTCTTCTGTGTCTTGACGTTTTGCCGACGATCGAGACACGGAAAGGAAACCGCGCCATGC
>JAESGW010000276.1_pt1 | contig 78338 bp, 64 predicted proteins | sample 9269791 | NCBI WGS metagenome assembly JAESGW01 (sample SAMN16773120, study PRJNA677053) | algae metagenome | isolation source: Aphanocapsa lilacina HA4352-LM1 and co-occurring heterotrophs from near cave... | place: USA: Maniniholo cave, near Haena, Kauai, HI | collected 2009-07-28 | reverse complement strand
TACGACGTCACGCCCGTTCCGCGCGTGGTCGAAAAGCCCGTTCCGCAGGCGAAGGGCGGCAACGAGCCGCGCGACATCGCCGCCAACCTGATCGATTCCTACCAGCAACTCTGGCGGCAACCGTTTGACGGCTCCTCGACACCGAAGACGATCGACCTGCCGCGTTCGGGCAAGAGCGACCTCGGCTCGATCCTGTTCGACAACGCCATGTTCCAGATCGAGAGCGCGGTGAAATTCGCCGGCAGCATCCCGGCGATGCTCAAGAGCGTCTCCGACGTGGTCGGCAAGATTTCCGACCCGAAGTCGCGCGACAGCATCGCAAGCATGGTTTCGCCGCCGACGATTCTGAACAAGGCGATTTCGTCCGAGCGCAGTTTTGCCGGCACGTCGATTTCGCTCTCGCGGGCCAAGGCGGTCGCCAAGGCATCCGGCGGCAAGCTCAACGACGTGGTGCTGGCGCTCGCCTCCGGCGTGGTGCGGCGCTATCTGCTGGAGCGGGGCGCGCTGCCCGCGAAGTCGATGACAGCAGCGGTGCCGATCTCGCTGCGCGAGGAGGGCAACACCGAAGCCAACAACCAGGTGTTCGGCATGATCTGCTCGATCGCCACCAACATCGAGAACCCCAAGGAGCGGCTTGAGGCGATCATCGCGCAATCGACCAAATCGAAGGAGATGTCGCATCCGTTGCGGGCCTTCATGCCGCAGGTCTCCAACATCTCCATGCTCGGTGCGCCGATCATGGTGCAGATCCTGGCGCTGCTCTACAGCCGCTCGGACCTGTCGAACGTGCTGCCGCCGTCAGCCAACATCACGGTGTCCAACGTGCCGGGGCCGCGGCAGACGCTGTATGCGGCGGGGGCGGAATTGCTGCACATCTTCCCGGTGTCGATCTCGACGCATGGCATCGCGCTCAACATCACCGTGCAGAGCTACCGCGACCAGCTCGATTTCGGCTTCATCGCCGGTGCCAACATCATTCCCCACGTCCAGGTAATGTGCGACATGCTGCCGGTGGAATTTGAAGCGCTGGAGGCGGCGTTCGCACCGCCGCCGAGCATGACCAGCGCCGCTGAATAGGGCTTTGACGATGATTGAAATGCCGCCGCTCCAGTTCGCCCAGGTGAACGGTATTCGCATGGGCTATTACGAGGCCGGGCCGGCCTCCGACAAGCCGCCGGTCATCCTGTGCCATGGCTGGCCGGAAATCGCGTTCTCCTGGCGTCACCAGATCAAGGCCCTGAGCGAGGCCGGCATCCGGGTGATTGCCCCGGACCAGCGAGGCTATGGCGCGACCGACCGGCCCGAGCCGGTCGAGGACTACGACATGGAGCATCTGACCGGCGACCTCGTCGGCCTGCTCGACCATCTCAAGATCGACAAGGCGATCTTCGTCGGCCATGACTGGGGTGGCTTTGTCGTCTGGCAGATGCCGCTGCGACATCCGTCGCGCGTTGCCGGCGTCGTCGGCGTCAACACGCCGCATTGGGACCGCGCGCCGGCCGACCCGATCGAGCTGTTTCGCCAGCGCTTCGGCGACAAGATGTACATCGTGCAGTTTCAGGATCCCGGCCGCGAGCCGGACCGGATTTTCGGCAGCCGCGTCGAGCAGACCTTCGATGCGTTCATGCGCAAGCCGGTGCCGCGCGCCGAAGGAACGCCGGAGGAACAGCCGATCGCCGGCGTCGGCGCCTCACCAAGGCTCAATCTGGCGTTTCCGCAGATGATCGCGAATTACGACGCCAAACACGATCCGCGCACGCCGATCCTGTCACCGGAAGAGAAGAGGGTGTTCGTCGATACCTTTACCAAAACCGGCTTCACCGGCGGCATCAACTGGTATCGCAATTTTACGCGCAACTGGCAGCGTTCGAAGGGACTCGATCATCACGTGCACGTCCCGTCGCTGATGATCATGGCCGAGAACGACGGAGTGCTGCCGCCATCGGCCGCCGACGGCATGGAGAAGCTTGTCCCCGATCTGGAGAAGTATCTGGTGCGCGACAGCGGCCATTGGACGCAGCAGGAGAAGCCGGAGGAGGTCAGCGCCAAGCTGATCGAATGGCGTAGAAAAAGATTCGGGTAGCGACGTTTCGCGCATCATTGCGAGCGAAGATATTTGCGCCGTCATTCCGGGGCGAAGCGAAGCATCGAACTACGGCGCGCAATTGCGCACCTGAGAATCTCGAGATTCCGGGTCTGGTCCTTCGGACCATCCCGGAATGACGGCGCAGCTGAGACAGGGCAGGAGACAGTTCGACCATGGCGTCCCCCAACAAACTAGACCCGATCCCGCATCCGCCGAAAAAGCCCGTCGTCGGCAACATGCTGTCGCTCGATCCGAACGCGCCGGTGCAGCACCTGGTGCGGCTGTCCAAGGAGTTGGGGCCGATCTTTTGGCTGGACATGATGGGTGCGCCGCTGGTGATCGTCTCCGGCCACGACCTGATCGACGAACTCTCCGACGAGAAACGCTTCGACAAGGCGGTGCGCGGCTCCCTGCGCCGCGTCCGCGCCGTCGGTGGCGACGGGCTGTTCACCGCCGATACCAACGAGCCGAACTGGAGCAAGGCGCACAACATCCTGCTGCAGCCGTTCGGCAATCGCGCGATGACGTCCTATCACCCGAGCATGGTCGATATTGCCGAGCAACTCGTGAAGAAATGGGAGCGGCTCAACGGCGACGAGGAGATCGACGTCGTCCATGACATGACCGCGCTGACGCTGGACACGATCGGCCTCTGCGGCTTCGACTATCGCTTCAATTCGTTCTACCGCCGCGACTACCACCCGTTCGTCGAATCGCTGGTGCGCTCGCTCGAGACCATCATGATGACGCGCGGCATTCCGCTGGAAGGCCTGTGGCTGCAGAAGCGCCGCCGCGACCTCGCGCAGGACGTCGCCTTCATGAACAGGATGGTCGACGAGATCATTGCCGAACGCCGCGGCAATGCCGAGGCCGCCGAGGGCAAGAAGGACATGCTCGGCGCGATGATGACCGGGGTCGACCGCGCCACCGGCGAGCAGCTCGACGACGTCAACATCCGCTACCAGATCAACACATTCCTGATCGCGGGTCACGAGACCACCAGCGGGCTTCTCTCCTGCACGATCTACGCGCTGCTCAAGCATCCCGACGTGCTCAAGAAAGCCTACGAGGAGGTCGATCGGGTGCTCGGACCCAACCTCAGTGCCAAGCCGACCTATCAGCAGGTCACGCAGCTCACATATATTACGCAGATCCTGAAGGAAGCGCTGCGGCTGTGGCCGCCGGCGCCGGCCTATGGCATCGCGCCGCTCAAGGACGAGACCATCGGCGGCAAATACAATCTGAAAAAGAACACCTTCATCACGGTGCTGGTGATGGCGTTGCATCGCGATCCCAGCGTCTGGGGGCCGAACCCGGATGCGTTCGATCCGGAAAATTTCAGCCGCGAGGCCGAGGCCAAGCGGCCCATCAATGCCTGGAAGCCGTTCGGCAACGGCCAGCGCGCCTGCATCGGGCGCGGTTTTGCGATGCACGAGGCGGCGCTTGCAATCGGGATGATCCTGCAGCGCTTCAAGCTGATCGATCCGCACCGCTACCAGATGCACCTGAAGGAGACGCTCACGGTCAAGCCCGAAGGCTTCAAGATCAAGGTGCGGCCGCGTGCCGACAAGGATCGCGGCGCCTTCGCCGGTCGCGCAGCCGTGGCTGCAGCCGCCTCGAATGCGGCGGCGCCGAAAGCGCGGACCCGTCCCGGACACAACACGCCGCTGCTGGTGCTCTACGGCTCCAACCTCGGCACCGCCGAAGAACTGGCGACGCGCGTGGCCGATCTCGCCGAAGTCAACGGCTTTGCGACCAGGCTCGGCGCGCTCGACGATTATGTCGGCAAGCTGCCGCAGGAGGGCGGGGTGCTGATCTTCTGCGCCTCCTACAATGGCGCGCCGCCTGATAACGCCACGCTGTTCGTCAAATGGCTTGAAGGCGACCTCCCGAAGGATGCGTTCGCCAAGGTGCGCTACGCCGTGTTCGGCTGCGGCAACAGCGACTGGGCGGCGACCTACCAGTCGGTGCCGCGCATCATCGACGAACAACTGGCCGCGCATGGCGCGCGCAGCGTCTACGGCCGGGGCGAGGGCGATGCCCGTAGCGATCTCGACGGCCAGTTCGAAAAATGGTTCGCGTCGCTCGGACCGGCGGCGGCCAAGGAGTTCGGTCTCGCGTCCAACATCACGCGCAGCGCCGACGACGCGCCGCTGTATTCGATCGAGCCGGTGACGCCATCGGCGGTCAACACCATCGTTGCGGCGGGTGGCGTCGCGCGGATGAAGGTGTTGGTCAACTCCGAACTGCAGAACCGGACCGGTGCCAACGGTTCGGACCGTTCGACCCGGCACATCGAGGTGCAATTGCCGCCGGGAATTACGTACCGCGTCGGCGATCATCTCAGCGTGGTGCCACGCAACGACCCGGCGCTGGTCGATTCCGTCGCGCGCCGGTTCGGCTTTCTGCCGGCCGACCAGATCCGGCTGCAGGTCGCCGAAGGGCGCCGCGCGCAATTGCCGGTGGGCGACGCCGTATCGGTCGGACGGCTGCTGACGGAATTCGTCGAGTTGCAGCAGGTCGCGACCCGCAAGCAGATCCAGATCATGTCGGAGCACACGCGCTGTCCCGTCACCAAGCCGAAACTGCTGGCTTATGTCGGTGACGATGCCGCTGCGACGGAGCGCTATCGTTCGGACGTCCTCGCCAGACGCAAGTCGGTGTTCGATCTGCTGGAGGAATATCCAGCCTGCGAACTGCCGTTCCACGCCTATCTGGAAATGCTGTCGCTGCTGGCGCCGCGCTATTATTCGATCTCGTCGTCACCCTCGATCGACCCGGAACGCTGCAGCGTCACGGTCGGCGTGGTGGAAGCACCCGCGAGTTCGGGGCGCGGCGTCTACAGGGGCGTCTGCTCCAACTATCTCTCCGGCCGCCGCGTCGGTGATACCATTCATGCGACGGTGCGCGAGACCAAGGCCGGCTTCCGCCTGCCTGACGATCCCGCGGTGCCCGTGATCATGATCGGTCCCGGAACGGGGCTGGCGCCGTTCCGCGGCTTCCTGCAGGAGCGCGCGCATCGCAAGGCGCAAGGCGCAAAACTCGGCCCGGCGATGCTGTTCTTCGGCTGCCGCCATCCCGATCAGGATTTTCTCTACGCCGATGAACTGAACGCCTTCGCCGCCGATGGCATCACCGAGCTGCACACCGCGTTCTCGCGCGCCAACGGGCAAAAGACCTATGTGCAGCATCTGGTCGCCGCGCAAAAAGATCGCGTCTGGAACCTGATCGAGCAGGGCGGGATCGTCTATGTCTGCGGCGACGGCGGCAAGATGGAACCCGACGTCAAGGCCGCGCTGGTTGCGATCTATCGCGGGAAATCAGGCGCCGACGCCGACGCAGGGCTGCGCTGGATAGACGATCTCGGCACCAAGAGCCGCTACGTGCTCGACGTCTGGGCGAGTGGGTAGTTTGAACGGCTGTTGAGAGACCATGCTAAAAGCCCGGCATGATTCCCTGGGAAAAAATCGACACCGCCCGCATTCCCGGCACCGAGGATGAACTCCGCCTGATGCGTCGCGGCAAGGAGTACTCCATCATGCTCGGCACCAACGAGCTGATGAACAGCCGACTCTCGGGGTCGGAAGCCGCGCTCGCCACGCTTGCGGCGAAGAAGATCGAAAAGATCGAAAAGCCGCAGATGCTGATCGGCGGGCTGGGCATGGGCTTTACGCTGCGTGCAGCACTCGGCATTCTCGGCAGCAAGGCGCAGATCGTGGTGGCGGAACTGGTGCCGGCGGTCGTCGGCTGGGCGCGCGGCCCGATGGCGGAAATCTTTGGTGCAAGTCTCTACGATCCCCGCGTCAGCATCCGCGAAACCGATGTCACCGAAATCATCCGTTCGCATCGCGCCACCTTCGATGCCATCCTGCTCGACGTCGATAACGGGCCGGAAGGGTTGACCCGCAAGGCCAATGACGCGCTCTACAGTTCGGCCGGGTTGAGCGCGGCACACGCCGCGCTGCGGCCGGGCGGCGTGCTGGCCGTTTGGTCGTCCGGGCCCAACGCGACGTTCGCCAAGCGTCTTCGCGGCGCAGGCTTCGACGTCAACGAGGTGAACGTCCGCGCCACCGGGCGAGGCGGCGGCGCGCGCCACATCATCTGGATCGCGACGAAGGGTTAAGCGGCCTTCGCCGCCGCGCCATGCGCGTGCTTGTCGATCGCGTCGATGATCTGCGGCCACATCGGGATCGGCAGGGCGTGGCCCATGCCCTCGATCATCAAAAGTCTTGCGCCGGGAATCGATGCTGCGGTGTCCTTGCCGCCTTCGGGGCGGACCAGCGGGTCCACCGTGCCGTGAATCACCAGCGTCGGGATCTTGACGTGGTGCAGCCGTTCCTTGCGGCTGCCGGAAGCCAACACCGCGCGCAACTGTCTGCCGACGCCGGCCGGATTGAGGCCGCGCTCGAAAGTGCGCGCCGCACGCGAGGGGTCGAGCGCTTCGTCCTCGGGAAAGGAACCGACGCGCAGCACTTTCCAGGTCCGGGCAAACCGCGCGTAATATTCCTCCCTGGTGTTCGGCGGCGGCGCCATCAGCATGGCGGCGGCCTCGCGGGTCGGCGGCGGGACCTTGGGGTTGCCGGTGGTCGACATGATCGAGGTCAGCGAACGCACCCGCTGCGGGAACGAGATCGCGATCTCCTGGGCGATCATGCCGCCCATGGACGCGCCGACCAGATGCGCCGACTTGATGCCGAGCACGTCCATCAGGCCGACGGTATCCTTGGCCATGTCGATCAACTTGTAGGGTGCGGCCACCGGGATCTTCAGAAGCTTCAGCTTGAGCAGTTCGAACGCGGTCAGCCGCTTGCCGCCGGACAAGTGGGAGGATTTGCCGATGTCGCGGTTGTCGAAACGGATCACGCGAAAGCCGCGCGCGGCGAGCTGGCGGCAGAACTCGTCGTCCCAATGGATCATCTGGGCGCCGAGCCCCATGATCAGCAGCAGCGGTTCCGCGGCCGGGTCGCCGAAAATCTCGTAGCAGATGTCGATGCCGTTGGCGCGGGCGATCTGGGGCGGCTGATGGGCGAGCATCGCGGGTGTCTTCCCTCAAGTGATACCGTGTCTGACAACTATGGCATGGTTTCCCGCACCGCAGAAGGCTTCGCCGCGGTTGACCGGTCCAACGCAACGGTGTGGTATGGGCGGAACAAGCGAAGCGTGGCAAGCGCTCGTCATCGTGAGGGAGAGCGCGCAATGGCCGACAAGGGCAACGATCCTGCCGAAATCTGGCGGACCATGATCGGGGAGATGGAGAAGGGGTTCAACTCCTTTGCCAACCAGACGATGACGTCGCCGGAATTCTCCAAGGTGATGAACCAGGTCGGCGGCGTTTCGGCCGGCGCGCAGAAGCAGCTCGGCGAGCTGATGGAGAAATATCTGCTGGCGATGAACCTGCCGAGCCGGGCGCAGATGGTCGGCATGGCGGAGCGCATCCAGGCCATCGAAGGCCAGCTCAACGAGATCAAGGCGCTGCTGCACCAGGTGCATCACAACTCGCTGGCGCAGGCGAGCGGCAATGTCGCGCCGCGGCCGCCGCGCACAAAACGTCCGCCATCGGAGGGAGAGCAAAAATGAACGCTCCTGCCGCGGGTCTCGATCTCGCCTCCATCTCGGAACGGGTTCAGTCCGAAGTGCAGCGCGCGATCCAGCGCAGCATCAAGGGCGTCGAGTATTTTTCCTCGTCAGGTCCGTCGCTCGGCTCGACGCCGAAGGACATCCTGGCGGTCCGCGGCACCATGAACCTCTATCACTACCGGCCGATGGCGGATGAACTCTACCGCGTGCCGATCCTGATCGTGATGGCGACCACCAACCGCGGCTACATTCTCGATCTGGTGCCCGGCCAGAGCTTCATCGAGTTTCTGCTGAAGCGCGGCTACGACGTCTACATGCTGGACTGGACCGCGCCGAAGCCGGAAGAAAAGTCCTTGCGGATGGAGGACTACGTCCTCGACTTCATCCCGGACTGCATTCGCCGCGTGCAGCAGGATTCCGGCGAGAAGGACGTCACCGTGATCGGCTATTGCTTCGGCGGCGTGCTGTCGCTGCTGTACGGCTCGATCTTCAACGAAGGGCCGATGAAGAACCTGATCTGCTTCACCACGCCGATCGATTTCCGCGAGATGAAGCTGTTCTCGAATTTCTCGGATCGCCGCTATTTCGATGTCGACAGACTGGTCGACAGCGTCGGCAACGTGCCGCCGGAACTGATCCTGCAGTCTTTCGAAATGCTGCGGCCGGCGTCGCGCGCTGCCAGCCAGGTGCAGTTGTGGGAAAACATCTGGAACGACGAATACGTCAAGGCCTACCGGATGATGGACCGCTGGGGCACCGACACCCTGCCGCTGGCTGGCGAGTATTTCCGTGACATCACCAAGAACCTGATGTGGGACAACAAGCTTTACAACGACACCATGTCGGTCGGCGGACGTGCGGCGGATATATCAAAGATCAAGGTGCCACTTCTTCACGCGGTCGCCGAACACGATCACATTGTGCCGTACGATGCGGCAAAACATCTGATTACCAAGGTCGGCTCGACGGACAAGGAAGAGGTGATGCTGAAAGGCGGTCACGTCAGCCTCGTCGCCGGCGCCAACGCCATCAAGCGGCTGTGGCCGAAACTGGACTCCTGGCTGGGCAAGAGATCGACATGAGTGAAACACGTTCCTATCCGCGCCACGTCAAGACCGATGCCGGCGACATTGAATTCCGCCTGATGACGCGCAGCGACGAGCCCGCGGTGCTGGCGTTCGCGCAAAAGCTTCCGACGCATGACCTGCTGTTCCTGCCGCGCAATATCAGCCAGCCAAAAGTGCTGTCGGCCTGGGTCAACGAGATCGACCGCGGCGCGATCGTGAGCCTGATCGCGATCAAGGACGGGACGGTGGTCGGCTGCGGCACGCTGGTGCGCGACCCGCATTCCTGGTCGCCCCATGTCGGCGAGATCCGGATGGTGGTGTCTCAGGACGTCCGCGGGCAGGGCGTCGGCCGGGCGCTGTCGCAGGAGACCTTTGCGGTTGCGCTGGGCGCCGGGCTGGAGAAGTTCTCGGTGCAGATGACGGTCGACCAGCAGGCGGCGATCGCGCTGTTCGAGAGCCTCGGGTTCAAGGCCGAGGCTTTGCTGCGCGACCACGTCAGGGACGCCGACGGCAAGAAGCACGACATCGTCGTGCTCGGGCATAACGTGGCGCAGGTCAGGGCACAGATGGAAGCCTACGGGCTGCCGGGGGCGGTCCAGCACTGACCGGCCGGACACCGCCCGGACAAAAACCCAGCAAAACAACCCCATGCAAAGTAGCCAGGGCGACGCCGGAATTAGACTAAAGTAGAATTTTTGCCGGTTCTTCGGGCAAGATGCTCATCCATCGTGCTATTCACGGATTCGTGATATCGCAATGCAACATTGATGTTGCGGCGCACCATTAACTATGGCACAACGATCTCGCCCCGGGCCAAACCGGACGGGGTGAGCCCATAGCTCAAACCTGAGGATGGAGAAACCCCAATGACCACCGAAACCAATTCCGTGCTGAACACCGTCAAGGAAGCCTTCGCGCCCGTCACCGAGGCGTTCACCAAGCTCCAGAACCTGGAAGTTCCGGAAGCTGCCCGTGACTTCGTGAAGAAGCAGGCCGAGACCGCCAAGGTTCGCGCCGCCGACTTCCATGCCGGTTCCGAGAAGGTCACCGCTGCCGTCGAGACCGCCGTTGCCGGTTCGGTCGCCGAGGCCGCCAAGATCAGCCGCAACATCCAGCAGGCGCTCTACCAGGACGCGGAAGCGTTCTTCGCCGGCATCGACAAGCTCGCTTCGGCCAAGTCGCTGAGCGAAGCCGCCCAGATCCAGTCGGACATGGTCCGTGCGCGTGGCGAAGTGTTCGTCTCGCGGGCGAAGGCCACCACCGAATATCTCGGCAAGCTCGTCACCGACGGTGCCAAGACCGCGCAGGACAATTTCTCCAAGGTCTATTCCAAGACCGCCTGATCGCGATCCGCCTGACAACTGCCGTTTCGAAGGCCCGCTTTGGCGGGCCTTCTTTTTGTGTCTCGCGTTTCCCGGACGCAGCGCAGCGCGTAGCGGTGCGCTGCTGAGCCGGGGTCCATTCGTGATCGCGTGGGTCCCGGCTCTGCGGAGCAGCGCGAAGAGCGCTGCACCGCGTCCGGGACACGTCGGGCGCGAAGCGTTAGAATTTGAATTCAATATCCGAAAGCCGCCATGACCCTCCCGGCCACTTTCGTCATCGACACTCCCGGCGACGCCGCGCGCGCCGCCGAACTGCGGCGCGTGAAATTGCTGGCAACGTCCGTGCTGGCGGCGACGTTTGCGATTTTTCTTGCCGCGAAGGCGCTGCTGCCCGTGCACCCCGTGTTCGGCTTCATCGCAGCCTTTGCCGAGGCGGCCACCATCGGCGGTCTCGCCGACTGGTACGCCGTGGTGGCGCTGTTCAAACGGCCATTGGGACTGCCGATCCCACACACGGCGATCATCCAGAGCAACCAGCACCGCATCGCCGACAAGCTCGGCGAATTCATCGAGGTGCATTTCCTCGAATCTGCCCCGGTCGAGGCCAAGCTGCGACAGATCGATTTCGGCTCGTTCATCGCCGACTGGCTGCGCGACCGCAAGCGCAGCGAGGACCTGGCGCGGTTTGCGATGCGGCTGCTGCCCGAAGCGGTGGCGGCGACGGAGAATTCCGGGCTGATGACGTTCGTCAGCCGCCGCATCACCGCGCAATTGATGGCGATCGATCTGGCGCCGCTCGCCGCAGGAACGCTGCGCGCCTTCGTCAAGGAGGGCCGCCATCAGGGGCTGCTCGACGATATCTTGCGCGCGGTGCACCAGACGCTGACGCAGGCCGAGACCATGGCCATGATCCGCGAGAAGATCCGCGCCGAATTGCCGACGCTGTTAAAGCTCTATCGCGCCGACAAGTTTCTGGTGACCAAGATCGTGGCCTCGGCGAGTGCGTTCTTCGAGGAAGTCCGCAACGATCCCGAGCATCCGTTCCGCGGCGAGTTCGATCGCATGGTGCTGGGCTTCGTCGACCGCCTTGGCACCGACCCTGCCTATGCCGAGCGCATCCAGGGCCTGAAGCGCGACCTGCTGGCGCGCCCCGAACTCACCAGCCTGGCGAACCACGTCTGGGAGAACGTCCGCTCGTTCTTCGAACGCAGCGCTTCGGGCGAGACCCAGGTGCTGGAGCAGTATCTGGTGCGGATGTTCGTGACGGCCGGCGAGGCGCTGGCCGGCGACGCCGAGTTGCGCGCCGAAATCAACCAGGGCCTCGTGGCAGTGCTGCGAACGGTGATCGCCGAACAGAAGAGCGGCGTCTCGACCTTCATCTCCGACCAGGTCAAATCCTGGGACATGGGGCAGCTGATCTCGCTGATCGAGATCAACATCGGCCGCGATCTGCAATACATCCGCTTCAACGGCTCGCTGATCGGCGGCCTTGCGGGGCTTGCGCTCTACACCCTCGAATACCTTCTGCGGCTGCTGTGACGAATTAATCACGTCAACGCATTTAGTTGCCCCAGGTGTGACGCGGGCCGCTTGCAAGACCAAATCCCGTTCCTTAGCTTTTTATGGAACAATGTTGCGTTGCGGAACGATTCTGCTGCGTTTGCGTCTACTCCATTGAACCAGTGGCTTGGCTGCCGAGACGTAAGGGGCCAGTCCGAGAGGAGACATGATGTCCGTTGCTACACAGGCGCTTTCGCCGCCGTCCAGAACACTGATGTTCATGGAGGGGCGCGCCATTTCCGAACTGGGTGCGTTTCTCGGCGCCTTGCCGCTGCTGAGCCTCGCCCCGAGAGGCGACGGCCATCCAGTGTTGGTGTTGCCCGGGCTCGTTGCGTCCGACGTCTCGACGCGGCCGCTGCGCGCATTTCTGAAAGGCCGCGGCTATGCCGTCAGTGGCTGGCGTCAGGGCCGCAACCTCGGCCTGCGGGATGGCGTGCAGGATGCGATGGTCGATCTGTTGCAGGAGATGAACGACACCCACGGCCGCAAGGTCTCGCTGGTCGGCTGGAGCCTCGGCGGCCTCTATGCGCGCCAGCTCGCCAAGATGATGCCCGATCGCGTGCGCGGCGTGATCACGCTCGGCAGCCCGTTCGCGTCAGGCCCGAAGGCGACCAACGCCTGGCGTGTTTACGAACTGGCCAGCGGCCGCAGCGCCGAGGAAGAAGACCATCGTTTCGGTGGCGCGCTGGCGGGAAAGCCGCCGGTGCCGACCACGGCGATCTTCAGCCGCACCGACGGCATCTGCGCCTGGCAGGGCTGCATGGAGCAGGCATCGGCGACATCAGAGAGCATCGAAGTCGAGAGCAGCCATTGCGGCATGGGCCATCACCCCGCTGCGGTCTATGCGGTTGCCGATCGGCTGGCGCAGGCGGAGGGCGAGTGGGCGCCGTTCGACCGAAGCGGCTGGCGCGCGTTGGTTTATCCGAACCCGCATCGGTAGAATTCGCTTGCGGCCATGGTTCGAGACGCGCGGCGTTGCCGCGCTCCTCACCATGAGGACTTTCTTCGTGACTTCTTGCTGTTCTTTGTCCTCATCCAGAGGAGCCGCAAAGCGGCGTCTCGAAGGATGAAAGCCCAACTCCCGCCGTTGTGGCCACCCCGCAAAACACGCTATGCGTTGTTGCATGCCGCCGCCGCTTGCCCGCATCATCCAGCAATTGAAGCGCGAACCGTCGCGCACCGGGTCGATCGTCATCACCATGTTCGGCGATGCCATCGTGCCGCGCGGCGGTTCGGTCTGGCTTGGCACGCTGCTGGAGTTTTTCGGGGAACTCGACGTCGATGCCAGCGTGGTGCGGACCGCGATGTCGCGGCTGACCGCCGATGGCTGGTTCGAGCGCTCTAGAATCGGTCGCAACAGCTTCTATCGTCTGGTGCAGAGCGGCCGGCAAACTTTTGATATCGCAACGAAACACATCTATGGCCCGCCCGCGTCGGACTGGACCGGGCGGTTCGAACTGCTGCTGATCGGCAATGGAGGCGACCGCGACGTCGCGCGCGAGGCTTTGAAGAACGCGGGCTTCGGCAGTCCGCTGCCGGGGGTATGGGTCGCGCCATCGGGCGTTCCGGTGCCGGCGGAAGCCGCCGGCGCCATCCGCCTCGAAGTCTCGGCCGAAGACGACAGTGGGCGGCGGCTGCTGCGCGAAAGCTGGCCGCTCGATCGGACCGCCGACGCCTATCAGAAGTTCATAAAGACCTTCGAGCCGCTGCGCGCCTGGCTCGGCCGCGGCGAGCGACTGGCGGATGCCGATGCCTTTACCGCGCGCATTCTCCTGATCCACCATTACCGCCGCGTCGTGCTGCGCGATCCGCTGCTGCCGACCGCGCTGTTGCCGGCGGACTGGCCGGGCAGGGCTGCGCGAACGCTCTGCGGCGAAATCTATCGGGCGCTGCTTCCCGCGTCCGAGCAATGGCTTGACCAGCACGCCAGCAACGAAAACGGGCCGCTGCCGAAGCCTCGCATGGAACTTTCGAAGCGGTTCAGCGAACCGTAAACATGTTACAGAAATATATTGCATAACTGAAATTTTGTTATACATTGCCTCCTAACAAAATACCGGGAGGAGGTCCGCCATGTACACGCAGGCGCTCAATTCGTCCGATGGCGACGAACGTCACGTCGAGGACGCCGAACGGGCTGCGCAGTTCCAGGCGCGCATCGACGCCGACGAGCGCATCGAGCCCAACGACTGGATGCCGGCGGCCTACCGCAAGACGCTGACGCGGCAGATCTCGCAGCACGCCCATTCCGAAATCGTCGGCATGCTTCCCGAAGGCAACTGGATCACGCGCGCGCCGTCGCTGCGCCGCAAGGCCGCGCTGCTGGCCAAGGTGCAGGACGAATGCGGCCATGGTCTCTACCTCTATGCTGCCGCCGAGACGCTCGGCACCTCGCGCGAAGAGCTGGTCGACCTGATGCTGGCGGGGAAGGCGAAATATTCCTCGATCTTCAACTATCCGACGCTGACCTGGGCCGACATCGGCACCATCGGCTGGCTGGTCGACGGCGCCGCCATCATGAACCAGATCCCGCTGTGCCGCTGCTCCTACGGCCCCTATGCGCGCGCGATGATCCGCGTCTGCAAGGAAGAGTCGTTCCATCAGCGCCAGGGTTTTGAAATCATGGTGACGCTGTGCCGCGGCAGCGAGGAACAGAAGGCAATGGCGCAGGATGCGCTGAACCGGTGGTGGTGGCCGGTGCTGATGATGTTCGGCCCGCCCGACCAGGCCAGCCAGCACAGCGACACTTCGACCAGGTGGAAGATAAAGCGCTTCTCCAACGACGAGCTGCGCCAGAAATTTGTCGATGCCACGGTGCCGCAGGCGCAATTCCTCGGGCTTTCGATTCCCGATCCCGGCATGAAACAGAACGAGGCGGGGAACTGGGAATACAGCGCGATCGACTGGGAAGAGTTCAAGCAGGTGCTGGCCGGCAACGGCCCCTGCAACCGCGACCGTCTGGCGGCACGGCGCAAGGCGCATGACGACGGCGCCTGGGTGCGCGACGCGGCGCTGGCCTATGCCGAAAAGCGCCGGCAGCGGACCGCGCTGCAGGCCGCCGAATAGGGAGACGCGCGATGGCAACGCCGAACATTCCGCTCTGGGAAGTCTTCATCCGCAGCCGCAACGGGTTGGCGCACAAGCATGTCGGCTCGCTGCACGCCACCGACGCCACGCTGGCGCTGCAGGCCGCGCGCGACATCTACACCCGACGCGGCGAGGGCCTTTCGATCTGGGTGGTGCCGTCGAACGCGATCACCGCTTCCGATCCGTCCGAGAAGGGCATGATGTTCGAGCCGGCGGAGTCGAAGATCTACCGGCACCCGACGTTCTACGACGTGCCGGATGAAGTGGGACATATGTGACTCGTTCCCCTCATGGTGAGGAGCGCGGAACGCGCGTCTCGAACCATGAGGCCCGCGGCCCATCCTTCGAGACGCCTGCTGCGCAGGCTCCTCAGGATGAGGTTGAGCTAATTGATGCATGGACCAAGATATGACCGCAGCCAACATCATCGTCTCCGAAACGCCGCTGGTGCTCTACACGCTGCGCCGCGCCGATGACGCCCTGATCCTGGGCCACCGGCTGTCCGAATGGTGCGGGCATGCGCCGATGCTGGAGGAGGACATGGCGCTGGCCAATATGGGCCTCGACCTGCTCGGGCAGGCGCGCGAGCTCTATTCCTACGCGGCCAAGGTCGAGGGCAGGGGCAATGACGAGGACAAGTTCGCCTACCTGCGCGATGTCAGGCAGTACCGCAATCTCTTGCTGCTGGAACAGCCGAACGGCGATTTCGCCCGCACCATGGTACGGCAGTTCTTCTACGCGATCTTTGCCGATCTCTATTGGCGCGCGATGATGCGCTCCGGCGACGCCACGCTGGCGGCGATCGCGGCGAAATCGGAAAAGGAAAGCGCCTATCACGTCCGCCATTCCTCGGAATGGATCGTGCGTCTCGGCGACGGCACCGGGGAAAGCCACCGCCGTGCGCAGGAAGCCATCGACCAACTCTGGGCCTTCACCGGCGAAATGTTCGAGACCGATGACAGCGAGCGCGGCCTGATCGACGCCGGCATCGCGGTCGATCCCGCGAGCTTGCGCGCGTCATGGCTCAAGACGGTTTCCGATGTCGTGAGCGAGGCGACGCTGGCCCTGCCAAAGAACGACTGGATGCAGCAGGGCGGCCGCAGCGGCCGGCACAGCGAACATCTCGGCCATCTCCTCAGCGAACTGCAGTCGATGCCGCGCACGTTCCCGGGGGCGACATGGTAGACGCAATCCCCAGCGATGCCGATCTGCGCCGGCGCGCCTGGGACGCGGCCGCGCAGGTGGTCGATCCCGAGATACCCGTGCTCACGATCGCCGATCTCGGCGTGCTGCGCGATGTCCGGATCCAGGACGGTCACGTAGAGGTCGCGATCACGCCGACCTATTCGGGCTGTCCCGCCATGAACATGATCGCGCTGGAGATTGAATTGGCGCTGGAGCGCGCCGGCATCGCCCGGCCGACCATTCGCACCGTGCTGTCGCCGGCCTGGACCACCGACTGGATGAGCGAGGACGGCCGCAACAAGCTCAGGGAATACGGCATCGCGCCGCCGCAGGCCGCAAGTTCCCGCCGCGCCCTGTTCGGCGAGCAGCAGGTCGCCTGTCCGCAATGCGGCTCGCAAGATACCGAGCTTTTGTCCGAGTTTGGCTCGACCTCCTGCAAGGCGCTGTGGCGCTGCAAGAGCTGCCGCGAACCCTTTGATTATTTCAAGTGTCATTGATCATGTCCTCCCACGCCCCGCGCTTCCATCGTCTCGCCGTCAACGATCTGCGCCGCGAAGCGGCTGACGCAGTGTCGATGACGTTTACAATCCCGAAGGAGCTGGAAGACGATTACGGTTTCACGCCGGGCCAATACCTCACGCTGCGTACCACCATGGACGGCGAGGAGGTGCGCCGCTCCTACTCGATCTGCTCGGGACCGGATGATGGCGAGCTGCGCATCGCGGTGAAGAAGGTCGATGGCGGCGCGTTCTCGAACTGGGCCGCGGATGAACTGAAGGCCGGCGACGAACTCGACGTGATGACGCCGACCGGCCGCTTTGGCGTCGCGCATGCGCCCGATCAGGCGCGGGTCTATGTCGGCTTTGCCGCGGGCAGCGGCATCACGCCGATCCTGTCCATCGTCAAGGGCGTGCTGGCGCGCGAGCCGAACAGCCGCTTCTTCCTGTTTTACGGCAACCGCTCGACGACGAACATGCTGTTCCTCGAGGAGCTGGAGGAGCTGAAGGACCGTTTCATGCAGCGGCTTTCGCTGTTCCACGTGATCTCGGGCGAGGAGCAGGATATCCCGATCCTGCACGGCCGGCTCGACGGCGAGAAGGTGCGGGTATTGTTGCGCTCGCTGGTGCCGGCCGCGAGCGTCGACCACGTCTTCATCTGCGGTCCCACCGGCATGAGCGAGGACATCGAGGCGACCTGCCGCGAGATCGGCATTGCCGACGAGCGCATTCATGTCGAGCGCTTCGTCTCGGAGTTCGGCGGCAAGCCGCGTCCGAAGAGGATCATCGAGGCGTCGGCGCCGCCGAAGGCCACAGCGTCCCTGATCATCGATGGCAAGCGCCGCGAGGTGCCGGTGGCCGAGGAGGAATCCATCCTCGATGCGGCGCTGCGCGCCGGCATGGACCTGCCGTTCGCCTGCAAGGGCGGCATGTGCTCGACCTGCCGCGCCAAGCTGGTCGAGGGCGACGCCGAGATGGAAGTGAACTATTCGCTGGAGCCGTGGGAACTGGAGGCGGGTTTTATCCTGACCTGCCAGGCGCGGCCGTGTTCGGACAAGGTCGTGGTGGATTACGACCATGTTTAGGGTTTGTCGGATCGTTGACACCCGGGGTGCTTCGACCCGACACTGAGAGACTACGTAAAGAGGCTGCTTCAACAGCCCGTACGGACATGGAGAAAACGTCGTGGAACCGTCTCAACGCGCGGGCGTCCCGCTATGAACGTCGCGCTGTCGCCCGATGAAATCGCACGCGCCTGCGCGGACGCGATGTGGAAGGAGGACGACGCCAGCCAGGGCCTCGGCATGAAGATTGTCGAGATCAGGCCCGGGCAGGCCACGCTGACGATGACGGTGCAGCCGCACATGGTCAACGGCCAGCGCATCGCCCATGGCGGTTTCATCTTCCTGCTCGCCGATTCCACCTTCGCCTTTGCCTGCAACTCGCACAATCAGCGCGCGGTTGCCGCGCAATGCGACATCGCCTTCATCCGGCCGGGCAAGCTGGGCGACGTGCTGGTCGCGACCGCGCGGGAAATTTCGCGCAGCGGGCGGTCCGGGATCTACGACGTCCGCGTGACATCAGGCGACGTGGTGATCGCCGAGTTCCGCGGTCATTCCCGCACCATCGCCGGCACGTGGCTGCCGGCGACCGACGCCAAATAGGGACGGGGAAACGCGATGGCCGCGACAAGCATGCAATCCCGAGCAACCAATTACCGCCCCGAACTGGACGACGCCGAGCGCGCCTCGCGCGACGAGATCATGGCGCTGCAGACCACGCGGCTTGCCTGGTCGCTCAGGCACGCCTACGACAATGTCGCGCATTACAAAAAGGCGTTCGACGCCGCCGGTGTGCATCCGTCCGATTTCAGACAGCTCGCCGATCTCGCCAAATTCCCGTTCACGGTGAAGACCGATCTGCGCGACAATTACCCGTTCAACATGTTCGCAGTGCCCCGCGAAAAGCTGGTGCGGGTGCATGCCTCCTCGGGCACCACAGGCAAGCCGATCGTGGTCGGCTATACGCAGGGCGATATCGACATCTGGTCGGACGTGATGGCGCGCTCGATCCGCGCCGCCGGCGGCCGCACCGGCATGCTGATGCACAATGCCTACGGTTACGGCCTGTTCACCGGCGGCCTCGGCGCGCATTACGGCGCCGAACGGCTCGGCTGCACGGTGGTGCCGGTCTCCGGCGGGATGACCGAGCGGCAGGTGCAGCTGATCAACGACTTCAGGCCCGACATCATCACGGTGACGCCGAGCTACATGCTGGCGATCTCGGACGAATTCAGGCGGCAGGGCCTCGACCCGCGCCGGTCGTCGTTGAAGTTCGGCATCTTCGGCGCAGAGCCCTGGACCAACGCGATGCGCGTCGAGATCGAGCAGACGTTCGACATGGATGCCACCGACATTTACGGCCTGTCGGAGGTGATCGGGCCAGGCGTGGCGCAGGAATGCGTGGAGACCAAGGACGGCCTGCACATCTGGGAAGATCATTTCTATCCCGAGGTGATCGATCCCGAGACCGGCGCGGTGCTGCCCGACGGCGAGAAGGGCGAACTGGTGTTCACCTCGCTCACCAAGGAGGGCTTTCCGATCATCCGCTACCGAACCCGCGACCTGACGCGGTTGCTCCCCGGCACCGCGCGCCCGGGCATGCGGCGCATGGAGAAGGTGACCGGCCGTTCCGACGACATGATCATCCTGCGCGGCGTCAACGTGTTCCCGACCCAGATCGAAGAAGCGCTGCTGGCGACCGAATGGTGCGGCGGCCATTTCATCATCGAACTCACGCGCGAGGGTCGGATGGACGAGATGACCGTGCTCGCCGAAGCCCGCCCCGAAAGCTGGGACGGCAGCGGCCTCGACGCGCATGCCGAAAAGGTCGCGGTCTTCATCAAGAACACCATAGGCATCACCGCGCGCATCAGGGCTGTCGCCCCGGATACGCTGGAGCGCTCGCTCGGCAAGGCAAAACGTGTTTACGACAAGCGGCCGAAAGGGTAACTCCTGCTGCTCATCAACGAGAGAGCGGGAAGGCCGTGATGCCGGTTGCCGAAAAGCCAGATGCCAAGGCCGTCACGGTCCAGGCCCGCTGCGTCCGCCTGCCGGCGAAGGCGGCCGATGCGGCTTCGATTGCACCTAATATCGAGACGCGCGCGTTGTCGCGCGGCGACAATGAATTGCTGATCGAGGTCAGGGCTGCGGCTGTCAATCCGTCGGATGTAAAGGCGGCGACCGGGCTGATGTCCTACGCGGTGTTTCCGCGCACGCCGGGCCGCGACTATGCGGGTGTCGTGATCGATGGGCCTGCGGGCTCGATCGGGCGCGAGGTGTTCGGCTCGTCCGGCGATCTCGGCATCCGCCGCGACGGCACCCATGCCACGCATCTCGTCATCGAGGCCGACGCCGTGGTCGAGAAGCCCACAAGCATTTCCTGGGAAGAGGCCGCCGGCATCGGCGTTCCCTTCGTCACCGCGATGGAGGGCCTGCGCCGCGCCGGCATTCCAAAAGCCGGCGAGACCGTGCTGGTCATGGGCGTCAACGGCAAGGTCGGGCAGGCCGCGGTGCAGATCGCGAGCTGGCACGGCGCGCGCGTCATCGGCGTGGTGCGCAAGCCTGAGGCCTATGAAGGTCACACCAATGCGCCGGTGGAAGTGATCGACGCTTCCGCCACCGACGTCGCGCCGCGCGTGCGCGAGCTCACCGGCGGCAATGGCGCCGACATCGTGTTCAATACCGTCGGCGATCCCTATTTCGACGCCGCGCACAAATCGCTGGCGTTGCGCGGCCGGCAGATCCTGATCGCCGCGGTCGATCGCATCGTGCAGTTCAATATCCTGGAGTTCTATCGCGGCCAGCACACCTACGTCGGCATCGATACGCTAGGCCTGTCGTCGGTCGCGACCGGGGCGGTGCTGCGGGAACTCGGCCCAGGCTTTGCCAGCGGACATCTCAGGCCGTTTCCGATCAAGCCGTCGGCCGTCTATCCGCTGGAGCAGGCCAAGGCGGCCTTCATCGCCGTGGCCGGCTCGTCGCGCGACCGGGTGATCCTGCGGCCTTCCGGATAGGTGGCGCTTTTGCTCCCTTATTGCAGAAGATGAATCTTTTGCGTCTGCAGGAATTGGCAAAAGCTTTTTCCTCCCACGGGCGACGTGCGTGAGAGATTCATTCTCTTGTCTGCCGGGGCGTGGACGGACCTATGCGTCCGACGTATGAGCAGCACAGAAATTCCATCCTATGTGAGCAATGACAGCCGCGTTGGCGGCGCCCGAAGCGGGGAAGTGCCAGTGCTGGACGGCGGCAACATCATCATCCTGAGCGGACTGCTCATCGGTTTCGTCTATGGATCGGTCGGCCTGTTGAGCGGCTTCTGCCTGCTCAGCGGTCTGCGCGGCTGGTGGGCCGATGGCGATGGCCGGCTGATCCGGACCTATGCGCTGGCGATCGGCGTCGCGGTGGCGGCGACGCAACTGCTCGCGGCGGCGGGCCTCGTCGACATCGGCAAGTCGATCTATCTGCAACCCCAGTTCTCGGTGCCGGTGCTGTTCTTCGGCGGATTGCTGTTCGGCTACGGCATGGTGCTGTCGAACGGCTGCGGCTCGCGCGCGCTGGTGCTGCTCGGGCGCGGCAATCTCCGTTCTTTCGTTGTTGTGATCGTGCTGGCGATTTTTGCGCAGATGACGCTGAAGGGCCTGATCGCGCCGCCTCGCATCGCGATGGTCGCGGCATCGCAGAGCAACGCAGCGGCAAACTCGGTGCCGGCGCTGTTGGCGGAGGCAGGCCTGAGCGGAACGGTTGCACGGATGCTCGCGGCCTCCGTCATCTCGGCGGCATTGATCATCTTTGCCTTTGCGCATCCGGCGTTTCGCCGTTCGCCCGGCCAGGTCGCCGCTGGCCTCGTCGTTGGTCTGCTGGTAGCGGCGGGCTGGTTCGCGACCGGCTATCTCGGCGCGGATGATTTCAACCCGACGCCGGTGACCTCGCTCACCTTCATCGCGCCGATCGCGGACGCGCTGCAATACGTCATGCTGTCGACGGGATCGACGCTCAATTTCGGCATCGTCACCGTATTCGGCGTGTTCGCCGGCAGTCTCGTGACCGCGCTGTTGACCGGGCGTTTTGAGCTCGAAGGCTACCGGTCGCCGCGCCACATGCTGCGCTCCGGCACCGGCGCGGCGCTGATGGGAGCCGGTGGCGTGATGGCCTTTGGCTGTTCGGTCGGGCAGGGGCTGACGGGATTTTCGACGCTGGCGCTGGCGTCGCTGATTGCCTTTGCGGGGATCCTGCTCGGAACGGCTGCGGGCCTGCGCGGCGCGCTGCGGGTGCGTCCGCCGGCGACGGCCTAGTCCGCCGCCTTCGTCACGATCCGTATCTCCGACGTCAGCGTACGGTGCACCGGGCACTTGTCGGCGATTTCCATCAGCCGCTTGCGCTGGTCGGCATCGAGCGCGCCCTCGATTGCGATGACGCGATCGATCTGGTCCAGCATTCCCTCGCGGTTCTCGCACTCCTCGCAATCCTTCGCGTGAATCTTGCTGTGCTTCAGCGTCACCGTGACGCGATCGAGCGGCAGCGACTTGCGGTCGGCATACATCCGCATCGTCATCGAGGTGCAGGCGCCGAGTCCGGCCAGCACGAAGTCGTACGGTCCAGGCCCGCTGTCCTGGCCGCCGGCGGCAATTGGCTCGTCCGCGATCATCCGGTGCGGGCCTGTGGTCACGGTCTGCTGGAACTTGCTGTTCCGGGTCTCGCGCACCACGACGTTGCGCGGAGCGTCGTCCACCTTTGCGGCCGGCGGGGCGGACGCGAGATCAACGTAGCGCTCGGCCCAGGCTGCAATCACGTCGGCGACATACGCCGCATCGCGCTTGGCACTCAACAGATGGTCGGCGCCCGAAAGCGACACGAAGCTTTTCGGATGCTTCGCCGCCACAAAGATCTTGGTGGCATTGTCGATCCCGACGGTGTCGTCGGTCGGCGAATGCATGATGAGCAGCGCCTTGTGCAGTTTTGCAACCTGCGCCATCAGGCTATGCTCGGCGATATCGTCGAGGAATTCACGCTTGATGCGGAACGGCCGGCCGGCGAGTTGGACCTCCACCTCGCCGTGTTTGTGGATGTCCTCGATGCGATCCCCGAAGAAATGTGTGACATGGGCGGGATCGGAGGGTGCAGCGATGGTGACGACCGCCCTGGCATCCGGGATTTTTCCGGCCGCCGCGAGGATCGCCGCGCCGCCGAGGCTGTGCCCGATCAGGATCGCGGGCGCGCCGCGCGTTTCGCGCAGATGATCGGCGGCACGAACTAGATCGGCGACGTTGGATGAAAAAGTGGAGTTGGCGAAGTCGCCCTCGCTGGAGCCGAGCCCGGTGAAGTCGAACCGCAGCACGCCGATGCCCTTGGCCGCCAGCGCCGTCGCGATACGCTTCGCCGCCAGCACATCCTTGCCGCAGGTGAAGCAGTGCGCAAACAGCGCATAGGCGTGCACCGGCCCATCCGGCATGTCCAGCGCGGCGGCAAGCTGATGGCCGCCTTCACCGGTGAATTGAAAGCGTTGATGCGCCACGGCTGTTCTCCCCGAGATCGTTCGGCCTAGTCGATAGAGTAACGCTCTTCCTTCCAGGGATCACCCCGGTTGTGATAGCCGCGGACTTCCCAATAGCCGGGCCTGTCCTCCGCCAGAAACTCGATGCTCTGCAGCCACTTCGCGCTTTTCCAGAAGTAAAGATGCGGCACCACCAGCCGCACCGGGCCGCCATGATCGAGCTCCAGCGGCGCGCCGGACCAGCTATGGACGAGGAGGGCATCCTCGGCGGCAAAGTCTTCCAGCGCCAGGTTGGTGGTGTAGCCGTCATGCGAATGCAGCAGCACGAACCGCGCTTCGTCGCGGGGCCGGCAGGCATTGAGGAGATCGCGGGTGGACAGCCCTTCCCATTGATTGTCGTAGCGCGACCATGTCGTGACGCAGTGGATGTCGGTCACGAATTTGCTTTGCGGCTGGGCGGTGAACTGCGAAAAATCCCAGAAGATCGGATTTTCGACCGCGCCGTAGACGTCAAGCCGCCAGCGCTCGCGCGAAATGTTCGGCGTCAGCCCGAGATCGAGCGTCGGCCAGTCCCTTGTCAGGTGCTGCCCGGGCGGCAGGCGCGCCTCTTCGGGCCGCGAGATCTTTCCGGTGAGGAATTTTCCCTCGCGCGCCCAACGCGCCTTGCTGCGCGTCAGCTTGCTCTCGGGCGGCGACTCGTTGTCGTCGGCCATGTGTCCTCTTATTTCGGCGCCCTCGGATCGATCGGCGTCGTGTCGCGTACGCCCAAAATGTCCTCCAGCACCTTGCTTCCAGCCAGAAGCTGCGCCTCGGCGCGCGGCGCGGCCACCACCTGCAATCCGACCGGCAGGCCGGAGGCGGTGAAGCCGCAGGGCATCGACAGCGCCGGACAGCACACCAGCGTGATCGCGTAGACGATGCCGAGCCATTCGACGTAATTGTCGAACTTCTTGCCGGCGCATTCGGCGACGTAGCGGTTCTCGACCGGGAACGGCGGCACGATGGTGGCGGGGCACAGCAACAGGTCGTACTTGTCGAAGAATTCCAGCGTGCGCGCCGTCATGGCGACGCGCTGCGCCTCGGCGCGCTCGAGCTGCTCGACCGTCAGCTTGAGGCCTTCCTCGATGTTCCAGATCACTTCCGGCTTGAGCAGGTCGCGCTTGGTACGCAGCAGGGCGGCCTTGGAGAGCGCGAAGTCGAACGCCCGCAGCACATGGAAGCACTCATGGGCCTCGCGCAGATCGGGGTGGGCTTCCTCGACGATGGCGCCGGCTTCCGCAAAACGCTGCGCGGCCTTGCGGGTGACGGCGACGACTTCCGGATCGACCGGCGTGATGCCGAGATCGGGCGAATAGGCGATGCGCTTCGGCTTGATGCCGGAACGCGCGGCGGACAGGAACGAATTCGGCAGCACCGGCAGTGACAGGGGATCGCCGGGATGCTCGCCGCTCATGGCATCGAGCAGCAGTGCGACGTCTTCGACATTGCGCGCCATGGGCCCTTGCTGGCCGAGATTGCGATCCACCGCCGCCGCTATCGTATGCGCAACGCGGCCGATGCTCGGCCTCAATCCGACGATGCCGCAGAAGCTGGCGGGGTTGCGCAAGCTGCCGCCCATGTCCGAGCCGTGTGCCAGCCACGCGGTGCCGGTGGCAAGTGCGGCCGCCGCGCCGCCCGAGGAACCGGCAGCAGATCGCGACGTGTCCCAGGGATTGCGCGTCGAGCCGAACACTTCGTTGAAGGTGTTGGCGCCGGCGCCGAATTCCGGCGTGTTCGATTTGGCGTAGATCACGCCGCCATTGTTTTCGAGATGCTCGACCAGGATGTCTGATTTGGCGGGGATACTATCCTTGTAGATCGGCGAACCCTGTGTCGTCAGCACGCCCTCGACAGCGGTCAGGTCCTTGATCGGGATCGGAAGCCCGGCGAGCAGGCCGCGCTCGGCGGCCGGCTTCTTCATCAGGGCTTTGGCATGGGTGCGGGCGCGGTCGAAGCACAGCGTCGGCAGCGAATTGACCTTGCCGTCGACCTCGGCGATGCGCTTTTCCAGCACGTCGAGCAGATCGAGCGGCGTGACTTCCCCCGATTTCAGCTTGCCGACGACAGCACACGCCGTCTCTCGCACCAGGTCCTGATCCGCCACTTCGATTACTCCCGCTCGTTTCCGTTTCGTGACCGCACATGGTGCTGTAGAACATTTTCCGGCAAAGTGAAACGCACGGAAATTGTGACCGTACCGGAGATATCTGCATGACGACGCTGTTTTCTGCGCTGGACTGGCGCAAAATGAGCCAGCAAGACCGCGACCTTGGCCTCAATAACAGCGTCGCCGTGGCAGGCAGCCCAGAGATGGTCGCCGGCTGGGAACAGCGCTCCGGCGAGATGCGCAAGCGCTTTCCTCATACTATCGATTTGCGATATGGCCCGCGCGAGCGCAACCGGATCGATTTCCTGAAAGCGGCCGATAAGGCGCCGACGCTGCTGTTCATTCACGGCGGCTACTGGCAGATGCGGTCGAAGGAGGTCTTCACCGTCGTCGCCGAAGGGCCGATGGCGCACGGCATCAATGTCGCGCTGATCGGCTACACGCTGGCGCCGGATGCGACGCTGGACGAGATCGTCGCCGAAATTCACGCCGGTATCGATTTCCTCGCCGGGCAACTGCCTGCGCTCGGGGCCGCCACTGAGGGCATCGTGGTCTCCGGCTGGTCCGCCGGCGGGCATCTGACTTCGGTGGCGCTGTCGCATCCGAAGGTGAGGGCGGGCATGGCGATATCAGGCATCTACGACCTCGAGCCGATCCGCCACTCCTACCTCAATGAGAAACTGCGGGCGGATGAAGCAACCTCGCGCCGCAACTCGCCGATGATGCAGCAAGGCGGCCCGTTAAAACCGCTGTCGCTGGTGGTCGGCAGCGCTGAACTGCCGCTGCTGCGCAAGCAGACCGCCGACTTCGCCGGCCACCGCGCCAGGTTTGGTTTGCCGGTGACGTATGAGGAAATTCCCGGTGCGGATCATTTTACGATCATGCACGAGATGATGTCACCGGACGGGCGGATCACGACGCTGATCCGGCAGTTGTTCGAGCGCACGGCGGAGTGAATTTCGCCGTCACCGTAGGATGGGTAGAGCGCAGCGAAACTCATCAATCTCAAGCGCTGACAGATGATGGGTTTCGCTGCGCTCTACCCATCCTTCGAGACGCCGCTGCGCGGCTCCTCGGGATGAGGTTGTGCATGTGGACAGAGGCCTAGCTACCAGCCCGCCGTATACCCACCGTCCACTGTGTAGATCACCCCCGACGTATAACCCGCGCGGTCCGACGCCAGGAACGCCATGAGGTCACCGATCTCGCGGGAGTGGGCGGGGCGGCCGAGGGGCATGTTCTTCTGGAATTCCTTGTAGCGGCTCTCGTCGCCGAACTGGTTTTTGGCCCGGGTTTTCAGCAGCGTCACGTGGCGGTCGGTGCCGACGGGGCCGGGATTGATGCCGACCACGCGGATGTTGTCGGCGAGGCTCTTGCCTCCGAGTGCGCGGGTGAACGCCATCAGCGCGGCGTTGCCGGCGCTGCCGCAGATATAGTTGGCGTCGAATTTTTCACCGGCCGCGCCGATGTCGTTGACGATGACGCCACCTCCGCGCGCCTTCATCTGCGCATAGATCGTGCGGGTGAGGTTGATGTAGCCGAACACTTTCAGTTCCCAGGCGTGGCGCCAGGTGGCCTCGTCGATCTTGTCGATCGAGCCGCCCGGGATGTCGCCGGCATTGTTGACGAGGATGTCGATGTCGGCGGCATCCTTTGCAAGCCGTGCGAGGTCCTCGGCCTTGCGCAGGTCCACGACATGGGTGGTGGCGCCGATCTGGTGCGCGGAGCGCAGCCGCTCGGCCAGCGCTTTAAGCATCTCGCCGTTGCGGGCGGCCAGCATGACATCGCAGCCTTCCTCGGCAAAGGCTTCGGCTGCGGCCGCGCCAATGCCCTTGGAGGCGCCGGTAATCAGGACACGCTTGCCGCGCAGATGCAGATCCATGGGAATACTCGCTTGGGTGAGGGGAGGCGGAAAGAGGGGCCGCGAATTTGTCAGGCTTGTTGTTAGGCTTGGGTCGCCGCGGCGGTCAACATTGCAGTGCAGCGTTGCGCAAGCGGCGGCTTTGGTCCATTGCAAGGCAATCAAATAAGCGGCATTAGCCGGCCCAGCCAATGCAAGTAAGGAAACTCTCGATGAGCGCCAAAAAGCAGTATCGGATCGCGGTCATTCCCGGTGACGGCATCGGCAAGGAAGTTGTGCCCGAGGGCCTGCGCGTGCTGGAGGCGGCGGCCAAGAAGCACGGCGTCGCCGTGCATTTCGATCATTTCGACTTCGCGTCCTGGGACTATTACGAGAAGCACGGCGAGATGATGCCGGAGGACTGGAAGGCGAAGATCGGCAAGCACGACGCCATCTATTTCGGCGCGGTCGGCTGGCCCGCGAAAATCCCCGATCACATTTCGCTGTGGGGCTCGCTCATCAAGTTCCGTCGCGAGTTCGACCAGTATGTGAACCTGCGCCCGGTGAGGCTGATGCCCGGCGTGCCGTCGCCGCTCGCCAACCGCAAGCCCGGTGACATCGATTTCTGGGTGGTGCGCGAGAATACCGAGGGCGAATATTCCTCCGTCGGCGGGCGGATGTTCCCGGATACCGACCGCGAATTCGTCACGCAGCAGACGCGGTGATGACGCGCGTCGGCGTCGACCGCATTCTGAAATTTGCGTTCGAACTGGCGCAGTCGCGGCCGAAGAAGCATCTGACCTCGGCGACCAAGTCCAACGGCATCTCGATCACGATGCCCTATTGGGACGAGCGCGTGGAGGCGATGGCGAAGAACTATCCCAAGGTGAAGTGGGACAAGTACCACATCGACATTCTCACCGCGAACTTCGTGCTGCATCCGGACTGGTTCGACGTCGTGGTCGGCTCGAATTTGTTCGGCGATATCCTGTCCGACCTCGGCCCGGCCTGCACCGGCACCATCGGCATCGCGCCGTCGGGCAATATCAACCCGGAAGGCAATTTCCCGTCGGTGTTCGAGCCGGTGCACGGTTCGGCGCCCGATATCGCAGGCCAGGGCATCGCCAACCCGATCGGCATGATCTGGTCGGGCGCGATGATGCTGGAGCACCTCGGCGAGAAGCAGGCCGCAGCCGCCATCGTCGGCGCCATCGAGCGCACGCTCGGCGAACGCACGCTGCGCACGCGGGACCTTGGCGGCAACGCGGACACGGTAGCGTGCGGCAAGGCCGTGGCGGACATGGTGGAGTAGGGCGCTTTCTTCCTTCTCCCTTGTGGGAGAAGGTGGATCGCTGGCGCGGAGCGGCAGCGAGACGGATGAGGGGTTCTCACCGCGAGTCATTGAGAGAACCCCTCATCCGGCGCTGCGCGCCACCTTCTCCCACAAGGGGAGAAGGAAGAGAGACCCCCGAAGCGACTATTTCTTCTTCACGATCCGCCGGCAATGTGCCCACGCCGCGGCCATCAGGTTCTCGCTCGCCTCCGGGGTGCGGAACGCGGAATGCGCCGACAGCGTCACGTTTTCCAGCTTCGTTAGCGGATGATCGGCCGGCAGCGGCTCGATGTTGAAGACGTCGAGGCCGGCGTGGCGGATGTGGCCCGACTTCAGGGCGTCGATCATCGCTTCCTCGTCGACGATGGCGCCGCGTGCGGTGTTGACGAGGACCACGCCGGGCTTCATCCCCTCGATGCAGGCCCGCGAGATCATGCCGCGCGTCTCGTCGTTCAGAAGCAGATGGATCGAGATCACGTCGCTCTCGGTCAGCACTTCGTCGTAATCGAGGAACTCGACCTTGGGATGTTTCTTGGACGAACGGTTCCAGGCGATGACGCGCATGCCCGAGCCGATCGCGATGCGCGCCACTTCAGCGGCGATGCCGCCGAAGCCGATCAGGCCGAGCGTCTTGCCGGTCAGTTGCATGCCGTCGTCGCGCAGCCAGTTGCCGGCGCGGATGCCGCGGTCCATCTTGGCAAGCCCGCGCGCGCCCTCCCACATCAGCGCGATCGCGCATTCGGCAACCGCCGTGTCGCCATAGCCCTTGATGAGATGTACTTCGATCCCGAGGTCGGCGAGTTCTTCCGGATTCATGTAGCTGCGCGCGCCGGTACCGAGAAACACGACGTGCTTCAGCCCCTTGCATTTCTTCGCGACGTCGGTCGGCAGCGCGGTGTGGTCGACGATCGCGATCTCGGCGCCGTCGAGTATCTCCGGGTATTGATCCGAGGTGATGTCGGGATTGAGGTTGACCCGCACCTTGGGATCGCCGGGCTGCTCCAGCCGTTCGAAGATCATGGCCAGTGATTCATTGGCGTCGACGAAAACTCCGCGCATGCTTACTCCCTCGCTACTCAAATAGTCAGGATGCGACGCCGGCCAGCGCCAGCACGGTGTGCATCAATACGTTGGCGCCCGCCGCGCAATCGCCCTGCGTGGCGTCTTCCAGTTCGTTGTGGCTGATGCCGTCCTTGCAGGGCACGAACACCATCGCTGCGGGCATCACCGTGTTGAGGTTGCAAGCGTCGTGTCCGGCGCCGGAGGTGATGCGGCGATGCGAGAGCCCGAGCATCTTTGCGGCGTTCTCGACCGCGTCCACCAGCTTCGGATCGAAATGGGTCGGCGGCTTGCGCCAGACCAGGTCGAGCTTGACGTCGACCTTGCGCCGCGCCGAGATCTCGGCAATCGCGGCGCGCAAATCCCTGTCCAGCGTATCCATGATGGCGGCGTCGGCGCTGCGGCAATCCACGGTGAATGCGATTTCGCCGGGAATGACGTTGCGCGAGGGGTTGGCGATCACGGCCTCGCCGATGGTGCCGACCGCTTTCGGCCCGTGCTTTTTCGCAACGGCTTCCATCGCCAGCACGATTTCCGAAAGCGTCGCCAGCGCGTCGCGCCGCAGCGGCATCGGCGTCGAACCGGCATGGCTCTCGAAGCCGGTGATCTTGCCGTCGTACCAGAGCACGCCCTGGCCGGAATCGACCACGCCGATGGTCTTGTTCTCGGCTTCCAGGATCGGGCCCTGCTCGATATGGAGTTCGACGAAACCAGAGAATTTCTGCCGGCCGACCGGGCTCTCGCCGCGATAGCCGATGCTGTCGAGCGCCTCGCCCACGGTGACGCCGTCGATGTCCTTGCGCGACAAAATGTCATCGGTGGTGAAGTCGCCGACATAGGCGGCCGAGGCCATCATCGCCGGCGCGAACCGCGAGCCTTCCTCGTTGGTCCAGTTGCAGATGCAGATCGGCGTCTCGGTCTCGATGCCGGCGTCGTTGAGCGTGCGGACCACTTCCAGCGCCGCCAGCGTGCCGAGCACGCCGTCGAACTTGCCGCCGGTCGGCTGGGTGTCGAGATGGGAACCGAGCCCGACCGGGGCCTTCGACATGTCGCGGCCCTTGCGCAGGCCGAACATGGAGCCCAGCGTATCGACATGCACTTCGAGGCCGGCCGCCTCGCAGGCTTTCCGGAACCAGTCGCGCACCTGCTTGTCTTCGGGCCCGAGCGTCAGCCGCCGCACGCCGCCCTTGGGTGTCGCGCCGAATTTGGCGGTTTCGTGAATGGTGTCCCACAGCCGGGCGGAGTCGATTTGCAGGTTGGAGGCGATCTTGGTCATTCAGCCGTTCCGCTCTTCGGGAGTGCTCTCCGCTTCAATGACGCGGCGACGGCGTCGCGTCAACAACGACGCGGCCTGTGATGCCGTAGGATAGGTAGAGCGCAGCGAAACCCATCATCTCTCCGCGCACATAAATCGATGGGTTTCGCTGCGCTCTACCCATCCTACGAATGTCCATGCTCCGGCAGCGTCAACCCGAACACATCGGTCAAATCCTTCACCTGCTCCGGTGACAGATACCTCGGGTTCAGCCCGCGCAGCAGCAGATAGAGCTTCGCCGTCTCTTCCAGTTCCTCGATCGCGTAGACGGCGGCTTCCAGCGTGTCGCCCGAAACCACCGGCCCGTGGTTGGCGAGCAGTACGGACGAGTATTTTCCGGCCAGTCCCTTGATGGCATCGGCGACTGCGGGATCGCCCGGCCGATAATAGGGCACCAGCGCGGTGTGGCCACATTTCATCAGGTAATAGGGCGTCATCGGCGGCAGCGCCGCGCGCGGATCGATTTCGGGCAGCATCGACAGCGCTACCGAATGGGTCGAGTGCAGGTGCACCACGGCGCGTGCGGCGCCACGGGTCTGGTAGAGCGCGGTGTGCAGCGGGACTTCCTTGGTCGGCGCGTCGCCGGATACCAGCCGGCCACCGGCATCGAGCCGCGACATCCGCGCCGGTTCTAGCGAGCCGAGCGAGGCGTTGGTGGGCGTCACCAGCCAGCCGCCGTCGTCGAGCTTCACGCTGATATTGCCCGAGGAGCCCGGGGTCAGCCCGCGCTCGAACAGCGAGCGGCCGAGGCGGCAGATTTCCTCGCGGATACTGGTTTCGCTCATGTCATTATTCCGGCGGCATCCCGGTTTGTCTTGTCCCATGCTTTGGCAGCGCGGCCAAGCCGTGATAACCCAGACGCAAAGCCGGAAGAAAACTGAAGAAAACTAGAGGGACCGCCCATGCCAGCATCCACCAAACCGCGCGTTGCCGTCATCGGCCTGGGCTCCATGGGGTATGGCATGGCGACTTCACTGCGCCGCGCGGGGCTGGAAGTGACCGGCTGCGACGTCTCGGCAGAGGCGGTGAATCGGTTCGCCGGCGAGGGCGGTCTGGGCGCCGGCACGCCGGCCGAGGCGGCAAAGGCGGCCGATATCGTGGTCAGCGTCGTCGTCAACGCCGCGCAGACCGAGACCATCCTGTTTGGTCAGAACGGCGTCGCCGAGACCCTCGCCAAAGGTGCGGTCTTCATCTCCTCCGCCACCATGGACCCCGACGTTGCCCGCCGCCTTGCAAAACAGCTGGAGGCGACCGGCCGCCATTACCTCGATGCGCCGATCTCGGGCGGTGCGCAGCGCGCGGCGCAGGGCGAACTCACTATTCTCGCCTCCGGCAGCCCGGCGGCCTTTGAAAAGGCGCGGCCAGCGCTGGATGCGATGGCTGCCAAGCTTTACGAACTCGGCGACGAGGCTGGCCAGGGCGCCGCCTTCAAGATGATCAACCAGTTGCTGGCCGGCGTGCATATCGCCGCAGCTTCCGAAGCGATCGCATTCGCCGCCAAGCAGGGCCTCGACATCCGCAAGGTCTATGAGGTGATCACGGCATCCGCAGGCAATTCCTGGATGTTCGAGAACCGCATGCCGCATGTGCTCGACGGCGATTACACGCCGCGCAGCGCCGTGGAGATCTTTGTGAAAGACCTCGGCATCATCCAGGATATGGCGCGCTCGCAAAGATTCCCGGTGCCGGTCTCGGCCGCCGCGCTGCAGATGTTCTTGATGACCGCGGCATCCGGCATGGGCCGCGACGACGACGCATCTGTCGCGCGGATGTATGCCCGCGTCACCGGCACGCATCTGCCGGGCGAGCCGAAATAGCAACAGGATCAGGAAGGGACGTCCGATGCCGCGCTTTGCCGCCAATCTCTCCATGATGTTCACGGAAGTGCCGTTCCTCGATCGCTTCGACGCGGCCGCGAAAGCGGGCTTTACGGCCGTCGAATTCCTGTTTCCCTATGACCATCCGGCGGAGACGGTCGGCGAAAGGCTGAAGCGCAATGGCCTGACGCAGGCGCTGTTCAACCTGCCGCCCGGCAATTGGGACGCCGGCGAGAAAGGATTTGCGGCGCTGCCTGCGCGCTTCGATGATCTGAAGCGCAGTCTCGAGACGGCGTTGCCTTATGCCAAGGCCACCGGCGTCAAGCGCCTGCATCTGATGGCCGGCATCGCCAGCCGCAGCGACGCGAAGGCCGTCGAGCAGTTCTACAAGTCGGTGGCATGGGCCGCGGAATTCTTCGCGCCCCATGGCCTCGACGTCGTGATCGAGCCGATCAATGCCCGCAACGTGCCCGGCTACTTCCTCAACGATTTCAACTTCGCGCGCGACCTGATCGCCGAGCTCAAGATTGCGAACCTGAAGCTGCAGTTCGACATCTATCACTGCCAGATCATCCATGGCGACGTGACCATGCGGCTGCGCGAGATGATGCCCATCATCGGCCACGTCCAGATCGCCAGCATCCCCTCGCGCAACGAGCCGGACGGCGAGGAGCTGAACTATCCGTTCCTGTTCACTGAGCTCGACCGGCTCGGCTATGGCGGCTTTGTCGGCTGCGAATACAATCCGCGCGGCAAGACCACCGACGGCCTCGGCTGGTTCAAGCCCTATGCCGGAGTGAAGCCGTGAAACTGTCTTTGGGCTGCATCGCCGACGATTACACCGGCGCCTCCGACCTCGCCAACACGCTGACCCGTCAGGGCCTGCGCACGGTGCAGACCATCGGTGTGCCGTCCGATGACCTCGAACTGCCCGAGGTCGACGCGGTGGTGGTGTCGCTCAAGAGCCGCTCGATCGAGGCTGATGTCGCCGTCGATCGTTCGCGCGCCGCCGAGAAATGGCTGCGCGGCCGCGGCGCCGGTCACGTGCTGTTCAAGATCTGCTCGACCTTCGATTCCACCGATGCGGGCAATATCGGTCCCGTGATGGACGCGCTGCGCGCCGATTCCGGCGAGACAATCGTGCTCGTGACGCCGGCGTTTCCGGAAACCGGCCGCACTGTCTATCAGGGCAATTTGTTCGTGGGCGCCGTGCCGCTGAACGAAAGCCCGCTGAAGGATCATCCGCTCAACCCGATGCACGACTCCAATCTGGTGCGAGTGCTGGCGCGCCAGAGCCGGAGCAAAGTTGGCCTGGTCGATCTCGCCACGCTCTCGCGCGGCGCCGAAGCCGTTCGCGGGCGTCTCGCCGACCTGGTCAAGAATGGCGTCGGCGCCGCTGTTATCGACGCCGTGTTCGACCGCGACCTCGAAACCATCGGCGGCGTCGCGCTGGATCACCGGCTGTCGGTTGGCGCTTCCGGCATCGGCCTCGGCCTTGCCCGGGCGCTTGTCGCCTCCGGCAAGGTGAAATCGGGCGCGGCTGGCGCGGTGTCCGGCGCAGCGGTGGGCGGACCGGCGGCGTGCCTGGCCGGAAGCTGTTCACAGGCGACCCTGCAGCAGGTCGTGAACGCCGAGAAGACCATGGCCGTGCTGCATCTCGATCCCGAACAGATCGTCGCCGGGCCAGCCGAAGCGCGGCGGGCGCTGGCCTGGGCAGCGGACCGAATCAGCGGCGGCCCGATCTTGATCGCGAGCAGCTCGACGCCGGACCAGGTGGCAGCTCTGCAATCTCGTCATGGCCGCGATGCAGCCGGACATGCCATCGAGCAGGCGATGGCCGATATCGCCGAAGGGCTGGTGCAGTCGGGCGTGCGGCGACTGGTGGTCGCCGGTGGCGAAACTTCGGGCGCCGTCGTCGATCGGCTGCGCATTCCCGGATTCCTCGTGGGTGCGGAAATTGCTGCAGGCGTGCCGGTTTTGCGCGCCGTTGGCGCCGACAAGGGCGAAATGCTGCTTGCGCTCAAGTCGGGCAATTTCGGCGGCGCGGAGTTCTTTTCCGACGCGCTGAAGCTGATGCGCTGATCGCTTCGCGGGTCTGTTTCGGGCGCCCGCGTCCGAGCGCCCGCAATTTTACCGGACGACGCGTTAACGCAACCTCAGGGAGTGATGGGTTTGATGCCTGCAGGGCATCGCTCGCGTGATTCTGTAAACCTCCGCCCTGTGATCGTCCGGCGTGTTTCCCGCGCTCAAAAATCAAGAGACTCAAGCCATGCTTGCGAAATACCCGATCCGCACCAAGATCATCTCCGCGGTCGCCTTTCTGCTCGTCGCGATGACGGGCATGGGACTGCTCGCGGTCAAGAACATGAGCGCCATCAACGCCAGCACGGTGGACATCACGAAGAACTGGCTGCCGAGCGTCCGTGCGCTGGGTGACCTGCGCGCCGGCGTCATTACCTATCGCAACGTGATCCGCGAGCACATGCTGAGCGAGACGCTGGACGAAAAGCTGGCGATGGAAAAGACGCTGGCGACGGTCATCGAGGCCAACACCAAGATCCGCGCGACCTATGAGCCGATGATCACATCGCCCGAAGAACGCGCGTTATATGGCGAATGGTCGCAGCGCTGGGACAAGTACCGCAAGGGAACGCAGGAGGTGATGGCACTGTCCCGCGAGGCGGCCGGCAGGATGCCGACGGAAGCGCACGATCTGAACACCTACACCGTGAACAAGATCGGCCTGGACGCCGACGCCGTTCTGAGAAAGAGCGTCGATCTCAACAACGCCGGCGCCGACAGGGCCGCCCGCGAGGCCGCCGACGATTATGCCTCCGCCTTCATGATGCTCGCCGCGATCCTCGGCATGGCCGTCATCGTCGGCATCGCGGTCAGCTATTATCTGGTTCGCGACGTCTCCGACGGCATCGCCTCCATCGTCACGCCGATGCAGGCGCTGGGCCAGGGCGACCTGAGCGCGGAGGTGCCGCACCAGGGCGAGAGGACCGAGATTGGCGCCATGGCGGATACCCTGCAGGTGTTCAAGCAGGCGCTGATCGCCAAGAAGGCCGCCGACGAGGCCGCGGCGGTGGATGCCGAAGCCAAGATCGAACGCGGCCGCCGCGTCGACGGCATCACCCGCAGTTTCGAGCACGTGATCGGCGAGATCGTCCAGACCGTGTCGTCGGCTTCGACCCAACTCGAAGCCTCGGCCGGCACGCTGTCGGCGAACGCCCAGCGGTCGCAGACGCTGACATCGGCGGTGGCCGCGGCTTCCGAGGAAGCCACGACCAACGTGCAGTCGGTGGCATCGGCGACCGAGGAGCTTTCGTCCTCCGTCACCGAGATCAGCCGCCAGGTGCAGGAATCGGCGCGGATGGCCACCGATGCCGTCGGCCAGGCCCGCGTCACCAACGACCGCGTCAGCGAATTGTCGAAGGCGGCGAGCCGCATCGGCGACGTCGTCGAGTTGATCAACACCATCGCGGGCCAGACCAACCTGCTGGCGCTCAACGCCACCATCGAGGCGGCTCGCGCCGGCGAGGCCGGTCGCGGCTTTGCGGTCGTGGCGTCGGAGGTGAAGGCGCTGGCGGAGCAGACCGCCAAGGCCACCGGCGAGATCAGCCAGCAGATTACCGGCATCCAGGGCGCGACCCAGGATTCGGTGAATGCGATCAAGGAGATCAGCACCACTATCGAGAAATTGGCCGAGATCTCCTCGACCATCGCGGCGGCGGTGGAAGAACAGGGCGCGGCGACCCAGGAAATCTCCCGCAACGTCCAGCAGGCAGCGCAGGGCACCCAGGAGGTGTCCTCCAACATCACCGACGTGCAGCGCGGTGCCGGCGAAACCGGTGCGGCCTCCTCGCAGGTGCTGTCGGCCGCCCAGTCGCTGTCGAGCGACAGCAACCGGCTCAAGCTCGAGGTCGGCAAGTTCCTGGACTCGGTTCGGGCAGCCTGACAACCGGCCTATAATGATCGAAAGCCCGGCTCCGAAAGGTGCCGGGCTTTTTCGCGCTCTGCGTGAATCTAACGCGGCTGCACCACATGGGAGTACCGGCATTTCAAGGGAAATTAACCGGTTCTGGCTACGCTGCGGCTCTGCTGGGAATCTGCATGCGCAGGTTGTTTTTCGAATTCGGTGTTCGAGAAAATCTGCTTCAGGGAATTTGGGGTCGTTGCCATGATCAAGCTCAATCGTATCGGAAACAAACTGGGCTTGGCCGGCGCGGTCGGCATCTTGCTGGCGGCGGGCATGGTGGCCAACCAGATGGTGACCGAAGCGAGCATCGAACAGTCCAGCGAGCGCGCCAGCCGGTCGCAAAAGGTGGCCGACAATTCGCTCTCCGCGCATATCGACCTGCGCAAGATTCAGCTCGCCGCCCGCGATGTCAGGCTGGCCAGGACGCCCGCTGAAGTCGACAAGACCATTGCCGACCTGCAACGGTACAAGGCCAGCGAAGCCAGGGAAATTGAATCGGCGCTCGCCGCCGCGCAGGGTCAGGATACCAGGGAGCGGCTGCAGAAAATAAAATCCCTGACGGAGGGCTTTACCGCTGCCGTGGAAGATCTCGCCAAGGCGCAGATCACCCTGCTTGGGCAGGTCGACACGCGCTCGGCGGTTTCGGATGAGTGGACCAAGGCGCTCGATACCCAGTTGAATTCACCGGCGCTGAAGAAACTGGACAATCGCCTCGATATCGAGCGGCTGCTGTTTCTGGCCGATGCCAGGGTGAACGCGTTGCGCGCCGCGGCCTGGAAACTCGGTGCGACCGGGGATCCCAGCCTGATCGCGCAGATTACCAGGACCGAGAACTCGCTGAAGGATGTCTTCAACAAGCTGCGTGGCGAGGCCGACGACCGCGATCTGCTGGTCGTGGTCAGTTCGCTGTCCTCGATCGTCAAGCGCTTCCTCGCCGCCAACGAGGAGGCCGTGAAGACCGAGCGTTTGAAGAACGACATCATCATCAACCGCACGGTGAAGCCTGCCGCGGAAGCCGCCGACCTGATGGAGGAGACGGTTGCGGGTGCGCAAAAGCGCGCCATGACCTCCAAGGATGAAGTCATGGCCGATACCGCCCAGGCCAACCGGATCAGCCTGATCATCGCCATCGTCGTCGTCATCTCGCTGATCGCCTCTGTCGTGTTCACCTTCATCGGCGTCTCGCGTCCGATGACGCGCCTGAACGGGGCGCTGGCCGAGATGGCCGGCGGCAATCTGGACGTAGTCATTCCCGGCGCCAGCCGCGGCGACGAAATCGGCGATCTTGCCAAGACGGTGACCGTCATTCGCGAGAATGCCGAGCACAAGGCGCGCGAGGAGGCCGAGGCCAAGGTCAAGCAGGACCTGGTCGCCGCCCAGCGGCGCAAGGAAGAGATGATCAAGCTCGCCGACGATTTCGAAGGCGCCGTCGGCGAAATCGTCGAGACCGTGTCGTCGGCCTCGACCGAACTCGAAGCTTCCGCCAGCACGCTGACGGCAACGGCCGAACGTGCCCAGGAACTGACGACGATGGTGGCCGCGGCTTCCGGAGAGGCGACCGCCAATGTGCAGTCGGTGGCTTCGGCCACCGAGGAGATGGCGTCATCGATCACCGAGATCAGCCGTCAGGTCCAGGAATCGGCACGGATGGCCAACGAGGCCGTCGACCAGGCCCGCACCACCAATGAAAGAGTGAGCGAACTGTCAAAGGCTGCGGCCCGGATCGGCGCCGTGGTTGAACTCATCAACACCATCGCCGAACAGACCAACCTGCTGGCGCTCAACGCCACCATCGAGGCGGCGCGTGCCGGCGACGCCGGCCGCGGCTTCGCCGTCGTGGCTTCCGAGGTGAAGGCGCTGGCGGAGCAGACTTCGAAGGCGACCGGCGAGATCGGCCAGCAGATCACCGGGATCCAGGCCGCGACCCAGGAGTCGGTCGGGGCGATCCAGGCGATCAGCACCACCATCGAAAAGCTGTCCGAGATTTCCTCGACCATTGCAGCGGCCGTGGAAGAGCAGGGCGCCGCGACCCAGGAAATCTCCCGCAACGTGCAGCAGGCAGCGCAGGGCACCCACCAGGTTTCGTCCAACATCACCGACGTGCAGCGGGGAGCCGGCGAGACCGGATCGGCGTCCTCGCAGGTGCTCTCCTCGGCCCAGTCGCTGTCGTCGGACAGCAACCGCCTCAAGCTCGAGGTCGGCAAGTTCCTCAACTCGGTGCGGGCGGCATAGAGTCGCGGCCGTACCGGTCCGATAAACCGGAAATTCAGTATATCTACTGAGCATCCGTTAACGGGAAGCCAGCGGTCGACCCGTACGATTCCGCGCAGAGCCGGGCAGTGCCCCTCGATGCACGGAGATCAAGCATGGTTGGAATGATACGTCAGGCCAGGATGACCGTTGGCCGGAAAATCTATGCCCTCATTTGTCTCAGCTGCGTCGGGCTGCTGGGCATCACCTTCCTCGGCTCGCGCGAAATGGCGTCGAGCCTGCTTCAGCAGAAGCAGATCGAGCTGAAACACCTCGGCGAGGTGGCGCTGGGCATCGTCAAGGAAGAACATGCCTCCGCGCAGAAGGGCGACGTTTCGGCCGCCGACGCGCAAAAGCGCGCGATGGCGCGGGTGGCGGCGCTGCGCTACGGCAGCAACGACTATTACTGGATCAACGACATGCATCCGAAGATGGTGATGCATCCGATCAAGCCCGAAATGAACGGCAACGATCTCTCGAGTTACAAAGACCCGAACGGCAAGTTCCTGTTTGTCGATTTCGTCGACACGGTCAAAAAGAGCGGTGCCGGCTTCGTTCCCTACGAGTGGCCCAAGCCGGGCTTCGAAAAGCCCCAGCCCAAACTCTCCTATGTGGTCGGCTTCGCGCCGTGGAACTGGGTCATCGGCACCGGAGTCTACATCGACGACCTCAATGCGCAGACCTGGGCTTCGACCCAGCGATCGCTGATCGCGGCAGGACTGATCATATTGTTCGCGCTGGCGGTATCGACGCTGGTGGCGCGCAGCATCACCGGCCCGTTGCGGCACATGACGGCTGCCATGAACGACCTCGCCGGCGGCAACCTTGCCGTCGAGGTGCCCGGTATCGGACGCAGCGACGAGGTCGGCGAGATGGCCAAGGCCGTCGAAATTTTCAAGGGCAATGCGGTTGCGCGGCAGGCGCTCGAGGCCGAGCAGCGCGAAGCGGCGACCCGCGCGGCCTCGGGCCGCAAGGCCGACATGAACAAGATGGCCAATGATTTCGAGGCGGCGGTCGGTCAGATCGTCGAGGCCGTGTCGTCGGCGTCGAGCCAGCTCGAGGTCTCGGCGGGCACGCTGACGACCACGGCGGATCGTGCGCGGCAACTCACCGCGACCGTCGCGGCGGCTTCCGAAGAGGCCTCCACCAATGTGCAGTCGGTTGCTTCGGCGACCGAGGAGATGGCGTCGTCCGTCAACGAGATCAGCCGTCAGGTGCAGGCGTCGGCGCGGATGGCCAATGACGCGGTGGACCAGGCGCGCACCACCAATGACCGCGTCAGCGAACTGTCGAAGGCAGCGACCCGGATCGGCGACGTCGTCGAACTGATCAACACCATCGCGGGTCAGACCAATCTGCTGGCGCTCAACGCCACCATCGAGGCGGCGCGCGCCGGCGAGGCCGGTCGTGGCTTCGCCGTTGTCGCGTCCGAAGTGAAGGCGCTGGCGGAGCAGACCGCAAAGGCCACCGGCGAGATCGGCCAGCAGATATCGGGCATCCAGGCGGCGACGCAGGAATCGGTGAACGCGATCCATGCGATCAGCGGCACCATCGAGAAGCTGTCGGAGATTTCATCGACGATTGCTGCCGCAGTCGAAGAGCAGGGCGCGGCGACGCAGGAAATCTCCCGCAACGTGCAGCAGGCGGCCCAGGGCACCGAGCAGGTCTCCGCCAACATCACCGACGTGCAGCGCGGTGCCAGCGAAACCGGTTCGGCTTCCTCGCAGGTGCTCGCGGCGGCGCAGTCGCTGTCAGGCGACAGCAACCGCCTCAAGCTCGAGGTCGGGAGATTTCTGAACTCGGTGCGAGCTGCCTGAGCTCGTCCGCACCGCCTGCCCCGCAGGCCGGCTTCTCGTGCCGGCCTCGCGGTCAGACTGCTGCCGAATCAGACTCGTTTGCGGGCGTCAAAAGAGGCGGGCGATCGGCATTCTCAGGATGTATTGCGGTATCAAAGTATTCCTGAATGGCTGAAATGTGATTGCGGTGCACAGCAACAAATCGCTTTGAGCGAAAACGGCGCCCGAATTCGGCTCACGAGTACCGAAGGTCGTGAGAATTCGGTAGTATCCGATCGCATCGTAAAATCCGGTGCCACGCGTTCTCCGTCAATGAAGACGGCTCGGAACTTGAAGACGCTACGTTCATGGCAACGCGCATCGATGCGCAGACCTGCTGTGGCCAAGTTGCGCGCATGATTGCTTTCAATTCTTGTCAGCGCAGCTTTTTTCGCTTTTGCGACGAGCGCTGGCGACGGCCCGGATGACCGCCCGCGTGATGTTGATTAATGAACTCGTTGAGTCCGATTTCCTGAAGATAAGCCGTTCTCCGGATTTCGATCATTTCCGGAGCATCGGAGGGCTTGGTGACACAAGGAGCATTCCGCTGCACTGCCGCGGTTTCGCCGCCTCGTTCGCCTCATTGAGGCTGAAATCCTGCTCGGTGTATCTGCAGCGGACATTCCCGCGAATTCTTCAGGCGAGATACGCCACGAGCGGTGCGTTGGTCTACTTTCCAATGAATGACGCTGCCTCGTTCATCCTCAATGGCGTGGAAGGCCGCTCGCCGTCCCTCATGCTGATCAAGGGCCGCGCCGCTTGCGAGATCGTTGAGCCGCAGGCCAACCTAATCGGTATCGTGAATTTCGATGACATCGACGATCGGGGCTGGCCCTGCGAGGTCGATAGCGCGCGGTTGGTCCCGACCCAGCCCGCCAGAGTCGAAGCGCTTCAGGCGATCACATGCGATGCGCTGAAGCTCGCGTCCTATTCGCCGGACGCGCTGTTGCAACCCAACGCGATCGAAAGCATCGAAGAGTCGCTTCTGCAGGCGATCGATATGGCCATGGACGCGGGGCTGCCGAGGTACGATGGCAAGCGCCTGAGCCTGAGCCACTATCTGGCGCTGGTCAGGAAATTCGACGAGTACCTCACCGCCAACGCCGGCAAGACCGTGTACAGCGCCGACGTTGCGCGGCAGCTTGGCGTATCGGTACGAACGTTGCACAACGCCGTAGTTGCCGTTCGCGGCATGAGCATGCACCGTTACACGCGCCTGCGCCGCCTGTGGAGCGTGCGTCAGCAACTGGTAGCCGGCCTGCCGCAGCAATCGGTCAAGGCGGTCGCGCTCGTCAATGGCTTCTGGCACATGGGTGAGTTCACCTCGCTGTACCGCGACCTGTTCGGCGAAACACCGCAGCAAACCCTGCTGGGGTCTCGCAGGCATCCGGGTGAATTGTCGTGATGCCGAGACGATAACGAGCGGTCTCCGTAATTCTACCAACTGCGCCGCTTTGCCGGTTTATGCGCCATTAACCGTCGTATGGAACCTTGGCGGCCATGAGTGCCGCTCTGTGGCCAACCGCCGCAGGAGCCCTTCGTTCGCGGCGAACGGGCTCGTCCAATCCCGGCCCGGCACTTCCTTTACCGTCATCCCGTTGCACGGGAAGCGGACGGCATCTCTGCGATTTTTTTCTCGTTTTCAAGGACGCGACCCATGTCCGGTATCACCCGCCTCGTTATGAATATGTCCATCGGCGCCAAGCTCGGCATCGCCTCGGGCCTCGGCGTCCTGCTCGTCGCCACGATGGTGATTGTCCAGATCAGGGCCAACGCAGCGATACGCGATCTCGAGGCTCGAATGTCCGGGCAGCAAACGATCGCGCGGGACGCGGCGGAGGTGAAGGCATCGGTTGCCGGCATGCAGATTGCCGTTCGCGACCTCCGTCTCGCCAACAATTCGGTGGATCTGCAGAAGGCCGTCGACGGTCTCGCGTCGAGGCTGAAATCGGCGAACCATTATTCCGATGAAATGCTCAAGATATCCAAGACGCCCGAGAATCGCGCGCGCATCGAAAAGCTCAAGGCGAGAGCGGGAGACTACGCCAAGGGCGCGCAGCAGATCGTGGCCGTCCGCACGGAAGCGATAGCCGCCGCGGGCGGCGCCGACGCTGCGGCAAAGGTCGCGAAACTGAACGAGGAGGTCATGCGTATTGCCCGCGACGTCACCCTGCCGATCGTCGCCGAGCTTGAGCCGCTCGCCAACCAGATCGCCGAATTTGCGAAGCATAATGTGGAAGAGGAGGCGGCCGAGGGCGCCCGCGAAATGGCAACGGCGGAATGGGAAGCCATGGCACTGGGCATCGGCACGATCCTGTTGCTGATCGGAAGCAGCATATTCTCCTACTTCACGATCAGCCGTCCGATGCGGGCGTTGAGCGTGTCGATGGAAGAACTCGCCGGCGGCAATTTCGCGGTGGTGCTGCCGGGCCTTGGTCGCAAAGATGAGCTTGGCGCGGTCGCAGGTGCCGTCGAGAAATTCAAGGTCGTCTCGGAGCAAAAGGCACGCGAAGAGGCGGAAGCCAAGATCAAACAGGACCAGATCGCGGCCCAGCAGCGCAAGGCCGACATGGTCAAGCTTGCCGACTCGTTTGAGGCCGCCGTCGGCGAGATCGTCGAAACCGTCTCATCGGCTTCGACCGAACTGGAAGCGTCCGCCGGCACGCTGACATCCACCGCCGAGCGCGCGCAGGAAGTCACGACCATGGTGGCAGCGGCTTCGGAAGAAGCGTCCACCAACGTGCAGTCGGTGGCCTCGGCGACGGAGGAACTGTCCTCCTCGGTCAACGAGATCAGCCGACAGGTGCAGGAATCGGCGCGGATGGCGGGCGAGGCCGTCGACCAGGCACGCGCGACCAACGACCGCGTCGGCGAATTGTCGAAGGCGGCCGCCCGCATCGGCGACGTCGTCGAACTCATCAACACCATCGCCGGCCAGACCAATCTGCTGGCGCTCAACGCCACCATCGAGGCGGCGCGCGCCGGCGAGGCTGGCCGCGGCTTTGCGGTCGTGGCTTCGGAAGTGAAGGCGCTCGCCGAACAGACTGCGAAGGCCACCGGCGAGATCAGCCAGCAGATTACCGGTATCCAGGGCGCGACCCAGGAATCGGTGCATGCAATCAAGGAAATCAGCGGCACCATCGAGAGGCTGTCCGAGATCGCCTCGACGATTGCGGCGGCAGTGGAAGAGCAGGGTGCGGCGACGCAGGAAATCTCTCGCAACGTGCAGCAGGCGGCGCACGGCACCCAGCAGGTTTCCTCCAATATCACCGACGTCCAGCGCGGCGCCAGCGAGACCGGCTCGGCATCGGCACAGGTGCTCTCGGCCGCGCAGTCGCTCTCCAGCGACTCCAACCGCCTCAAGCTCGAAGTCGGCAAGTTCCTGGATTCGGTGCGGGCGGCCTGATTATTGCGGTCTCGGCAGGCCTTGGCCTGCCGAGCTATGCCGGGGAAGTGAAGGGCGGCTGCGCTGCCGGAATTGGCCATCTGGTCCTGTTTCGGCTAAATCTGCGCAGTCGACTGGGCTTATTGCAGCGCCAGTTCCCATCCGGATGCGGGGCCCCCCGGGAATGCCTGTTACATGATCGCGCTGGTCCGTATCGCACTGAGCCGGCCGTATACGTTTGTCGTGCTCGCTTTGCTGTTGCTGATCATCGGCCCGCTGGCCGCGTTGCGCACGCCGACCGATATCTTTCCGGACATTCGGATTCCCGTCATCGGGGTGGTCTGGAATTACACCGGCCTGCCGCCGGACCAGATGTCCGGGCGCATCGTCACGCCGTTTCAGCGCGCGCTGACCACCACTGTCAACGACATCGAGCACATCGTCGCCAATTCCTATACCGGCATCGGCATCGTCAAGATCTTCTTCCAGCCCAATGTCGATATCCGCACCGCCAACGCGCAGGTGACGGCGATCTCGCAGACGATGATCCGGCAATTGCCGCCCGGTGCGACGCCGCCGCTGATCCTCAATTACAGCGCTTCCACCGTGCCGATCATTCAGGTGGCGCTGTCGGGCGAGGGCCTGACCGAGCAGAACCTGGCTGATCTGGGCATCAACCAGTTGCGCACGCCGCTGGTCACCGTGCCGGGCGCAGCCATACCCTATCCGTTCGGCGGCAAGCAGCGGCAGGTGCAGATCGACCTCAATCCGGCCGCGCTGCAGGCCCGCGGCCTTTCCGGGCAGGACGTCGCCAACGCGCTGGCCGCGCAGAACCTGATCACCCCGGTCGGCACCCAGAAGATCGGCCAGTTCGAATACACCATCCAGCTCAACAACTCGCCGCTGCGGATGGAAGAGCTCGGCGATCTGCCGATCAGGGCGGTCAACGGCGCGATGGTCTATGTCCGCGACGTCGCCTCCGTGCGCGACGGCAACCCGCCGCAGACCAACATCGTTCATGTCGACGGCAACCGCTCGGTCCTGATGATGGTGCTGAAGGCGGGTGCGACCTCGACGCTCGATATCATCGCCGGCATCAAGGCGAAGGTGATCGAGGTCAAGGACCAGCTTCCCGAGGCGCTGAAGATCGGCTTCATCGGCGACCAGTCGGTGTTCGTCCGCGGCGCCATCGAGGGCGTCGCGGTCGAAGGCGTCATCGCGGCATTGCTCACGAGCGTGATGATCCTGTTGTTCCTCGGCAGCTGGCGCTCGACGGTCATCATCGCCGTCTCCATTCCGCTGTCGGTGCTCGGCGCCATCATCATGCTGTCGGCGATCGGCGAGACGCTCAACATCATGACGCTGGGCGGGCTGGCGCTGGCCGTCGGCATCCTCGTCGACGACGCCACCGTGACCATCGAGAACATCAACTACCACCTGGAGCAGGGCAAGCCGGTCGAGCAATCGATTCTCGACGGCGCCAACCAGATCGTGACGCCTGCGTTCGTGTCGCTGCTGTGCATCTGCATCGTGTTCGTGCCGATGTTCTTCCTGCAGGGCGTCTCGCGCTTCCTGTTCGTGCCGATGGCCGAAGCGGTAATGTTCGCGATGATCTGGTCGTTCATCCTGTCGCGCACGCTGGTGCCGACGATGGCGAAATATCTGCTGCAGCCGCACGTCCATCACGAGGGTGGGCCGCCGAAGTCGCGCAATCCGCTGGTGCTGTTCCAGCGCGGCTTCGAGGCGCGGTTCGAGCGCCTTCGCGCCACCTACCACGACCTGCTGGCGATGGCCTTGGCGCGGCGGCCGCTGTTCGTGACGGGTTTTCTCGGCGTGATCGCGCTTTCGTTCCTGCTGGTGCCGTATCTCGGCCGCAATTTCTTTCCGGCGGTCGATGCCGGCAACATCCTGATGCACGTCCGCACCCAGGTCGGCACCCGCGTCGAGGAGACCGCCAACCAACTCGCCGACGTGCAGAAGGCAATCCGCAAGATCATTCCGCCTGATGAGATCGAGACGCTGACCGACAACATCGGCATGCCGATCTCAGGCATCAACATGACCTACAACAACACCGGCTTGATCGGACCGGCCGACGGCGACATCCAGATCAAGCTCAGGGAAGGCCACAGGCCGACGGACGACTACGTCCGGCAGTTGCGCGAGCAATTGCCACGGCTGTTTCCCGGCATGAACTTCTCGTTCCTGCCGGCCGACATCGTCAGCCAGATCCTGAATTTCGGCGCGCCGGCACCGATCGACCTGCAGATCCGCGGCGCCAACAAGGAGGCGAATTTCGCCTACGCCAACAAGCTGCTCAGCCGCATCCGCAAGATCCCAGGCATCGCCGATGCGCGCATCCAGCAATCGCCGAACGCGCCGACCTTCAATATCGAGGTCGACCGCACGCGCGCGCAGTATGTCGGCCTGACCGAGCGCGACGTCACCAACAGCCTGGTGGTCAATCTGGCCGGCAGTTCGCAGGTCGCGCCGACCTACTACCTCAATCCCGACAACGGCGTGTCCTATTCGATCGTGATGCAGACGCCGCAATACAAGATGGATTCGCTCAGCGCGCTGCAGGCGCTGCCGATCACGGCGACCGGCAACACGCAGGCGCCGATCCTGGGCGGCATTGCCGACGTGAAGAGATCGACGTCGAGCGCCGTCGTATCCCAATACGATATCCAGCCGATGGTGCAGATATTTGCGACCCCACAAGGCCGCGATCTCGGCGCGGTCGCCGCCGACGTCAGGGCGGTGATGGCGGACACCGCCAAGGATGTCCCGAAGGGCTCGACCGTTGTGCTGCTGGGCCAGGTGGAGACCATGAACAGCGCGTTCTCCGGCCTGCTGTTCGGACTGCTGGCCGCCATCGTGCTGATCTATTTTCTGATCGTGGTGAACTTCCAGTCCTGGTCCGATCCGTTCGTGATTATCACGGCGCTTCCTGCGGCGCTGGCCGGCATCGTCTGGATGCTGTTCACGACCCAGACCACGCTGTCGGTGCCGGCGCTGACCGGCGCAATCATGTGCATGGGCGTGGCGACGGCCAACAGCGTGCTGGTGATCAGTTTCGCCCGCGAGCGCTACGAAGAACTCGGCGATCCCATAGCTGCCGCGCTCGAGGCCGGCTTCGTCCGTTTCCGCCCGGTGCTGATGACGGCGCTCGCCATGATCATCGGCATGTTGCCGATGGCGCTCGGCCTCGGTGAGGGCGGCGAGCAGAACGCGCCGCTCGGACGCGCCGTGATCGGCGGTCTGATTTTTGCAACGATCGCCACGCTGATGTTCGTTCCCGTGGTGTTCAGCATGGTACACAAGAAACAAGGCGCCAAAGCCGCCGCCGCACCGGAGATGCCGCATGCCCACTGAACCGCGCCCGCCGGTCTCGCACCGGAAGCTGGGCCTATTCGGGGTTGCGGCTGTCATCGGGGCGGGGCTGATCGTCGCCACCGGCATCCGTGCCCGCGAGGATTCCAGCGCCAAACTGAAGGAGTGGACCGACGCCCAGGCGATCCCGTCAGTGGCGGTCGCGCTGCCTGCCGCCCGCGCGCTCAATCCGACGATCGATCTGCCGGGCCGGCTGGAGGCCTATTCGCGGGCGCCGATCTTTGCCCGCGTCAGCGGCTATCTCAAGAGCTGGAGCGCCGATATCGGCGCCAAGGTCAAGGCCGGCGACGTGATCGCCGAGATCGAGGCGCCTGATCTCGACCAGCAATTGCTGCAGGCGAAGGCCGACCTCGCCAGTCAGCAGTCGAGCGCGCAACTGTCGGAGGCGACGCTGAACCGGCGCAAGACGTTGCTCGCCTCCAACTTCGTCTCGATGCAGGAAATCGACGAGCGCACCGCCGATCTCAACAACAAGAAGGCCGCCGTCAAGTCCGGCCAGGCCAATGTCGAACGGCTGGAGGCGCTGGCCGGCTACAAGAAGATCACCGTGCCGTTCGACGGCGTCGTGACGTCGCGCGAGACCGATGTCGGCGCGCTAATCAATGCCGGCGGCGGGGCGGGGCCGGCGATGTTCGTGGTCTCCGACATCACCAAGCTGCGCGTCTACGTCAACGTGCCGCAGAACTACGTCCCGGCGGTCAGGATCGGGGCGAAGGCCGTGCTGACGATGCCGGAATATCCGAACCGGACGTTCGCGGCGACGGTGGAAGCCTCCTCGCAATCGGTGGATGTCGGGTCGGGGACCACGCGCATGCAGCTCGGGCTCGACAATGCCGGCGGCGAACTGATGCCCGGTGGCTTCGCCAGCGTCCGCCTGCCGCTCGAGCGCGACGCCGTGCCGCTGCACATTTCCTCCAGCGCGCTCATCTTCAACAAGGACGGCCTCCGCGTCGCGACCGTCGGCCCCGACGACAAGGTACGGTTCAAGACCGTGACGATCGCCCGCGACCTCGGCAGGGAAATCGAAATCGCCTCGGGCCTCGCCGCCGACGACCGCATCATCATTGCGCCGCCCGACGGCCTCGCCGAGGGCGACGAGGTCCGCGTCTCCGGTGCCGGCGCCAAGGGCAAGCCCGCGACAGCGTCGGAAAAGCAGGACGTGAAGGGGTAGGGCTTTTCTTCACCCTCAAGGGGCGGGTGAAGAGCAAGACGCTACGCCACCTGCCACTCGAGCACGCCGTCTTCGGCCGTGGTGACATTGCCGACCGTGCCCACCGGCGTCCGGTCCATGTTCTGCAGATGCGCGAGCGTCGTTGCATCGTTCGCGGGGATGCGGGCGAGCGCGCGCTGGTCGGCTTCGGTGCGCATCATCACCACGCCGTGCTCGACTTCGCCCTTGCCCTTGTAGATCACGGTAAAGCTCTCGACCTGACCCTTGCCTGCGGCCTCGGTGACGAACTCAGGCACCTTGCGGCGGTTACGGTCGGCTTCGGCCTGAACGCTGATGTCCTGCTTGAGCGCCTGCTTCGGCGCCTCGCGCGACACCACCAGCCCGTGATGCTTGGTGACGAACCCGCCCTGACCGTAGAGCAGGCCGAGCTTGCCGCCTTCACGCAGCTTGCGCACCATCGCGATCGCCGCATGCGTCATGTAGGTGTTGAGCGGCGCGCCGAAAAATGTGAGCCCGCCGGTCACCGTCGGCTGCACGTCGGGACCCAGGCCCAGCGTCCGCCGCGCCATCTTCGGCACGCAGGGAAAGCAGCTATAGAGTTCGATGGCGTCGAATTTTTTGCCGTCGCCCTCGACCAGGTCCATCACCGCCTTGAGCACGGCATTTTGCGGATGGCTTTCGTAGAACTGGTCGCGCACAAGGTAGTCGCGCGGCTCTTCCGCCGACGCGCCGCCGAGCGGATGGACCAGGCGGTCTTCGGGCACGCCGGCCGCCCGCGCCTTCGCCAGCGATGTCAGCAGCACCGCGCCGCCCATGTTGACGGTCGGATTGGCCACCATCAGTTTTGTATAGGGCCAGGCGATCATGCGGTTGTCCGCAGTCGGCGTCGTGATCTCGTCGGGCGAGAAGTGCTTCTGCAGCCACGAATTCGGATTCTCCGACGCGACCTTCGAATAGGTCGACCACAGCGCGCCGGATTCGGCGAGCGCCTCGCGCGGCGTCTGGCCCCAATGCGCCGACGTGGCGGATTCATAGAGCGGGTAGACGGTGATCGGGCGGAACACGCCGAGCTTTACCGCCATCGGTTTCTGGAACACCGCGCCGCGCTTCGGCTCCTCGACGTCATGGGCGAACGGCGTCCACGGTAGCGAAATGCCGGCGCGCTCGGCCTTGGTCGCGGTCGACTGCGCTTCCGCGCCGCAGACCACCGCCACGCTGCATTCGCCGCGCGCGATGCGCTGCGCCGCTTCGTGAATGTAGCGGATCGGGCTCTCGCCACCGACCGGGCCGTAATAGCAATGCGCAGGCGTGGCGCCGAGCCGCTCGGCCAACTGCTTCTCGGGATCGCGGTAGCGCCAGCTCAGGAAGTTGACGACGTCGAGCGAGCCGAGATCGCCGAGCAGCTTTGCCCCGCTATCGGCTTCCGCGCGCCGCACCGCGTGTTCGAGCAGCGCCAGCGGCTCCCGCCCGGCGGCGATGTTCTTGGGCCGGTCGACGATTTCGCCGACGCCGACGATGACGGGAATGCGGTCTTCGGGGAGGGGGGAGTTGTTCGTCATTGTTTCTTTGTTTCTCGTTGGTTCGTCATCGTGAGATCCGTAGGGTCGGCAAAGCGGAGCGTGCCCACCACCACGAGCCGAGGATTGAGTGGTGGGCACGGCGCAAGCGCGCCTTTGCCCACCATTCAGGATTTCGGAATCATTCCTCCATCAGCGCATTCATATGCTCCACCGCGTCGGCAAAGTCTTCCTTGAATTCCTGTACCACCGCGCCGGCCGATTTCACGCTGTCGATGAGCCCGACGCCCTGGCCGACGAAGTAGCTGACGAGGTCGCGCGCCTGAACATTCCCCGCAGCAGCGGCGCGGTCGATCGAGTTGAAGGCGTCGCGGCTGATGATGCTCTGCAGCGGCATCGGCAGCGCGCCCGGGCTGTCCGGTCCGCGGTCCCACGCGTCGGTCCATACCGAGCGCAGCTGCCGCGCCGGCTTGCCCGTGCGGCCCTTGGAGCGAACCGCGTCACGCGAGGACGCCGCGATCATTTTCTCACGGAAGATCTCGGTGGTCTCCGACTCGACGGTAGCGAGCCACACCGAGCCGGTCCATGCGCCCGCGGCGCCCATCGCCATGCAGGCTGCCATCTGTGCCCCGGTCATGATGCCGCCCGCGGCCAGCACCGGCACGTTGCGGATCGGCTTGATCGCCTTGATCACCTCCGGTACCAGCACCATGGTTGAGACTTCGCCGCAATGGCCGCCGGCCTCGGTGCCCTGGGCCACCAGGATGTCGACGCCGGCTGCCACCTGGCGCAGCGCATGCTCCTTGGAGCCGACCAGCGCCGCGACAGGGACGTCGTGCTTGCGTCCCATGTCGATCATCGCCTTCGGCGGCACGCCGAGCGCATTGGCAATCAGCTTGATCGGATGGCGGAACGAGACGTCGAGCACCTCGAGCGCGCGTTGCGCATCGAACGGCTGCGGCTGGTTGTCGGCGACGTTGGTCGTCGTCAGTTCGATGCCGTATTTCTTCAGGAGGTTGCGGGTGAAGTCGCGATGCTGTGGCGAGATCCGCGCCTCCAGGCTCTTCCAGGTGACGTCCTTTTCGCCGGCGGTCGAGATGTTTTCCGGGATCAGCACGTCGAGCCCATAAGGCTTGCCGTCGGTGTGGTCGTCGATCCATTTCAGTTCCTGCTCGATCGTCTCCGGCGAGTGCGCGGTCGCACCCAGTACACCAAAGCCGCCGGCGCGACTGACGGCCGCCACCACGTCGCGGCAATGGCTGAAAGCCAGCAGTGGAAACTCAATTCCCAGCATGTCGCAGATCGGCGATTTCATGGCGGTTGCTCCCTGTGGCGGCCGCTGGTCGGCTGCTCAATTGCTGATTTGGATTGGCCGTGTGGCCGGAACGCTAGCCCATCGAGGCACGGAATGCCAAGCGCGTTGGCGAGGCCATGCCACGAGAAGCCGGCCAATTCCACCTCGCAAAATATGCAAGGCCACGCGGCGCATTTGCGTCTTGCGCTCTGGCGCTGCGGCAGGAATGCTGCCTGCCAAATCAAATGAAAAGTTCAGGGAGTCCGTCTTCATGTCCGCCACGCCTTCCGTTACCTCCAACCCAGCCGAGACCTACGACGTCGTCGTGGTCGGCGCGGGCTTTGCCGGCATGTACATGTTGCACCGGTTGCGCGGGCAGGGCATGACGGCGCGGGTCTACGAGCAGGGCTCGGGCGTCGGTGGCACCTGGTACTGGAACCGCTATCCCGGTGCGCGCTGCGACGTCGAGAGCATGCAATATTCCTATTCGTTCTCGGAGGAACTGCAGCAGGAGTGGGACTGGAGCGAGCGCTACGCGCCGCAGCCGGAGATTTTGAAATACGCCAACCACGTCGCCGACCGCTTCAACCTGCGTTCCGACATCCAGTTCGACACCCGCGTCGAGCGCGCGGAATTCGACGAAGCAACGTCGCTGTGGTCGGTCGCGACATCCGACGGCAAGATGGTCACGGCCAAATTCGTCGTGCTCGCCACCGGTTGCCTGTCGAACGCGCGGATGCCCGACATCAAGGGCCTCGACCGCTTCAAGGGCAAGGTCTATCACACCGGCCACTGGCCGCATGAGGAGATCGATTTCACCGGACTTCGTGTCGGTGTCATCGGCACCGGATCGTCGGCGATCCAGTCGGTGCCGGTCATTGCCGAGCAGGCGAGCCATCTGACGGTGTTCCAGCGCACCGCGAACTTCTCGATCCCCGCCCGCAATGCCGCGCTCGGCGCGCAGGAGCGGCAGAAATTCCGCGACAACTATCCCGAGATCCGGCGCTTCGCGCGTGAGATGGCGAAGAACGGCATCTATACCGAGCTGCCCGACCGCGGCGCGCTCGACGACGGCGACAACGAGCGCCGCTCGAGATACCAGGCGCGTTGGGACCGCGGCGGGCTCACCTTCATGTCGGTCTACAACAACCTCGCGCTGGACCAGGCGGCCAACGATACCGCCGCCAGTTTCGTTCGCGAGAAGATTGCCGAGATCGTCAAGGATCCACAGACCGCAAGGCTGCTGCAGCCGGACAGTCATCCGATCGGCTCCAAGCGCATCTGCATCGACACCGATTATTTCGCGACCTTCAACCGCCCCAACGTGACGCTGGTGGACATCAAGAGTAACCCGATCGAGGAGATCACCGAAAACGCGGTCCGCACCGGCGGCAAGGACTACGAGGTCGATGCACTGGTGCTGGCCACCGGCTTCGACGCGATGACGGGATCGGTGGCGAAGATCGATATTCGCGGCCGGGGCGGCGAGACGCTGAATCAGAAATGGGCGGCGGGGCCGCGCACGTATCTCGGCCTGATGAGCGCAGGCTTTCCCAATCTCTTTGTCATCACCGGTCCGGGCAGCCCGTCGGTGCTGTCGAACATGATCGTCTCGATCGAGCAGCACGTCGACTGGATCGCGGACTGCCTGGCCCATATGCGCGAGCAGGGCCTCGACACCATGGAGGCTGCGACCGACGCCGAGGACAAATGGGTCGACCACGTCAACGAGGTCGCCCACACCACGCTCTATCCGCAGGCCAATTCCTGGTACATGGGCGCCAACGTCCCCGGCAAGCCCAGGATCTTCATGCCCTATATCGGCGGCGTCGGACCTTACCGGCAGATCTGCAACGACGTCGCGGCCAGGGGCTATGAGGGGTTTGCGATGGAGCGCGCGGAGACGCCACGGAAAGTGGCGGCGTCCTGAGCGAAGACTAGTAGGGTGGGCAAAGCGAAGCGTGCCCACCACTACTTGCGGCGCTCGTGATGGTGGGCACGTCGCTTACGCTCCTTTGTCCACCCTACAAGTCAGCCCCGCAGCCGACGCGTCAGCACCTCGACAAACCGATCAGCATCCGGCTCGTCATTATAAACGTGCGGCGACACGCGCATGCGCCCGAGGCGCGGGGCGACGTAGATGCCATCGCTGGCCAATCCCTCGACGAGACCCGGCGACATGCCGCCCTCGAACGCAAGGCTCAAAATATGCGGCGCCCGCAGATGCGGCTCCGGCATGCCGACGCCGAGGCCGCGCACGCCTGCTGCGATCCGCGCCGTCAGCATCGCAAGGCGCTGTGCAATCGCCGGCGCGCCCCAATCGGCCAGCATCTCCATGCCGATCGAGGCCATCTCCATCGAGATGAAATGATCGCGCTCGCCCATGTCGAAACGCCTGGCATCGGAGACGTAGTCGAGATCGCCGAAATACACCGCGTTCTCGGCGCGCACGTTGCGGCGGCCTGCAGAAGTCTGCTCCAGCGGGATGCCGCCTTGATGGCGCTTCGCAACGTAGAGAAAAGTGCGGCCATATGGCCCGAGCAGCCATTTGTAGGTCGGGAAAATCACAAAATCCGGATCGAGACGCGCCACATCCATCGCCAGCACGCCGGCGCTTTGCGTCGCGTCCACGAGAAATGCGCCACCCTGCTGCCGGAGCGCCGCACGGACTTTTTCGACGTCGATCAACCCGCCATCCGACCAGTGCACCGAGGAGATCGAGGCCAGGCTCACGGGCGCAGCACCAGTTCGCTCGATGCTTTCGAGAACCGCCGATGTCCAGTCGGCATTGGTCGGTTGCTTGATCGTCTCGACTGCAAAGCCTTGCGCCTCTGCCAGCGCATGCCATTCCAGCACGGGGGAGGAGTGATCGTTTTCCAGAACGAGGACGCGCGTGCCGCGGCCGGGCGTCAGGAGCTTCGCTGCGGTCGCGACGCCATAGCTGACCGAAGGGATCAGCGCGATATCGGCGGGCTCGGCATGGATCAGCCTGGCGGCCGCGGTTCGCGCCCGTTCATGCTGCGCGTTGGCAAAGCTGGCCTCGATCGTCCAGGGCGCGCCCTTGCGTCCGACCGCAGCGCGCCCGGCTTCCAGCGTCCGGAGCGGCAGCGGGCTGTAGGAAGCGGCATTGAGGTAGCAGATATGGCGCGGGATATCGAACAGGGGGCGCTGCGATGGGAGCATTCGGATGGGTCTCGCTGTGATGACGCATCCATTATTGCCGATCCCGGCCATGCCAGCCACAGAAGCATTGCTCCGAGTTCTCTCGTGCCAGCCACAACGAATTGTCTGCTGGCGACGCCCTTGTGGCGATAATCGGCAAAGCCGATATAACAGGCACGATAATCCGCCGTGCGGCAGACCATCCATCAAGAAGCATGGCCAAGAGAAGCCTGGAGCCGAACCGATGACCGATGCCCCGACCACCGATCCGACCGAGTACGTGCCGCCGAAAGTCTGGACCTGGAACAAGGCGAGCGGCGGCCGCTTCGCCAGCATCAACCGTCCGATCGCAGGCGCCACGCACGAGGCGGAGTTGCCGGTCGGCAAGCATCCGTTCCAGCTCTATTCGCTGGCGACGCCGAACGGCGTCAAGGTCACGGTCATGTTCGAGGAATTGCTCGCGGCCGGGCACGGCGGCGCGGAGTACGATGCGTGGCTGATCAGGATCGACGGCAACCAGTTCGGCAGCGGCTTCGTCGCGGTCAACCCGAACTCAAAAATTCCGGCGCTGATGGATCGCAGCGGACCGCAGCCGATCCGGCTGTTCGAGTCGGGCGCGATCCTGGTGCATCTGGCCGAAAAGTTCGGCGCCTTCCTGCCGGCCGGCGGGCAGGCGCGGGCCGAATGCCTGTCATGGCTTTTCTGGCAGATGGGCAGCGCGCCGTTTCTCGGCGGCGGCTTCGGCCATTTCTATGCCTACGCGCCGACCAAGATCGAATACGCCATCGACCGCTACGCCATGGAAGTAAAGCGCCAACTCGACGTGCTCGACCGGCGGCTGGCCGACAACGAGTTTCTCGCAGGGAATGAATACACCATCGCCGACATGGCCACATGGCCGTGGTACGGCGCGCTGGCAAAGGGCCTGGTCTATGGCGCCGGCGAATTCCTGTCGGTGCACGAGTACAAGAATGTGCAGCGCTGGACCGATGCGATTGCAAAACGTCCCGCAGTAAAGCGCGGACGCATGGTCAACCGCATTTCGGGCGATCCCGCGAGCCAGCTCCACGAGCGCCACGACGCCAGCGATTTCGACACCAGGACGCAGGACAAGATCGGCGAACCCGCGAAGGCGTAAGGCGGGCTTTGGGGCAGGGGGAAACACCATGAGCTTCTTTGAAAATGGCGCCGTTCGCATTCATTATGAGGAAGCCGGTTCCGGCTTCCCGCTGCTGCTGATCGCGGGCGGCGGATTGAACTCGAACATTTCGGGGATCACCGGCGACTATCCACCGTTCAACGCCATGAAGGAATTCGGCGACGAGTACCGCTGCATCGCCTTCGACCTGCGCAATGCCCCGCCCGGGCAATCCTCCGGCCCGCTCGAGATCGACCGTCCCTGGGATTCCCACACCGACGACCAACTCGCCCTGATGGATCATCTCGGCTTCGAGAAATTCATGGTGCTGGGTTTTTGCATCGGCGGCCCCTTGATCTGGAATCTGATCAAGCGCGCGCCGGATCGCGTCGTGGCGGGTGTGCTGGCGATGCCGTCAGGCTCGCGGCCCGAGATGCGCGACCTGTTCTACGACAACAACATCAAGGGCTGGGCGCCGCAACTTGTCGAGCGCCGGCCCGACATCACGATGGCGCAGGCGGAAAAATTCCTGACGAAGATGTATCGCACCGATCCCGATTTCGTCTTCACCGTCACGCGGGATTTCGTGCGCCAATGCCGGACGCCGGTGCTGATCCTGCCGGACGACATCCCGGCGCACCCTTACGCGGTAGCGATGGAGAGCGCGATGCTGGCGCCGAACGCCGAAGTCAGCATGTTTCCGTGGAAGGAGCCGAAGGAGAGGGTGCCGCTCGCGGTGCGCCAGATCCGATCGTTCCTCCGCGCGCACCGGCCGGCGTAGGATCTCAATCCGCCAATTTCTCTCCGGAGCCGCCGAGGTCTGCGGGGAAGTCGGCGTATTTCGGCAGGCCGTCTTTCACCGAGAGCGTCTTGCTCGCGTAGTTCACGTGCAGCGTCGGCTGGTGCGTGTATCCCCGCAGCAGATTGGCATAGACGTCGATGAGCCGCATGCGCGGATGCTCGGTCATGACATGGCCGCCACACACCTTGCAGAATTTGCGGTATGAATTCTCGGTCTTGTTGTAGGTGCCGATGTCGGACGCGCCTCTGGTGACGCGCACGTCGCCGGACTTCCACAGGCTGAAGGCATTGACCGGCGCCGCCGACCAGGCCTGGCAATCCCTGCAATGGCAGTAGCCGGCAAAAACCGGCGCGCCCGATGCTTCCACTTCGACCGCGCCGCAGAAACAGCCGGCCTTGTAGGTCGCGGCGTTCGAGTCCGTTGCCTGGCCGGGCGCCAGCAGGTCGTTGTACTCGGCGTGCTTGGACATGAAGTTGCGAATGAAATCACATTCGACCGTCAGCTTGCGCGCCTGCGCCCGTACAGCGTCGAGCGTCGCGCGCGCGAGTTTCGAGCCGATGCCCTTGCCGCCGAGTTCGGGCGGCACCTCGGTATGAACCAGCGTGATCGCGCCCGATGACTTCCGGTAAGTGACGAAGGCGGTGTGCCCCTCGACGTCGAGTTCGAATCGTTCGCGGGCTTCGTTGTCGCGGAAGTTTTCGGCCATGTGCTTCTCCTTCCTGCCGGCGTCGGTTTAGACCGTGGTCTTCGCTCCCTCGGCCGGCGGAAACACCACGCGGTCATCGGTGCGGCAATAGCGGTCGGCGAACATGCGGCCGATCGGGTGATAGCGATCCATGTGCACGCGCATCGCGGCATGGTCCCACAACTCGTCACGGATGTGGAAGTTGATGCCTTCGCCCATCACCAAGAGCCGGTCGCCGTTGACGTCGATTTCCTTCCAGGTCCTGCATTCCATCGCAAACGGCGCATCCGCCAGCCGCGGCGCCGCGATCTTCGTCGATGGCGCGACCTTCAGGTTCAGGTAATCGGGCTCGCCGATCTCGGGCGGAAAGTCGCCGCTGGAATCGTGCATCGCCCGCGCCAGCGGCTCGTCGGTCATGTTGACCACGAACTCGCCGGTACGGCGGATGTTGATCACGGTATCCTTGATCCGGCCGTCGGGCCGCAGGTTGGCGGCGAACATGCACAGCGGCGGATCTTCGCAGAACACGTTGAAGAAGCTGAACGGCGCGGCATTGACCACGCCGGTCGCGCCGATCGTCGTCACCCACGCGATCGGCCGCGGCAACACGAAGGAGGTGAGCACCTTGTAGCGCTCGCGGGGTTTGAGGTCGCTGGGGGCGTATTGCATGGAGAAGGGTTACCTGCTTCGGCGGGGATCCTTGCCTCGCCCCGCTTGCGGGGAGAGGCCGACGCGCGAGAGCGCGGCGGGTGAGGGGGCTCTCCGCGAGCGAGTTCGTGGATAGAGCCCCTCACCCCGACCCTCTCCCCGTAAAGGTGTTCAGACCGGGGAGAGGGGGAGGAAGCTACGGCATGCTCAGTTCGTGCCTGCCGACCACCATCCAGTGCACTTCGTCCGGACCGTCGGCGAAGCGGAGGTGGCGGACGTCCTGGTACATCTCGCCGAGCTGGCTCCATTGCGAAATGCCCGTCGCGCCGTGCATCTGGATCGCCTGGTCGATGATCTTGCAGGTGCGCTCCGGCACCATGGCCTTCACCATGCTGACCCAGATCCGCGCTTCCTTGTTGCCGAGCACGTCCATCGCCTTGGCAGCCTTGAGCACCATCAGCCGCATCGCCTCGATCTCGCAGCGGGCCTGCGCGATGATCTGCAAATTGCCGCCGAGATGGGCGATCTTCTTGCCGAAGGCTTCGCGGGTCAGGCCGCGCGACACCATCAGGTCGAGCGCCTTTTCCGCCTTGCCGATGGTGCGCATGCAGTGATGGATGCGGCCCGGCCCGAGGCGAACCTGGGAGATTTCAAAGCCGCGGCCTTCGCCGAGCAGCATGTTTTCCTTCGGTACCTTGCAATTGTTGAAGCGCAGATGCATGTGGCCGCGCGGCGCGTGGTCATGGCCGAACACGTGCATCGGGCCCAAAATCTCGACGCCGGGGGTGTCGATCGGCACCAGGATCTGCGACTGCTGCTTGCTCGGCGGCGCGTCGGGATTGGTCTTTACCATCACGATCATGATCTTGCAGCGCGGGTCGCCGGCGCCGGAGATGTAATATTTCTCGCCGTTGATCACCCACTCGTCGCCGACGAGTTTTGCGGTGGTCGAAATGTTCTTGGCGTCCGACGAAGCGACGTTCGGTTCGGTCATCGCGTAGGCCGAGCGGATCTCGCCGGCGAGCAGCGGCTTCAGCCACTTCTCCTTCTGCGCCTTGGTGCCGACGCGCTCCAGCACCTCCATGTTGCCGGTATCCGGCGCCGAGCAGTTCATGGTCTCGGAGGCCATCGGATTCTTCGCCAGCTCGACCGCGATATAGGCGTAATCGAGGTTCTTGAGGCCCTGGCCGGTTTCGTCGTCGGGGAGGAAGAAGTTCCACAGGCCTACTTCCTTGGCCTTGTCCTTGGCCTTCTGCAGGCATGCCAGTTGTTCGGGCGTGAAGCTCCAGCGGTCTTTCTTGCCTTCGCCGAGCCGCATGAACTCGACCGACATCGGGTCGACGGTCTCGCGGATGAACTTCTTGACGTGCTCGTACAGCGGACGAACCTCGTCCGACATACGCAGATCGTTGAGTTCCTCGCCCGGATTGAGGTTGTAGGTCGTGGTTCGCGGGATATAGGCGTGTTTCATGGATTATTTCCTCCCATTTGCGCAAGACTCATCGGTCTGCGGGCGCGCGCTCAGGCTCGTTGGCGGGCAATGTAGACGCGAGGGCAGGGCTTGCACAAGCGCAGGAAGTGGCCGGCCATTTTCCGCCGCGTGGGAAGCTGTACTGCGCGACCCTGATGGTGAGGAGGCGCCTTGGCGCCGTCTCGAACCACGCCACAGTCGGGCTTTCATCTTTCGAGACGGCCGCAATGCGGCCTCCTCAGGATGAGGTCTGACGCGCCGGGAGGATGAATCACCGTCGCGCTTGTCTCATTTCCGCCGGGCCTTCTGGTCGAAGGCGCTCAGCACTGCGAGCGTCATCGCGGTGATGCCGGTCTCGATCGTCGGCTTCGGCACCGGCGCAAACAGTGGCGAGTGATTGGACGGTATCGGCGGACCGCCGTTGCGTGCTGCGTCGATACGTTCCTGATCATAGACGCCGATGTTGAACATCATCGACGGCACCCCGGCGGCGGCGAATTCGGAGAAATCCTCGCTGGCGGTCCCCGGCGGCGAAACCCTGAACTTGTCGCCGAATGCCGTCTTCAACACTTCAGCAGCGGCGGCGACCACATCGGGATCGTTCATGACGGGCTTGGTGCCTTCGGCGATCCTGACATCTGGCGCGGGTGCGCCTGACATGGCGGCTGCGGCCTTCGCCGTTCGCTCGATCCCGGCATGCAGCTTGGCGCGAACCTCGGGCTTGTAGGAGCGAATGGTGCCGGAGAGTTGCACGGAGTCGGGAATGATATTTCCAACGGTGCCGCCGTGAATGGCACCGATGGTTACGACGCCGAATTCGGTTGGATCCTTTTCGCGGCTGATCACGCCTTGTACGTCGACGATGAACCGCGCCGCGATCGCAACGGGATCGATTGTGGTGTGCGGCGCCGAGCCGTGACCGCCGCGGCCGTGGAATGTTATCTCGAGGCCGTCGGCGGCGGAGGTGCCGACCCCGGAACGATAGAAGATCGTGCCATGAGCGAATGGGCCGTCATGCAAGGCAAACGCGACGTCGGGCTTGGGAAAGCGCGTGAACAGGCCATGCGCAAGCATCGCACGGGCACCGGCCACAATCTCTTCTGCCGGCTGGGCGATGAACATCAGCGTACCCCGCCACTGGTCCTTCAGCCCAAGCAGCGTCTTCGCCGTTCCGACCCAACTCGCCATGTGGATGTCGTGGCCGCAGCTATGGGCGACAAACGTCTCGCGCCCGCCCCAGTTGGTCTTGTCCCGGCTCGCATAGTCGAGGCCGGTCTTCTCCTCCATCGGCAGGCCATCGAGCTCGGTGCGCACCATGATGGTGGGCCCGTCGCCATTTTTGTAGATGGCGACCAGCCCGGTTCTGCCGACGTTCTCGGTGACGTCGAAGTCGAGCGCCCGCATCTCCGCGGCGAGTCTCGCGGCGGTTTTCACTTCCTGAAACGCAAGTTCCGGGTGCGCGTGGAGTTCCTTGTAGAGCGCATCGAGCCTTGGATACTCGCTTGCGATCGATGTCGCGATCGCTTTCTTGAGGCTGACGACATCGAGTTCTGCGTTGGCCGGCAGCAGGCTGGCCGCGAATAGCGCGAGGGACGCCGTCAATGAGCTGACAAATCGATTCATGACTTAGCGCTCCCTGATTGAGCCGTCATGCCCGGCCTTGTGCCGGGCATCCACGTCTTTGCCTTTTGCATCGAAGACGTGGATGGCCGGGTCAAGCCCGGCCACGACGGAAAGGGGCAGTTACGATGCCATCCGGTGCATCGCGCAGATCTTGTTGCCGTCGAGGTCGCGGAGGTAGGCGAGGTAGAGTTTGCCCGCGGGGCCTTCGCGAACGCCCGGCGGGTCTTCGCAGGTCGTGCCGCCGTTGGCGAGGCCGGCGGCGTGGAACGCGTCGGCCTGCTCGGGCGAGTTGGCCAGGAAGCCGATGGTGCCGCCATTGGCAGGGGTTGCAGGCTGGCCGTTGATCGGCTTCGACACCGAGAAGGTTCCGGTCTTGGTGAAGTAGAAAATGCGGTGGCGGTCCACCTTGGCTGGCCTGACCTCGAGCGTGCCGAGCAGGGCGTCATAGAACGCCTTGGCCTTGTCGAGGTCGTTGGTGCCGATCATCACATGCGAAAACATCTCTTCGATACCTCCCGGTTTTCAAGGACGAGCAGCCTTTGATGCGTTTGCACTCTTCGAGGAACCCCCGGGGCTGCTGTCGGCGGGCACTGTAGACGGCGCTGTTGGCGTTGCACAAGCAGGTGCTCGTTAACCGTTCGGCGGCAGGAGAGTGGCCGAAAGCCTGCAGATTACGGCCTGTTAAACCGGCCCGGAGGCCGTTCCTGCCGACCGGCGCGGCGCGACGACGCACCGCGGCCTCTTGAAGCGCTGCCGGGTGAGTTCCTACCTCTGGGATACCAGCCGCGGACGTTTCCGCCGGGGGTAAGGAGACGACAATGAGCTATCTGAAGACTGCCATTCTGTTGGCCGGTCTTACCGGCCTCTTCATGGGCGTCGGCTATCTGATCGGCGGCGGCAGCGGTGCCCTGATCGCGCTCGTGATCGCCGCCGCGACCAACGTGTTCGCCTACTGGAATTCGGACCGCATGGTGCTGTCGATGTATGGCGCCCATGAGGTCGACCAGCGAACGGCGCCTGACCTGCACAATCTCGTGGCCGAGCTTGCCGGCCGCGCCGGCCTGCCGATGCCGCGCGTGTTCATCATGGACGAGGCGCAGCCCAATGCGTTTGCCACCGGCCGCAATCCGCAGAACGCGGCGGTCGCCGTCACCACGGGCCTGATGCACTCGCTCAGCCGCGAGGAACTCGCCGGCGTGATCGCGCACGAGCTCGCGCACATCAAGAACCACGACACGCTGCTGATGACCGTTACCGCGACGATCGCCGGCGCGATCTCGATGGTGGCGCAGTTCGGCATGTTCTTCGGCGGCAACCGTAACAGCAACAACGGGCTCGGCGTCATCGGCTCGATCGCGATGATGATTCTGGCGCCGCTCGGCGCCATGCTGGTGCAGATGGCGATCAGCCGGACCCGCGAATACGCCGCCGACGACCTCGGCGCGCGGATCTGCGGCCAGCCGATGTGGCTCGCTTCCGCGCTGGCCAAGATCGCCAACGCCGCGCATCAGGTGCCGAACCCGGAGGCGGAGCGCAATCCGGCGACTGCGCACATGTTCATCATCAACCCGCTGTCGGGCCACGGCGTCGACAACCTGTTCACGACGCACCCCGCGACCGAGAACCGCATCGCCGCGCTGCAGCAGCTCGCGGCGCAGATGGGCGCACAGGGCGGAACGCTATCCGTCAATTCGCGCGGCAACTACCCGCGCCGTAGCCCGTGGGGCGGCCGCTCGGCCTCGCGCGGACCGTGGGGGTGATACGATGAGTGTGCGTCGCGTGCCCGGAATGACGGCGACGCATAACTGGCCGTCATCGTCCGCGAAGGCGGACGATCCAGTATTCCAGAGACGGCAGTGATGAACCGAGAAGCCGCGGCGTACTAGATCCCCGCCTTCGCGGGGATGACGAGCTTTCGGATTTGCTCTCTCCCGCCGACCAGCCTCAAAACGCCGTGTACCCGCCGTCGATCACGAAGCAATCCGCCGTGTGGTACGACGATGCCTTGCTCATGATGTAGACCGCGATGCCGCCGAAATCGCTGGGCTCGCCGAAACGACGCACCGGGATGCGCGGCATGACGTTGGCGACGAATTTTTCGTTGCCCATGATGCCGGCGGTCATGTCGCTCTTGATCCAGCCGGGCAGAATCGCATTCGCGGTGACGCCGTAGCGCGCCAGTTCGACCGCAAGCGCGCGGCACAGCGCGTTCAGCGCCGCCTTGGTGCCGGCGTAGTGTTCGTTGCGCGCGGTGCCGAACAGTGACGCCAGGCTCGAGGTCGCAACCAGGCGGCCGAACTTGTCGCCGGCCTCGGCGCGCTCGGTCATGTGGCGGGCGGCAACCTGGAACACGTGGAACACGCCGTCGAGATTGGTCGCGAACATGCGCCGCCACTCTTCCTCGGTACGGTCGATGAAGGCGCGCCGTCCGCCGCCGCCGATGCCGGCATTGGCGAAGCAGCCGTCGACCCGGCCGAACGTGTCGAGCGTGGCCTTCATCGCCGCCTTGACGGAGGCGGGATCGGAGACGTCGCAGATCACGGTATCGACCTTGCCGGGACCGGCCGACATGGTCGTCGCCGCGTTCTTGTTCTTCTCGGCGTTGCGGCCCCAGATCGAGACGTTGCAACCCTGGGCGTTCAGCGCCTGCGCGATGCCGAGGCCGATGCCGCCATTGCCGCCGGTGATGACCGCCGTGCGGCCGGAGAGGTCAAAGATGCTCATTGGATTTTCCCTTGGGGTGTTCCCATTTGGTCTGGCGCGCGTTAAGCCGTGCGTCGAGAGATCGTCAGATGTTCAGGGCCAACCATGGACAAGGCGATCTGGAAAATCAAATATGGATCGAGACATCAGGTCCGGTCTGCCGCGCAACGGAAATAGCGCGTAAACACAAGTCGCGAGGAAACCATGCAGTTCAAGCACGTCACGCTCGATTTCGACGGCGCGGTCGCCGTTCTCAAGCTCGACCATCAGGAGGTCATGAACGCGGTCTCGATGGACATGCTGGGCGGCCTTTCCGAGGCGCTCGATGCCATCGAGGAGAAGCGGGATGAGGTGCGCTGCCTGGTGCTGACCGGCGCCGGACGCGCGTTCTGCACCGGCGCCAATTTGCAGGGTCGCAACAACCAGAAGCCCGGCAAGAGCAACGCCGGCCAGTCGCTGGAAATCGGCTTTCATCCGTTCCTGCGGCGGCTTCGCCGGCTGCATTGCCCGATCGTGACGGCGGTGAACGGTCCCGCCGCCGGTGCCGGGATGAGTTTCGCGCTGATGGGCGACATGATCCTGTGCGCGCGCTCGTCCTATTTCCTGCAGGCATTTCGCCGCATCGGCCTGGTGCCGGATTGCGGCTCGACCTGGCTGCTGCCGCGCATGATCGGCAAGGCGCGCTCGGTCGAACTGTCCCTGATGGGCGAGCGCCTGCCGGCGGAGAAGGCGCTGGAATGGGGCCTCGTCAACCGCGTCCATGACGACGGCGTGCTGATGGAAGAGGCGATGAAGCTGGCGCATGACCTCGCCAACGGGCCGACCATTGCGCTGTCGCTGATCCGCAAGCTCTATTGGGACAGCCCGGAGAATTCGTTCGAAGAGCAACTCAACCTCGAATTCGAGTCGCAGCGCATCGCGGGCGCGGCGGAAGATTTCAAGGAAGGCGTCACGGCGTTCCTCGAGAAGCGCCCCGCCAAGTTCAAGGGCAAATGATCGAGGAGCAACTCGGACGTTGCGTCGCCTCCTGGTATGCTGGAGCGACCGGCGTCACTGGCGCCGCGAGACTTTCCGGCGGCGCCAGCCAGGAGACCTGGAAGTTCGACATCGTGCACCCGGACGGCAATGTCGGCGCCATCCTGCGCCGTTCGCCGCCGGGCTATGGCGCGTCGCCTTCGCCCTCGCGCGGGGTCGACCTCGATGGCGAAGCCGTGCTGATGCAGCTTGCGCACGATACAGGCCTGCCGTCGCCGCGCGTGATGCACGTGTTGAAGCCGGCGGACGAACTCGGCCGCGGTTTCATCATGGTGCGGGTGGAGGGCGAGACCATCGCGCGCAAGATCCTGCGCGACGACGAATTCGCCCAGGCAAGACCGCTGCTGGCGCGCCAGATCGGCAGGATCGCCGCCGGCATTCACGGCCTTCCGCGAGACAAACTGCCGGATATGCGCAGCAATACCACGACAGCGGAGATCGCCGACCTCACGCGCGAATACCGGAAAACGAACTGGCCGCGTCCGGTGTTCGAACTCGCGTTGCGCTGGCTCGCCGACCACGATCCCGGCCCGTCGCGCGAGGTCACGCTGGTGCATGGCGATTTCCGCCACGGCAATCTCATCATCGGCCCCGACGGCGTGCGCGCGGTGCTCGACTGGGAACTCGCGCATTTCGGTGACCCGATGGAGGACCTCGGCTGGATCTGCGTCAACTCCTGGCGCTTTGGCGAGATCGACAAGCCGGTCGGCGGCTTTGGCACGCGCGAGGACTTGTTCGCGGGTTACGAGGAAGCCGGTCGCAAGGCCGACCCCGATCGCGTGATGTTCTGGGAGGTGATGGGCACGCTGCGTTGGGGCATCATGTGCGGCCGCATGATGCAGCGGTTTCGCAACGCCCCCGATCACCCGATGGAGCAGGCGATGATCGGGCGGCGCTCGTCGGAAACGGAAATCGATCTGCTGCGGCTACTTGCTCCGCGAGGGAAATAAGATGCAGGACGAACCGACACCTACCGAACTGGTCAAGGCGGTTGCGGATTTCCTCCGCAACGAAATCGCGCCCGTCATCAAGGGCCACAACGCCTTCAAGCTGCGCGTCGGCATCAACGCGCTCGATCTCGTTGCGCGGCAATTGACGCTGGAGCAGGGCGGCGATGCGGCGGAGACCGCGCGGCTGAAGCAGCTATTAAGTTCGGATGGCTCGCTGATCGAGTTGAACCGCGCGCTGTCGGAGAAGATTGCAAAGGGCGAGGTCGACCTTCAGACGCCGGGGCTCAAGGAGCATCTCTGGCAGACCACGATGGACAAGCTCGCCGTCGATCAGCCGAACTACGGGGCGTACAAAAGGGAGTTGGGGAACAAGTAGGATAGGTAGAGCGGAAGCGAAACCCATCCTTCATCAGCAGTCGTCCCTGCGAACGCAGGGACCCATACGCCGCGGCCCATCGGCAAGACGATGGTGCTGGTAGTCTTCACACCAACTTGCATCAGTGGCTATGGGTCCCTGCGTTCGCAGGGACGACGGCAGATAGAGTTCGCGATTACTTCCCCAGCCACTTCGGCGGGCGCTTCTCCGAAAACGCCTTCGGGCCCTCGATGTAATCCTGCGAAGCCGCCATCGCCTTGACCGCGGGATACTCCCGCTGCTCGGCGATCGCCTGTTCCAGCGACACTTCCAGCCCGCGCTGGATCGCCTGCTTGGAGGCGCGGATCGACATCGGCGAGTTCTTGCAGATCGTCTCGGCCCAGCGTTCCGCAGCAGTCAGCGCTTCACCAGCCGGAACCACCTCGTTCACGAAGCCGAGTTCGAGGCCTTCCTTGGCCGAGACGTGGCGGGCGGTGAGGATCATGCCCATGGCGCGCTTCAGGCCAATTTGCCGCGGCAGCCGGTGTACGCCGCCAGCGAGTGCGGCGAGCCCGACGCGGGGCTCGGGCAGCGCGAAGGTGGCATTCTCCGACGCGATGATGAGGTCGCAGGCCAGCGCGATCTCGAAGCCGCCGCCCATCGCGACGCCGTTGACGGCGGCGATGATCGGCTTGTCGCAGTCGAACCGCGAGGTGAGGCCGGCAAAGCCGCCCTTGTCCCAGCCACGCTTGCCGCCCGCCGCCTGCCATTTCAGGTCGTTGCCGGCGCAGAACGCCTTGTCGCCGGCACCGGTGACGATCGCGACCCACTGCGCAGGGTCGGCGGAGAAATCGTCGAACACCTTGTTGAGCTCGAAATGTGCGTCGATATGCAACGCATTGTACACTTCGGGCCGCGACAGCGTGATGATCGTGATCGGGCCCTTGCGCGTCACCTTGGAGAATTTCAGATCCATGTTGGCTCCCGTTCGATTTTCTGCGGCGAAGAATATGGCAGCGATACTACCGCGCGTTCGCCGTCCGGTACCAACCCAATTACGCAAGCCCCCCGCGCGTGCCAAGCGTTATTCCCTCGCTTGACTTGGATGCGGTCTTCCAACCTTAATCGATCCGAGCATGCGCGCTTCGTAGCGCCTAAACGCAAATCAAAACAGACGACAATTCCGGGAGAGACCGCCTTGGATTTCAACCTGCCTGCCGACCTCACGGCCTATCTCGAAGAACTCGACCGCTTCATCGCGCGCGAGATCAAGCCGCTGGAAGAAGCCGACGACAACATCCGCTTCTTCGATCACCGCCGCGAATGGGCGCGCACCGATTTCGAGAACGGCGGCCTGCCACGGCACGAATGGGAGGCGCTGCTGCGCAAGGCCAAGAACCTTGCGGACGACGCCGGCCATTTGCGTTTCGCGATCCCGAAGCGTTATGGCGGCAAGGACGGTTCCAATCTCTGGATGGCTGTGATCCGCGAGCATTTTGCTTCCAAGGGCCTTGGCCTGCACAACGACCTGCAGAACGAGCATTCGATCGTCGGCAACCTGCCGATCGTCACCATGCTCGACCGCTACGGCACGGATGAGCAGAAGGAGATGATCGACGGCTCCATCAGGGGGAAGTACCGCATCACATTTGGTTTGACTGAGCCCAACCATGGCTCGGACGCGACGCACATGGAGACGCGCGCGGTGCAGGCGGCGCGCGACAACGTCAAGGGCTGGATCATCAACGGCGAGAAGATGTGGACGACCGGCATGCATGTCGCCACGCATTGCGCGCTGTTCGCCCGCACCTCGGGCAATGATGGCGACGCGCGCGGCATCACCTGCTTCCTGGTGCCGGCCAAGAGCCTTGGCGTCAAGGTCGAGGAATATATGTGGACCTTCAACATGCCGACCGACCACCCGCGCGTCAGCTTCACTGACGTGTTCGTGCCGGAGGACGCGCTGTTCGGCGAGGTCGGCCGCGGCCTGTCGCTGGCGCAGTGCTTCGTGCATGAGAACCGGATTCGCCAGGCGGCGAGTTCGCTGGGGGCTGCGGTCTATTGCATCAACGAAAGCGTCAAATACGCGCGCGAACGAAAGCCGTTCGGCAAGGCGCTGGCCGAGAACCAGGCGATCCAGTGGCCGCTGGTGGAACTGGCGACGCAGGCCGAGATGCTCCGGCTGTTGATCCGCAAGACCGCGTGGGAGATGGACCAACTGACGCAGGCGCAGGTCGAGCACACGCTCTCCGACCGGGTATCGATGTGCAACTACTGGGCAAACCGCCTGTGCTGCGAGGCCGCCGACCGCGCGATGCAGGTTCACGGCGGCATGGGCTACTCACGCCACAAGCCGTTCGAACACATCTACCGCCACCACCGCCGCTACCGCATTACCGAAGGCAGCGAGGAAATCCAGAAGCGCAAGGTCGCGGGATTCCTGTTCGGGTATATGGGGGCGGGGAAGCATTGAGAGTGTTGCGCGCCGGGCCGCGCACCATGCCGTCATACCCCGCGAAGGCGGGGTATCCAGTACGCCGCGGCTTGTCCGTGAAATCTCCGCGGCCTCTGGAATACTGGGTCACCCGCCTTCGCGGGTGACGACAGTGGGGGACAATCAATTCACCTGACGATCTTTCCCGGCCCAATACGGGTCGCGCAGATTCCGCCGCAGGATCTTGCCTGACGGGTTGCGCGGCAGCGCCTCCAGGAAGTCGACCGATTTCGGCGTCTTGAAGCCGGCGATGCGTTCGCGGGTGAAGTTGATGATATCGGTAGCGGTGGCCTGCTTGCCGGGCTTCATCACCACGACCGCCTTGACCGCTTCGCCCCATTTGTCGTCGGGGATGCCGATCACGGCGGCTTCGGCCACGTCAGGGTGATCGCACAGCGCGCTCTCGACTTCGGCAGGGTAGATGTTCTCGCCGCCGGAGATGATCATGTCCTTGATGCGGTCATGGATATAGAGGTAGCCGTCCTCATCCATGTAGCCGGCGTCGCCGGTGCGCAGCCAGCCGTCGGCGCCGAGCGTCTTGGCGGTTGCTTCCGGCAGGTTCCAGTAGCCGGCCATGTTGGATCCGGACCGGGTGGCGATTTCGCCGACCTGGCGCGGCGGCAGCGGGTTGCCGTCGGGGTCGAGGATCGCAAGCTCGATCCCGGGCAGCGCCTTGCCGGCAGAGCGCATGCGCTCCAGTCCCTCGACATGGTCCTCGGGCGGCAGGGCGACGATGGTGCCTGTCGTCTCGGTCATGCCGTACATCTGCACGAAGCCGCATTTGAACACCTCGATGCATTCCTTCAGCAGGGCGGCTGGAATCGGCGAGGCGCCGTAGAGCATGTATTTCAGCCGCGAGAAATCCACCTCGCGCGCGCGCGGCTGCCGCACCACGAACTGCATCGCGGCGGGCACCATGAACAGTTTTGTGATGCCGGACTGCTCGAAGAAATCCAGAACCTTGGTCGGATCGAACTCGCGCGCGATCACGCCCCTGGCGCCGTGATAGAGGCCCATCACGCCCCAGCCGGAGCCGCCGATATGGAAGATCGGCATCGCCACCAGCGAGACGTCGTCGGTCGACCACTTGTTCCATTCGGGCTTCTCGGCCTCGTTGCCGGTCTGCACCAGATTGAGGAAGTTGGCGTGCGACAGCATCGCGCCCTTGGGCTTGCCCGTAGTGCCCGAGGTATAGAGCTGGATCGCGATGTCCTTCGGGTTGATCGGCACTTTGGGATCGTCGGCGCTCGCCGCGTCCCGCCACGGCGTAAAGTCCTGCCATTCCGGCGCGCCGCCTTCGGTGGTGATGACGGTGCGGACATCAGGCAATTGCGCCTTGATGTTGCGGACCTGCGTGATGAATTCGGGCCCGACGAACAGCACCGGCGCCCTGCAATCGCCGACGATAAAGGCGACCTCGGGTCCTGCGAGCCGCCAGTTCACCGGCGCCATCACCACATTGGCCTTCATCGCGCCCATCAGGAGCTCGAAATAGATGTCGCTGTTCTTGCCGAGATAGGCGATGCGCTCGCCGGGCTTGACGCCAAGCGCGATGAGCGCGTTGGCAACACGGTTGGTCTTGATGTCGAACTCGGCGAAGGTGGTCTGGCGGCCTTCGAACTCATAGGCCAGCGCGTTGCCGCGCGTCTTGGCGCGGTCGCGCACCATGTCGGCGAGATCAGCCGGTTGTTGCGAAGTGGACATGTCTCTCCCGTAAAGTCTTGTTTTCGTTACGCGGAGTTTGGCGTCATCCAGCAACAAAGACAATACGGCACTGTCGTCCCTGCGAACGCAGGGACCCATACACCGCGGCCTATCGGTGATACGACGGCGCTAGCGACCTTCCGACCCATTTCCGCCGGTGGCTATGGGTTCCTGCGTTCGCAGGAACGACAGCGGAGATTTCGCAGGGACGACAACCCAGACAACCTACCCCCGCGCGGCGCGGTCCTTTTCGTTCTGTGCCTTGATGGAGTCGCGGGCCTGGTTCCAGTCGGCGTCGCTCCAGTCGCGCAGTTGATAGAAATTGCCGCCCATGGCGAGCGCCTGTGCGCCGTCCATGGCGATGGTCTCGCCGTTGATCCAGTCGCAGCCGCCGGAGATCAGGAACACCGCGAGGTTCTGCAACTCCTCCATGGTGCCGACCCGGCCCATCGGGTTCATCGCCTTGGTGCGTGCGCCGGCCTCGTCGCCGGGCTTGATCCGCTTGCTCATGCCCTCGGTCGGGATTTCGCCCGGCGCGATGGTGTTGAGGCGGATGCCGTGCTTGCCCCATTCGACCGCCAGCGACATGGTCATCGCGTGGATCGCCGATTTGCTCATGGCCGACGGCACCACATAGGGCGAGCCGTTGCGCACCCAGGTCACGGTGATCGACACCACGTTGCCGCGCTGCTTGCCGGCGATCCAGCGCCGTCCCACCGCATGGGTCACGTAGAACGTGCCGTGCATGACGATGTTGGCCACGGCATCGAAGCCGCGCGGCGAAAGCTCTTCCGAGCGCGAGATGAAATTGCCGGCGGCGTTGTTGATGAGGTCGGTGAGGGGGCCGGAGGTCCAGATCGCCTCGATCATCTCGTCGACGGCCATCGCGTTGCGGATGTCGACGCCGTGGCTGACCACACGCCCGCCATACTGGTCCATCAGTTCGGTCGCGGTCTCGTCGCATACAATCTTGCGCCGGCCGCAGATGTGAACCTCAGCGCCTAGTTGAAGAAACCGCGCGGCCATGGACTTGCCGAGGCCGGTGCCGCCACCGGTTACGAGGATGCGCCGCCCGGCGAGAAGCTGATCGTTGAACATCGTTTCCACCCAAGGGAATTGCTGTTAATTGGTCGATTGACTAAATCTCGCCAACGCCGTTCTGTAAAGCGGCAAGCAATCAAGCGTGGAGGAATTCTCATGGAGCAACGCGTCTCGATCTCGATCTCGGACGGCATTGCCGATGTCCGACTGGTGCGGGCCGACAAGATGAACGCGCTCGATGCCGCGATGTTCGAGGCGCTGGTGGCGGCGACCGAGCGGCTTGCCCATGAAAAAGGGGTCCGCGTGGTAGTATTGTCCGGCGAGGGGCGGGCGTTCTGCGCCGGTCTCGATATGGGGCGTTTCGCCGCGATGAAAGAGAGCGGCGGTAACGGGGTCCCCGGTGGCGAGAAGCGTGACCTCTCTGCACGCACGCATGGGTTGGCGAATTTCCCGCAACAGGCGGTGTGGGGTTGGCGGCAGCTGCCGGTGCCGGTGATTGCCGCGATTCAGGGCGTGGCGTTCGGCGGGGGATTTCAGCTCGCGCTCGGCGCCGACATGCGCTTCCTGACGCCGGATGCGCGGATGTCGATCATGGAGATCAAGTGGGGCCTGGTGCCTGATATGGCCGGCACGCCGATCCTCGCCACGCTGGTGCGCGACGATATCCTGCGCGAACTCACCTATACCGGCCGCATCTTCTCCGCGCAGGAAGCCATGAGCTATGGCCTCGCGACGCGGATCTGCGACGATCCGCGGGCTGCGGCGCTCGAATTGGCGCGCGAAATCGCCGGCAAGAGCCCGGATGCGATCCGCGCCGCCAAGCGCATGCTGAACAGGCTGTCGGTCGATCCTGGCCCGGCGCTGCTCGCTGAATCCGTCGAACAGCAGAAGCTGCTCGGCAGTGCCAACCAGACCGAGGCCGTGCGGGCCAATATGGAAAAACGCGCGCCAAGGTTTGCAGAGGCGGGGTAGATATTCTCCCGTCATTCCGGGATGGTGCGTAAGCACCAGACCCGGAATCTCGAGATTCTCAGGTGCGCAATTGCGCACCATAGTTCGATGCTGTGCATCGCCCCGTAATGACGCTTAAGTAAACCCGACCGCAGATCGGAAAGAGACAATGCCAACCTCCGAACTCTTCCACGGCGTCATCAGCGGACAGCGCAGGCGCAGCCATGACGAGGTCGCCGACCGCGCCGACCGCATCGCCAGCGGGTTGCAGAAACTCGGCGTCAAGCAGGGTGACAGCGTCGCCATGCTGATGCGCAACGATATCGCCTTCATCGAGGCGGCCTACGCCGCGATGCGGCTCGGCGCCTACGGCGTGCCCGTGAACTGGCACTTCAAGCCGGAAGAGATCAACTACGTGCTGAAGGATTGCGGCACCGCCGTGCTGATCGCGCATGCCGACATGCTGCATCAATTGCGCGACGCCATACCGGAAGGCGTCACCGCGATCAGCGTGCCGACGCCGCCGGAGATCATCGCGAACTACAAGATCAACCCGGATCATCTGGCGACGCCCGATTTCGCGATCGATTTCGAGTCCTGGCTCACGCAGTTCCCCCGCTATGACGGGCCGGCGGTACCGCAGCCGCAGAACATGATCTACACGTCGGGCACGACAGGCCATCCGAAGGGCGTGCGCCGCAATGCGCCGACGCCGGAACAGGTCGCCAATGGCGAACGCTTGCGCAGCATGATCTATGGCCTAAAGCCGGGCGCCCGCGCCCTGCTGCCGGGGCCGCTTTATCATTCGGCGCCGAACTCGTTCGGCCTGCGCGGCGGCCGGCTTGGCGGCGCGCTTGTGCTCATGCCGCGCTTCGACCCCGAGGAATTCCTGCGGGTGATCGACACCGAGAAGATCGACACCATTTTCATGGTGCCGACCATGTTCATCCGGCTGATGAAGCTGCCGGAGGAGATCCGCAAGAAATACGACATGTCGTCACTGCGCCATATCATCCATGCGGCGGCCCCATGTCCGGCCGATGTCAAGCAGGCCATGATCGAATGGTGGGGACCGATCATCTACGAATTCTATGGCTCGACCGAATCCAGCGCCGTCACCTTTGCCACATCAGAGGATGCGCTGAAGAAGCCCGGCACGGTCGGCAAGATCGCCCCCGGCGCGGAGCTGCGCTTCATCGGTGACGACGGCAGGGAACTGCCGCAGGGCGAGATCGGCGAAATCTATTCGCGCATCGCAGGCAACCCGGATTTCACCTATCACAACAAACCCGAAAAGCGCGCCGAGATCGATCGCGACGGCTTCATCACCTCAGGCGACGTCGGCTATATCGACGCGGACGGCTATGTCTTCATCTGCGACCGCAAGCGCGACATGGTGATTTCGGGCGGCGTCAACATCTACCCCGCGGAGATCGAGGCGGCGCTGCATGCGCTACCGGGCGTGCATGACTGCGCCGTATTCGGCATCCCCGACGCGGAGTTCGGCGAAGCGCTGATGGCGGTCGTGGAGCCGCAACCGGGCGTGACGCTCGACATCGCTTCGGTCCGCGCGCAGCTCAAGGTCTCGCTGGCGGACTACAAGGTGCCGAAGCACATCGAGATCCAGTCCAACCTGCCGCGTGAAGATTCCGGCAAGATCTTCAAGCGCCGCCTGCGCGATCCCTATTGGGAACGGGCGGGGCGCAGGATTTAGCTTGCCGCAGAACGGATAGCTGATCCCTCATGGTGAGGAGCGCGAAAGCGCGTCTTCGGACGATGCTTCGCCTCGCCGAGCGAACCATGAGGCCCCGATCCCGCTTGCAGCCATCCTTCGAGACGCGGCCAAGAGACCGCCCTCAGGATGAGGAATTCCCGGGGTAATTCGTCCGCCTCCATCTTTATCTTGCACTGCGGCAAAAAACTTGCACACTCGGAATTGCCGGGCAGTTTCTGAGGGTGCCAGCCATGTCTTCCCAGATCATGCCTTCCGAGACCATGCCCAACGAGACCGAAGCCCGGTCAAATCGCGTCGAAGACGCGGAAGACGCGCGGCTGCGGACCGATATCCGCCTGCTCGGGCGGATTCTCGGCGATACTGTCCGCGACCAGGAAGGCGCCGAGGTGTTCGACCTGGTCGAGCGCATCCGGCAGACCTCGATCCGGTTCCACCGCGACGAAGACCGTCTGGCGCGGCGGGAACTGGAAACCATCCTCGACAGCATGTCGACCGCCGATACCGTGCGGATCGTTCGTGCTTTCAGCTATTTCTCGCATCTCGCCAACATCGCCGAGGACCAGAACAACATCCGACAGATGCGTGGGTGGGGCGCCAATGGCGGGCCGCGCGCGAGCATGCTTGCGCAGACATTGTCCCACGCCAAGGCGGCCGGCTTCAGCGCCGCCGATCTCTTGCGCTTCTTCAAGGACGCCCAGGTCAGCCCGGTGCTGACGGCCCATCCGACCGAAGTCCGCCGCAAGAGCACGATGGACCGCGAGATGGAAATCGCGGCGCTGCTCGACCGGCGGGAACGCATGAAGCTGACGCCGGAGGAAGCCGACGCCAGCGATGAACAATTACGCCGCGCCGTGCTGACGCTGTGGCAGACCAACCTGTTGCGCCGGACCAAGCTGACGGTGCTCGACGAGGTCGCCAATGGCCTCTCGTTCTACGACTACACGTTCCTGCATGAAGTGCCGCGGCTGCATTGTGCGCTGGAGGACCTGCTGAACCAGGACGAGGGGGCGTCCGGCGAACTGGCGTCGTTCCTGACCATGGGAAGCTGGATCGGCGGCGATCGCGACGGCAACCCGTTCGTGACAGCGGATGTCATGCGGGGCACGCTGCGGCTGCAATCGAGCCGGGTGATGAACTTCTATCTGGAGCAGTTGCATGCGCTCGGCTCGGAGCTGTCGCTGGCGGCGCATCTTGCTGATGTTTCCGACGAATTGCGCGAACTTTCCGGGCGCTCGCCGGACACCTCGCCACACCGGAGCGGCGAGCCGTACCGACTGGCGGTTTCCGGCATCTATGCCCGCCTGACGGCGACCGCGCTGCGGCTGGAGGTGGAAACCACGCGACGGCCGGTCGGCGAGGCTGCCCCCTATACAAGCGTGAAGGAGTTCAAGTCCGACCTGGACGTGCTCGACCGCTCGCTGATCGCGAACAATTCCGGCGTGATCGCGCGCGGGCGGCTGAGGCTGCTGCGCCGTGCCGTGGATTGCTTCGGCTTCCATCTCGCCCGGCTCGACATCCGGCAGAACTCGGCGGTGCATGAACGCACGGTGGCCGAACTGTTCGATGCCGCGATCCCCGGCATGTCCTATCTGGCGCTCGGCGAGGAAGCCCGTGTCAATCTGCTGATGAACGAGCTGCGCAGCGCAAGGCCGCTCAGCTCGGCCTTCGTCAAGTACAGCGAGGAAACGCTGGGCGAACTGGCGCTGTTCCGTGCCGCCGCCGAGGCCCATGCCAAATTCGGGGCCGACGTGATCTCCCAATGCATCATCTCGATGTGCAAGGGCATGTCCGACATGCTGGAGGTCGCGGTGCTCTTGAAGGAGGTCGGGCTCGTCAATCCGTCCGGCCGCAGCGCGATCAATATCGTGCCGCTGTTCGAGACCATCGAGGATCTGCAGGCCTCGTCCGGCATCATGGACCGGATGCTGTCGATGCACGATTACCGCAAGCTGGTGGACAGCCGCGGCAGCGTGCAGGAGGTGATGCTGGGCTATTCCGACAGCAACAAGGATGGTGGCTTCGTCACCTCGGGCTGGGAGCTCTACAAGGCCGAGATCGGGCTGGTGGAAGTGTTCGAGCGCCACCACGTGCGTCTGCGGCTGTTCCACGGCCGCGGCGGATCGGTCGGCCGCGGCGGCGGACCGAGCTATGACGCCATCATCGCGCAGCCGGGAGGTGCCGTAAACGGCCAGATCCGCATCACCGAGCAGGGCGAGATCATCTCCAGCAAATACTCCAACGCCGAAGTCGGCCGCAACAATCTGGATATCCTGGCCGCCGCCACCCTGGAGGCAAGCCTGCTGCATCCGCGCCAAAGCGCGCCGCGCAAGGAATACCTGACGGCGATGGATCAGCTGTCGGCGCTGGCGTTTCGCGCCTATCGCGGCCTGGTCTACGAGACCGAGGGCTTTGCCGACTATTTCTGGGGTTCGACCGTCATCAACGAGATCGCGACGCTGAACATCGGCAGCCGTCCGGCATCGCGCAAGAAGACCCGCGAGATCGAGGACCTGCGCGCGATCCCGTGGGTGTTCAGCTGGGCGCAATGCCGGCTGATGCTGCCGGGCTGGTACGGTTTTGGCACCGCGGTCGAGACCTGGATAGCGGAGCATCCGGAGCAGGGCATGCCGTTCCTGCAGGAACTCTACCGCGAGTGGCCGTTCTTCCGCATGCTGCTGTCGAACATGGACATGGTGCTGGCCAAGAGCTCGATCGCGATCGCCTCGCGCTATGCCGAACTGGTGCCTGACGTGAAACTGCGCGAGAGCATCTTCGGGCGCATCCGGCGCGAATGGCATTCTTCCATCGAGACGTTGCTCGACATCATGGGGCACGAGCGGCTGTTGCAGGGCAACCCGCTGCTGGATCGCTCGATCCGCAACCGCTTTCCCTATCTCGACCCACTCAACCACGTGCAGGTGGAATTGCTGAAGGAGCATCGCGCGCAGAACCTGGACGAACAGGTGCTGCGCGGGATTCAGCTCACCATCAACGGGATTTCGGCGGGGCTGAGGAATAGCGGGTGAGTGGCGAATAGCGAATGGCGAGTAGCGAATGGATTTCTATTCGCCATTCGCCACTCACTACTCCCCAATCTCACGGCTTCATCGCGCCCTGCGCGCTGGTGTAGACCGCATAGAGCGATGACGAGCCGCAGATGTAGAGCCTGTTGCGCTGCTGGCCACCGAAGCACAGGTTGGCGACGGTCTCGGGAATGTGGATCTTGCCGAGCAGATCGCCATCAGGCGTGTAGCAGCGCACGCCGTCCTCGTTCGGATCGCCCCAGCCGACGGAGCACCACAGGCGCCCTGCGGTGTCGCAGCGCAGGCCGTCGGTAATGCTGGGCTTGGGCATGTCGGCAAAGACCTTGCTGTTCGAAAGCTTGCCGGCCGCGAGATCCACGTCGAACACGCGGATATGCGACGGGTTGTCCGGACTGTCGGTGAAGCCGGTATCGCAGATATAGAGCTTCTTCTCGTCGGGCGAGAAGCACAGGCCGTTCGGCTGCACGAAGTCGTCGACCACCATCTTGATGTCGCCGGATTTCGGATCGACCCGGTAGACGTTCTTCTTGTCCTGCTCGGCATCGGCCTTGATGCCTTCGTAAAAGCCGCCGATGCCGTAGGCCGGATCGCAGAACCAGATCGAACCGTCGGCCGCGACCACCGCGTCGTTCGGCGAGTTGAGTTTCTTGCCGTTGAACTTGTCGGCGATGATGGTGATCGAGCCGTCGAGTTCGGTCCGCGTGACACGGCGGCCGGAATGCTCGCAGGTGATCAGCCGTCCCTCGCGGTCGATGGTGTTGCCGTTCGAGTTCATCGACGGCTGGCGATAGACGCTAAGGTGACCATCGTCTTCCGAGAAGCGCATGATGCGGTTGTTGGGAATGTCGCTGAAGAGAACATATCGTCCGGCCGGAAAATAAACCGGACCTTCGGCCCAGCGGAAGCCGGTCGCGACGCGCTCGACCGCCATGGTGCCGGCGAAGGCCGGAAAGCCCGTCGGCCCGAACGAAACCTTCGGCTTCTTCATCGACTCCAGTCGGGCGTCCGGATAGCGGGCGCCGGACAGCGGGCCGAGCGGCAGGGGCGGCGCTGCGGTGGTCGGCACGCCGGTCTGGCCGAGCGGCGCGACGGAGGCGGCCGAAGCCGTCTTCATCGTGACGGCGGAGGCGGCAAGGGCCGCTGCGCCTGTCAGTATCTTGCGGCGGTCGAAACCGCCGCGTTGTTGTTGGGAATCGGAAAAGGTCAGTGAGCTTGTCATGATTTCCTCCCGGTTTTTTTATTGGAAGGAAAACATCCGCCCGCAATCAGGCATAAAGCGGGCGGAGCGTCGCGAACAACCGGAGATGGTGGCGTCACGTAGCAGATTTGTAGGATGGGTAGAGCGCAGCGAAACCCATCATGTCTCCGCGCAGGCAGTTGATGGGTTTCGCTGCGCTCTACCCATCCTGCGGCCGCGTCGTCCGTGGCTCAGATCGGATCCCAGGGGAAAATATCCGCCGAGCGATCGAGCTTGTAGAAGGAATCCTTCAGCGCCGGCATGCCGTGCTCGGCAATGGTCTGCGGCGT